>DHCMC07803__coassemble_438_pt1 | contig 22023 bp, 17 predicted proteins | sample DHCMC07803__metabat2_low_PE_048 | metagenome-assembled genome bin DHCMC07803 | reverse complement strand
CGTCGCCTCCCACGCGCTCAACATCTTCGGCGATCACTCCGACGTCATGGCCTGCCGCCAGACCGGCTTCGCCATGCTCGCCGAGGGCAACGTCCAGGAGGTCATGGATCTGGCTCCCGTGGCGCATCTCGCCGCCATCGAGGGCAAGGTCCCGTTCCTGAACTTCTTCGACGGCTTCCGCACCTCGCATGAGATCCAGAAGGTCGCGGTCTGGGACTTCGACGACCTCAAGGACATGCTCGACATGGACGCCGTCCAGGCGTTCCGCGATCACGCGCTCAACCCCGAGCACCCCTCCGCGCGCGGCTCGCACGAGGACGGCGACGTCTTCTTCCAGCACCGCGAGGCCTGCAACAAGGCCTACGACGCGCTGCCCGCCGTGGTCCAGTCCTACATGGACAAGATCAACGAGAAGCTCGGCACGAGCTATCACCTCTTCGACTACTACGGCGCCGATGACGCCGACCGCGTGGTCGTCTGCATGGGCTCCTTCTGCGACACCCTCGAGGAGGTCATCGACTACCTCAACGCCCACGGCGAGAAGGTCGGCCTGGTGAAGGTCCGCCTGTACCGCCCGTGGTCCGTGGAGGACTTCGTGGCCGCGCTGCCCGCGACCGTCAAGAAGATCGCCGTCCTCGACCGCACCAAGGAGCCCGGCTCCATCGGCGAGCCCCTCTACCAGGACGTCATCACCGCCCTCTACGAGGCCGGCAAGTCCGAGATCACCGTCGTCGGCGGCCGCTACGGCCTCGGCTCCAAGGACGAGCCCCCTGCGGCTGCCTTCGCCGTCTACAAGGAGCTCGAGAAGGACGCGCCCGCCCGCGAGTTCACCATCGGCATCGTGGACGACGTCACCAACCTCTCGCTCCCCATGGACCCGGACGCCCCCAACACGGCGGACCCGTCCACGATCGAGTGCAAGTTCTGGGGCCTCGGCGGCGACGGCACCGTCGGCGCCAACAAGAACTCGATCAAGATCATCGGCGACCACACCGACAAGTACGTCCAGGCCTACTTCCAGTACGACTCCAAGAAGACCGGCGGCGTCACCATCTCGCACCTGCGCTTCGGTGACTCCCCGATCCGCTCGCCGTACTACATCTCCAAGGCCGACTTCGTCGCGTGCCACAACCCCTCCTACATCGTCAAGGGCTTCAAGATGGTCCGCGACGTCAAGCCCGGCGGCACCTTCCTGGTGAACTGCCAGTGGTCCGACGAGGAGTTCTCCGCGCACATGCCGGCCGAGGCCAAGCGCTTCATCGCGAAGAACGACATCAACGTCTACCTGATCGACGCCATCGACCTGGCCGAGAAGGTCGGCATGGGCAAGCGCACCAACACGGTGCTGCAGTCCGCCTTCTTCGCTCTGGCCGAGGTCCTGCCCGCGGCTGACGCCATCGAGTACATGAAGGCCGCTGCCGAGAAGTCCTACGCCAAGAAGGGCCAGGCCATCGTCGAGGCCAACTGGAAGGCCATCGACGCCGGCGCCACCGCCTACCGCAAGTTCGAGGTTCCCGCCGAGTGGGCCGACGCCGCCGACGAGAAGGCCGAGCTCACGCTCGAGGGTCGCGAGGCCATCGTCAAGCAGGTCCGCGAGCTCATGGAGCCGATCAACCGCATGGACGGCGACTCGCTGCCCGTCTCCAAGTTCGTCGACGTCGCCGACGGCCAGTGGGAGCTGGGCGCCTCCGCGTACGAGAAGCGCGGCGTCGCCGTCATGGTCCCGCACTGGGACGAGTCCAAGTGCATCCAGTGCAACCAGTGCTCGTTCGTGTGCCCGCACGCCACGATCCGCCCGATCGTCATGAACGCCGACGAGCAGGCCGCCGCTCCGGAGGAGATGCGCCGCATCGACGTCATGGTTCCCAAGAACTCCGGCCTCACCTTCACCATGGCCATCAGCCCGCTCGACTGCATGGGCTGCACCAACTGCGCCAAGGTCTGCCCGAAGGGCGCCCTCACGATGGTGCCGCAGGAGGCCGAGGCCGACCAGGCCAAGGTGTGGGACTACGCGGTGAACAAGGTCTCCGAGAAGAAGGAGCTCGTCGCCGCCAACGTCAAGGGCAGCCAGTTCGCCAAGCCCTACCTCGAGTTCTCCGGCTCCTGCGCCGGCTGCGCCGAGACCGCGTACGCGCGCCTCGTCACGCAGGTCTGCGGTGAGCGCATGTTCATCTCCAACGCCACCGGCTGCTCCTCGATCTGGGGCAACCCGGCTGCCACCTCGCCCTTTACGGTCAACGAGTGCGGCCACGGTCCGGCGTGGAACAACTCGCTCTTCGAGGACAACGCCGAGCACGGCCTGGGTCTCGCCCTCGGCTACGAGGCCGTCCAGGAGAAGCTCGTCGCCGAGACCGAGCAGCTGCTCCAGTCCGACTGCGCGTCCGACGCGCTGAAGGAGGCCGCGACCGCCTGGCTCGAGGCCAAGGGCGACACCGAGGGCAGCAAGACCGCTGCCGCCGCCTACGTCGCCGAGCTCGAGAAGGCCGACTGCGACACCGCCAAGGCCATCCTCGCCGACAAGGCCTACCTCACCAAGAAGGCCTTCTGGATCTTCGGCGGCGACGGCTGGGCGTACGACATCGGCTTCGGCGGCCTGGACCACGTCCTCGCCTCCGGCAACAACGTGAACGTCTTCGTCTTTGACACCGAGGTCTACTCCAACACCGGCGGCCAGGCCTCCAAGGCCTCCAACATCGGCCAGGTGGCGCAGTTCGCCGCCGCCGGCAAGGTGACCAAGAAGAAGAGCCTCGCCGAGATCGCCATGTCCTACGGCTACGTCTACGTGGCGCAGGTTGCCATGGGCGCCAACATGAACCAGACGCTCAAGGCCATCCACGAGGCCGTTGCCTACGACGGCCCGTCGCTCATCATCGGCTACAGCCCCTGCGAGATGCACTCCATCAAGAAGGGCGGCATGCAGAACTGCCAGGCCGAGATGAAGAAGGCCGTGGACTGCGGCTACTGGAACCTCTTCCGCTTCAACCCGGCTGCCCCCACGGGCAAGAAGTTCACGCTCGACTCCAAGGAGCCGCAGGGCGGGTACCAGGACTTCCTGATGAACGAGGCCCGCTACGCCTCGCTCACCCGCTCCTTCCCCGAGCGCGCCAAGGAGCTCTTCGCCGAGAACGAGGAGGCGGCCATGGCCCGCTATGCGCACCTCCTCAAGCTCAAGGACCTCTACGCCGACGCCTAGGCGCTGACGCCATAGTCCGAGCCGCGGCCCCCGGCATCACGCCGGGGGCCGTTTTGTGTGTCGAGCTGAGGCTCTTCTCGCCCCCCGATGACCATCGCCCTGGAACAACACGCAGAATCCGGTTCCACATCACATATGGCCAGTTGAGTCTGAGGCGAAACCCGGATTCTGCATGATAATCGCCGGGGCTGGGGCCCGCGGGGCGAGAAGAACCTCGCGCCGCGGCTCCGCCGGCGGGTGGTGACGCGCGGGGCCGCGTCGCGGGCGCGCGCCGCCGCTCGGCGGGCCTCTCATAATTAAATAAACCGCAGGTAAAGTGGTATCTTTCTGAGTTCACGCGCTTCCTCCCCGAGATGAAAACAATGAGTCTTGAATGGCGATTTTATGGAGGAAAAGAATGGAGTGGAGCAGAAAGGGACGCACGGTGAACACACGACAGCGACATGAGCTGAGGCTGCTGGCGGAGCGCGGCGAGTTCGACCTAGAGAAGGTCGCCGCGGACTTCGGCGTGAGCGTGCGATCCATCCGCTACGACATTGACGACCTCAACGTCCTGCTCCTCGACCTGTCTCGTGATGATGCGATCGTGGTGCGCCAGAAGGCGGCGCAGCTGCAGAGGGACGTCCCGCGCCGCAAGATCATGGAGCTCAGCTTCGCGAGGGGGCGCGACTACAACGTGAGCCCGCTCAGCACGCAGGAGCGCGTCCTTCTCAGCGTCTTCACGCTCTGCTGGCTGGACGACTTCATCACGGTGCAGAGCCTTGCCGACGACTACCAGGTCAGCCGCGTCACGGTGAGCCGCGACCTCCAAAAGGTCAGGGAGTACTGCGAGGCGCACGGCATCGCGTTCGAGGGCAACCGCGGCAAGGGCGTGCGCATCGTGGCGGACGAGAAGACCCGCCGCCGCGTCATCGCCCAGGTCCTGAGGGACTACGGGACCACGGTCGGCCTGCACTCCGGGCTCGAGGTCGCCGACTACCTCAAGTGGTTCTCCGAGCAGGAGCTCAGGAGCATCGAGGACATCGTGCGCGAGGCGGAGGCGCAGGCGGGCCTCTACCTTGACGACGTCGCCTTCGAGGCGATGGTCGTTCACATCGCGCTCTCGATCAAGCGCTCCGAGACGCAGATGGGCATGCCGACCGCGCCGATGGCCGCGGGGACCCTGGACGTGGGGAGCCTGCAGTATCAGATGGCCGACCACATCGTCCGCCAGGTGGAGTCCGTCTTTGGCGTGAGCCTCCCGGAGGCGGAGCACTACTACATCGAGGTGCACATCGGGGCGCGCTCGAGCGAGGCGGCGGCGTCGAGCACCCGCGACGCGGTGATCGAGTTCATGTGCATGTCCACCATCGCCGAGGTCTCGCGCGAGCTGGGCGTGGACCTCACGCACGACACGCACCTCTACGACCGCCTGCTCAGGCACGTCCTGGGGAGCGTCTACCGCAAGCAGGCCGGGCTGCTCCTGGAGAACCCCCTCCGCGACGAGCTGCTCGAGGGCTACGCCGAGCACGCGGCGATCGTCCGGCGCGCCCTGGACGACAACGGGCTGTCCCAGCTCATGGAGATAACCGACGACGAGGTCACCTACGTGCTCCTCCACTTTGAGGCGGCGCTCGTGGGCGACGGCAGCGAGCGCATGCGCCACGCCAACGTCGTCGTGGTCTGCTCCACGGGCGTGGGCACCGCGGAGCTGCTCGCGGCGGAGCTCAGAAGGTCGTTCGACGTGAACATCATCGCCAACGTCCCCTCGCACCGGGCGCGGGGGCTCGTGGGGGACGTCGGGATCGACCTCGTGGTCTCGACGGTCGAGCTGGACGTGAGCGTCCCCTGCGTCGTCGTCCGCCCCATCCCGCGCGAGGACGACATGGACAGGATTGCCTGCGCCCTGCGCGAGCTGGGCTTCTCGGGCGACGTGGACCTGCCGCCGCTCCGGGACCTGGGGGCCGGGGCGCGAAAGGTGGCCAGGATTCTGCGGCACAACCCCGGACGGAACCAAGAGGCGCAGCTCATGAGCGAGCTGAGAAGCCTGCTGGAGAAGAGGGATTGGATCGGTCAGGAAAGGAGCTACATGCTGAGCGAGCTGCTCGAGGGGGGCCACGTCGTGCTCGACGCCGAGTGCGAGACGTGGCAGGAGGCCGTCCGGGCCTCCGGGATGCCCCTCGTCGCCACGGGCGACATCACCGAGGAGTACATCGACGCCGTCATAGCCAACATCGAGGAAGCCGGCCCCTACGTGGTCATCACCAAGCACGTCGCCCTTCCCCACGCCACCAACCGCGTCGGCGTGAACGAGACGGCCATGTCGTGCGTGCGCCTGCGCACGCCCGTCGAGTTTGGCAGCGCCGAGAACGACCCCGTCAAGTACGAGTTCATGCTCGCCACGGTGGATGCGACCTCGCATCTCCAGGCGCTCATGAGCCTCGTCGGCCTCTTGCGCACACAGGAGTTTCTCGACCTGCTCGCCACGGCGACGCACGGCGACGAGATCGTCTCCTACGTGAGGGAGTTCGAGAACAAGACCAGCGAGAAGAACGGATAGGGAGGTGAGTGGAATGAGGCACAAGAAGGCTCTGGTGATGTGCCGCACCGGCATGGGCAGCTCGATGATGCTCAAGATCGCCACCGAGGGCGTGATCGAGAAGAACGGCTGGCCGATGGACGTCGAGCACGACGCGCTGAGCGGCTACATGGGTCAGACGAACGTGGACGTGATCATCACGATGTCCGACCTGACCGACGAGTTCGAGGGGAGCTCCGCCTACGTCATCGGCGTCAACGACATCATGGACACCGACACGCTGGAGCGCGAGCTCAAGAAGTACTTCGACTCTCTGGACGCCTAGGTCCAAAAGCTCGTAACCGCACGAAAGGAGTGAAGCAGCAATGGCAGTGCTTGAGTTTATCGTCTACGACCTGCTGAGCCAGGCGGGCATCCTCATCGGTCTGCTGGCGTTCATCGGCCTGGTCCTCCAGAAGAAGCCTGCGGACAAGGTCATCTCCGGAACCATCAAGACCATCGTGGGCTTCCTGATCTTTGGCATCGGCTCCACCGCCGCCCAGGGCGCCCTCACCGGCCTGCAGACCCTGTTCTCCGAGGCCTTCGGCCTCCAGGGCGTGACGCCCATCTCCGAGGCGATCACCGCGCAGGCGCAGACCGTCTTCCCCACGGTCATCGCCTGGATCATGATCGGCGGCTTCGCGTGCAACCTGATCGTCGCGCGCCTCACGCCGTTCAAGTACGTCTTCCTGACGGGCGGCCACAGCCTGTTCCTCTCGGCGCTGCTCGCCATCATGCTCAAGGCGCTCGGCCTGGACGACGTGCCCGCCATCATCATCGGCTCGATCATCCACGGCGTCGCCGCGGCGGTCTACCCCGCGATCGCGCAGAAGTCCATGAACGCCGTCACCGGCAGCGACAACATCGCCATCGGCCACTACTGCACCCTCGCCTACGCCCTCTCCGGCTGGCTGGGCAGCAAGGTCGGCAAGCCCGAGGAGAGCACCGAGGAGATCGAGCTTCCCGGCTGGCTCGGCATCTTCCGCGACTACATCGTCTCGGTCACCCTCTCCATCGGCGTGATCTTCTACATCGCCGCGATCGTGGCCGGCCAGGGCGCCGTCGAGGCCATCTCCGGCGGCCAGCACTGGCTCATCTACCCGCTCATGCAGACGCTGACCTTCGCCGGCGGCCTCTACGTGATCGTGACCGGCGTGCGCCTGTTCCTCGGCGAGCTCGTTCCCGCCTTCGTGGGCCTCTCCAAGAAGCTCATCCCCGGCGTCAAGCCCGCCCTGGACTGCCCCGTCGTCTTCCCGTACGCCCCGACCGCCGTCATCCTCGGCTTCATCTCCGCCTACGCCGCCGGCCTGATCTGCATGGTCGCCATGGCCGCCCTGCACACGACCGTCATCATCCCCGTCGCCATCCCGTACTTCTTCATCGGCGCGACGGCCGGCGTCTTTGGCAACGCGCGCGGCGGCTGGAAGGGCTGCATCGTGGGCGCGTTCGTGACCGGCATCCTCATCGCCGTCGGCCCCGCCATCATCTACCCGATCATGGAGTCGGTGGGCCTGTCCGGCACCTCCTTCCCCGAGACGGACTTCAACCTCATCGGCATCGTCTTCAACTTCATCGGCACGGCCCTCGGCAAGTGGTAGGAGGGCTGATCGATGGCTGACATCAAGCAGCTTGAGGCCGTCTGCCTGCGCAATCGTCGGCGCATCGTCGACATGGTCCACGCCGCCGGCGTGGGCCACGTCGGCGGGTCCCTCTCCGTCATCGACGTGCTCACCGCGATCTACGAGACCGACGTCGACCTCTCCGAGAGCCCGCGCGCACGCGTCGTGCTCTCGAAGGGGCACGTGACCCCCGCCCTCTACGCGGAGCTCACCGAGAAGGGCGTGGTGAGCGAGGAGGAGTACCCGACGTTCCGGCAGGTGAACTCGCGCCTTCAGGGCCACCCCTACGAGCCCGACATCCCGGAGGTGGACGCGACGACCGGTCTTCTCGGCCAGGGCTTCTCCATCGCGGTGGGCATGGCGCTCGCCAAGCGGACGATGGGCGACGACCACTTCGTCTACGCGATCTGCGGAGACGGGGAGGCGCAGGAGGGCCAGATCTGGGAGGCGCTCATGTGCGCCGCGCACTACGGCCTGGACCGCCTGGTCTTCGTGGTGGACAACAACGGCCTCTCCTCGCACGGCCCGGTGAACGAGAGCATCAACCTGGAGCCCCTCGCCGACAAGCTGGCCGCCTTCGGGCTGCGCGTCATAGAGATCGACGGGCACGACATGTCGCAGATCGTCGCGGCCCTCGAGGAGGCGCACGTCGCGTGCGGCGCCCCGACCGCGATAATCTCCCACACCGTGAAGGGCAAGGGCGTGAGCTTCATGGAGAACAACCCCGCCTGGCACTCCAAGGGCCTGAGCGACGAGGAGTACGAGATCGCCCTGCGCGACCTCGGTGCGAAGGGGGGCGAGTAGCATGGACACCAGCTATGACCTCATCTCGCTGCGCACGCTCGTCGGCGACGCGCTCAACGAGGCGTTCGAGACCCACCCCAACATCTTCGTGATCGACTCCGACCTCGCAGGGTCGACGACCTCAGACAGGTTCCAGGAGCGACACCCGGAGCACTTCGTGGAGACGGGCATCGCGGAGCAGAACGCCATGAGCATCGCCACCGGCATCGCCAAGGAGGGCGGGATCCCGTTCTACGTGAACTTCGCCATCTTTGCCACGGGCACGGTGTGGACGCAGCTCCGGCAGGCGTGCTACCCGGGCGCCAACGTCAAGGTCCTGGCCACGCATCCCGGCATGGACGGGGGGTTCGACGGCGCGACCCACCACGCGAACGAGGACCTCGCCCTGACGCGCGTGCTCCCCGGGCTCCAGGTGCTCGTCCCGGCCAACCCCGACGAGCTCAGGGAGGCCGTGATGTACGCCGCCGAACACGAGGGGCCGGTCTACATCCGCTGCTCGCGCGACGTGGTGCCCGACCTGCCCTCGGCCGCGCCGCTCGAGGTCGGCCGCGCCGTGGTCGACGCCGACGAGGGGGACGACTTCGCGATCGTCTACGAGGGGACGTCGGGCGACCTCGCCCGGCGGAGCTTCGCGGCGGCGGAGGAGCGCGGCGCCCGCGGCGTACTCGTGAACGTCCGGTCCGTCAAGCCCCTCGACGTCGAGCTCATTCGCTCGCTCGCGGGTCGCGTGCGCCGAATCGTCACGATCGAGAACCACTCCGTCATCGGCGGTCTGGGAGGAGCCGTCGCCGAGACGCTCGCCGAGATGGGCGAGCACGCCCCCCTGGCGAGGGTGGGCGTGGAGGACGTCTTCACCGAGTCGGGACCGTCCGACAGGGTCAAGGAGAAGTACGGGCTCTGCGTGGAGAACGTCCTGGGCAAGCTCGGACTCTGATTCCGGCCGTTGGCGGCGCGGGGGCTGGGGCGAGGTCGTCCCGGCCCCCGCGCCCCGTGCCGCGGGCGCGGGTCCTTCTCGCCCGCTGACGACGATCGCCTTCTAACAACACGCAGAATCCGGTTCCATATCACATATGGCCAGTTGACTCTGAGGCGGAACCCGGATTCTGCATGGTAATCGCCGGGCTGGGGCCCGCGGGGCGAGAAGAACCTCGCGCCGTGGGCCTATCGGCGGGTGGCGATGCGCAGCGCCACGTCGTGGGCGGCCGTCTCCAACGTGTCGTCCAGCGGGGGCAGCTCGACCGCGACCCCGCGGCGCGCGAGCGCCCGAGAGATCAGCCAGTCGGTGACCCCGGGGTTCTTGGGCAGGACCGGGCCGTGCAGATACGTGCCGATGACGTTGTCATGCAGGACGCCCTCGCCGCCGTCCTCGCCGTTGTTGCCGGTGCCGGGGACGAGCGCGCGCCCGAGGGGCCTCTCGTCCGCGCCGAGGAGGGTCCTCCCGGCGTGGTTCTCAAAGCCGACGACGGGGACGTCGGACACGGGGGAGTCGACGGCGACGTTTCCGATCAGCCGCGTGCTGCCCGCCACGGTCTCCAAGTCGAGGATGTGCAGGCCCTCGACCCGCTCGTCGCCCATCATGTAGGCATGTCCCAGCAGCTGGTAGCCGCCGCAGACGGCGAGGAGGACCCCGCCGTCGGCCACGTAGGCGGCGAGCCGCTCGCGCTGCGCCCGCAGCTCGCGGCAGACCGCCAGCTGGTCGCGGTCGGCGCCCCCGCCGAGGAGCACGACGTCGGCGTCGGAGAGGTCGAGCCCCTGGCCCATGAGGACCTGGTCGACTCGAACGGGGATGCCTCGCCACGCGCACCGCTTGGCGAGCGAGGCGATGTTGCCGCCGTCGCCGTAGAGGTTGAGCGCGTCGGGGTAGAGGTGCACGATGCGCAGGGGACGGTCGAGCCCGACGGAGGCGGGCGCCTCGCGCCGAGGCCTCGCCGCGCCCGGCCTGTTCCGAGCAGTCTGCTCGTTTGGACCCGACCCCTTTGGCAGGCCCTGCAGGCGCTCGAGGTCGGCCACGACGGGCGGGAACGCCGTGTAGTTGGCGATCACGTGGAGCCTCTCGCCCCCGGGCAGGAGGGCGACGCCGCCCCCGACGTCATCAACGAGCTCAATGGGAGCCCCGAGCTCGGCGTACTTCACGCGCACGGCCATGTCCTCGCGGCGCGTGCCGCCCACGCAAACGAGGCGCAGGTCGGAGAGGTCGCGCAGACGCTCGAGGTCGACGTCCCAGATCCACGAGACGTCGTGTCCGTCGGCGTCGTTGTCGTTCAGGAAGAGCGCGAGGTAGCGACCGTCCGCGGCCCGCACCTGCTGGACCATGCGGTTGAACCCCGTCGGGTTCTTCGCGAGGTTGGACACGACCGAGCGGCCGCCGTCGAGCGCGAAGACCTTTCCCCTGCCGCTCGCGGGCTCGTAGGCGTCGAGCACCTCCTGGAAGCGCGCGACGTCCCCGCCTGCGACGAGGAGCCCCGCGAGCGCCGCCATGACGTTGTAGACCATGTAGAGGCCGCTGTAGCGCGTGCGCACATGGTGGCGCACCGGTGCGGCGCCGCGGCGATCCTCTACGTCGAACTCAAACCCACCGCAGGTCAGACGTACGTTGACGGCCGCAAACGCCAGCTCTGGCCGGTGCCATCCGCACGACGGGCAGCGATACGCGCCGAGCTGCCCGTAGTGTACGTACTCGTACGCCAGCCCCGTGTTGCAGCGAGCACAGAAGCGGCTGTCCGAGATGCGGTCGGACTCGAGGTCGGTGGGCTCGTCGATGCCGAACGCCAGCGTGGCGTTGCCCACGCGGTCCGCGATCGCGGCGCACAGCGGGTCGTCCGCGTTGAAGACGAGCGACGTCCCCGGCGAGCGTCGCAGCGCCTCGGCGATCACGTCCTGGGTGTGGTCGATCTCCCCGTAGCGGTCGAGCTGGTCGCGAAACAGGTTGAGAAGAACGAGCGCGTCCGGCCTCGCCGCGGGGAGCACGCGCACGGTGTAGAGCTCGTCGCACTCGAAGCACCCCGCGCGCCCGTCGGCGCCTCGCCCGCCCGCTCCCGCCATGACCAGGGCCGTGGCGATGCCGGACTCCATGTTGTTGCCGGCCCGGTTGCACACGACCTCTCGCCCGCCCGCGCCCAGCGCGTCGGCGAGAAGCCCGGTGGTGGTCGTCTTGCCGTTGGTCCCGGTGACCACCACGCGCGGCGCCAGCCCGTCCGAGAGCTCGCCGACCAGCGCGGGGTCAACCCGCAGCGCCACGGCCCCCGGGACGTTGCCCCCGCCGCGGCGCGCCAGGTGGACGGTGCCCCAGTGCGCCAGCGTCCCGGCAAGGCGGGCGACCCTCGTGCGTGCCCTCATGCGATTCCCCCGCTGCCCAGAGGCTGCCCGGGGACCCCGCCCCTTCTGGGCAACCTCGCGTGATAGATGGGGGTAATATTAGCACGGCGGTCGCCCGGCCCGTCCGCGCCCGCCACTCACGCATGGCGTCAACAGGAGGTCCTTCTTGCTGCAACCTGGCACCACCGCATCCGCCGCGCCCGTCGAGCGCGCCCGCCGCGTCGCGCGCGTCGGCATGGTCGCCGCCCTCTACGCGGCCCTCACCCTCGTGTCGCTGCTCTTCCTCGGCAGCCTCGCCTGGGGTCCCGTACAGTTTCGCGTGTCGGAGGCCGTCTGCGTCCTGGCGCTGCTCACCTCGGACGCGGTGCCCGGTCTGGCGCTGGGGTGCGTGATCGCCAACCTCGCCAACATCGTGCTCTCCGGCACCGGCATGCTCGGGATGCTCGACGTCGTCTTCGGCAGCCTGGCAACGGCGCTCGGCGCCTGGTTCACCTGGCGCAACCGCCGTCGCCCCACGCTCGCCCTTCTCGGCCCGGTCATCGCCAACGCGGTCATCGTCCCGGCGTACCTGCCGCTCATGCTGCAGGGCATCGGCTTCTACACCATCCCGTTCACCACCATCGCCCTCGACGGCGCCTACCCGGCGATGTACGCCTTCGGCCTGCTCGCCACCGGCGCGGGCGAGGCTGTGGTCATGTACGCGCTGGGCATGCCCCTCTATCGGGCGCTGCTGCGCACCCCGGTTGCCCGCAGCCTCGGCGCGGACGACCCGGCCGAGAGGCGCCCCCGTCCCGCGCCCGCTCAGAGGGGCTAGCGCTTGAACCCCGTCGTCGTCATCCCCTCCTACTGGGACCGCAGTGCGCGTCCGGGCGCCCTCGGCGAGCGCGGCGTGTACGACTACACCACGCCGATCGACAAGCCCCTCCCCGAGCTGGAGGTCTGCCTGTCGTCGCTCGAGCGCGTGAGCGGCGTCCTGCGCGTCGTCGTGCTCGTGGTGGCTCCCGCGGACTGCGAGGAGGCGGCGCGCGCCCGCGTGAACGCCATATGCCGCGCCCACGCCGACCTCAACCCGCTCGTCGTCGGCTCGCAGGAGGCGGCGCACGTGGAGCGCGCGGTGGGGCGCGTCGCGCACCACGTCACGGGGGAGACGGTCGCGCTGCGCGGCTACGGCGCGATCCGCAACATGGGGCTCGCCGTCGCCGCCGTGCTCGGCCACGACGTGGTGGTCTTTCTCGACGACGACGAGGTGGCGACCGAGGGGGACTTCCTCACCAAGGCGGTCTGGGGCCTGGGCTCGCTCACGCGCCAGAACCTGCAGGTGCTGGTCAAGAGCGGCTTCTTCGTCGACGAGCTCGGTAGCCCCTACGCCGAGCCGTCCGGTGAGTGGAGCGAGAAGTACTGGTCGAAGGCGGCCGACTTCAACCGCGTGATGGAGCGCGCCCAGACGAGCTCCTCGCGCATCACGCGCTCCAACCACCTGTGCGGCGGGTGCTGCGCGCTGCACGCCGCCGCCTTCTCGAAGGTGCCCTTCGACCCCTACATCACGCGCGGCGAGGATCTGGACTACGTGCTCGACCTGCGCGCCAACGGCATGGACGTGTGGTTTGACAACGAGTGGTACGTCCAGGCAAACCCGCCCGAGGAGATGGCCGGGGCGCCGTCGGTGTTCATGCAGGACGTGCATCGCTGGCTCTACGAGTACCGCAAGCTCGACGCCATGAACGCGCGGCGCGACCTGCGCACGATCACGCCCGAGTCGCTCATGCCCTACCCGGCGCCGTGGCTGTTCCCGGGCGTGCGCCGCCGCGTGTTCCGCACGGCGCTGCGCCGCTTCATCACCGGACCCGATCGCATCACCTACCTGCGCATCCTCACACGGGGGCGCTACGACGCCGACCGGTTCGCGCGCTCGGCGAGCTCGCGGTACCTCTCGTTCGCGATGGTCTGGCCCACGATCGTCTCGGCGCTGTGGGGGGACCGGGTGATCTCCTCCGCGATTCTGCGCACGGGGCAGGTGGCACCGTCCGCGCCCGTGGTGCCGGCGGCCGCCCCTCCGGAGGGGGCGGACCCGCTCGCCGACACGGGGGCGTTCCCGGTTCAGCCCCCCACCCAGGGAGGGGGTCGGTGATGGCGTCGCGCAGCCGGCTCTCGGGATGGATCGCGGGGGCGGTGCTCGTCGCATGCGCCGTCGTGCTCTCGGTGGCCCTGGTCAGAAGCGTGAGCGACGGCCTGATGGCGGCGGCCATGCTGGTGGGCTGCGGCTTCGCTGCGGTGATCGTCCTCGGCGGCGCGGTGAGCCTCTCGCCCGACGACACGCGCTCCGAGGCGACCGAGCGCACCCTGCGCGTGGCAACGGGGACGCTCGCCCACCTCCACGGCGGCCTCACCGAGGAGAACGCCCGCGCGATCTGTGCGCTGCTGCTCCCCGAGACGAGCGCCGTCGGCATTGCGATCACCGACGTCACCAGGGTTCTCGCGCTCGAGGGCCCGGTCCGCACGCCCTTCGTCCCGGGCACGCCCAACGCCAAGCCCACCCTCGAGGTGCTCGAGAGCAGGCGCATGGAGACGTTCGTCTCGGTCGACCAGGAGAGCCAGGACGTGCGGCACTTCTCGATCGGGCGCCGCCGCGACGGCCACCTCTTCGGCGTGATCGTGCCCCTGCTCGTCCAGGAGCGCGCGATCGGAACGATCAAGTTCTACTACCGTCGCGACCTCGACATCGACCGGACCCAGCTCGCCATCGCCGAGGGCCTGGGATCGCTCCTCTCCACGCAGCTCTCCTCCTACGAGCTGGACCGTCAGGCCGAGCTCACCGCCCGTGCGGAGGTCAAGGCCCTCCAGGCGCAGATCAACCCGCACTTCCTCTTCAACACCCTCAACACCATCGCCTCGTTCACGCGCACCAACCCCACCAAGGCGCGCGACCTGCTCCGTGAGTTCTCGACGTTCTATCGCCGCACCCTGGAGAGCTCGGAGAAGACGCTCATCTCGCTGTCGCAGGAGCTCGAGCAGACGCGCCGCTACCTCAAGATAGAGAAGGCCCGCTTCGGCGAGGACCGCATCGTGGAGACCGAGCACGTCGAGGGGGGCTGCGGCGAGCTGCCGGTGCCGTCGTTCCTGGTCCAGCCCATCGTGGAGAACGCCGTGCGCCATGCCATGCGCGACGAGGGCGCCCTCAACATTGACATACAGGTCGCGACCGACGGTGATGATATTCTTATAGCCGTGGTCGACGACGGCCTCGGCATGGACAAGGCGGTCGCCGACCGGCTGCTCGCCGCGGCGACGGAGCCGCGCGCGCCCTCCGCCCCCGACCAGGGGACGGGCATGGCGCTGCGCAACGTCGCGGACCGCCTTGAGCGTTTCTTCGGCGTCGGGTCCGGCGTGGAGATCGTCTCGAAGCCGGGCGAGGGCACGTGCGTCACCCTGAGGCTCGCGGGTGGCAGGAGGAGGCTCGTGGCGCTCCGGCACGAGGGCGAGTAAGATGGACCTGGCCGCATCCGGCCTGGGAGGACGAAGGGAACCGCACATGCGCGCGATGATTGTTGACGACGAGGCGCCCGCCCGCTCCGAGCTGCACTACCTGCTCGACGAGACGGGGAGGATCGAGTCGGTCACGGAGGCATCCAGCGCCCGCGAGGCCGTCGAGAAGCTGATGGAGGCCAAGGCCGACGTCATGTTCCTCGACATCCAGATGCCCAAGACGTCCGGCATGCAGCTCGCCGAGGCGCTCCACAAGCTCAAGAACCCGCCCGCGGTCGTCTTCGTCACCGCCTACAGCGAGTACGCGCTCGAGGCGTTCGAGGTCGACGCGATCGACTACCTCATGAAGCCCGTCGACCCCGAGCGCCTCAACCAGGCCCTCGACAAGGTGCAGGTGCGCTCCAAGCCCCAGGCCCAGAGCCACTCCTCCGTTGAGCGCATCCCCGTCGTCAAGAGCGGCCGCAAGGTGCTCGTCCCGATCGACCAGATCCGCTACATCGAGGCCAAGGACGACTACTCCTGCATCTACACCGACACCGACCGCTTCCTCTCCACGATCTCGCTTGCCAAGCTCGAGCAGAAGCTCGCCCCGCACGGCTTCTTCCGCGTGCACCGCGGCTACATCGTGAACCTCGAGTACGTCGAGGACGTCGAGGTCATCTCCTCCGGCATCCTCCAGCTCGGCGTCAACGGCATCGAGGGCAAGAAGATCTCGGTCTCTCGTCGCCGCGTCGTCGCGCTCAAGCGCGCGCTCGGCCTCTAGGCGGGGGCGCGCGTGGCCGCACGGCGCTTCGACATCATCTCCGACACGCACGGGTTTCTGTCGCCCGAGCTGCTCTCCGAGCTGGCCGGCGCCGACGTCATCGTGCATGCGGGGGACATCTGCTCCGCCTCCGACCTCCGCACGCTGGAGGCCGTCGCCCCGGTGAGGCTGGCCCTCGGCAACAACGACTGGGCCTACGACTACGGCCCCCAGGTGAGGGAGCGCGTCGTGTTTCTCGGCGGTGGGCTCAAGTGGCAGGTCACGCACTACCGGCGGCGTCTCAACCTGCAGATGTGCGACGTCGCGGTCTTTGGGCACACGCACACGCCCGTCCTCGAGCGCGACGAGTGGACGGGCACGCTGGTCATGAACCCCGGCAGCCCCACCTACCCGCGACGCTCCAAGCCCTCGATGGGCCGCATCTACGTGGAGGACGGCAAGGTCGTCGACGCGCAGATCATCGCGCTGGGGTAGCGCCGGCGGCCTTGCCGGACCTCAGGCGTCGTCCCCGCGGGGCGCGTCCACCGCGACGAAGGTCGGCGCCACCACGCGCGTGTAGAAGACCAGCCACACGAGCGACACGCAGAAGCCCGCCAGCACGTCCGAGGCGTAGTGGACGCCCAGATAGATGCGGCTCACGCCCACCATCACAATCACGAGGCCAAACGCGACGCACCACACCACGCGCATGACGTCGCGGCGGTGGTAGCGCCAGACCATCCAGATGAGCAGGCCGAAGAACGCCATCGCCACCATCGAGTGACCGGAGGGGAAGCTGTAGCCGGACTCGGATATGAGGCGGAACCCGTCTGGGCGCGGGCGCTGCACCAGGTACTTGAGCACCGTGTTGAGCGCCACCACGCACACCAGGTTCACCGCCACGCACCAGCCCGGCGCCTTGCCCGGCGCGAGGGCGGCGATCACGGCGGCCATCACGGCGAGCACGACCACCGACGCCAGAGACGTGAACGCCTCCATGACCGGAGTGAGCGCGTCGGAGCGCAGGTGCTCGACGAAGAGCTGGTAGGCAAGGATGTCGAGTCGCAGTATCTCGCCCTCGGCGACCTCTCCCAGCAGCCACACGAACAGCAGCGCGGCGCCGAGAAGGACGACGACCAGCGGGTTCTCCCTGAGAAGGCCCAGGGAGCCGCGCGCGACCTCGCGGGCCCCCTGGGCAAGCTCCTGGCGGCGGGTCATGTCTAGAGGTGCGCCTCGAGCTCGCTCACGAGCGCGGGCTTGGGCATGTTGCCGACCATGGTGTGGACGGGCCTGCCGTCCTTGATGAGGATCAGCGCGGGGATGGAGACGATGCCAAAGCGGGTGGCGAGCTCCGCCTCCTCGTCGACGTTGGCCTTGTAGACCGTGAGACGGTCGGCCATCTCCTGGGAGATCTGGTCGATGACGGGTCCGAGCGCGCGGCACGGGCCGCACCACGACGCCCAGAAGTCAACGAGGACGGGCTTGTCCGCACCGGCGATGACGGAGTCGAACTCGGCGCTGGTGATTGCCTTGGCCATGGGGCTCCTCCTTGGTCGGAATCTCTGCTTGGTGGGCTTATGCCCGGATTACACTTGTCCTAACGCAGGAAGCGAAAAATGATGCAAAACTGGTGTCATTTATCGGCGCGAGGGGCGCGGGGCGTGGCCGCCCCCCTCCGAGCGAGCGTCTGGGGGACGGCATGGCGAGCGAGCGGGACGCGCGCAGGCGCGCGTGCGTGGACAAGGCGGCGGCGGAGATAGACGCGCTGGCGGCGCGCGGCGTGCGCTCCGGCGGCAACGCGTTCTCCGCGGTTCTTCTCGTCAAGGGGGAGCTCTCCGAGGCCGAGAGGCGCGGCGAGCCCCCGCTCTCCGGCGCCGACGGCGCGGCGCTCAGGGCGTCGCTCGCGCGTCTTGGCTACGCGCCCGAGGACTGGGAGTGGCTGCTCGCCGTGGGCGCCGCCGGCGAGCCGCTCGACGCGGCGCTTGCGCGCGAGGCCGTCGCCGCGCTCGACCCCGCGACGCTCGTCTGCTGCGACGAGGCGGCGTGCGCGCTCGTGCGCGAGGCCTATGCGGACGACCTCGCCCTTCTCGACCGCCTGGAGGAGGCCATGCTCGCCCCCGGGGCGCTCGCCCACGTCTGCGGCATGCGCGTGCTCAATCTGGGGGGCTTCGAGGCGGCCCTCTCCGACGCGCGCGAGAAGCAGGTCATGTGGGCGCGCCTCAAGCAGATCCCGCCGCTCGGCGAGCCGTTCTAGCGCTCGTGCCGGCCCCGTCGTTCCCGACCTGCCGGGGCGCTATCATTGGGTCAACTGTCGCTTCGCGGAAGGAGTCGCCCATGTCCGATTTCGCTGCACCCGTCGACGCCACGACCACGCCCGCCTGGGCCGCGCTCAAGGCGCACCATGACGAGCTCGTGAGCTCGGGCTTCTCGCTCAAGGAGGCCTTCGCCGCAGACGCCGGCCGCGTCGAGCGCCTCTCCTTCGACATGGACGACCTCCGCTTCGACCTCTCCAAGAACCTCGTCGACGAGAGGACCCTCTCGCTGCTGTGCGACCTCGCGCGCGAGGTGGGCCTGGAGCAGCGCCGCGATGCGATGTTCTCCGGCGAGCACATCAACACCACCGAGGACCGCGCCGTCCTGCACACGGCCCTGCGCCGCCCCGCCGAGGACGCCGGCAGGCTCGTCGTGGACGGGCAGGACTGCGTCGCCGATGTGCGCGACATGCTCGACCGCATGTACGCCTTCGCCGAGAAGGTCCGCTCCGGCGAGTGGAAGGGCGTCACCGGCAAGCGGATCGAGCACGTGGTGTCCATCGGCATCGGCGGCTCCGACCTCGGCCCCGTCATGGTCTACGAGGCCCTCAAGCCCTACGCCGACGCCGGGATCGACTGCCGCTACGTCTCCAACATCGACCCCAACGACATGGCTGAGAAGGTCCGCGGCCTCGATCCGGAGACCACGCTCGTCATCGTCGTGTCCAAGACCTTCACCACGCTCGAGACCCTCACCAACGCGCGCGAGGCCAAGGCGTGGCTGCTCGAGACCCTGCGCGCCCAGGGCGCGATCGACGGGTCCGCCGAGCAGGACGCCGAGGCCATCCGGGCGCACTTCGTCGCCGTCTCCACGGCGCTCGACCTGGTGGCCGACTTCGGCATCGACCCGGAGAACGCCTTCGGCTTCTGGAACTGGGTCGGCGGCCGCTACTCCGTCGACTCCGCCGTGGGCCTCTCGCTCATCATCGCCCTCGGCCCGGAGCGCTTCGAGTGCTTCCTGCGCGGCTTCCACGACCTCGACCGCTACTTCGCCGAGACCCCGCTCGAGCAGAATGTGGTGGCGCTTCTCGGCCTGCTCAACGTCTGGTACGTGAACTTCTGGGGCGCCGAGAGCCACGCCGTGCTGCCGTACAACCAGTACCTGCACCGCTTCCCGGCCTACCTCCAGCAGCTCACGATGGAGTCCAACGGCAAGAGCGTGCGCTGGGACGGCAGCCCGGTGACCTCCGCCACCGGCGAGATCTTCTGGGGCGAGCCGGGCACCAACGGGCAGCACGCGTTCTATCAGCTCATCCACCAGGGTACCCGCATGATCCCGGCGGACTTCATCGCCTTCGTGAACACGCCCAACCCCGCCAAGGACGGCGAGCAGGACGTCCACGAGCTCTTCCTCGGCAACTTCCTCGCGCAGACCAAGGCCCTCGCCTTCGGGAAGACGGCCGACGAGGTGCGCGCCGAGGGCACGGCGGAGTGGATGGTCCCGGCCCGCTGCTTCACCGGCAACCGTCCCACCACGTCGATCTTTGGCATCGACCTCACGCCGCATGCGCTCGGCGAGCTCATCGCGCTCTACGAGCACATCACCTTCGTCGAGGGCACGGTCTGGGGGCTCGACAGCTACGACCAGTGGGGCGTCGAGCTGGGCAAGCAGCTCGCCAAGCAGATCACGCCCGCCTTCCACGACGACGCGGCGCTCGCCGAGCAGGACGCGTCCACCCAGGCGCTCATCGCCTACTACCGCGCGCACCGCAAGTAGGTCAAAAGGGGACAGTCCCCTTTTGACCCATTCGGGCCGTCGGGCTTCTCGCCCGGCGGCCCTTCTGAGACGAGGAGAGGCATGTCAGAGCCAGTGAGCCGTCGCTCGGCGTTTGCCGAGAAGAGCGCGGATGAGATCGCCCGGTCGTATCTCGGCTGGTTCAGGCGGCTGCGCGCGTGCTGCGCGGTCGCGGCCGTCATCGTGGGCACCGTGGCCGTCGCGGGCCTGGTCGTGCTGGACAGCCTCGCCCTCTACCTGCTGGGCCTCGTCGCGCTGGTCGGCGTCGGCGTCTACGTTCGATGGCGCGTGAACCGGGAGTTCCAGACGCTCATCGCCATCATCAACACCGACTGCGACGCGGGGAAGTGGCGCGGCGTGATCTCTCGGCTCCGGGAGCATGACGCCCGCAGACGCCGCGCCCGCTCGCTGTGCGACTGCTATCTGGCGATCGCCGACCTGGAGGAGCTTCGCCCCGTGGACGCGCTCGCACGCATGTCGGGCCTCTCCTTTGGTCGGCGCTCTGCCCTCAACGTGATGCTCTACCAGAACCGCGCCGTCTGCGCGAGCGAGCTGGGCGACGCCGCGACGCTCGACGCCGCGCTCGTCGCCCTGCGCGAGCTCGCGGCGGGGTATCGCGCGGGCTCCAAGAAGCGCGAGCTGGCGGAGCGGCAGCTGGCGGACCTCGAGCTCTCGCTCAAGCCGCGGGAGGCATGGGACGCCGAGGACGAGGCGCGCGCCCGAGGGCGCGTGGAGGCCGCGTCGTCCCACCGCGAGCACGTGTCATGGTCGCTGCTCCTGGCCGACCGCGAGCTGCTGGCCGGTGACGCCGCCGCCGCGCGAAGGCTTCTGGACGAGAGCGACCTCGCGCCGATGACCCCGCGCGCGGCCGCCCGCCGCGAGGCGCTTCTCGCCCGGCTGCCCCAGGCGCACAACCCCGCATGAGGTCGTCTACCTGCGAATCGCAACCACAGGGCGCCTGCGCGTCGCCAAAAATGCAGCCCGCTGGTTGGTGGTGCTCGCCCGTCTGGTACCGTAGCGTGTGAGGTGCCGGCAGACCACGCGCCCCGTGCGCCCACCACGACCGAAGGGCCAGCCATGAGCTTTCGCGACAACCTCCAGCACCTCCGCGCCACGCGCAACATGACCCAGGAGCAGCTTGCCATGCTGCTCGGCGTCTCCCGCCAGTCCGTGACCAAGTGGGAGGCCGAGAAGAGCTACCCCGAGATGGACAAGCTCCTCAAGCTCTGCCAGATCTTCGAGTGCTCGCTCGACGACCTCGTCCAGGGCGACCTCACCGGCCGCGAGCCGGCGCCCGGAGCCGCCGCCGTCCCCGCCGGGCCGCCCACCGACGTCTGCGGCTACGACGAGCACCAGCGCATGATGGCCTGGAAGGTGCCGACGGGCGTCGCGGCCATCCTCGTGGGCATCGCGATAGGCCTCTTCTTCGAGGGTGCGGCCGACCTTGCGCCGGTGGGCGCGCGCGACGGCCTCTTCGTCGTCATCATCCTGGCGGGCATCCTCGGGGGCCTGGCGTTTCTCGTCCCGGCCGGCATGGAGCACGCCGCGTTCCAGCGGGCGCATCCCTACGTGGAGGACTTCTACACCGACGACGACCGCGCCGCCGCGCGCAAGTCCTTCTCGGTCGGCCTCGTCGGGGGCATCGCGCTCATCTTCGTGGGCATCGGCTTTCTGCTCGTGCTCGGCGAGGACCAGGCGCTCGAGAACGTCGCCCTGTTCTTCCTGATGTTCTTCATCGCGCTGGGGGTGTGGAACATCGTCCACTACGGGATGCTGCTCGGGCGCACCAACGTGGCCGAGTACAACCGCTCCGTGGGCGAGGAGCTCGAGGTGGAAGAGATCGTGAGGGCGCAGCTGGACGACGCCCGGCGTGAGGCGCTGCTCGAGGCCAAGAGGCGGGACGAGAAGATCGGCGCCGTGTGCGCGTCATCATGATCCTGGCCACGATCGTGGGGCTCGGCCTGCTGTTCGCCCCCGTGCTCGCCTCGCCCGACCCGAGCGCGTTCGACCCGGTCGGGACCTCGGCCATGTGGTTCTGGGTGGCCTGGCCCGTGGGCGGGATGCTCTGCGGGATCGTGGCCCTGCTGATGAGGGCGTTCGGAAGGGGGGAGTGACGGCCGCGCCGTCCTTGTCGCCCAGAGCGGGCCGTGGGCGGCGCCGCCCCCGCACCCTGCTCTGTCGTACAATCTCTGCGCGAGGGACGACGAGGAGAGGGGCCTCATCATGGACACCGCCAAGGTCTACTACACCAACCTGCGCAGCC
>DHCMC07803__coassemble_360_pt1 | contig 22429 bp, 23 predicted proteins | sample DHCMC07803__metabat2_low_PE_048 | metagenome-assembled genome bin DHCMC07803 | reverse complement strand
GCGCCCTCGCGTCGTCGTGTGCGTGCCCTCCGGCGTCACCTCCGTCGAGAAGCGCGCCGTCTTCGAGGCAACGATCCAGGCCGGGGCTCGGCAGGCCTACCTCATCGAGGAGCCCATGGCCGCCGCCATCGGCGCGGACCTGCCCATCGAGGACCCCACCGGGTCGATGGTTGTCGACATCGGGGGAGGCACCACCGAGGTCGCCGTCATCTCGATGGGCGGCATCGTCGTGTCCCAGTCGATTCGCACCGCCGGGGACGAGTTCGACCAGACGATCCTCCAGCACGTTCGTGACGCCTACAACCTCTCCATCGGCGAGCGCACCGCCGAGGACATCAAGATCAAGGTCGGCTCCGCCGCGCCGCTCGCCGAGGAGCTCGATGTCGAGGTCAACGGTCGTGACGTCATGAGCGGCCTGCCCAAGACCGTCCGCATCGAGAGCGAGGAGATCCGCCGCGCGCTCGACCGCCCCCTCGACGAGGTCACCAAGGCCGTCAAGGACGCTCTCGATGTCACGCCTCCCGACCTCGCCTCCGACCTCATGTACTACGGCATCCTCCTCACGGGCGGCGGCGGCCTGCTTCGCGGACTTGACCAGCGCCTGCGGGAGGAGACGGGGGTGCCCGTCAACGTGAGCCCCACCGCCCTCGAGAACGTCGTCAACGGCTGCGCCAAGGTCCTCGAGGCCAATGCGCTGTCCGGTGGCTTCGTCCAGAGCACGGGGCAGTAGCGTGCCGCTGACCTCGAGCGGTCGGGGGGCGGCACCGACCCTGGGCACAAATCGACGCTCTGGCGGCGCGCGCGAGCTCGTCGTGTGCCTCGTCCTCTCCGTCGCCCTCTTCACGCTGAGCTGTCAGGGCGGGTCGGACGGCCCCCTCGAGGCGGTTCGCGGCGCGTTCCAGACCGTCACCTCGCCCGTGCGGATGCTCGGCGCCACCGTGACCGCACCCATCCGCGGCCTTGGCAACGTCTTTGCCAACCTCACGGCCGACCAGGCGACCCTCTCGGAGCTCCAGACCGAGGTCGACGAGCTGCGGGCGAGAAACGCCGAGCTCGAGGAGGACGCCAGCTCCGCTCAGCGACTGCAGGACCTTCTCGACCTTCGTGACAACAACGACCTCCAGACCGTCGCCGCCCGGATCATATCGGGCTCGACCGACTCCTGGAGCGCCACGGTCACGATCGACAAGGGGTCCTCCTCGGGACTCTCCGCCGGCATGCCGGTCACGACCGCGAGCGGCGTGATCGGCCAGATAGTCACCTGCAGCGCGACCACCTCGACGGTGCGCCTGCTCTCCGACGAGAGCTCGTCGATCTCTGCCATGGTCCAGTCGAGCCGCGCGCAGGGGATGCTGGAGGGTTCCTCCTCCGGCGAGGTCCGCCTGGAGCTTGTCTCGACGGGGCAGGAGGTCGCCGTCGGCGACGTGATCGTCACGAGCGGCCTGGGCGGGGTCTTCCCCAAGGGCCTTCCCATCGGGGAGGTCGCAAGCGTCACGAACAACCCCGGCGACCTCTACCTCGACATCGTCGTCGACCTCTACGCCGACACGACTCGCTCCGAGGAGGTCCTGGTCATCACCTCGATCACCGAGGACCAGCGCGCGACCGCGGAGGACATATCCGAGGCCGACGCGCAGGAGCACGGCACCACCACGGGGAGCGACGCGCAGGCGGACGACCAGGAGTCCGACGCCGGCTCGACCTCCGACGAGTCCCAGGCGGAGTAGGGAGGAGAGATGCGGGTAGCCGACAAGAACCGCGAGACGCGTACCACGGTCGTCCTCGCCGTGGTCTGCTTCGTCCTCCAGCTCGTGCTCGCCCCCAACGTCGCGCTCGGCAACGGCCGCGCGAACTTCGCCCTCGTCTTCACCGCCTGCTTCTCGCTGCTCACGGGCGGGAGCGCGGCGGCGGTCGCGGGGTTTGTCGCCGGCCTCCTCTTCGACCTCTCTTCGACCGGGCCCATCGGCCTCATGGCGTTTTGCCTCACCGTCATGGGCTACGTGCTCGGCGCCGGCGCGCGCGACCGGCTCGTCGGCGACCTCGCCGCCTCGGCTGCCTACGTCGGCGCCGGGTCCCTCGGCGTCAGCGTCGTCTATCACGTCGCCATGCTGCTCGTGGGGCAGGCGAGCTCGCTCGTCGACGTCCTCTTCCTGCGCGCCCTGCCCACCGCCGTGCTCACGCTCGTCGCGTTCCTGCCCTTCGCCTACTACTTCGCCCGCGTTCGCGCGCACGGCATGGGGCTCTCCGGCCGTCACAGCCGCGGCGGCCTCGGCCGTCGGGGCCTCTAGGGGCGGGCATGGAGCTCTCCCTCGTCATCGTCATCGTGTGCATCGTGCTGGCGGTCGCCCTGGTCGTCGTGTTCCTGGTCTTCGGCCGCGGCGAGGCCAACTTCACCTTCGACATCGGCGGGGCCGCGCCGCGCGCGTCGGGCGGGGGCGACTCTTCCGCCGAGAAGACCGCCTCGTCGCGTCTCGTGGGGCTTGCCGTCTTCGTGGGCGGCGTCTTCACGGCGCTCGTCGCCCGCCTGTGGTCGATGCAGCTCGTCTCGTCCGAGGAGTATGCCGAGCAGGCCGAGAAGAACCGTCGCAGCACCATCTACACCCCGGCGCCTCGCGGGAGGATCCTCGACCGCAACGGGAACGAGATCGTCGGCAACCGAGCGAGCCTGACGGTCGTCGCCGAGGGGGACGTCCTGGACGACGTCGTCGAGGTCCAGCTGCTCGCCAACCTCATCGGCATGCCCGCGCAGGCCGTCAGGCGCAAGATCCAGGACACGACGGAGGGCTACCAGAGCCCGCGGACGGTGTCCGTCGACGTCTCGCGGCGCGTCGTCGCCTTTATCGGCGAGCACCCCGAGGCCTTCCCCGGCGTCTCCGTGCAGCAGCGCACCCAGCGCTCCTACCCCAACGGATCGCTCGCGGCGCACGTCGTCGGGTACGTGAGCACCGTCACCGAGGAGCAGCTCGCGCAGAGCGAGAGCGCGGAGGAGGGATCGGTCACCTATCGCTCGGGTGACGTCGTCGGGCAGTCGGGCGTCGAGCTGAGCTACGAGAGCGTGCTCGCCGGCACCCGCGGCGAGCAGGTCGTCTTTGTCGACGCGAGCGGCAGCGTGCTCGGCTATTCCACCAGCATCGAGCCTGAGAGCGGCTCCGACATCGTCCTGACGATCGACGCGGACGTCCAGCGCGCGGCCGAGGAGTCCCTCGAGCGCGTCATACAGCAGCAGCAGGACAGCGGCCAGCCCTGCACCGGCGGCTGCCTCGTCGCCCTGGACTGCACCAACGGCGAGGTCATCGCCATGGCGAGCTACCCCACGTTCTCGCCCAACGTGTTCACGGGCGGCATCTCGCAGGCGGACTGGGACGTCCTGTCGGCCGAGGACGCCAACTACCCCCTCATGAACCGCGCGATAACCGGCCAGTACCCCTCCGGCTCGGTCATAAAGCCCCTCACCTCCTTCGCCGCGCTCGACTATGGCATAGCGACCTCCGAGAGCTCGTGGTACTGCTCCGGATGGTGGACGTGGTCGGGCGATCGCAGCGACAGCACCGTCATGATGTGCTACAACCACGACGGCCACGGGTCGATGAACCTCGTCAACGGCATCACGATGTCATGCGACGTCGTCTTCTACGAGATCGGCAAGGGCTTCTACTACGCCGACGACCCCGAGGGGATGCAGGAGACGTTTCGCTCCTACGGCCTCGGGTCGGCGACCGGCATAGACCTCAGCGGCGAGGCCGTCGGGCGCGTCCCGGACGCCGCCTGGAAGCGCGAGTACTACAAGGAGCTCGGATACTCGGACGAGGACAGCTCCTGGAAGGGCGGCGACAACTGCAACATCGCGATCGGCCAGGGCGACGTGCTCGTCACCTGCCTGCAGATGGCCGTCTCCTACTGCAGCATCGCCAACCGGGGTCCCGCGTGGAGGCCGCATGTCCTCAGGGGCGTCCGCTCCAAGGTCGGCGACGGCTTCGTCTCCGAGTACAAGCCCGAGCAGATCCTGGACGTCGAGGAGGACTCCGCCTACCGCGAGCTCGTTGAGCGCGGCATGTGGGGCGTCATCTACGAGGAGTCCCCGTCCCAGGCCGCGCACTGGACCAACCTGAGCGTGTCGGTCGCCGGAAAGACGGGCACCGCGGAGCAGCCGGCGGACGGAAACGCGTGCTGGTTCGGGTGTTACGCGCCGTCGGACGACCCTAAGTACGTCGTCTTCTCCACCGTCGACGGCGGCGACTGGGGATCGACCACCGCTATGCTCGTCGCCCGCGACACGCTCGGCGCCATCTACGGCGAGCCCGACACGTCGACCGCCGTCTATGCCGTCGGGGACTAGGGGGTGATGGGCTTGGCTCTGGGTCTCAGGGGATCGTCCGGAACAACGTCTCGTCCTGCCGCGCGCCGTCGCGTGGGACGCTCGCGCGGCCCGCTCGACGGGCTCTACCTCACGCAGCTGATCCCCGCGCTGCTGATCGTCATCATCGGGATCGTCACCATCTGGTCCGCCTCCATCTCCATACCCGAGGCCAACTTCACGAGCCACCTCGCGGGCATCGCGATCGGCCTCGCCGGCGCCGTCGCCGTCTGGCGCTACGACTGTCGGGCGCTCTCCAACATGACGACGGCGCTGTTCGTCCTCGCCTGCGTGCTCATGGTGCTGCCGCGCGTCCCCGGGCTCGGCTACGAGGGCGGCCTCGGCATGGTCGGCTGGGTGCGGATCGGCCCGCTGCGCTTCCAGCCCTCGGAGCCCGGCAAGATCGTGACGATCTTCCTCATGGCGTCCGCCTGCGCTCAGTACAACGGCAAGATCGAGACGTTCAGGGACTACGCCAAGCTCTGCGGGACGCTGCTCGTGCCCCTGCTTCTGATACTGTCGCTCGACCTCGGGACGGGCCTCATCATCTTCTTCATTGGCGCCACCGTCATCATCGTGAGCGGCGCCCCGCGCACCTGGGTGCTGCTCACGATCGCGCTCATCGTCGGCGTGGCCGCGCTCGTCGTCGTGACGTCGACGATCGACGGGCTCCCGCACATTCTCAAGGAGTACCAGCTCAAGCGCCTCACGGTCTTCATCGACCCGAGCGTCGACCCGACGGGCGACGGCTACAACCTCCAGCAGGCGATGATCGCCGTGGGCTCGGGCGGCCTGTTCGGCAAGGGCCTCGGCAACGCCACGCAGGCGCTCGACGGCTTCGTTCCCGAGGCCCAGACCGACTTCGTCTTCTCGCTGTTCGCGGAGCAGTTCGGCTTTGTGGGCTCGCTCGTCCTTCTCGGCCTGTATGCTTGGATGATACTGTCCACCGTCCTGCTCGCCATGAGGACGGAGTCGTACTTCACGCGCCTCGCCCTCGTCGGGTGCGTGGCGATGTGGACGTTCCAGGTGCTCGAGAACGTCGGGATGTGCCTCGGCATCATGCCCATCACGGGCATCCCGCTGCCCTTCGTGTCATACGGCTCGTCGTCGATGGTCGTCCAGCTCGCGTCGATCGGCATCGTGCAGTCGTTCTGGAGGCATCGTCAGAAGGCGGCCTAGCGTCGCGCGAGTGATGGGAGTTATTCGTGGCAGGGAAGGGATGGACGGTCGGTCGGGTGGCGGAGGTTGCGGGGTTCGCGCGCAGCTCGTCGCTCAGCCGTGACGAGCGGGTGTCGGCGCACGTCCTCGTCGGCGACGGGTGCCCGCGCCCCCTCGCGCGCGCCGTGCGCGAGGCCCTGATGCCGGTGCGCCCGAGCGCCGAGGTTGTCGTCTGCCCGCTCGAGGGGGCGTGCCCGCCGTCCGACGCGCCCGACGTCGCCGTCGCCCTCGTCGGCCCGAGTTCCGGCGCGGGGGAGCTCTGTGCCTATGCGCGCGCCGGCGTTCCCGTGGCCGTCGTCGTCGAGGGCGCCCTCGAGGCCCCGCGCCTCGAGCTCGAGGAGGGCCCGGCCGCGCTCGTGCACGTCATCGCCGCCTCGTCGCCGGACGTCCTGGCCGACAAGCTTGCCGTCTGGCTTGCCTCCGCGACCGACAAGGAGCTCGCGTTCGCCGCCAGCTTCCCGTTCTGCCGTCGGGCCGTCGTCGACCGTCTCGTGGGCCGCTGCGCCGTCGAGAACGCGGTCGTCGGCGCGGTCCCCCTCATCCCCGGCTCGGACCTGCCGGTCATGACCGCCAAGCAGCTCAAGCTCGCGCTCGACGTGGCCGCGGCGTACGGCCGCCCGATGGAGCCCGCGCGTGCCCTCGAGCTCGCCTGCGTGGCTGCGGCCGGCATGGGGTGGCGCTCGCTCGCCCGAGCGCTTCTCGCCGCGCTGCCCGGCGCGGGCGCGCTGCTGCGCGCCGGCGTCGCCTATGCGGGCACGCTCGCGACCGGCAGCGCCCTCAGGCTGCGGCTTGACCCGCCGCAGCTCTCGGACCGTCGCCGGCACCCCTCGCCGACGGTCGCCGACGCCCCGGTCCTCCTCTCCGCGCGCGAGGCGGACGACGGCTACGTGACCGTGGAGGGGGAGCTCTCATGAGGGCGGCGCGCGAGAACCTCTTTCACCTGATCGAGCCGCTGCTGCCGCACGTCGAGCACCCGGCTCGCTACCTCGACCACGAATGGGGCTCCTGCGAGGAGCAGGACGGTCCCTTCCACCTCTGCATGGTCTACGCCGACGTCTACGAGGTGGGCCAGCCCAACCTCGGCGTGGCGATTCTCTACGACCGGGTGAACGCGCAGGAGGGGATGAGCTGCGAGCGCTGCTACCTCCCCTGGAAGGACATGGCCGGCCTCATGCGCGACAGGGGCATCCCGCTGCTCTCCCTCGAGGGGGCGGCGCCGCTCGCCTCCTTCGACGCCGTCGGCTTCACGCTCGCGCACGAGCTCATCGCCACCAACGTGCTCGAGGCGCTCGACCTCGCGGGCATCGCGATCTCCTCCGCCGAGCGCGACGAGGACGACCCGATCATCCTCGCCGGCGGCCCGTCCGCGTGGAACTGCGAGCCGATCGCCGAGGTCTTCGACGCGGTGCTGCTCGGCGACGGCGAGGACTCGATCGTCGAGGCGTGCGCCTGCATACGCGCCGCGCGCGCTGAGGGGCTCGCCCGCGCCGACCTGCTTCGCCGCCTCTCCCGGGTGCCGGGAACCTACGTGCCCTCGCTCTACGAGGTCCGCGTCGACGAGACGTCCACCCGCTGGGGCTACGCGGTCCCGCGGGCGGGGGAGGACGTGCCCGAGGTGGTCCACAAGCGCTGCGTCGCCGATCTCTCCGAGACGCCCGCCGTCGCGCAGAGGATCGTCCCCTACGCCGGCATCGTCCAGGACCGCCTCCCGCTCGAGGTCCTGCGCGGGTGCGCGCGTGGCTGCAGGTTCTGCCAGGCCGGCATGACGTATCGCCCCGTGCGGGAGCGCCCCGTCGAGCAGGTGGTGAGCTGCGGCGTGGAGGGGCTGCTCGCCAGCGGGCACAACGAGATCTCCCTCTCGTCCCTCTCCACGACCGACCATTCGCAGTGCGCCGCGATCCTCGACGGCCTCAACGCCTCGCTCGAGGGCAGGGGCGTGCGCGTGTCCATCCCCTCGCAGCGGCTCGACTCCTTCGGCGTCGACATGGCCGCCGCCGTGGCGGGGGGCCGCAGGGGAGGGCTCACCTTCGCGCCCGAGGCCGGCAGTCAGCGCCTGCGCGACGTGATCAACAAGAACGTCTCCGAGGAGGACGTGGAGAGCGCCGCGAGAAACGCCTTCTCGGCCGGATGGCGCAGGATGAAGCTCTACTTCATGATGGGCCTCCCGACCGAGACCGACGAGGACGTCGTTGGCATAGCGCGTCTCGCCGAGCGCGTGCTCGAGATCGGGCGCGAGGTCGTGGGGCGTGGTCCCAAGAGCGGCGTGTCGGTCTCCATCTCGGTCGCCGTGCTCGTCCCCAAGTCCTTCACCCCCTTCCAGTGGTGCGGCCAGCTCCATCCCGACGAGGTGCGCCGTCGCCAGCAGCTTCTGCTGCACGAGGTGCGCGACCGGGCGATTCGCGTCTCCTACCATGACGCCGACGTTTCGCTCGTCGAGGGCGCGCTCTCCAAGATGGGGCGCGCGGGCTTTCCCCTCGTGCGCCGCGCATGGGAGCTGGGCTGCAGGTTCGACGCGTGGACGAGCGAGTTCGACTTCGACGCATGGCGCGCGGCCGCGCGAGACTGCGGCCTCGACCTCGCTGACGTTGCCTGCGAGGAGTTCCCGCTCGCCGCGCGCCTGCCGTGGGACCACACCTCGCCCGGCGTGGGCAAGGGCTACCTGCAGCGCGAGTGGCTTCGTGCCATCGAGGGCGTCACGACGCCCGACTGCACGCGGGAGAGCTGCACGGGCTGCGGCGTGTGCCCCACCCTCGGCGTCGGGAACGTCCTGTGGGGTGAGCGCGCATGAGCGTCCAGCCAACGTGCGCGCGTCCGCAGGACCTCCCCGTCAAGGCGGACCTCTCCCGCCTGCGCGTCCGCTACCGCAAGGACAGCCGCCTCGCCTTCCTCGGTCACCTCGACCTGATCTCGACCGTGGAGCGCTGCGTGAGGCGCTCGGGGCTTCCCTTCTCGATCGGAAACGGGTTCGCGCGGCGGATGCGCATACAGTTCTCGAGCGCGCTCCCCACCGGGACGAGCTCGGTGTGCGAGTACTTTGACGTGCGTCTGACCGAGGAGGTGGATGCGCGCGAGGCCCTCGAGAGGCTGCGCGCGGCCACGCCCGGCGCACTCGCCCCGTCCGGGGCCTCCTACGTCCCCGGGCGCCTCCCCGCGCTGGAGGCCTGGCTGGACCGCGCCGCATGGGAGGTGACGGTCGAGTGCGGGGGCGCTCGCGCCGACGACCTCCTCGAGGGCATCGAGGCGGTCAGGGGCGAGGGGTCGCTCACCTACCTGCGCGGGGACCGGGCGAAGACGGTCGACGTCGGCGTCGCGCTCGCGGGCGCCGGGGCCTGCGACGTCGCCCCGGGCGTCGTGCGGCTCGAGCTCGAGACGCGCTCGTCGCGCACCGGGGCGCTGCGGCCCCAGATCCTCGTCGCCGCCGCCCTCGAGCGCGTCGGGGCGGGGGAGGCGGAGGTCATGCGGGTGCGTCGCACCGGGCAGTGGCACGAGGAACATGGGCGTCTTGTGGAGCCTCTTGGACCCTTTGGCGAAGAGTGCCGCGCACCATTATCCTGAGCAAGGTCGCATCGTCCGGGCGCGGCGCTCGGTGCCGTCTTTTCCCTTACGGTATCCGCAGGTCACGCCAACTCCTTTGTTGACGAGTCCGGACGCTGCTAGTAATATAAGCAACTGTTGCATTCAGCCAGCAATGAAGGGTTCCGCACATGTACGCAATCGTAGCAACTGGTGGCAAGCAGTATAAGGTTGCCGAGGGTGACGTCATCGACGTCGAGAAGCTCGACGCGCAGCCTGGCGACAAGGTCGAGCTGCCCGTCCTTCTCGTGAACGACGGCACCAAGACCATCGTTGGCTCTGCTCCCCTCGAGGGCAAGAAGGTCACCGCCGAGGTCGTCGAGCAGTTCAAGGGCGAGAAGGTCCTCGTCTTCAAGCTCAAGAAGCGCAAGCGCTATCACCGCGCCAACGGCCACCGTCAGAACCTGACGAAGCTCAAGGTCGTCGAGATTCCCGCGTAACGCTCGTCCCTCGCGTAAGAAAAGGCAGGTCATATCATGGCTCACAAGAAAGGTCTCGGCTCGTCCCGCAACGGCCGCGATTCCAACGCCCAGCGTCTGGGCACCAAGCGCTACGGCGGCCAGTTCGTGAAGGCCGGCGAGATTCTCGTCCGTCAGCGCGGCACTCACATCCACCCGGGTGACAACGTCGGCATCGGCAAGGACGACACCCTGTTCGCCCTCACCGCCGGCACCGTCGAGTTCACCAAGGGCGTCAAGCACCGCGTCCACGTCCGCGAGGCGTAGCTCGTCGCGTCGTCCAGAGTGTTGACTCGGGCCCCGCCTCGGCGGGGCTCTTTTTGTCCCGTTCGGCGACGCGCGTCGCCGGGTCCGTCCGCGCCCGCGGCGTTGGACGCGTTGCCGCGGTTGCCGTACCATGGGATTTCGAGCGAAGGAGGGCCTCGTGGAGAACACCTTCACCGACCTGTCTCACATCAACGTCAGGGGCGGCGACGGAGGGGCCGGCTGCATGTCGTTCAGACGGGAGGCCTACGTCCCCAAGGGCGGGCCTGACGGAGGCGACGGCGGCCGTGGCGGAGACGTCGTCGTCGAGGCCGACCCCCAGCTGTCGTCGCTGATCGACTATCGCTACAAGCATCACTTCCGTGCCGAGCGGGGCACGCACGGCCAGGGCGCGCGCCGGCACGGCCGCGACGGCGAGGACCTCGTCCTGCGCGTGCCGGTCGGGACCGTGGTCCGCGAGCTCGACCCCGCCACGCAGACGCCCCTCTATGACATCGCCGACCTCACGGGCCCCGGCGAGCGCGTCGTCGTGGCCCCGGGCGGCGCGGGCGGCCGCGGCAACATCCACTTCGTGACCTCGGTGCGGCGCGCCCCCGCCTTCGCCGAGAAGGGCGAGCCGGCCCGCGAGCACTGGATCGAGCTCGAGATGAAGCTCATGGCCGATGCCGCGCTCGTGGGGATGCCGTCCGTCGGCAAGAGCTCGATCATCGCGCGCATCAGCGCCGCACGGCCCAAGATCGCCGACTACCCGTTCACGACGCTCGTTCCCAACCTCGGCGTCGCTCGGGCGGCGAGCGGCCAGTCCTTCGTCGCGGCCGACGTCCCGGGCCTCATCGAGGGGGCGAGCGCGGGTCGCGGACTCGGGCACCAGTTCCTGAGGCACATCGAGCGCACCGCGCTCATCCTGCACGTCGTCGACGTCACGGGCGGCTACGAGGGCCGCGACGCCGTCGATGACTATCACACGATCAACGACGAGCTCGCAGCCTACGCTGCTGAGCTCGCCGAGCGCCCGCAGATCGTCGTCGCCAACAAGTGCGACCTGCCCGGGACCGAGGAGGCCTCCCGGCGCCTCCGCGAGGCGGCCGAGGCGGACGGTCGCGACTTCTTCATGGTCTCCGCCGCAACCGGCCAGGGCCTGGACGCGCTGGTGAGCCGCTGCGCCGCCGAGGTGGCGTCCCTGCGTGCCGCGGCGGCGCCCGAGCGGACGCTGGTCGACCTCTCCGAGCGCTGGGAGCGCGACCGCCAGCGCCGTGAGCGCCGCATCAGCGTCGCGCGCGAGGAGCGTCATGCCTGGCGCGTCAGCGGGCCCCAGATCGAGCGCATGGTCATCCAGACCGACTGGGACAACGACGAGGCCGTCGCCTACCTGCAGCACCGCTTCGAGCGCTGCGGTCTCGACGACGCGCTCGCGAAGGCGGGCGCCGTGTCCGGGGACGAGGTCCGCATCCTCGAGCTCGCCTTCACCTTCGAGGGGACCGATGACGCGTCCGACTTCGACGAGCTCGACGAGGACGAGACGCTCGTCTCAGAGGCGGTGGAGGAGTAGATGGCGCGGCCGAGGCTCGTGGTCGTCAAGGTCGGCTCCTCGACGCTCGTCGACGCTGCCGGCGCGCTCGACCGCGACTACATTCGCTCCCTCTGCGACCAGGTCGCCAGGCTCGTTTCGCTCGGCACCCGCGTCGTCATCGTCTCCTCCGGCGCCGCCGCCGCCGGTCGCGAGACGCTTGGCTTCTCCGATCGCCCCGAGGACCTGGCGACGCTGCAGGCCTGCGCCTCGGCCGGGCAGGCCCGCCTCACCCAGGCGTACGCCGACGTCCTCGCCGAGCGCGGCATCCCCTGCGGCCAGGTCCTCCTCACCCGCCGGGACGTCATGGACCGCGACGGCTTCCTCAACGCGCGCACGACGCTCTCGCGCCTGATCGAGCTGGGCGCCGTTCCCGTCGTGAACGAGAACGACACCGTCTCCACCGCCGAGTTCGCCTTCGGCGACAACGACATGCTCGGGGCGCTGGTCTCGGCGATGGTGGGCGCCGACCTCTATCTCATCTGCTCCGACGTCGACGGCCTCTACACCGCGAACCCCCAGGAGGACCCCACGGCAACCCTCATCGAGCACGTCGACGAGGTCGGGCCCGAGCTCACGGCTCTCGCGGGGGGCGCCGGCACGTCGTTTGGCACCGGCGGCATGTCGTCGAAGCTCAGGGCCGCCCGGGCCATGCTCGCCGTCGGCGTCCCCATGATCATCTGTCGAGGGAGGAGGCCCGACGCGCTGCTCGACGCCGTGGCGGGGGAGCGCGTCGGCACGCGCTTCGAGGCCCCGGCCGGCGCGCCGCATGAGGGTGGGCGCAAGCTCTGGATCGGCCTCGCCGAGGTTCCGCGCGGGTCCATCTCGCTCGATGCCGGGGCCACGAGGGCCGTGCTGGAGCGCGGGGCGTCCATCCTGCCCGTCGGGGTGAGCGCCTCGAGCGGCTCGTTCTCCGCCGGTGACGTCGTCAACGTCCGCTCCGACACCGGCGACGTCGTCGGCCGCGGCGTGGTGCGCTACTCCTCGGAGGACATGGCGCGGGTGCGCGGCATCAAGCTCGACGTCATCGCGCGCTTCCTCGGCGACGAGCGCGCCCAGCCGGCGGTGCACCGCGACGACCTTCTCGTCTTCTAGCGCCCCCGCGCGGGCGTCGGGTATCCTCTAGGAAGGACGACGAAAGGAGACTGACATGTCCGAGGCCAGGGACAAGGCGCTTCTCGCCCGAACCTCCGCGCCGGTGCTCGCGCGAGCCTCCCGGGCCGTGCGCGAGCTCGCGCTGCGCCGCGCCGCCGAGCGCATCCGTGCCGCATCGAACGACATCGTCGCCGCCAACGCGCTCGACCTCGGGCGCGCGAGGGCCGCGGGCATGAGCGATCCGCTCCAGGACCGCCTCATGCTCGACGAGGGCCGCATCGACCAGATCGCCGACTCGCTCGACCAGATCGCGCGCCAGGACGACCCGCTCGGCCGCGTGCTCGGCGGTTCGACCCTGCAGAACGGGCTGCGCGTCGAGCGCATAAGCGTGCCGCTCGGCGTCGTGGCGATGATCTACGAGGCGCGTCCCAACGTCACGGCCGACGCCTTCGGCCTCTGCCTCCGCTCGGGGAACGCCTGCGTCCTCAAGGGCGGGTCCGCTGCCCGCGAGTCCTGCCTTGCCCTCGTCGAGGCGTGCCGCGCGGCCCTCGCCGACGCCGGCCTCCCCGTCGACGCGCTCCAGTACGTCGACGACGACGCCAACCACACCCAGACCGCCGAGCTCCTCGGCGCCACGGGGCTCGTGGACGTCCTCATCCCGCGCGGCGGCGCGGCGCTCATCCGGGCCTGCGTCGAGGGCGCGAAGGTCCCCGTCATCGAGACCGGCACCGGCAACTGTCACGTCTACGTCCACGAGAGCGCCGACCTCGGCCGTGCGCGTGCGATCGTCATGAACGCCAAGACCCAGCGCGTGGGCGTCTGCAACGCCGCGGAGTCGCTGCTGGTCGATGACGCCGTCGCGGACCGCTTCCTTCCCGGCATGCTGGTCGAGCTCGCCGGGGCGGGCGTCCTCGTGCACGGAGACGCGCGCACGCTCGCCGTCGCCGGCTCCCTCGGCGAGGGGGACCGAGAGCTCGTGTCCGCGCACCTCGTGGAGGCAACCGAGGACGACTGGGGCAGGGAGTACCTCGCACCGGAGATCAGCTGCCACGTGGTCCGGGACCTGGGTGAGGCGGTCGCACACGTGAACCGCTACGGGACCGGGCACTCCGAGGCCATCGTCGCCGACTCCTACGCCGCGTGCGAGGCGTTTCTCGCCGACGTCGACGCCGCTGTCGTATACGCCAACGCCTCGACGCGCTTCACCGACGGTGGCGTCTTCGGCCTCGGCGCCGAGATCGGCATCTCCACCCAGAAGCTCCACGCGCGCGGGCCGATGGGGGCCGAGGCCCTCACCACGCTCAAGTGGGTCGTGCGAGGGGAGGGGCAGGTGCGATGACCGTGGACGCCGCGCGTCTGCGCGAGGTGGACCTCCCCGTACTGGGGTCCGACGCGGGGAGGACCTATCGCCTGGGCGTCATGGGCGGCACGTTCGACCCCATCCACAACGGGCACCTCGTGACCGCCGAGCAGGCCTTCGACGACCTCTCGCTCGACCTCGTCGTCTTCATGCCCGCCGGGCGTCCCGCCTTCAAGCAGGACCAGCGCGTCACCTCGGGCGAGGAGCGCTTCGCGATGACGCTGCTCGCCACCGCAGACAACCCCCACTTCGTCGCCTCCCGCTTCGAGATCGACCGCGCGGGCGTGACCTACACCGCTGACACCCTCCGCCTCCTGCGCGAGCTCTATCCCGACAACGTCGAGTTCTACTTCATCACCGGCGCAGACGCCATCACCGATATCGTCTCGTGGCGCGACGCCGCCGACATCGCGCGCCTGGCGCACCTCGTGGCGGCGACGCGCCCCGGCTACGACCTCGACCGCGCATGGGACGCCATAGCCGCCTCGGGGCTCGACTTCGACGTGACCTACCTCTCCGTCCCGGCCCTGGCCATCTCCTCGAGCCATCTCAGGGACCGCGTCGCGGCGGGCCAGAGCCTGCGCTACCTCACGCCCGACGCTGTGACCGGCTACCTTCACAAGCACGGGCTCTACGGCGCCCCCCGCAACCGCTACGGGCACACGGGCGAGGTGGTCGCCTGATGGCGAAGAAGAAGGCGAAGGGGAGGGGGCGTGCAGACGCCCTGCCCGCGGCGAGCTACACGCCTGCGCAGCGGGTCCTTCTCGCCCGCATCACGTCGGAGCTCTCGGAGCACCTGGCCGAGAAGCCCCGGCGCCTCGCCCACTCGCTCTCCGTCGCCAAGACCGCCGAGCGCCTCGCGCTGACCTACGGCGTGGACCCATTCCTTGCTCGCGCGGCCGGCCTCCTGCACGACTGGGAGAAGGCCTCGACCGTGTCCGAGCAGCTCTCCCACGCCCGTGAGCTCGGCATCGACCTCGGCGTGGAGCTCGAGCTCGTCCACTCGGTCCTGCACGGCATGATCGCCGCCCGCACGCTGCCCAGCCGCTTCCCCGAGCTCCCGCCGGCGGTGTGGCACGCCATATCGGTGCACACCTCGGCAGCGGCAGACATGGCCCCCCTCGACGAGGTGCTCTTCGTTGCCGACGGGATCGAGCCCCTCAGGCCCGACTCTCCCCCCATCGACCGCCTGCGCGCGCTCGTGGGCAGGGCCCCTCTCGACGACCTCTTCTGGGACTCGTTCGTCGGCGGCATAGTCTACGTGCTCGAGGGTGGGCGCTATCTCTACCCCGGGACCATCGACGTCTACAACTCCCTCGCGGCGCGACGCGCCGGGAGGGGCCGTACCTAAGGAGACACACATGACCGTCACCCCGCTTGAGCTCGCCCGCGTGGCCGCGCTCGCCGCCGACTCGAAGAAGGCGGACGACGTCGTCCTGCTCGACCTCTCGCCCCTGACCGACGTCTGCGACTACTTCCTCGTCTGCTCGGGGGACAACCCCCGCCAGGTCGACGCCATCGTCGACGAGGTTCGCGAGAAGGTGAGCGCCAACTGCGGCGTCTCGCCGCTCTCGTGCGAGGGCCGCGAGGGGCTGTCGTGGGTCCTCGTGGACTACGGCTCGGTCGTCGTGCACGTGTTCCGCCGCGAGACGCGTGAGTTCTACCGCCTCGAGAACCTCTGGGGCGACGCCGCGCGCGTCCCCCTGGAGCTCTCCTAGCGGCCCGCCCTGCCGGGCGGTCCGGACGCGCCGGGCACACGCGCGACATGGGAGGCGACATCGGCAGCGAGGTGCATTCCCAGGACCTTCTCGCATGGGAGGGCCCTGCCGTGGGACTGCTCGACCTCGACGCCTTCTTCGCATCGGTCGAGCAGCTCGACCACCCGGAGTGGCGGGGGCGCCCGCTCATCGTGGGAGGGTCCGCCGAGAAGCGTGGCGTCGTCTCGACGGCATCCTACGAGGCGCGGCGCTACGGCGTCCACTCCGCCATGCCCGCCGCCACCGCGCGCCGCCTCTGCCCGCATGCCATATGGACCCAGGGGCACTACGAGCGATATCGCGAGATGAGCGACGCCGTCATGTCGATCCTCGTCGACGAGACCCCGCTCGTCGAGCAGGTCTCCATCGACGAGGCCTTCTTCGACGTGACGCCTGGTCGGTACTCCCACGAGAGCCCGGTCGCGATATGCCGACGCATCCAGGGGCGCGTCGCCGCGCTCGGCGTGACGTGCTCGATCGGCATCGGCGTCAACAAGACCGTCGCGAAGATCGCCTCCGAGCGGGAGAAGCCGCGCGGCCTCACCGTTGTCGTCCCCGGGACCGAGCGGTCGTTTCTCGCTCCGCTTCCCGTGGGAGCCATGAGCGGGGTGGGCCCGGCGACGCAGCGCCGCCTCGCCGAGATGGGCATACGCACGCTCGGCGAGCTCGCCCGGGCGGACGTGGCCGCCCTGCGGCGCGAGCTCGGCGTGGCGGGCCCCCGCTTGGTGCTGCGCGCCTCCGGCGAGGAGCGCAGCCCGGTCTGCGAGGCGGCGGCGGAGGAGCCTCCCAAGTCCGTCTCCAACGAGCGCACGTTCTCTCGCGACCTCTCGACGCGGGACGAGCTCGAGGCGGCGGTGCGCCACGTCAGCGGCCTGGTGGCACGCAGGCTCCGGAGAAAGGGCCTCAGGGGCAGGACCATAACCCTCAAGCTCAAGTTCGACGCCTTTCGGGCGCATACCGCCCAGCGCGCGCTCCCGCATGCGAGCGACGACGAGCGCGACATCTCGGAGCTGGCGCTGCGGCTGCTGGCCGAGCTCTGGCGCGAGGGAGTCCCGGTCCGGCTGGTCGGCGTGGGGGCGTCGGGGTTCGACGGGGGAGAGGAGCAGCTCTCGCTCCTCGACGCCCTGAACGAGGGGCCGCCCGGGGGTCGGGACCGCTCCGCGCTCGGGCGCGTCACGGACGCTCTCAGGGAGCGCTACGGCGACGATGCGATAGGCTATGGGCGCGACCTGCGCTTCAGGGATGCCACGACCGACACCGCGCCGATGAACAAGGCCGACTTCTGAGGTGACGAGAGAGGCTCGTGAGCCGGTCGGCCGGGGGCTAGAGCAGGACGGTGAACGTCGTTCCGTCGCGCTCGCTCGAGGCCGCCGTGATGGTGCCCCCCTGTGACTCGACGAGGCTCTTGGCGATCGCGAGCCCGAGCCCGAACCCACCCTCGCCCCGCCGCTCGCGGGCGTCGTCGGTCCGATAGAAGCGGTCGAAGAGGTGGTCCAGCTTGTCGGGTGCGATGACCTCGCCGTGGTTGGTGACCGTGAGACGCGCCCTGCGGCTCGCCTGGGAGAGCGTCACGCGAACGACGCTCCCGCGGTCGGCGTACTTGGTCGCGTTGTCGAGCAGCGTCCGAACGACGCGGCCGTAGTCGTCCGCGCGGGCGCGCGCGACGACGGAAGGGGAGAGGACGGGCTCGATCGAGCATCCCCGCTCGTAGGCAACCGCGTCGAACTCGAGACAGCACCCGGAGACGAGCTCGGTCAGGTCCGTCTCCTGCGGGGCCGCGATGCCGTCCGCCGAGCCGTCACTCGCCTCGTCGGCGCGCGCGAGCGTGAGCAGGTCCTCGACGAGCTCCTTCATGTGCGTCGCCTCCTCGCCGGTGCTGTGCACCCAGCGAGCGGCGTCCTCGCCCAGCTGCGCGCGCTCGAGTATCTGCGTGTTGGCGAGGATGACGGCGAGCGGGGTCTTGAGCTCATGGGACGCGTCTGAGACGAAGCGGCGCTGCTGCTCCCAGGCGTGCGCGACCGGGCGCAGCACCCATCCCGAGAGCAGGTAGGCGATGACGAAGAGCACGACCATCGATGTCGCCAGTATGACCAGGCCGTTGAGGGCCTGGGTGCGCAGGGCGGCGTCACGCGAATAGGTGTCGACGAGGGCGATCCGCCACCCCCATCGCGCCTGGGTCCGCTTCCACGAGATGGGGTACCCCTCGCACTCGCCCTCGTCCGAGGCGGAGGACAGGATCTCCGCAGTGATGTCGTCGAGGGTGTCGAGGGGGAGCTGCACGGGGGAGCTCGAGACCTCGATCAGCTGCCCGTCGTCCCTGAGCTCGATCACGACGGCGAGCATGACGGCGGCGCTCTGCTCGCCGGTGGTGTCGCCGATCTGGGCGGACGTGATGTCGCCCTCGAGCGCGCGGTCGAGGATGCGCGAGGTGATCGAGCGCAGCGTCAGCGCGTTGCTGACGAAGCTCATGCCGAGCACGCCCACCAGCACGAGGCCGACGAGCAGCATCGTGATCGCGATGAACTCCCTGCGCAGGCGGGCGAGCACGGGCTACCCCTCGAGCACCTCGAGGCGGTAGCCGAGCATCCTGAGCGTGGTTATCTGCACCGCCGAGCCGATGTGAGCGAGCTTCTTCCGCAGGAACGACACGTACGCCTCGACCGAGTTCTCCGATGCGTCCACGTCGCCCCAGACGCGGGCGAGGAGGTCCTGCTTGGAGACGACGCGGGGGCTGGAGCCCATGAGGATGCGCATCACCTCGAACTCCTTCCCGGAGAGATGCACCGACTGCTGCCCGCACGAGAGGTCGTGGGTGGCGAGGTCGAGCGTCACGTCGGCGAAGGCGACCTCGTCGAGCATCACGTCGCCCTTGCGGCGGGTGAGCGCGCGCAGGCGCGCGAGCAGCTCGTCGGCCTCGAACGGCTTGGTCATGTAGTCGTCCGCCCCGGCGTCGAGCCCCTCGACCTTGTCGGCGGTGGAGGTGCGCGCCGTGAGCATCAGGACGGGCGTCGCGACCCCCTGCCTCCTCATCTCGTGGACGACCTCGCGGCCGTCCATCCCGGGCAGCATCACGTCGAGCACGACGGCGTCGTAGCGGCCCGAGCACGCGGCCCTGAGTCCGGCGCGTCCGTCGTAGACGGCGTCCGCGGTGTCGGACGCCTCAGAGACGATGCGGACGATGGCGTCGGCGAGGTTCCTCTCGTCCTCCACGACAAGAATGTTCATGAGCCTTCCTTCCCACGTGCCGCGTCCCGGCGCGGCGCTTCACGTGGGCTATCCTACCCAGCGAGGCTGAATTTCTGCTGAAGGGGCCGCCGTCGCCCCGGCCGCCCTGCCCCTTTCACAAAAACTGCACCTTGCGACAACTGCAAAGAGTCGTAAGATGATATGTCGTTTTGTGGCCATGCGGTGCGGCCAACCCCTGTGTCCACGCGCACCGCTCGTATGGAGGAGTGTTCATTGGCAGTCAAGATTCGCCTGGCCCGTCACGGTGCCAAGAAGCGCCCGTACTACCGCGTCGTCGTCGCTGACGGCCGCATGCCCAGGGACGGTCGCTACATCGAGGAGGTCGGCCGCTACAACCCGCTGACCAACCCCAAGGTCATCGACATCAACCTCGAGAAGGTCGACGAGTGGGTCGCCAAGGGCGCCCAGCCCACCAACGCCGCCGCTCACCTCATCGAGATCGCCCGCAACGGCCAGCCCGTCGTCGAGAAGAAGGCCAAGATCTCCAAGAAGGCCGCCGCCAAGGCTGCCGCCGCGGCCGAGGCCGCTGCCGAGGCCGAGTCGGACGCCGAGTAGGTGCTCCCTATGGGGACCACTGATGGATCCCGCGCCGAGACCGTCGAGCAGGAGCTTCCGTCCGACCGCGTCGCCGACCTCGTCGAGTACATCGTCTGCGGCCTCGTGGACGACGAGAGCTCCGTCTCGCTCGACGTCACGGACCGTGACGAGGGCGCTCTCATCGAGGTGAGCTGCTCCGAGGAGGACGCGGGCAGGGTCATCGGCCGCAAGGGCCGGACCATCAAGGCGATCCGCACGCTGGCTCGCGCGCTCGGCCAGCGCGTGGGCACCGCCGTCGAGGTCGAGGTCGTTGGCTAGGGGCTCATGCGAGACCGCTTCAGGTGCATAGCCCGTGTTGAGAAGGCACACGGGAGGAGGGGGGAGGTCGTGACGGTTCCCGTTCACGGCCTTCCCCCACTCGTACGCGAGGGCCTCGAGGTAGCCGTCGTCCCCCCCGAGCTCAGGGGCAGCAGGTGGCGTCGCGTCGTCTCGTGCAGGACGGACGACCGCTCCGGCTCGCTCGTCGCGCTCGAGGGCGTGGGCGACCTCGCGGGCTCCGAGCGTCTCGTGGGACGCTACCTTCTCGCCCGCGAGTCCGACCTTCCCGAGGGTCTCGCCCTCCACGACCCCGAGCGACTTCTCGGCCGCCTCGTCCGGGTCGAGGGAGCCGACCAGCTCGCCACCATCGTCGAGGTAATGACCGGGCCCGCCAACGACGTCTGGGTCCTGCGCGGCGAGCTCGGCGAGCTTCTGCTGCCTGTCATCGACGAGGTCGTCTCCGACGTGCCGGACGACGGGCCCATCCCGGTGCGCGTTCCGGCGGGCCTTCGCTGGGAGGGTGGCGCCGATGCTCATTGAGGCGCTCTCCGTCATACCCGACGTCTTCGACCCCTATCTCGACGCCTCGATCATGGGTCGCGCGCGCCGCGCGGGCGTGTTCGAGTTCGTTGCCCACGACCTGCGCGAATGGACGCACGACCGGCACCGCACCGTCGACGACGCGCCGTTCGGCGGCGGTCAGGGCATGCTGATGAAGCCCGCGCCGGTCTTCGAGGCGCTCGACGACCTCTCGTCCGCGGGACCGCGCCCGCACGTCGTGTTCTTCTCGCCCTGCGGGACGCCCTACGACCAGCGCGCCGCGGAGCGGCTCTCCCGTCATGACCGCCTGGTGCTCGTCTGCGGCCGCTACGAGGGCATGGACGAGCGCGTCTACGCCCTTGCGGACGAGGTGCTCTCCCTCGGCGACTACGTGCTCACCGGCGGCGAGCTCGCGGCCCTCGCCGTCATCGACTCGGTGGTGAGGCTCCTGCCGGGGGCGCTCGGCGACGAGATGAGCGCGCTGGACGAGTCGTTCTCCAGCGAGACGGGGCTGCTCGAGTACGCCCAGTACACCCGCCCGGCGAGCTATCGTGGCATGGACGTTCCCGAGGTCCTGCTGAGCGGCGACCACGCGCGCGTCAGGCGCTGGCGGCGCCTGAGCTCGGTCGAGCGCACGGCCCGCTGGCGGCCCGACCTCATCGACGACGCCCTGCTTGATGACGAGGAGCGTGCCGTCGTTCGTTCCGTCACCGCCGAGAAGGGAGCCGATCGTGTCTCGCCACATGCGTGATGAGGGGGAGGGCAGGGGCGGCTTCCTTCGCTGGCTGCTCAGCACGCTCGTCATCTGCGTCGCGCTCGTCGTCGCCCTGCGCGCCTTCGTCGTCGGCGTCTACTACGTCCCGTCGGGCTCGATGCGCGAGACGATCCAGGTCGGCGACCTCGTGCTCGGCGAGAAGGTCTCCCTGCTGTTCGGCGACCCCGCCCCCGGGGACGTGGTGACGTTCGAGAGCCCCCTCGTCCCGGGCGAGACTCTCGTCAAGCGCGTTGTTGCCGTCGGAGGGCAGACGATCGACCTCCTTGACGACGGGTCCGTCGCCGTGGACGGGGAGGTGCTCGACGAGCCCTACGTCGACGGCGCTCCCACCGAGTCGCTCTCCTCCCTCGCGGGCTCGGCGGGGATCTCCTACCCCTACACGGTCCCGGAGGGCATGATCTGGGTGATGGGGGACAACCGCGCCAACTCGAAGGACTCGCGCTACTTTGGCCCCGTGAGCGTAGATGACGTAACATCGAGGGCGATTCTGATCTACTGGCCACTCTCCGACGCGCGCCTCCTCTAGGCGTGCGCGGAACCGAGAGAAGGACGACCATGGGCACGACCACACTGACCTTTCAGGACATGATCTTGGAGCTCGAGCGCTACTGGGCCGCCCAGGGGTGCACCGTCATGCAGCCCTACGACTCCGAGGTGGGCGCCGGTACGTTCCACACCGCCACCACGCTCCGCTCGCTGGGCCCGAGGCCCTGGCGCACCTGCTACCCGCAGCCCTGCCGCAGGCCCGCTGACGGCCGCTACGGCGAGAACCCCAACCGCATGCAGCACTACTACCAGTTCCAGGTGCTCATCAAGCCGAGCCCCGAGAACTCCCAGGAGCTCTACCTCGAGTCCCTGAAGGCGATCGGCCTCGACCCCGCGGACCACGACGTCCGCTTCGTCGAGGACGACTGGGAGAGCCCCACGCTCGGCGCCTGGGGCCTGGGCTGGGAGGTCTGGCTCGACGGCCAGGAGGTCACCCAGTTCACCTACTTCCAGCAGGTGGGCGGCATCGAGGTCGACCCGGTTCCCGTCGAGATCACCTACGGCCTCGAGCGCATCGCCATGTACGCCCAGGGCGTGACCTCCGTCTACGACCTCGTGTGGAGCTACCTGCCCGACGGCACCCCCATGACCTACGGCGACGTCTTCCTCGAGAACGAGCGCGAGTTCTCCGCCTACAACTTCGAGGTGGCCGACGTCGAGATGATGCGCGCGAAGTTCGACGACTACGAGCGCGAGTGCCACTCCTGCCTGGACGCCGGGCTCCCGCTGCCCGCGTACGACTGCGTCATGAAGTGCAGCCACGCGTTCAACCTGCTCGACGCCCGCGGCGCCCTGTCCGCCGTCGAGCGTGCCAACTACAT
>DHCMC07803__coassemble_431_pt1 | contig 22603 bp, 20 predicted proteins | sample DHCMC07803__metabat2_low_PE_048 | metagenome-assembled genome bin DHCMC07803 | reverse complement strand
ACCCGCTCAGCTTGGGAAGCTGATGCCTTACCACTTGGCGATGCCCGCGACTGTGGCGCCTCTCGGCGCACATGAGAGTATACCCTGCCCCGTCGGGGCCTGGCAAGGTGCGCGGAATCCACACGAGCGGCGCGAGAGGCCCGATGGAGACTCTGTGACGAGCTACGAGGGAGAGGGCAGCGGCGTGAGGCGGCGGTCAGCGTGGCCAGGGGCGCCGACATGGGGCGCGACGACGTCGCCGCATCGGCCCGAAGGCCAGGTGTCCGGGGCCTGGATGTCATCTGCACGCCAGCGGGTAATTCGGGAAAGCGCGCCTGAGTAGCGTGAGACCCCTCAACGCGAGGATGGGAGGCTCTGTGTCGGACGGACTGGCTGCAGGACGGACTCGAGACGACGCGCGGCCGCGCGAGGGCGGCACAGGGAGGGGCCGCGGACCGCGCTCGTGCCCGAGAGGGGGTGATGTCCCGGGCGGCGGGAGCCCTCCGGCGATAGGGCACGCCGGCAGGACCCGCATCGCCGTGTAGACAACCGAATAACGACTACGAGCGACGAATCATCTCGGTGACGACCTCGGCGACCTTGGCCGCCTGGTCTCCGTTCACGTTCTCGATCACGTCCTCGGACGTGCGGGAGAGCGCGGGCAGGCCGTTGCCGTCGAGACCCATGATGGTGACGGCGCGAAGCGACGAGCGCATGGCGGGGGTGGCGTCGGTGTCCGCCCAGTCGTGCGTCTCCTGACCGAGCTCGACGTGCAGGTCTGCCGCCGCCCCGGAGAGGAGACGGATGACCCTGCGGTCGGCGCGGCGCGTCTCCTCCAGCCCCTCGTTCTTGAGGGCGACGAGATGGCCGGCGCCCACGCAGTCCAGGTTGACCACGAAGCAGCCTCGTATCTCGGAGCGGTGGCGAGCGAGAAAGGCGCGCATTCCGGCGTGGTCGAGCGAGGATCCACCCAGGGCGACGAACCAGATGTCATGTGCGAGCAGCTCGTCGTCGGAGAGGGAGAGAACGGCGTCGCGAAGCTCCTCGTCACTCGGCTGCTCGTCTTCGTCCACGAGGCGCAGGCCCCTGCGCGTGGCGGCGCCGCCGCGCCAGCCGCGGTCGGACCCGTCGCCGTCATCGCCGTCGCCCGCCTTGCCGCGGAACTTGCCAAGCAGGGACCTGAGGCCGCCCTGGCGCCTGCCCCCGCGCGGGCGCTCGGCGCCCTCGGGCTCCTCCCCCGAGGAGCCGATCGTCTCCAGGGGCTCCGCCACGACGACGTCGTCGGGGGCGGGGGCTGCCGGGGTCGGGGCCTGAACGCGCGTGGCGTTGGGGTCGGTGGCGAACGGGTCGACCTCGCCCGCAGAGGGGTCGGGGAGGTCGAAGAGCGAGGCGCGGCGGGCGACGCTCGAGAGCTGCGGCCGGAAGCTGGTCTTGCCCCACTCGGGGTCGCTCGGGGCGTCCGGACGCTCAAGCGGCGCGGAGGGGCGGGTCGCATCGGCGTCGAGGTCCTCGTCCATGGCGGAGAGGCCCGAGGTGTCCTTGGGGCCGACGCCCTGGCTGCCGTCGTCCATCACGATCTCGAAGCGCCCCGTGGACAGGAGCTCCTCGCGGTCGGGGTCTTCCTGGCCCTCGGAGGGGACGTCCTCGTCGGCGCGGGGAAGCGGCTCGTCGGCACGCGTGACCGCAGCCTCCTCCTCGGAAGGCTCGGACGAGGCCTCGTCGGCGCGGATGACGACCCCCGTGGGCCCCAGCTCGGAGGTGGCCGCCGGGGACGGGCGACGCACGACCGTGCGGGCGGGCGCCACGTACTCGATCTCACAGGACTCGGGCAGGATCGCGAGCTCCCTCAGAACCTGCTCGCCATGGCGCACCCCGATGACAGGCTCCGTCTCGTACGTCTCGACGAACTGCTCTGGCGCCTCGGCGGCCGCCTCAGGGCGATCGTCCCCCTCGGCTTCCTGCTGCTCGGCGGGGACGGGCACCGGCCGGGCCTTGGGCTTGGCGCCGCTCGGGCGGACGTTCTCGAGCACGCCGAGTATCGCAGCGACGGCGGCCTTGTTGTCGTTGGCGCCGTCGGTGCAGGGCGCCGTGCGCTCGGCGACGGCGCCGACGGCGGGAATCACGGCGGGGACGGCGGCGATGATGCCGACTATCCACACGACCAGGCGGAAGGGGGCGGGCAGGAAGCCCATCAGCTGGATGAGGGCGCATGCCGCGACGCCGAACGAGCACGGCACGCTGAGCCGGCCGGCAAGCGAGAGATAGGGGGCGAGCGGCGTGGAGTAGAGGAAGTTCTCGCGCGGGGAGTCGTAGTGGGCGGCGACGACGATGGTTCGGCTCCCCTTGGTGACGAGGGGACCCGTCGCACGGTGGACCGCCACGACGTTCTGGCTCTGGGCACGCGGCCCCAGCGTGAGGCGCGGGGCACGGCCGAAGAGGCGGGCGACGGACAGGGCCGCCGGGGCGACGGCGAGCACGAAGCCGATCAGCGTGAGCGGCAGAACGCCCACTCCGACCAACACCATGCCGAGAAGGCACGCAAAGGCGAGGACGGCCGGAACGAGGCCGGACACCAGGGGCTCGTCGAACTCCTCGATACTCGCCTCGACGTTGTGCTGGCCCATGAGATCTGAGATGACCTCCGCAGCCTGGAGCTCCTCCTCGCTGTTGGTCGGGGAGATGCCGATTCTCTCGTCGAGGAACTCGAGATAGTCATGTGTCATGGCCATGTGAAGCATCCTTTTCGCAAGTGTCGCGCGCGTTCGTCACGAGCCGTGCATACAATTCAAAGAGTATACGTCTTGTTACCGCACTACGCAGGAAAGACTCAAGCGGCGGCTCAACCATCGGGACAAGCGGACGGGAGGGGGGCCGTGAGGCTCACGCGCGACGACGAGAGGGCGAGAAGAATCTGCTCCCTCGCGCTCGACTTCATGAGTGCGACGAGGCCCATCCCCTCGTCGGAGATTGCCCGGGCACACTACCCGGGGCTCTCCGCCGACAGCTTCAGGAGGGCGTTCTCGCGCGATCGCGAGCTGCTCGCCAGCTGCGGGGTCACGGTCGTCGAACGACGACGGGACGTCGGCGAGTCGCTGTGGGCAGCCGACGAGGAGGCCTCGTTCGCGCGGGGCGCCGAGCTCGCCCCGACGGACGCCGCCGCCCTCGAGCTGGCGTGCCGGCCCCTCGTGGACGATCCGTCGTTCCCGCTCGCGGACGAGCTGCGCCTCGCGCTCGCCAAGCTCTCCCGCGCCTTCTCCGAGACCCTCGCGGTGGTCAGGGCGCCCGGTGAAGGAGCCTCCCGCGAGCTCGGGACGCTGCGCGGGTGCCTGGCGCGCGGGGTCGCCGTCCACGCAGCCTACGTCGACGCCCGGGGCCGCCGGTCGGAGCGCACCCTCGCCCCCTACGGGTTCTTCTCGCTCAGGGGGTCCCTGTACCTCGTCGCCGAGCGGCTCGACGACAAGGGCGAGCCGACCGGCGCCGTCAGGACCTACCGCGTCGACCGGTTCGAGGGCGCGAGGCCGGTCGACGGCATGCGCTTCTCGGTCCCCGACGACTTCTCGGTGGGCGACTGGCGGCGCCTCCCGTTCCAGATGGGGCCGACCGCCTACACGGCGCGGCTCGTAGTGCCCGACGAGCGCGAGGCCGACGTCCGGCGGGCGGCCGGCGCGCAGGGGGTCTTTGCGCGCACGGGTGGGCGGCTGACCTGGGAGGTCGACGTCAGCGACGAGTCGGCGGCGGCGAGCTGGGCCGTCGCGATGGGCGTGCGGCCCCTCGGGCCGGCGTCGCTCGCCCGGGCCTGGCGGTCAACGCTCGAGGGGGCGGTCGGCGATGAGTCCTAGGGCAGGGCGAGCGGGCAGGCCGGGCTCGCTCGACGAGGCGCGCGAGCTCGTCGCCCTTGCGGCGAGCCTCAGCGAGGAGGGGGACTCCCTCAGCGTCGACGCCGTGGCGGAGCGCCTGGGCGTGAGCCACGAGCGTGCCGAGAAGCTCGTCGGCCTGGTCCTCTCGTCGACGCTCGTGGGGGGAGCGGGGCTGCCGCTCGCCGAGGACGGCGAGTGCCTCACGCTCGTGGGGGCGGTCGGCGCCCACGGTCGGCGCCTCAGGCTCACCCGCGACGAGTCGCTCGCCCTCGCGGCCGCGCTCGAGCGGCTCGGGGTGCCGGGGGACGACCCCCTGCGCGGCGCGCTCGAGGGATCGCTCTCGACGCCCCCGGTCGACGAGCGCCTGGTCCGCCTCCTCATGGCCGGCGAGAGCGGGACCGGCGGGCTTGCCGCAACGCTCGCGGCGTGCGGCAGGGCGCTGGCGGGGCGCCGCGAGCTCTCCTTCGACTACCGCAAGCCCGACGACGCCGAGCCCGCGCGTCGCCGGGTGGCGCCCCTCGGGCTCAGGGGCGACGACGGCGCCTGGCTTCTGGACGCCTACGACCTCGACCGCGGCGGGGAGCGCACCTTCCGCGTCGACCGCATGGCCGACACGAGGATCGGCGCGAGCCTGCCGCACGACCGGCCCCCGCGCGCCGAGGGGAGCGCGCACATGGTTCGCCTGACGTTTGGGGACGAGCGCTATCTCGACCTCCTCGCCTGGCACGACCTGCGCGTGACCACGGGACCGGGGACGGTTCCCGTGGAGGCGGAGACCCCCTACTACGGGGGCTCGTGGCTACCGCGCATGGTCGCCGCCTGCGGCGGGACGGTGCGATGCGACGACGCCGAGGTCATGGGGCGGGCCGAGGCGTATGCCCGCGAGCAGCTCTCCCGCCCCTGCGACGAGGAGACGAACGAGGGCGCTCCGGAGGACGGCGCCCTCACTCGTGGCTCGCGCGCCAGATCCTGAGGTAACGCCCGACGTTGGCCGCCTCGAGCCGGGAGACGTTGCTCGACGGCAGCGACTTCACGAACAGGCTCCCGTAGCGCTTGCTCGCCACGCGGGAGTCGGCCAGCACGAGCACGCCGGTGTCCGTCGCGCTGCGGATGAGGCGCCCGGCGGCCTGCTTCACCGACAGCACGGCCTCCGGCAGCGAGTAGCGCCACCAGGCGCGCTCCTCGCGCGCCTCGCGCTCGCGGACGAGCGGGTCGGTCGGGCTCGCAAAGGGCAGCTTGGGGATGACCACGCAGCGCAGCGTGTCCCCGGCCGCGTCGAACCCCTCCCAGAACGAGCGCAGCGCCAGCAGCGAGAGGCTCTTCTCGGCCATGAAGCGCTGGCGCAGCCGCCGCGGCGAGCTGCCCCGCTCCTGGCATGCGAGGTCGAGCCCGGCCGCGGCGAGGCGCGGCCGCAGCGCGTCATAGACGCGCTCCATGTCGCGCCTGTTGGTGAACAGCGTCAGGACCGACCCTCCCATGGCCGTGTGCACGTCGAGGAGCAGCTCCGTGAGCGCCTCGAGGTAGCCTCGCTCGCTCGGCGCCGGCAGGTCCCCGGCCACCACCACGGACATGTGGGCGTCAAAGTCAAAGCTGGAGTCCAGCCGCACGTCGCGATGCGCGCCGTCCGGCAGCGCGGACAGCCCCACGCCGCGGTCGAAGTGCGCAAAGTCGTCGCCCACCGCGATGGTGGCCGAGGTGAAGACGACGCTCTCCATCTCGGGCAGCCAGCGGCTCGCGAGGTCGGCGCCCACGTCGAGCTTCTCGGCCACCAGCCGCTCCCCCGCCATGCGGCGGCGGCTCCGCGCGAGCTGCGCCGAGTAGACGTAGCTCTCGTCCGACCCCTCGCAGACGAGTCGTATGCCGGCGAGAAGGTCGCGCAGCTCGCGGGCGTAGTCCGCGAGGTCGGTCGCCTGCTGCGGCGCCTGCGCCTCCATCGCCGCGGAGGCGTCCGCGAGGGTGCGCACGGTCTCGTCCAGGGCGTCCTCGGCGCCGGCGGCGGCGTCGCGCACCGCCGCCCATTCCTCGCTTGCGCGGGCCGCTGCGTCCAGCCACAGCGTCACCGTGTCGTAGCCGCCGTCGCCTCGGGCCAGCGCCGCAAGCCCGTGCACCGCCGCAAACAGGTCCCCCAGGGCCGCGGCGGAGCGAGACGCGGAGGCCGCGGCCTTCGCGAGCAGGCCCACCATGGGCGTGGAGCCCTCAAGCCCCATCGCCTCGACCATCGCGGCGTGCAGCGCGCCGGTCTGCGTGCCGCCGAGGCGCTCGAGCACGGCGCGCGCGTCGGCGCCGGAAACCTCGACGGCCCACTGCCTGCGGGCCTCCGACTCAAAGCCGTGCGCCTCGTCGACCACCCAGTCGCGTATCGGGGGGAGAATCCTCCCCTCGGCCTCGACGTCGCACAGGAGCAGCGAGTGGTTGGTCACCACCACGTCCGAGCACCCCGCGCGCCGGCGGGCGCCGTGCAGAAGGCACGTTCCCGAGAAGTACGGGCAGCGTCCGCGCAGGCACTCGCCCGACGAGACCGTGAGCATGCCGCGGGGCACGTAGCGCCATCGGATGCCCAGCGCGTCGAGGTCCCCCTCGGGGGCCTGGCACGCAAAGGCGTAGGTCACCGCGATCGCCGTGAGCATGTCGCAGGAGACGGCGTTGTCGGAGCGCCCGTCATGCGGGACCTCCGAGAGCGGCAGGGGGTCCTCCGCGGCGCGGTCCAGGCGGCGCAGACAGGGATAGTGCTCGTACCCCTTCAGGCTGGTGTAGGTGAGCCCTCCGCCGAGCGCCGCCGAGAGCGCCGGCAGCTCGTGCGAGACGAGCTGGTCGGTCAGGGCGTTGGTCTTGGTTGCCACCCCGACGCTCACGTGGTTTCGCAGCGCGTAGAGGGCCTCAGGCAGCAGGTAGGCAACGGACTTGCCCACGCCCGTCCCCGCCTCGATGGCCCGGTGCGTGCCCGTGGCCAGTGCCTCCGCCACCTCGCGCGCCATCGCCACCTGCTCGGGCCGGGTCTCCATGCGGTCGTACATGCGCGAGACCGCCCCGCCCGGGGCGAACTCCCGCTCGACCTCCCCCGCGCTCGGCGCCCACCTGTGCTCCAGGGACGCCGCGTCCGCGCGCTGGTCGCCCCCGAGCGTGGCGACCAGCGCGCCGCGGACCTCACGCAGCGAGAAGGGCCGCGCGTCGAGCTCGGCGGACTCCGGGCCGGCAAGATACGAGAACACCGGGCGGAACGGCCAGTCGACCTCGGGGTGCATCGACGCCAGGCGCGCGAGGAGCCCCCGCGGCAGGTCCGCGAGGGCACGCAGCAGGATCGGCCACATGCCGCAGAGCGCGTCCACGTCGTCAGACGACCGATGCGTGACCGCGGCGCACCCGAAGGCCTCGGCCATGTCGGCGAGGCGGTGGGTGGAGAGCAGCGGCAGCGCGATCCTCGAGAGCGAGAGCGTGTCGATCCAGGTGTCGCTCACGTCGGCCCCGCCGGGAACCGCCTCGATGAAGGTCCGGTCGAACGTGGCGTTGTGCGCCAGGACGGGGCTGCCGGCGACAAAGTCCGCGAGGGCCGCCACGGCGGTCCGGGCGTCGGGGGCGCCGGCGACGTCGATGCTGCGGATGCCGGTCAGGCGCTCTATCTCGGGAGGAATCGGCGTGCCCGGGTCCACGAAGGTCTCGAAGCGCTCGACGACCTCGCGCCCGCTGAGGCGCGCGGCGGAGATCTCTATGAGGTCGCAGTCCTTGAACGAGAGCCCGGTGGTCTCGGTGTCGATGACCACCACGTCCTCCTCGAGCGGCCCGAAGTCGGCCGCCGCCGCGCGGCGGGCGAGGCTCAGGTAGCGCTCGCGGACCTCCGTCGGCGCCGTGGGCGGCAGCATCGCCTCGATCGTCGCGCCGTTGCTCTCTGCCATGCGCTAGCTGCTCTTCTCGTCGTCCTCGAGCGCGTACTCCACAAAGCGGGCGCACAGCTCGGGAAACTCGATTCCTCCGTGGCGGGCGGAGTCGGGAAGGAGGCTCGACGCCGTCATGCCGGGAATCGTGTTGGTCTCCAGGATCACGGGAGTCCCGTCCGCGCGCACGATGAAGTCGCTGCGCGAGCATCCGCGGCAGCCAAGGGCATGGTGGGCGCGGACCGCAAGCTCCTGGGCGCGCGCGTAGACGCCCGGCTCCAGGCGTGCCGGAATGACGTGGTGCAGAGAGGAGGGCTCGTATTTGACCTTCAGGTCGTAGAAATCGGCCCCGGTCACGATCTCGACCACGGGCAGCGCGTGGGCGTCGGCGTTGCCCAGCACCGGCACGGTGATCTCGACCCCCTCGACGCAGCTCTCAACGAGCACGCGGCCGCCCTCGCTCCCCGCGAGTCGAATCGCCTCGGCCAGCTCGCCGCGCTCGGTCACGCGCGTAACGCCGAAGCTCGACCCGTTGGCCGCCGGCTTCACGAACAGGGGGAGCCCCAGCCGCTCTATCAGCGAGACCAGACCCCGCTCAGACAGCTCCACGCCGGCGGGCAGGTCCACACCGTCGGGGACGGGGATGCCGGCCTCCTTGAACACCGCCTTGGCGATCTGCTTCTCGGCCGCCGCCGCGGACGCCGCCACGCCCGAGAAGGTGTAGGGGATGTGCAGGATGTCGAGAAGTCCCTGGATGCTTCCGTCCTCGCCGAAGCGCCCGTGCAGCGCCACGAACGCCACGTCGTAGCCTCCGCCCATGAGACGGCCCACGAGGTCGCGGGCGGAGAGGTCGAGCAGGTCAACCGTCTTGAACCCGGCGTCCAGGAGCGCACGGTGGCACTCCCTCGCCGACGAGAGCGAGATCTCTCGCTCGTCCGACCAGCCTCCCCCGATCACCGCGATGCGCTTCTCCAGCAGCTGCTCTCTGTCCATCGGTGCCCCTTTGGTACGTCGCTCTTGCGTTAGACTCGCTACCTGACGACTCTTGCAGAAAGAGGATACTCCAAGCACGCGACATAGGGCGGGGGCACAACGATGACCGAGAGCAACGGCACCGGGGCCGAGAAGAGCGAGCGACGCGACGTCCACACCCTCACGGGCGGGGAGCTGCGCGAGCTGCTCGCCGGGTTGGGCCAGCCCGCCTTTCGGGCAAAGCAGATCGAGGAGTGGGTGTGGTCCAAGAACGCCCGCTCCTTCGACGAGATGACCAATCTCCCCAAGGCTCTGCGCGAGATGCTCTCCGAGCGCCTCGTGATGGGGGCGGCCGAGGAGGTCGCGCGGCAGGCCTCGACCGACGGCAGCCGCAAGTACCTGCTTCGCCTCGCCGACGGGGTCACCGTGGAGTGCGTGGGCATGCCCTCTCGCGGGCGTCTTGCCGTCTGCGCGTCGACACAGGCAGGATGTGCGATGGGCTGCGCGTTCTGCGCCACGGGTCGCTCCGGCCTCGCGCGCTCCCTCACTGATGCCGAGATCTACGAGCAGGTCATGCACGTGCGCGACGACTTCGGCGAGCGCGTCACGAGCGTCGTGCTCATGGGTCAGGGCGAGCCTTTCATGAACTATGACGCCACGCTCGCCGCGCTGCGTCGCCTGAACTCCCCCGAGGGCGCCGGCATCGGCGCTCGCCATCTCACGGTCTCTACCTGTGGCGTCATCCCGCAGATCATGCGCTTCGCCAACGAGCCCGAGCAGTTCACGCTCGCGGTGTCGCTCCACTCGGCCGTCCAGAAGACGAGAAACGCGCTCATGCCGGGCGTGCGTAAGTACTCGCTCGTCAACCTCTACGACGCGATGGGGACCTATGTGTCCAAGACCGGTCGTCGCCCCACCTACGAGTATGCGCTCATTGGCGGGGTCAACGACACTGACAGCGAGCTACAGGCCCTCTGCGACTTCTGCGAGGGCACACTCGCTCATGTCAACCTCATCCAGCTGAACGAGGTCGAGGGGTCCAAGTTCCACCCCTCCACCGAGGCGCGCGCGGGCGACTTTGTCCGTGCTCTCGCCCGCGTTGGCGTCGAGGCCACGGTACGCGCGTCGCGCGGCGCCGACATCGACGCCGCCTGCGGGCAGCTCAAGCAGCGCGTGGGGCGCGTCCGCTCCTCCTAGTCCTTCAATACGAACAGACGTTCGCTAATATCCGAGTGCCTCCCACATCTCCTCGGTTCGCTGGCGGTTGGGGAGACTCTCTATGTCGATGTTCTGCTTCTCTCCGAGCTTGTCGTTGAGTGTCTCAACGGTATCTCTCATCTGTGCCGCACTGCTGCGTATCGCTGCACGAGCCTCGTCCGTCAGCAAGATCCGATAGGCTGCCACCCCTAGGACGGCGACCGATGCGGCGAGAACAGCCACGCCTCGTAGTCTTCTCATCACTCTGTCCACGTCCCCGGTCCGGCGAGCAAGTCGACGATATGTGCAAGCTGCTCCTCGTCCGAGAACTCGATCTCGATCTTGTTCTTGCCACGGACGCTCTTCACCTTCACGTTGGTATCCAGGGCGACTCTCATCTGTCTGGCCGCGCGCTTGAAGGACTGTGGCGTCGGCACCCTCACTGCGCGCTCGGTGTTCTCAGTGACAGAAAACAGTGGTGCAAGACTTTCTGTCTGACGAACCGACAAACGCTCGTCAACGACCTTTCTTGCAAGCCTGATGCGGCCATCCTCGCTTGGGACGGCAAGGATCGCCCGGGCGTGCCCGGCAGACAGGTTACCCTCGTCAACGAGCTCCTGAACCTCCTTGGGAAGGTCGAGAAGACGTATGGTGTTCGTGATCGCCGAGCGGGACTTGGACAGAATCTTCGCGAGCTCCTCTTGGGTGAGTCCCTTGTCCTTGATCAGCTGTCGATATCCACGAGCCTCTTCAAGGGGTGTGAGGTCTGATCGTTGGAGGTTTTCAATCAGCGCAAGTTTGAACACATCGTCGTCAGAGATCTCTCGAATGACGACAGGGACCTCAGTCAGCCCCGCAGCGCGTGCCGCCTGGTAGCGGCGCTCGCCGGCGACGATCTCATAGTGGTCGCCACTTCGCCGAACAAGGAGCGGTTGGAGGATGCCGTTCTGTTTGATCGAATCCGTCAGCTCCGCAAGCTCCTCCGCCTTGAAGCGCTTTCTCGGCTGGCCCTTGTTCGGTTGTATCTCTTTGATCGAAAGCGTTGAATCTGGCCGCATGCCCGCAGTCTCAGCATCTGCCTCACCGACAAGAAGACCAAGACCCTTTCCTAATCCGCTCTTCTTAGCCACGTGCGACCACCTCTTTCGCAAGTTTCATATAGGCAAGGGATCCCTTACTCACACGTGCATACTGAACGACGGGCATCCCATGGCTTGGTGCCTCTGATACCTTGACGTTTCTTGGGATAATCGTGTTGAACATCTTCTTGCCAAAGTACTCACTCACCTCGTCGACTACCTGCTTGGAGAGGGTAGTTCGGCTGTCGAACATGGTCATGAGCACGCCAAAGATCTCAAGATCCGGGTTCATGCGTCGCTTCACCATTTGCATGGACTCAAGAAGCTTTGCAACGCCCTCAAGGGCGTAATACTCACACTGAATCGGAATCAGCAGAGAGTTTGACGCAATTAGTGCATTGATCGTCAGGAGTCCGAGCGAAGGGGGACAGTCGATGAGCACGTAATCGAACTCGTCCTTCACCTTTGAGATGGCATCCTTGAGAACTGACTCACGTGCCATTGCAGTCACGAGCTCGATTTCTGCTGTCGCAAGTTGAATCGTTGCCGGAACAATGAACACGTTGCTCTCACACGTCTCCATGATCGCATCCTCTATCGGATAGTCATGGAGAATCACGTCATAGATGTCGTGCTCGAGCTCTTCCTTCTCGATTCCATAGCCACTTGTTGAGTTGCCCTGCGGGTCGAAGTCAACAACCAGCACCTTCTTCTTGTTCTCCCCGAGACATGCAGAGAGGTTGATGACCGTTGTTGACTTCCCAACTCCTCCTTTTTGGTTGATAACCGCTATGACACGGCTATCTCGCTGAGGAAGTCCGCGCTTTACGTCTTTGTAGCCCATTTATCCTCCGTTTGACTGACATGCACGCCATACTCAGCATGATACGAGATGTTTCACGTGAAACACCTGATATTCTCATCTATTTTCTTGTCCATTGTTTCACGTGAAACGTTTGCTGCTATAGCCCTAACGGTTGGGACCTAGCCAGACCGATGCGTCGCGGCAGCTTGACGCTTGCTGCACGGACCTTCTGATAGAACAGAATCTCTCTATGGCCAAGTTGATGAGGAAGTTCGTATGTTTCACGTGAAACAAGCTTGAGTCCACAAATCCTTGCAGCACGCTGAGCCTCACGAAGCTCATCGTCGTCAGGTCGTGCCTTCTCAACGACCAGCAGACCATTCTTCCTGAGGAAGGGGGTCGCATATTCCATAAGAATGTTCGTACGAGCAAGGGCACGAGCGAAAACGACATCCTGTGAGGCTGGCATCTCTCGGGCGAGGTCTTCGAGACGGGCATGGCGAGCGATGACGTTCTCAATCCCAAGCTCACGAACAAACTCTGAGACTGCATCCGTCTTCTTGCGTACGGAATCAACCAGCGTGGACCTTGCTCCCGTCAGCACAGCAATCGGAACACCTGGAAATCCGGCACCGGTTCCCATATCAAGCAGTGACGCCCCCTCGTCAAGATGGAGGCAGTCAGAGGCAAGCGGAAGGATCGAGTCAACAAGATGCAGCGTCACTGCCTCCGATGGCTGGGTAATTCTCGTAAGATTGACCACCTTGTTCTTCTCGATGACAAGGTCAAGGTAGCGTACAAGGAGGATGGCCTGCTCCTCACGAACATCGATACCATAGCCAGAGAGCTCGCTAGCCAACTGCCGAACGAGAGCCTGATCCATAGTCGAATCCTCCTGACAAGAACCCACGCATCAAAAGAAATTGTCACAGAAAAAGGGAGAGCACTCAACATGCTCTCCCTGTAATACCATATGACGCTCGTGCTATCGAACCGCAGTGACAACCACGCGACGCTCGGGATCCTCGCCCTCAGAGTGCGTGACCACGCCCTCGTCCTCACGAAGCGTGAGGTGAACGATACGACGCTCGTAGGCGTTCATAGGAGAGAGGGTAACCTTGCCCCCACGATCCTTGGCACGGGCGGCGGCGCTGCGGGCGATGTCTTCAATCTTCTTGCGACGACGCGACTTATACCCCTCGATGTCGACGACAATCGGGTAGTAGAACTTGATCCGACTGCTCATCAGAGAGGTGAGCACCATCTGAAGGGCGTCAAGCGTCCTACCGTGACGACCGATAAGAACCGCAAGGTCGCCGCCGTTCACGTCAAGAATGAGCTCGCCGTTCTCGCCGTCGTACTCGTCGATGGAGGACTCGGTCTCGCCGAAGAGCGCAAGGATGCTCCGAAGGTAGCTCACGGCGAGATCGGCGATCTTGTCCATCTCCTCGTCGGTAAGCTCCTCACCAGCCTCAAAGTGTTCACGAATGGAAGAGAACTCGTCCTCGACGAGGTCCGTCGTGTTCTCCAGCTCTTCCCCAGACATGTCGTCCTCCGATAATAATCAAACTAATTTACGTAGATAACAAAAGCTTAAAGGCCTTTGTCGTTAGTTCTTCTTGTGCGGCCGGGGCTTCTTTTCCCGACGCACGACGTCAACCTCGACCGGACGGTTCGCCGCCTCGGCCTCGGCCTCCGCCTTGGCCTTCTCGATGACGCGCTGCGTGATGAGGCGCTGCTGGACGACCTGCCAGAGCGACGAGGTCACGTAATACAGCAGCACGGCAGCGGGAACGCCCCAGCCGAACATGAGCATCATGACGGCCATGACACCGCCCATGGTCATCGTCTGCGTACGCTGTGAGGAGTCCTGCATCGAGGTGTTGAGCACCATGGGGATGAAGGTCAGCACGCCGAAGAGGATGTCAAAGACGATGTAGGGCGCCGCGGCGAGCCAGCCGCTCTCCGCGACCATGGTGGAGCAGGACGTGGCGATCGACGGGAGGATGCCGTAGAAGGAGGCGTCCGCGGGGACGGCGCGCACGACGGAGAAGAGGCCGAAGAAGATCGGCATTTGCAGGAAGATCGGCAGACAGCCGCCGAGCGGGTTGAACTTCATCTCGGCGTAGACCTTGCGCAGCTCCTCCGCCTGGCGCGTGGGATCATCGGCGTAGCGCTCCTGAATCTCCTGCAGCTTGGGCTGCATGACCTGCATGCGCGCCGTCGAGCGGGTCGAGTGGGCCATGAGCGGGGTGAGGATGAGGCGCACGATCACGGTGAGGATGATCACCGCCAGGCCCCAGTCGCCGACAAGCCCCTCGATGCCCGCGAGCACCGCGGTCAGGAAGTTAATAAACCATTCCCACATGGTCCCTCCATAGGCCCGATTCCCTAGGGAACGGGATCATATCCTCCGGCGTGAAGGGGGTGACACCTGCAGATCCTCCGCAGGGCGAGCCAGCCCCCTCGTAACAGACCGTACTTCTCCACCGCGTCGTAGGCGTACTGCGAACAGGTGGGCACGTAGATGCAGCGTGCGGGAAGTGCGGGTGACACATGCCTCTGATAGAGACGAATAAGGGCGCGCACCCCTCTCGAGGGAAGCCCGCCCCGTGCGTCGAGGTCCATCAGACGCCGCTCTTCTCGAGAATCCTCCTCAGGGAGGAGGCGACCGTCTCGGGTGAGCTGTCGTGCGTGGCGCGCGTCGAGAAGAGAATCACGTCGTAGCCCTCCGCGGGCAGCGCGCAGATGCGCGCGCTCTCGCGCAGGACGCGCTTGCACCTGTTGCGGAACACGGCGTTGCCCAGGCGCTTGGCGGCGACGAACGCGACCCTTCCGGGCGTTCCCTCCCCCGTGCGGAGCACGCGCACGCGCAGGAGGGAGTCGTTGAACCTCCTCCCGCGCGAGAAGACCCTCTCGAAGTCAGCCCTTGACTTGATGGTCCTCATCGCACGTCGCTACACGGTCAGGCGCTTGCGGCCCTTCGCGCGACGACGGGCGAGGACGGCGCGGCCGCCCTTGGTGGCCATGCGGGCACGGAAGCCGTGCGTGGTGGCGCGCTTGCGCTTGTTGGGCTGGTAGGTACGCTTCATGTCTATTCCTCCCAATTGGGTTCGAACGTCAAAAGGGCAATAAGCCCAGAGATTGTAAGGGCCAGAAGAGCGTAATGTCAATTTCGACCTCAAACAATCTACATGATTCCCTCGCAGGTGAGGGGCATCGTCGGCGCGGCGAGACCCCCTGTCGGGCGCCCGTGCGCGCGGGCCTCCACCTGAATCCATATGGATTCGTCTTTCCAAAACACGAGAAACATACAAGTAGAATGGTATTCTCTTCACATGCTGTTTCTCCTAATGAAGCAGTTTTCTACAAGTGTTCTTCGAGTGTTGAAAAGTTTCTTTCAGATAGAATTCCGTCTGAAATGTTTTCTACAAGTGACGAACGGATGTTGAAAGGGGAGACGGTGGCGAGGGACTTCTACCCGTTCGTCGAGAACGGCGCGGCCGCCCCCGGGGACGACGCCGAGCCGCTCGAGGTCAAGCATCCCGCGCGCATAGCCGTCTACGACGACGCCTCCGCGGCGCCGCGCGTCGTCGAGGTGGAGCCCCAGGAGGTGCGCGCCTACCTTGAGGAGATCACGGCGACGGTGAGCCGACTCGTGCGGGAGCAGGGGGGCAGCGTCCCGTTCATGGTCATACGAGAGATAGTGGAGAACTTCATCCACGCCTACTTCCAGGCGCCCACGATCACGATTCTCGACCAGGGCAACACCATCCGCTTCTCCGACCAGGGACCGGGCATACGGGAGAAGTCGCTCGCGCTCGAGTACGGCACGTCGTCGGCGACCGAGGAGATGAAGCGCTACATCCGCGGGGTGGGGAGCGGCCTGCCCTACGTGCAGCAGTACATGGCCGACAAGGGCGGGAGCCTGGAGGTCGAGGACAACATCTCGGGAGGCACCGTCGTCACCATATCCACCCGCCCGCGCGAGGAGGCGCGCGCCATCTCGGGCGCGGAGGACGTGGGCGCCCCGGGGCCGACCCCACAGGTCGGCCAGGCCCCGCTGCCCCAGCAGACCCCGTGGGGCCAGCAGGTCACATGGGGTCAGCCCTACCCCTGGCCCGCCGCGGCGACGGCTCCCGCATACCCCGCCTACCCGGCGCCGCCGGCCCCCGCGCCCCCGCAGCCGGCGGCCGTGCCCCAGGTCAGCCTCGACGAGCGCGCCGCCCAGGCCCTGGGCCACCTCGCCGCCCACGAGAGCTGCGGTCCCACCGACCTCGTGCGGGCCTACGGGTCGTCCGCCGCCACCTGGTCGCGCACGCTCTCGGCACTCGCGGCCCAGGGGCTCGTCATGAAGGACGGGCAGAAGTATCGCCTGACCGGCATCGGCCGCTCGTTCGTCTAAGTCTCGGCGAGAAGTTATCAACAATCGCTATACTGTAGCTTCCGTTTTCAACATTCGAGAATGAGAAGCACGATCATGGACCTTCCCCTCGAGTCGGACGCCGAGGCGCTCTGGCAGGACACGCTCGACCTTCTGGCCTCGCACGACCTCCCCGAGGCGACGCTCGCCATGCTGAGGAACTGCACCCCCATCAGCATGGGCAACGCGACGCTGCGCCTCGAGACCCCCATGAGGCTCGTTCTCAAGACCGTCTCCAAGAACGCCCCCGTCATAGAGGAGTGCCTCTCCCGGGCGGCCTTCGAGCCCATGCGGCTCGAGGTCGGCTTTGCCCCCTCCTCGTCTGCGGCCGCGACGGCGCACACCCCCTCGAGCATGTCGCGTGCGGAGGTGGACAGCTGGACGGCGGAGACCGGCGACGGCAGGCCCTCCTGGGACGGTCCGACGGCGCGGAGGATGGCCGAGGACACCTGGGCGGAGCCGAGCGACGAGGAGATGCGCGAGGCCGCGGCGAGAAGACGGAGGAACAACCCACTCGTCGAGGACATTTCGCAGGCCACCTCGAAGCTCACCTTCGAGCGCTTCGTGCGGGGCGAGGAGAACGACATCGCCTACCAGGCGGCGCTCCAGGTGGCAAACGGCATGAACAGCACCTACAACCCGCTGTTCATCTATGGCAAGAGTGGCCTCGGCAAGACGCACCTGCTGCGCGCCATCCAGAACTACGTGGCGAGGAACGACCCCTCTCGCCTGTGCGTCTACCGCGACTCCTCGTCGTTCATAACCGACTACACCGAGGCCATGCGCCACTCCGAGCGCTCCGCGGCCTCCGTCCTGCGCCAGAACTACGCCGACATCGACGTCCTCATCATCGACGACATCCAGAAGATGGCCGGCAAGGCGGGCACCGTGGGCTTCTTCTTCGACACGTTCAACGAGCTCATCGCCAACGGCAAGCAGATCGTGCTCGCCGCCGACCGCACGCCAGCACAGCTCGGCATGGGCAAGGACGGGTTCGACGAGCGCATCACGAGCCGCCTCTCGTCTGGGTTCACCACACCGATCCAGGTGCCGAGCTACGAGCTCAAGCTGCGCCTCATCGAGACCTTCTGCGAGCGCATGCGCGAGGACGCGCTGCGCGAGAACGTGGCGGGACTCACCGGCACGGTCCCGCCGGAGGCCGTGAGCTACATGGCCGAGCGGGCCGGCACCAACATCCGCGTCATCGAGGGCTTCTGCCAGCGCTGCCTCTTCGCCGCCACGGCGGCGGAGCGGCGGGGCGAGGAGCTCACGCGCGACGAGATAGAGTCCGTCGCGCGCGAGTGCTGGCCGAGCGCCGGCCGCGCGGTCTCGATAGAGGACGTGCAGCGCGCGGTCGAGAAGTTCTATGACATCGACCACTCCAGCCTCGTGGGTAACAAGCGCCACAAGGGCCTCATGGAGGCCCGGCACGTTGCCATCTGGCTCTCTCGTGAGCTGTGCGACCGCACGCTCGCGGACATCGGCAAGCACTTCGGCGGGCGCAGCCACGCGACCGTCATGCACAGCATCAGCGTGGTCGACGAGGCCAAGCGCGAGGACAAGACCTTCTACGACCGGCTGATGCAGCTTCGCGAGTCGATAACCGGCAATGCGTGAGGCTGGTGGACAAGTGTGTGGGAAGGTTGTCGAAAGGTGTGGAAAAGCCGGGGCGGTCTGTCGACGGCCCCTGCCGCCCGACGGGCGCTGTAGATTCGTGTCGAGCGGGCGTCGTCACCGGAGGGAGAGGGAAGGGAGTCCTGAGCTGGTCGTCCTCTGAGTTGTCTTCTTTTCTACAGACCCTATTACTACTACTGTTCTTTAGTTCTCTTTATTAGATATAGAAGAAGGGGCAGCCATGAAGTTCACCGTCAGCCAGTCGTCGCTCATGAAGGCCATCTCGGTCGTGGCCAAGGGCATGGGCGGGAACTCGACCCTCCCGATCCTCTCGGGCATCTACCTCCGCGCCGCCGACGGAACCCTCGAGCTCCAGACCAACAACCTCTCTATCTCGATCCGCCACCTCGTTCCGGCAAACGTCGAGGAGGACGGCGAGACGGTGGTGTCGGGCAAGGTGCTCACCAACATCGTGAAGACCCTGCCCGACGCGGCGGTCTCCTTCGAGGACGAGGACCACCTGGTGACGATCTCCTGTGCGAAGTCCACCTTCAGGCTCAACACGCTGCGCGCTGCCGACTGGCCCGCCTTCCCCGAGATCAGGCCCGAGCGCACGATTGAGCTGCCGAGCGAGCTGCTCACCCGCATGGTGGACAAGGTCTACCGTGTCACGTCGAAGGAGACCACGCGTCAGTACCTGCAGGGCATCCAGCTCACCGTCGAGGACAACACGATCCGCATGGTGGCTACCGACACGATTCGCCTCGCCGTGTGCGACTCCTCCGTCGACGCCGCGCCCGACGAGCCGTTCTGCTCGGTCATCGGCGGCCAGGTGTTCCATGACGTGCTCGCCATGCCCTCCGTGACCGACACCATCTCGATCGGGACGGCCGACAACCAGGTGGTCTTCTCGTTCGGGACCACGACGTTCGTGACGCGCCTGCTCGAGGGGAACTTCCCCTCCTGGCGACAGCTCGTCTCGTCCACCTGCTCGACCGCGGTGACCCTGGACGTGGCGGAGTTCTCCGCGGCCCTCAAGCGCGTCTCGGTCATCGCCCAGCAGAACGCCTCCATCCGCTTTGACGTGGACGCCGACGGCGGGCTGGTGCGCCTCTCGGCGCGCTCCCCCGAGCAGGGCGAGTCCTCCGAGACGCTCCCCTGCGAGGTCGAGGGGCAGAGCCTTGCGATCGGCCTCAACTACCACTACGTCTTCGACTGCGTGAACGCCGTCGCCGACGCGGGCGAGGTGCGCCTGGAGCTCCAGGGGTCGACGCAGCCGGGCATCTTCAAGAGCAACGGCAAGGTCAACTACCTCTACCTGCTCATGCCGATCCGCCTCTAGGTGCGCCGGATGGGGCTTCTCGTCACAGACGTGACGCTGCGCGACTTCCGCAACTTCGAGCGGCTCGACCTGACGCTGTCTCCCGCCGTGACCGTGCTCGTGGGTCCCAACGCGGTCGGGAAGACCAACACGGTCGAGGCGGTGCAGCTCCTGACGTCGGGGGCGTCGTTTCGCAGGCCGACCCCGCTGCAGCTCGTGCGCGAGGGGGCCTCGTCGGCGCGCATCGACGCGCGGCTCGTCGGGGACGGTCGCGTGGTCGATCATCGCCTCGACGCCGCGGCCGGCGTCCGGCGGTTCTCCCGCAACGGCAAGCGTGTGCGCGCGGCCGACATGCCCGAGGCGCTGCCCTCCGTGCTCTTCTCGCCCGACGACCTCGCGCTGGTCAAGCGGGGGGCGAGCCAGCGGCGCGAGGAGCTCGACCTGCTCGGGAGGCAGGTGAGCCGCGGCTACGCGCACGTTCTGGCCGAGTACCAGCGCTCCGTCGACCAGCGAAACCGCCTGCTGCGCGAGGACCGCCCCGACCCCGCGCTGCTGGACGCCTGGGACGCGTCGGTGGCGCTCGGTGGGGCGACGCTGCTCGCCGCGCGCCTCAGGCTGTTCGGTCGTCTCGCCGAGAAGGTCGCGGAGGCATACGGGGTCATCTCGGGCGGCGAGGAGCTGTCGTGCTCCTATGTCTGCACCCTCGGCGACGGGCTCTGCGAGATGGGGAGGGACGAGCTGCGGGACGTGTTCCTCGATCGCCTCGAGCGCGGCCGCGCGGAGGACCTGCGCCGCCAGCAGACCTGTGCGGGCCCGCACCGAGACGACGTCTCGTTTGTCGTCGGCGGCCGCGACGCCCGCGCCTTCGCCTCCCAGGGACAGCAGCGCTCCGTCGTGCTGGCGCTCAAGATGGCCGAGGTCGAGCTCGCCGGGGAGATCCTCGGCGGCCGCCCCGTCCTCCTGCTCGACGACGTGATGAGCGAGCTTGACGAGAGCCGCCGCGAGGCGGTGGTCCGCTTCGTGGACGAGGGGATACAGACAGTCGTGACCACGACGAACCTCGGGTACTTCTCGCCCGCGCTCCTGGACGCGGCAAAGGTGGTGGACTTTGGTGGCTGACGAGCTGACGGGGGAGGTGCGCCGTCGCGAGGAGGGGGGCAGGAGCCTCTCGGGCCTCGTCGGGGACGAGGTCAGGAGGCTGGGGAGCTCTCCCGAGCGCGCGGCGGCCAACGCGGCGTGGATCGCCTGGAGCGAGGTCAACGGCGACGTCGAGCGCGCCCACACGACAGGCGTCTACGTCGGCGCGCCCCGCCGCGGTGCCAGTGACCCCGAGCTCACGGTCTACGTCGACTCCGCCGCGTACCTCACGGACTTCTCGGCCAACCGCGAGGTGTACCTCGCCCGCCTCGAGACGGCTGGGCTGCGCTTCTCGCGCATCTCCTTCCGCAGGTCCAGACAGCAGAAGGCGGCACCCCCGCGCCCGCGCGCGGGGCAGGCCCCGCGTCCCGCGTCCCGCGAGCTCACCGAGGCCGAGCGCCGGGAGGTGTCCGCCCTCTGCTCCCAGCTCCCCGAGTCCCTGCGCGACAGCGTCTCTCGGGCGATGAGCGCGTCGTATCGCGCGCAGAGCGAACAACATAGCTAATTTGTTGAAGCCGCCCTCAGAGAGCCTCTCACAGCCTCACAAGCGCTATTATCGTTCGGTCTATGCTAGTTTTGGCTCCGGCCGAACGAAAATACACCCTTGCAGGGGAGGATGTGAGCGTGGCAAAGAAGAACGAGTATGGTGCCGGTGAGATCAAGATCCTTGAGGGCCTCGAGGCGGTTCGCAAGCGCCCGGGCATGTACATCGGCACGACGTCGGCGGCGGGCCTGCACCACCTGGTGTGGGAGATCGTGGACAACTCCGTCGACGAGGCGATGGCCGGGTTCTGCACCAAGATCAAGGTGACCGTCCACCCGGACAACTCCATCACCGTCGACGACAACGGCCGCGGCATCCCCGTGGAGCGCCACCCCGTCAAGCGGATCCCCACGCTCGAGGTGGTCCTCACCATCCTCCACGCGGGAGGCAAGTTCGACAACAACGCCTACAAGGTGTCCGGCGGCCTCCACGGCGTGGGCGTGTCCGTCGTGAACGCGCTGTCCAAGAGGCTCGTCGCCCGCGTGCGCCGCGACGGCAAGGTTTACGAGATGGTCTTCGAGCGCGGCAAGACCGTGCAGAAGATGAAGGAGGTCGGCACCTCCAAGGCAACTGGCACCTCGATCACCTTCTGGCCCGACGAGGAGATCTTCGAGACCACGACCTACGACTTCGACACGCTCCACGACCACCTCCAGGAGACGGCGTTCCTCAACAAGAACCTCAAGATCGTGCTGGTCGACGAGCGCGAGCTGGTCCCGCGCACCGAGGAGTTCTGCTACGCCGGCGGCATCATCGACTTCGTGAAGTTCCTCAACGCCGAGAAGGACATCCTGCCCGGGCTCTCCCGCCCGATCTACATCGAGGGCCGCTCCGCTGCGGACGCCCCCGAGACCCAGATGGGCGAGGTCGAGGTGGCCCTGCAGTGGAACACCGGCTACTCGGAGCGCACGCTCTCCTTCGCCAACGACATCTACACCGAGGAGGGCGGCATGCACCTCGAGGGCTTCCGCACGGCCCTCACCAAGGTGGTCAACGACTACGGGCGCCGCCAGAACATCATCAAGGAGAAGGACCCCAACCTCGAGGGCGGGGACATCCGCGAGGGCCTGACGGCGGTCATCTCGGTCAAGCTCCCCGACCCGCAGTTCGAGGGTCAGACCAAGGCCAAGCTCGGCAGCTCGTACATGCGCACGCTCACCAACCGCATCGTGTCGCAGGGCCTCGCGGAGTACCTGGAGGAGCACCCCAACCAGGCCAAGGAGATCCTGAAGAAGGCGTCCCAGGCCGCCAAGGGCCGCCTCGCCGCGCAGAAGGCGCGCCAGGCCACGCGCCGCAAGAGCCTGCTGGAGTCCGCCGCCCTGCCCGGCAAGCTCGCGGACTGCTCGGTGCGCGACGCCGAGATGACCGAGCTGTTCATCGTCGAGGGCGACTCGGCCGGCGGCTCGGCCAAGGACGGCCGTCGCCGCGACATCCAGGCCATCCTGCCCCTGCGCGGCAAGATCCTGAACGTCGAGCGCGTGGGCGACCACCGCGCGTTCTCCTCCGACACCATCCAGTCGCTCATCACGGCCATCGGCTGCGGTGTGACCACCGGCAACGGCGACGGCGGGGACTTCGACATCACCAAGGCGCGCTACCACAAGATCATCATCATGACCGACGCCGACGTCGACGGCGCGCACATCCGCATCCTGCTGCTCACGTTCTTCTACAAGTACATGCGGCCGCTCATCGACGCGGGCTACGTGTACGTGGCGTGCCCGCCCATCTTCGGCATCAAGGTGCGCAACAAGATCCACTACGTGTACCCCAACGGCCGCCAGCCGGAGGAGGAGATCCTGCGCG
>DHCMC07803__coassemble_345_pt1 | contig 22994 bp, 13 predicted proteins | sample DHCMC07803__metabat2_low_PE_048 | metagenome-assembled genome bin DHCMC07803 | reverse complement strand
CTCCCCTACTCGCTCCTCAGGGCCTCCACGGGGTCGCGGCGGCTCGCGGCGCTCGACGGGATGAGGCCGGCGACGAGCGTCAGCACCACGGAGATGGCCACGAGCACGGCCGCCGAGGACCACGGCAGGCTCATGATGCCCTCCACGTCGAAGGCGTCCGCCACGAACGCGTTCACCGGCACCGACACCGCCAGCACCACCGCGATCGCGAAGACGCCCGAGATCAAGCCCTCGATGAAGGTCTCGGCGTTGAAGACGCTCGCGACGTTGCGCTTGGAGGCGCCGATCGCGCGCAGGATGCCGATTTCCTTCTTGCGCTCGAGCACGCTGATGTAGGTGATGATGCCGATCATGATCGAGCTCACCACCAGCGAGATGCTCACGAAGGCGATCAGCACGAGCGAGATCATGTTCACGATGTCGGTCACGCTGCCCATGATCACGCCCATGTAGTCGGTGTAGGTGATGACGCCCTCCTCGTTGCCGGCGGTGCGCTGCTCCTCGTTATAGGCGTCGATGACGTCGATGACGCACTCCTTCGCCTCGAAGTCGCGCGGGTAGATCTCAATCGCGGCGGGGTTGTCGGGCGTAGCGTAGCCCAGCGTCTGGAGGTTGTTGTCATAGGTGAGCTGGGACGCGTTGGCATAGCTCTCCATGAGCGAGGCGAGGTCCTCGGCGTCCATGTTGAAGTGGATCGCCCCGGCGAGCGCCTGCCCGTCTACGCTGAAGGCGCTCTGGAGCTGGGCGAGGCCGCCGGCGACCTGGTCGGCGTACTGCGAGAGCAACTGCGTCATGGAGCCCTGGAGCTGGGCGGAGACCGCCGCGGCGATCTGGTCGGACATCTGCTGCACAAAGGACTGCAGGTACGGGGCGAGGTCGTTCGAGACGTAGTCGGTCAGGATCTCCTGGACGCGCTCGCGCACGGCGGGACCAGCTATCTCCTCGATCTGGGCGAGGGTGGCCTGGGCCTCCTCGGTCTGGAGGTAGAGCGCGAAGCTCGCCGCGAGCTTCTGGACGAGGTCCGGGTCCTCGGGGTCGAGGTCGCTCTGCTTCATGAAGCCGCCGACGAGGCTGTTGGCGAGCTCCATGACCTGCTCGACCTGGTCGGGCGTGAGCGTGGGGTCGGAGAGCTCCCCGTCCAGGATCGCCGAGAAGTCCGGCACGGGGGCGCCTGCCACGAGCGACTCCACGTCGATCTGGTCGGAGACGGACGAGAGGTCGACGCTGAGGCCGGAGAGGTCCAGACCGCTCGGGTCGAACGCACCTGCGAGCGCGCTCGCGTCGAACGAGAACGCCGAGGAGAGCGCCTGCTCGTCAACGGAGAAGAGGTCGGCGAGGTCGACGCCCTGGCGCGCCTCCTCCTGCAGGGTGTCGAAGCTCTTGCCGGTGAAGACGTCGGTCTCGGGGTCGGCGAGCTGCTGCTGGACGATCGCCGAGTCGGCGGAGCGCTGCATGAGCGCCTCGGTGAGCGCGGGCGTGTAGGCGATGCCGGCGGAGAGCGCCTTGGCGTCCGAGCTCTCGTTGGGCCGCACGACGCCAACGACGTGCAGGTCGAGGCCACTCTCGACAGCCTGGGCCACGAACTCCTCGTCGTCCGCCATGTTGGTCCAGCCGCCCGTCTCGGCGTTCCTGCGGTAGAGGTCGGCGGGGCTCAGCACGCGGAAGTCGAGCGAGAGCGCGTCGTCGTAGGTGAAGTCCACGTCCTTCTCGGCAATCTCGGTCTCCCCCGCCGTTCCGCTCATGGCGCTGCTCACCATCTCGGTGAGCTCCGCCGGGTCGAGCACGCCGATGCCGTAGAGCGTGTAGTCGCTGATGCGCCCGCTCTGCGTGAGCACGAGCACGCACTCGTCGGCCTCCGTCGCCCAGCGGCCGGCGACGACGTCGTACTGCGAGTCGAGCAGCTCCTGGTCGTCGATCATCTCGTTGAAGACCGACATCCCGCCGCCGGTCATGCCCGCCGTGGCGGTTCCCGACGCACCCCCGGTCATCGTCGTGGAGAGCGCGTTGGGATTGAGCTGGACCGGGCCCTCCGACGTGTCGGCCTTGTAGACGAGCGGCGTGAGGCCGTAGTCGTACTGGATGGCGTTCACGTAGGAGTCCAGGTCGTCGGGGTTGGACTCGAGGTATGCCTTGAGCCCGGAGAGGTCGTTGGAGCCCACGGTGGCGAACATGTCGGTGAGCATCATGAACTCGGGGATCTGGTCGGCATCGGCGTCGGCGTCGCTCCCGGCGTCGCCGCTCGCGGCCGCGTCCTCCGAGAGCATGCCGGAGAGGTCCATGCTCTGCTTGGTGATGGAGAGCGGGTAGCTCGAGAGGGTGTCCTCCTCGACGCGCGCGATGTAGTCGTTGACGCCGTTGGCCAGGGCAAGAATCGCCGCGATGCCGATGATGCCGATCGACCCCGCGAAGGCCGTCATGATGGTGCGGCCCTTCTTGGTCATGAGGTTGTTGAACGAGAGCCCGAGCGCCGTGAGAAAGCTCATCGAGGTGCGCCGGGCAGCCTTGGCCTCGCGGCGGGGCGCCGTCTGGGGGTCGAAGGGGTCGGAGTCGGCGGTGATGTGGCCGTCCGCGAGCTCGACGATGCGCGTGGCGTAGCTCCGCGCGAGCTCGGGGTTGTGGGTGACCATGACGACGAGGCGATCCTGCGCGACCTCCTTGAGCAGGTCCATGACCTGCACGGACGTGGCGGAGTCGAGGGCGCCGGTGGGCTCGTCGGCGAGCAGGATCTCTGGGTCGTTGATGAGGGCGCGGGCGATCGCGACGCGCTGCATCTGGCCGCCGGAGAGCTGGCTCGGGCGCTTGTTCACGTGGTCTGCGAGGCCCACGCGCGCGAGGGCGTCCAGGGCGCGCCGGCGGCGCTCGGCGCGGCCCACCCCCGAGAGCGTGAGCGCGAGCTCGACGTTGGCGAGGATGGACTGGTGCGGGATGAGGTTGTAGCTCTGGAAGACGAAGCCGATGCGGTTGTTGCGGTAGGCGTCCCAGTCTCGGTCTCGGTACTCGCGGGTCGAGATGCCGTCGATCACGAGGTCGCCCTCGTCGAAGTGGTCGAGGCCGCCCACGATGTTGAGCATGGTGGTCTTGCCGGAGCCGGAGGGGCCGAGCACCGCCACGAACTCGCTGTCACGAAAGGCGACCGAGACGTGGTCGAGCGCGACCTGCGTGAAGCCGGTCGTCACGTAGCGCTTGCAGATGCCCTTGAGCTCGAGCATGGGTGGGTCCTCCCTGACGTGCGGCAAACGCTACAACGGTACCCAAATTGCGCCGAAAGGATGCACCGCCCCTCCCGGATTCAGCCCGATTCCAGAGTAGGGACGCGCGCCCGCGGGGACGACGCGGGGGCGGGACCTCAGCGCGCGTCGTGCCGCTCGAGGAAGACCTTGCGCGAGACGAAGTTCCAGACCATGACGACGACCGTCGCGGCGATCTTCACGAGGCGGTAGTCCCACTGGAGCGCCTCGGTGCCGAGGAGCATGAGGGCGTCGTTGATGCCGAGGCCCACGACGGAGAGCGCGACGAAGGTCGTGAGCTCGCGGGCGCGGCCCATGTCGTCGCGTCGCGCGAAGACGTAGCGCATGCTCGCCGCGTAGTTGAAGATGACCGAGACGCAGAACGAGACCGTCGCCGCGACGACCGGCTCGATGCCGAACGCCTCCCTGAGCAGGACCATGACGCCAAAGTCTATGACGAACGCCACGGTTCCCACGACGCCGAACTTCAGGAACTGCGCGACGAGGCCCCTCAGGCCGGTCGCCGCCCCAGGCTGCGCGGACTCACTCATGCTGCTCCCAGATGCTCGCTGACAGGTGACACCGCGTAATGATAGCCGCGCTGCGCGCCGAGCGCGGGCGCGCGCGGAAAACGGCAGATTTCACAGAAGCTGCGCCGGGTATGTGCACCCCTCCGGATACCGCCGGATACCGTGTCCGCAAAGCAGCGGGTGGAGAACCGTCTCCCGCAACGGCGCGGTCCGAGGGGCGTACATACCCGTCGAGGGCGGGCGAAGCGGGGGCGCAGGGCGCAGACGGAGGCGCGGGCCGCGGGTCAGCGGACGCGGCGGAGGCAGGCGTGGAAGTGGGTGTCGGAGGGGAAGGCGCACTCGGTGAGGCCGGCGCGCACGAGCTCGAAGCCCTCGCCGGCGGAGCCGGCGAGAAACGCCCCGACCACGGCGTCGTTCTCCTCCGCGAGGACGGAGCAGGTGGCGTAGACGAGCCTCCCGCCCGGCGCCACGCGCGCAGCGGCCGCGGCGAGCAGCTCGGCCTGCAGGACGGCGAGCGCCGCGGGCGCGGACGGCTCGAGAGACCAGGCAACCTCCGGGTGACGAGCAAGCGTGCCAGTGCCGGAGCAGGGTGCGTCGAGAAAGACGAGGTCAAAGGTGCCGAGAGCGTCGGGGAGCCCCCGGCCGTCCGCGCAGACGCAGCGGACGTGCCCGGCGACCCCGGCGACCTCCATGCGGCGCCGCGCGAGCTCGGACTTGTGCGGCGAGACCTCGACGGCGGTGACCTCGCACGGGCCGCCGGAGGCAATCGCCGCACTCTCGAGCAGCAGCGTCTTGGTGCCCCGCCCCTGCCCCACCTCGAGCACGCGCTCGCCGGGCACCGGGGCGCAGGCGAGCGCGACCTCCTGGGCCGCAAGGTCGCACGGCATGACGCTGACACGCTCGACCAGGCCGGAAGGCGCGAGCCGCGACGGCGCCCGCAGGAGGAGCGAGCCTGGGAGCGGCCCCGGCTCCGGCTCGCAGCCGGCGTCGGCAAGAAGGGCGGCGGCCTCGTCCGCCGCGCAGGCCGCACGGTTGACGGCGACCCAGGCCCCCGCGGGCTCGAGCGCCGCAGACGCCCACGCGGCGGCGCGCGCGGCCCCGAGCGAGGCGAGCGCACGCTCGGCGAGCCACTCCGGAACGGCGCCGACGAGCGCAAGGTCACGGGCGCTGGAGTCGCCTGCCGCCAGACGCTCGCGCGCCTCCGGGACGGCGGGCGCGTCCTCCTCCGCGACGCGGCGCAGCACGGCGTTGGCGAGGCCCGCCGCCCGGGGCGCCACCGTGCGAACGAGCTCCACGCCCTGGCTCACCGCGACGTCGGCACGGGCGTCGAGGTAGACGAGCTCGAAGGCGGCGAGCCGCAGGGCGTCTCGCACGCGCGGCTCGAGCTTGGCCCCATGCCGCAGGTGGGAGTCGATCAGGGCGTCGAGCGCGCCCTCGGCGGCAGTCGCCCCCATCACGAGCCGCGTCGCCTGGGCGCGGTCGCGCTCGGGGAGCGCCGAGAGGCTCTCCGAGCCGCGCAGCAGGTCGCGCGCCCGCGCGCCCCGCCGACGGCGCTCGCCGATGAGCGCGCACGCGACCCGCCGGGCCGGCGAGAGCCGCGCCACTACGCGAGCCCCCAGGCGAGACCGTCGCCGCGCAGGCCCGCGGCCCACGCGCCGGCCTCCATCTCGCGCTTGCCGTCCGGCTTGACGCGCAGCACCTCGAGCGCGCCGTCCGCGCAGCCCAGCCGCACGCGACCGTGCGCCGCGAGGACGGCGCCGGGCGCGACGCCCCCCTCGCCCGCGCGCGCGGCGCACACGCGCACGCCGCGGCCGGCCACGACGCAGCGTGCCGGGGCCGTGTCACCGGACGCCCGCACCCGCAGCGCGTTCGCGCGAACGGTGTCAGCGGGGTCGAGCATGAGCTCGCGCTTCTCGATCTTTGCGGCATGCGTGACGAACGCCTCGTCCTGCTCGACCCACACGGCGGTGCCGTCGACCACGGCGGGCAGCGTCTCGGCCAGGAGCTCGGCACCCACGCGCGCGAGCTCGGCCGTGAGCTCGCGAGCGTCCTTCTCGGCGATCGCCACGCGAGCCTGCGCGCAGTACGCGCCGGTGTCCACGCCGTGGCCGATCCGCATGATGGAGACGCCCGTCTCGGCGTCACCGGCGAGGATCGCGCGCTGGATCGGCGCCGCGCCGCGCCAGCGCGGCAGAAGCGACGCGTGCACGTTGACACAGCCGCCGGGCGCCATCTGGAGCGCCTCGTCGGGCAGGATGCAGCCGTAGGCCGCCACGCAGAAGACGTCGGCGGCGGCCGAGCGCAGGGCGTCCGCCACCTCCGAGGTGATGCGCGCGGCCTCGAGCACGGGGAGGCCCAGCTCGAGCGCGCGGGCCTTCACCGGTGAGGGCACGAGCGCCCTCCCGCGCCCGCGCACGGCGTCGGGGCGCGTGAGCACGAGCGCCACGTCATGCCTCTCTGCCAGCGCCTCGAGCGACGGCACGGCAAAGTCCGGCGTTCCCATGAAGACGACGCGCATGTCTGCCCCCTAGACCTCGGTCTCGCCCGGGCGGGCGCCGGCGGCCAGCGCCGCCTCGTACTCCCGCTCGGCCTCGGCGCGCGCCATCGGCGCCAGATGGTCGAACATCGTCACGCCGCGGACGTGGTCGATCTCGTGCTGGAGGCAGACGGCCATCAGGTTGTCCGACGCCTCGTACTGCATGAGGTCGCCGTCGAGGTTGCGGGCGCGCACGATGACGTGGGAGGGGCGGCTCACGCGCACGCTCACGCCCGGGAACGAGAGGCAGCCCTCGCTGCCCTCGACCTCGGGGCCGTCCGCAACCACGACCTCGGGGTTTATCAGCACGTAGGGGTTCTTCTTTGACCCCCTGCCAGCCCAGTCGACGTCGATGACCACGATCTGGCGCATCTCGCCGACCTGCGGGCCGGCGAGACCGCAGCCGTCGGCGGCGTACATGACCTTGAGCATGCGCTTGGCCAGCGCGCGCACCTCGTCGTCGATCTTCTCGATCGGCGCGCACTCCTGCGAGAGGCGCGGGTCGGGCGAGAGCACGATGTCTTCGAGTTCCTTCACGGTTCCTCCTACATGAGGTCGTAGGCGTCAATGTCCACTGCCATGTTACTACCCGCCCGGCGCGGAATCGATGCGGCGAGCTCCCCGAGCAGGCCGCCGAGGTCGGCGTCCGCGGGCGCCTTCACCATGAGGTGGCGGCGGAAGCGGTCCTTCACGCGGGCCTTGACGCAGTCGGCCGGCCCCAGGACCTCCCAGCCCGCCGACCCGCGCACCCGCTCGCGCACCGCCGCGGCCATCTCGTCGCAGACCGAGCGCACGTCGCCCTCCGAGCGCCCCCACACGACCACGTTGGCGAGCCGAGAGAACGGGGGGTAGTGGGCCTCCGCGCGCTCGGCGAGCTCGGCGTCGAGGAACGTGGCGCGGTCGTGGGAGGCCACCGCCCGCATGGCGGGGTGCGTCGCCCAGTAGGTCTGGACGATGACCTCGCCCGGGCGCGACCCGCGCCCGGCGCGCCCAGCCACCTGCTCGAGCAGGTCGTAGGTGCGCTCCGCGGCACGAAAGTCCGGCAGCTTGAGCATGGTGTCGGCGTTGATGACGCCCACGAGCGTGACCTCGGGGAAGTCGAGCCCCTTGGCGATCATCTGCGTGCCGACGAGCACCGCGCACTCCGCGGCGTCGAACCGCTCCAGGAGGCGCTGGTGGGCGCCCTTGGCACGCGTGGTGTCGGCGTCCATGCGGATGACCTCGACGTCCTGCGGCAGCAGCATGGCGAGCTCGTCCTCCACGCGCTGCGTGCCGACGCCAAAGGCGGCGAGGTAGCGGCTCCCGCAGTTGGGGCAGCTCGTGGACGGGTCCGGGAAGGCGCGCACCGGCCAGGTCCTGCCGCATGTGTGGCAGGCGAGCAGGTGGCCGCGCTCGTGGTAGGTGAGCGCCGTCGAGCAGTGCGGGCACTCGGGCACGCAGCCGCACTCGCGGCACATGAGGAAGTTCGCGAATCCGCGCCGGTTGAGGAGCAGCACCGCCTTCTCGCGCCTCCGTGCGACGTCGAGCAGGGCGTCGGCGAGCGGGGCCGAGAAGATCGAGCGCCCGCCGCCGCGGAACTGCTCCGCCATGTCGACGACCGTGACACGCGGCAGGACGGCCGCGCCGGGGCGCTCCGGCATCTCGACGCGCGTCCAGCGCGCGCCGCGGAAGCCGCCCGCGCGGCAGCGCTCGAGGCTCTCGAGCGAGGGCGTGGCCGATCCCAGGACGAGCGCGGCGCCGCGCTCGCGCGCGAGCTCGGCCGCGACCTCGCGCGCATGGTAGCGCGGCGACTTGTCCTGCTTGTAGGAGCCCTCGTGCTCCTCGTCGATGATGACGAGCCCGACCTCGGCGAGCGGGGCGAAGAGCGCGGAGCGGGCGCCGACCACCACGCGCGCGGCGCCCTGGCGCACGAGGTCCCACTGGTCGAAGCGCTCGCCGGTGGAGAGGCGGCTGTGCAGCACGGCCACCTCGTCGCCGAAGCGGCTGCGGAAGCGGCCGACGGTCTGGGCCGTGAGGGAGATCTCGGGCACGAGCACGAGGGCGCCACGCCCGTCGGCGAGCGCGCGCTCGATGGCGGCGAGGTAGACCTCGGTCTTGCCGGAGCCGGTGACGCCGTCGACGAGGACCACGTCACCGCGGCCGGCGGCGCGGGCGCGCTCGATGGCGTCGAGGGCGGCCCGCTGGCCGTCGGTGAGGCGTTCGGGGCGAGGGGCGGCAGCCGAGGAGAGCGTGGTGTCGTCCGAGCCGCGCAGGCGGCGGCGGCGCGTGACCGCCACGACGCCGCGCCGCTCGAGCGCGGCGACCGCGCTTGCGGCGCCCGGGATGGTCGCGGAGAGCTCGGCCACGCGCAGGGGGCCGGTGAGCAGCGCCTCGATCACGGCGCGCTGGCGCGAGGCCGAGCGCGGCGGCTCGTAGTCGTTGGCGGCGGGGGCGAGCCGGGCCCAGCGGTCGTCGACGGCCCCGGCGCGCTCGGTCTGAAGCTCCCAGGGGGCTCCCTCGGCAGCGCGCGTGACGCGGACCTTCTGCCCCGGGGCGAGGAAGGGGCGGACCGCCTCGGCGAGAGGGCAGGCGTACTCGCGCGCCATCCAGGCGGCGACGCGCGCGGCGACGTCGTCGAAGGCCGCCGGGGCGAGGACCTGCTCGATCGGCCGGATCTTCTCGGCCGGCACGCCCTCGGGCGGCTCGTCGCGCACGGCGACGACGTAGCCCACGGCGGCGCGCCGCGCAAAGGTCACGAGCACCGTGGCCCCCGTGACGGCGTCGGCGGCGAGCGCGGGCGGCACGGCGTAGTCGAAGGCCGTGCCCAGCGCGCGCGTGGGTATGTCGAGCACGACGCTCGCGTAGGGCATGCGACGGCCTCCGTTCTTCTCGGCAGACTATTGTAGCGCCGAGGCGCCCCTGCCCCGACGCCCGCCGGGACGTCGCAGGTGCCAGGCGCGCGCCGCGAGCGCGACGCCCGCGACGAGCGTCACCGCGCAACCCGCGCGCAGCATCGGGGGCACGTAGCTCATCTCGAGCTCGTGCGCGCCGGCACCGGGCACGCGAACGAACGTCAGCGCGCCGCCGGCGGCCGCAGTGCCCTCGACCTCCTCGCCGTCGAGCAGGATCGTCCAGCCCGCGTCATGGGGCACGGTGAGGAGTAGGCCGTCCCTCTCGCCCGAGGCGGTGAACGTGCCGGCGAGCCGCGCCCCCGACCACTCCGTCACCTCGAGCTGCTCCTGCGACAGCTCGCGAACGAGCTCCCGGTAGACCCCCTCGTCCATCCCAAAGAACAGGCAGGAGGCGTCCTCGGGAAGCGCGTCCGTCGCCGTCCCGGCCGCGCCCTCGGCGCTCTGGACGGTGACGACGACCTCCCGCGGCTCGTCCGAGACGTCCCCGAGCATCCGGACCGCGTGCGAGAAGCGCGTGTTGTCCCACGCCGCTCCCCCCGCCTCGGCGCTCGCGGTCCAGGCCGCCGTGGGGTCGTCGACGGAATAGCGATAGGGGACTTCGGAGGCGGACGCGAGCCAGGAGCACGCCAGCGTGCCGGCGGGAACCGCGACGCGCCACGAGCGCGTGCCCTCCCCGTCCGCCACGACGCTCGAGTCGAGCGGGACGTAGAGCTCGACGTCCCGCCCCAGGAGGGCGCTCGCGAGCTGGTTCTGGCAGGCAAAGGGGTCGCCCGCGCCCTGCGGCGAGAAGGACGCGACGTCCGCCGAGGACGCGTACCCCACGGAGAGCGCGTCGGGGTTCTCGAAGAGGAGGTCCCCCTCCGCCAGGAAGGGGGCGTCCACCCGGGAGAGGGCGTTGACGGGCACCCTCGAGAAGACGTACCTCACGCCGAGGAGCGTGTCGCTCGGCAGCACCGGCGTCCGGTAGCCCGTCGAGAACTCCCCGGGATGGGAGTAGCCGAGCGAGTTGAGCAGGGCGATCGCGGCGGGGTTGCTCCCCGAGACGTAGGAGGCGAGCCGGTAGAACCCCTGGGAGAGACCCTCGTTCAGCGCGGCGTCCGCGGCGCGCGTGTAGGTCTTCTCGACGCGGTAGAAGCCCCCGTCGAGCTCCCTGAGCCCGGCCATCTCGCCGCGCGCGGTCGTCACGTACGTCTCGTGCTGCTCCTGCGTGTAGGAGTAGAGCTCGGGCCAGACGCTCCCGCCGCTCAGGGCGAGCTCTGCGAAGACGAGCGCCAGGAGCGCGGCGCACGCCGGCACCCGGAGCCGGGAGGAGAGCAGGACGAGGTAGAGCGCCATGAGGACGACGCCTGCGACGATCAGCCACCCCGCGTGCACCGGGCCGGCGAGCGAGCAGGGAACCGAGAGCGCGGCGAGGAGGGCGACCCCGGCGACGGCGCCGCGAGACGGCGCCGCGACCGACCTCCTGGAGAGGTAGAGCGCGCACGTCCAGACGGTGGCAAACACGACGAGAAACGCCGTGCGGCTGTGAAAGCCGTGGGGCACCGCGAACCCGCACCAGGCGACGTAGAGGACCGTGAACACCACGCTGAGGACGGCGAGGCAGATCGCCGCGAGCGCCCCCGCGCGCAGCCGCCGCGCGAGGCTCCCGTCGGCGAGCAGCGCGATCGACCCGACGAGCGGGAGGTACCCCACGTAGAGCTGGGGGGAGAACTTGTCCTGGTAGGTGCCGAGGAAGGGGCTGGAGACCAGGTTCTCGACCCTGAAGGGCGTGACCCTCGCCGCGACCTCCCCGAGCGAGCCCGTCCCCAGGAGCCTGACCGCATAGTAGCCTCCCAGCGCCACGACCCCGACGCCCGCGACGACGAGCGCCGCGCGCCCGAGCCCGCGGACGACGCCGTCTGGCAGCCTCCCGTCGAGGAGGAGCAGCCCGAGCACCAGCACGACCGCCGAGAGGGAGGGCAGCGCGACGGTCCTGAACGAGCTCCAGGACCCGAGCTGGGCGGCGACCGTGGGGTAGAGCGTCCACGCGCTGAGCAGCAGCGCGCAGCAGAGGACGCCGCAGACGAGCGAGACGGCGCGCGTACCGGGCAGACGCTCGGCGCCGTCGGCCGGGGCGACGAACCACTCGAGCATGGACACGCAGACCGTGAAGAGGACCGTCATGTAGCCGGTGTACCAGCAGCTCGCGATCGCGCACACGAGCGCGGCGAGCAGCGCCGCCCAGCGCCCGCGCGTCACGCAGCGCCATGCGGCAAGGGCGACCAGCGGCAGGAGGATCATCGCGTCCATCCACATCGGGTTTCTCAGCTGGGTGGCGACCCAGAGGGAGCCCGAGAGGCACAGCGCCAGGGCGAGGGAGGCGCCGCCCGGCAGCGAGAAGCGCCGGCGGAGGTAGAGGGTCGCAGACACCCCCATGAGGCCCAGCTTGGCGGCGGAGATGATGAAGATGGCGTCGCCCAGGCGCTCGAGCGGAAACAGCAGGGCGATGAGGTTGAACGGGCTGGCGAGGTAGTACGACCACAGCCCCCACGCGTTGTTCCCCAAGCTCGTGGAGAACGTGTAGAAGAGCGACTCCCGGCCGGAGAGGACCCTGCGATACCACTCGTAGAAGTCCGCGTACTGATACATGAGGTCCTCGGTGAGCATGGACGTCGGGCCGAAGGGCCTCACGCCCGCCGCGGCGGCCCATGCGCAGAGCAGGGCGACCGGCAGCGCAAAGGCGAGGGCGTAGAGCGCCGCGGCGCGCGCACGCTCGCGGCGCGGCCGGGCAAGGCGTCGGTCCCTCTCCTGCTCCACGGTCACTCCCCTCGCGCGTGCCCCCTCGCGTGGCGACGGGGCCATCCACCGCCCTTCAGTCTAGACCCAATGCGCCGCCTGTCGAGCGGGCAAGTCGCGCTCGTGAATTCATATGCGGGCGGTATTGGCGTCTTTGCCGAGAATTGCCACCGCTCGTGAATTCACGAGCGGCGGCGTTCGTCACGCGCCCAGCCAGAACAGGCTCGCGTCGTCGCCGACCTTCATGCGCGGGAACCGCGTGAGCCGCGCGTCGGCCGCCTCGAGCGCGCGCATCCGGTCGCAGAGCAGCTGAGCCGAGAAGTACGTGGCGCGCGGCAGCCACTCGGCGGGCGATGCCAGGCCGTACTGCCCGAACGCCCGGAAGAGCCCGTCGGTCATGCCCGCGACCGCGACGACCTCCGCGCGCGGCAGCGTGATCCGGCGCGCGTGCGCCATGCCCGCGCCGGACGGGTCCAGGCACCAGTAGCCGCCCGGGGTGTTGCGCCTCCGGCGGTTGGCGACGACCTCGTCGCGCACGAGGGCGCGGCGCTCGGCGACCGTCAGGTCGCGTCCCGCGGAGCGCTCGACCATGAGCTCGACGACGCGCGCGTCAAGGGCCTCGAGGGCCTCGTCGGTGGAGACGACGAGCTCGCCGGCGCGCGTGAGCGCCACGAGGGGCGAGTCGCCGAGCCCCCAGAGCTCCACGTCCTTCTCGCCCGCCACCGCCAGCGCGAGCGCGGCGGAGGGGACGGCGTCCGCGTCCTGGTCGGCGAGCGGGGCGCCCGCGGCGCCCTCCAGCTCCTCCCGGGCCGCCGCGGCGGCGCCGCCCAGGGCCTCGCCCGCCGGCACGCCCGCCTCCAGCGCGCGGCAGAGCGCCGCGCCCGCCGTGTGGGAGAACCACTGGGCGTTGGTGGCGAAGCGCCCCGGGAGGAGCGGTTCGCCCGCGAGGCCCGTCGCCCCGTCGATCACGACGCCGTACGCCCCGCCCGCCGGCAGCGGGCCCGCGCAGGCGAAGTCCTCGTTCGCGGCGTTGCCGCGGTCGGTGAAGGAGAAGCCGCGCATGGCGAGACGGGCGGCTAGGCGAGCGACCCGACCGCGGAGCGGAGCTCCTCCACGCGGTCGCAGCGCTCCCAGGTGAAGTCCGGGTCCTCGCGGCCGAAGTGCCCGTACGCCGCGGTCTTCTCGAAGATCGGCCGGCGCAGGTCGAGGTCGCGGATGATGGCGCCGGGACGCAGGTCGAAGACCCGCCCGACGGCGGCCTCGATCACGTCGTCTGCGACCGCGCCCGTGCCGAAGGTGTCCACCATGACCGAGAGCGGGTGCGCGACCCCGATAGCATAGGCGAGCTGGATCTCGCAGCGCCGCGCGAGCCCGGCCGCCACCACGTTCTTGGCCACCCAGCGCGCGGCGTAGGCGGCGGACCGGTCGACCTTGGTGCAGTCCTTGCCCGAGAAGCACCCGCCGCCGTGGCGGCCCATGCCGCCGTAGGTGTCCACGATGATCTTGCGGCCGGTGAGGCCGGTGTCGCCCATCGGGCCGCCCACCACGAAGCGCCCGGTGGGGTTCACGTAGACCTCGGCGCCGCCCCACTCGATCCCCGCGGCGTCGAGCACCGGCGCGATCACGTGCTCGACCATGTCGGCGCGCACGACCCCCATGTCCTCCACCGCGGCGTCGTGCTGGGTGGAGACGACGACGGCCGTGACCTCGACCGGCCGGTCGTCCTCGTAGCGCACCGTCACCTGCGTCTTGCCGTCAGGGCGCAGGTACGGGACCGTGCCGTCCCTGCGCACGGCGGCAAGGCGCTCGGCCATGCGAGAGGCCAGGTAGTGGGGCATGGGCATGAGGACGTCCGTCTCGTCGGTGGCGTATCCGAACATCATGCCCTGGTCGCCCGCGCCCACGAGGTCGAGCGGGTCGGTCGAGCGCCCGGCCTGCGCGTCAAAGGACTCGTCCACGCCGGCCGCGATGTCGGGGCTCTGCTCGTGGATCATGTTGATGACGCCGCAGGTCTCGGCGTCAAAGCCGTACTTGGCGCGGTCGTAGCCGATGCGGTGGATGACGTCGCGCGCGATCTTCTGGACGTCGAGGTAGGCCTCGGTGCGCACCTCGCCGGCGACCACCACGGTGCCCGTCGTCACGAAGGTCTCGCACGCGCAGCGGACGTTGTCGACGTTGGCGGGGGTGCCGCTCGGGGCGACGTAACCCTCGGCCTGGAGCTGGGCCTCCTTGGTAAGGAGCGCATCCAGGATGGCGTCCGAGACCTGGTCGCAGATCTTGTCCGGGTGGCCTTCCGTGACGCTCTCAGAGGTGAAGAGGTAGCTGCGGGGTGCAGTGGAACGAGTCGTGGTGGTCATGGTTGTCCTTTCTACGATCCCGGCGGCCGTTACCATTCCGCCGGCTGGCCCGTACATGATACCCGCGCGTCCGGACGTTATGACCGATTGCGCCGTCTCGCCACATTTTCGAGGTGTTGGGGCCACGCGCCCCTGCCAAGAAGCCCGGGGTTCTGGGTTTTCTCGCCTTGCTCGGTTTTGGGACGGCCGAATCTGGGACAACTGGCTTGGTTTTGGATAGAACTCTTATGCGTTTTTCCGAAAAATCCATGTTTTCGTGGGTTGTGGGAAAAGGTTTGATACAAAAGCCCCTCAAACCTGGCGTACGCATCAAAGAGTTACCCAGAACCACCGAGGGCGACATGGGACGGCCACACGCAACGGTCCACAGGGGCTCATCGGGTCGACGCCGAGAGGTTTGGGTTCACGCTTTGGGCCCAGCGACGGAGGCGATCAACAAAACCGCAGGTAACAGATTTCTACTTTGATCAATGAGGGGGCGCGGCGGCAAACGGTGAACCCAAACCTCCAGCGAGGGGTTCAGGCAGCGGACAGGTTTGTGCCCCAACGGTGGATTCGCGGGCGAGAAGAACGTCGGCACCGCGGCTCGCGCCGGCGACGGGAAGAAGCCCCCTCACATGCAACCCCATGAGGGAGGACACCGTGCGCGCCTCGCTTTCCATACTCGCCCGCGACCTCAAGCGCCTGCTCAGGAGCCCCGTGGCGCTTCTCGTCACGCTGGGCGTCTGCCTGATACCGTCGGCCTACGCCTGGCTGAACATCCTCGCCAACTGGGACCCCTACGAGAACACGGGCACGGTGCCCGTCGCCGTGGTCGTGGAGGACGTCGGCGCGGACGTGCCCGGCCTCGGCGAGGTCAACGCCGGCCAGATGATCCAGGAGCGCCTCGAGCAGAACCACCAGCTCGCCTGGACCTTCGTCGACGAGCAGGAGGCCCTCGAGGGCGTGGACGCGGGCCGCTACTACGCAGCCTTCGTCATCCCGGCCGACTTCACGAGCACCCTCGCCGGCGTCGTTGAGGGCGACGCCCAGCCGGCGCGCGTCAGCTACTACGTGAACGAGAAGGTCAACGCGGTCTCGCCGAAGGTCACCGACACCGGGGCGACGACCCTCGAGAACCAGATCTCCTCCGAGTTCATGAGCGTGGCGGGCGAGACCGTCACCGAGCGGGTCCAGGACGCCGTGCGCACGGCGGACGCAGCGACGGGCGAGGCCTCGGTCGGCGCCCTCGACACCCTGCGTGGGGTCGAGGGGACGCTCGGCGAGGCAGCGGACGCGCTGGACGATGCGCGCGACAGCCTCGCCGACGCGCGGACCTCCGTGGCGCAGGCGAGCGACGCGCTGGACGACGTCACGGCCGGGGCGGGCTCGCTCGCGGACGCCCTGGGCGCGTCGCTTTCTACCCTCGGCGACACGCGCACGCAGATCCGCAGCCTGGCGACGGAGCTCTCGGGCGAGATCGGCGCGGGCGCCGCGACCCTCACGGACCTCACGTCGCAGGCGAGCCATGACGTCGGCCTCGTCGCCGGTGACGTGGGCTGGGCACAGGGGAAGTTCGACGCCGCGATCTCCCAAGTGGAGGCCGCGAACGGGACCCTACGCGACGTCCAGGCCGCGCTCGGCCGCGCCCGCGACGCGATCGCCGCCCTCCCCGCGACCGGCGAGCAGGCACAGGCGCGCGACGCGGCGGTGGCCGCCCTCGACGCCCAGGCCCAGATGCTCGGCGAGCTCGCCGACGCCCAGGACGCACAGGCGGCGGCCATGCGCGAGACCTCGCAGGAGATCGCAGCGGGCGCCGAGGGCGCGAGCGGCCTGGCGGGCGCCGTGGCGGACGCGACCCAGTCGGGCGCCGACTCCCTCACCAGCTTGCAGGCCGAGCTCTCCCAGGACGTTGCCCCCGAGCTCACCGGCGCGCTCGACACCCTCGCGGACGTCGGCGGGCGCCTCGCGGGCGGCGCGGACGCGCTGCCGGCCATGGTCGCCCAGGCCCAAGGCACCCTCGACCAGCTGGGCACCCTCCTCGACCAGGCGTCCTCCACGCTCGAGGACGGCGCCGGCACCCTGCGCGACGCCGCCGCGAGCGCCGGCTCGCTCGCCGACGACGTCGCCGCACTCCAGGGCGCCGCGGACCCCGAGCTCGTCACGCGCGTCCTCGCGCTCGAACCCGCGCAGACGGGCTCCGCGCTCGCCTCCCCCGTCGACATGGTCACCGAGGCGATCTACCCGGTCGCCAACTACGGCTCCGGCGTCGCGCCCTTCTACACCAACCTCGCCCTGTGGGTCGGCGGCTTCGTCCTCGTGGCCGTCTACAAGCTCGAGGTCGACCGCGAGGACCTGCCCGGCACCGGCGTCACCGCGAGCCAGGCGTTCTGGGGCCGCTGGATGCTGCTCGCCCTGCTCGGCCAGGTCCAGGCTGTAATCTGCTGCGCCGGCGACCTCGCGCTCGGCGTCCAGTGCGTGTCGCCCTCCGCCTACGTGCTCGCGGGCATGGTCGCCTCGCTCGTCTACGTCCTCGTGGTCTACGCCCTCGCCGCCACGCTCAAGCACGTGGGCAAGGCGCTCGCGGTGCTGCTCGTGGTCCTGCAGATCCCCGGCGCCTCGGGCCTCTACCCGATCCAGATGCAGCCGGCCTTCTTCCAGGCCCTGGGCCCCTGGCTCCCGTTCACCTACGGCATCAACGCCATGCGCGAGGCCGTCGCCGGCTTCTACGACGGAAACTACGTCCGCGACCTGCTCGTTCTTCTCGCCTTTGCCCTACCGGCGCTCCTGCTCGCCACCGTGGGCCGGCCCCGCCTGCTCGACCTCGACGCCTTCTTCGACCGCGAGCTCGCGCGGACGGACCTGCTCGTCACCGAGCGCACGGGCGAGAAGGGCGGGCGCCTCGCGACCCTCCTGCGCGCGCTGGCGGAGTCCCCGACCACGCGCGACGCCCTGCTCGAGCGCACGGAGAGCTTCGAGCAGCGCTACCCCGCGCGCGTGCGCCGCGGCGTCGCGGCGCTCGTCGTGGCGCCGGCGTGTGCGCTGGCCCTCGGCGCGGCGCTGCCCGAGGCGCGCCTCGTCCTTCTCGCCGCGTGGGCGGCCTCGCTGGCGATCACCTGCGGATACCTATCTGCCTTGCCTACCTGCGCGAACGTCTGCGCTCCCGCGGGGAGCTCTCCCACATGGGGCGCGACGAGCTCGTTGCCGAGCTGCTGGGCGAGAAAGACGGTGAGGCCCGATGAGAGGGTTTTTGGGAAGGGTCGGCTCGTTCGTCCGGCGCGACGCGCGGCACCTGCGCGCCAACGTGGTTGCGCTCGTGGCGCTCGTGGGCATGGTAGCGGTCCCGTCGTTCTACGCCTGGTTCAACATCGCCGGGAGCTGGGACCCCTACGGCAACACCGACAACATCCGCGTTGCGGTGGCGAGCGAGGACGAGGGCTACACCGGCGAGCTCGTCCCGGTGAGCGTGAACCTGGCCGACCGCGTGATCGACGAGCTGCGGGCGTCCGACACGATCGACTACGTGGTCACCTCGGCCGACGACGCCGTGGGGGGCGTGTGCTCGGGCGAGTACTACGCCGCGATCGTGCTGCCCGAGGACTTCTCGCGCAACCTCATGACGATGCTCTCGAGCGACCCCGAGCGCCCGCAGGTGCGCTTCTACCAGAACGAGAAGGCCAACGCGATCGCCGCCATCGTGACCGGCAAGGCTGAGGACGCGGTGCTCGCGGACATCAACCGGGGCTTTGCCTCAGCCGTCACGACCGTGGGCGCGGGGACCCTCGAGGAGCTGGGGCGCACGCTCGACGACGAAGGCGTCCAGAGCCTCGCCGGGCGCCTCGCCGCGGCCGTCTCGGATGCCTCCGACCAGATCCGAGGCTCCGCCGAGGACGCCTGCGACCTCTCCGGGCTGCTCTCGGACACCGAGGAGCTGCTCACGACCGGCGGCGACGCAGCCTCCGCCGCGCTCTCGCCGACGGCAGGCGCCGGCGAGACGCTGCGCGAGACGGCCGAGGGGCTGGAGGGGGCCGGCACGGCGCTCGATGACGCGTCAGATGCGGTGGCGGGAGCGCTCACGTCGGCCGGGACGAGCCTCGACGACGTCCGGGACGCGATCGACGGCGCCTTTGCGACAGCGGCGACCCAGCAGGGCAGCGTCCAGGACGCGCTCGCGGATGCCGACGCGTCCCTCAAGGACCAGATGGCGACGCTCGACGAGCTGACGAGCTCGCTCGACCAGGCGGACGACCTCCTGGCGCGGCTGCAGGCGAGCCTCGGGGAGGGAGGCGCCGGGGCCGGGCGCGTGGCCGCCGTCCGCTCGCTCGTGGCGGGCCTCGCCGAGACCGCCCGCGAGGTCCGCGCGGAGCTGCAGGACCTCGCGGACGGCATCGAGCAGACAGCAGCCGACCTCGCGAGCGGGGCCAAGAACGCGGAGGACGCGCGCAGCGAGCTCGACGGGCTTCTCGCCGACGCGCGCGACGCCCTCGACGGCGCGCAGGCCAGCTACGACGACACGGCGCGCGACACCCTGGCGGACCTCGCCGACCAGGTGGGCACGGCGGCGGATGGGGCCGATGAGGTGCAGGGTGGGCTCGCCGGCGCCCTCTCCTCCGTCGAGGGTGCCGCGTCGGGCGCCGCGGGCGCACTCGAGGCGGGCCGCGACGCCCTGGACGACGTCGCCGGCCAGCTCGACGCGGCGGCCGACGGGCTCGACGAGCTCCGGGCGCGCCTGGGCGCGGCGCTCGACTCGGCCGACACAGGCCAGCTGCGCGCCGTGCTCTCCTCCGGGACGGGCGCGCTCGCCGAGTTCATGGCCTCCCCGGTGAGCGTGGAGCGCACCGCGGTCTACCCGGTCGAGAACAACGGCTCGGCCATGGCGCCGTTCTACACGACGCTCGCGATCTGGATCGGCGGCGTGGTGCTCGCCGCGCTCGTGCGCGCCACGCCATCAGAGGACGCGCTCGCCGAGACCGGCTGCTCGCACGCGGGGGCCTACCTCGGGAGGCTCGCGCTCTTCTGCGCGGTGGGCGTGGCGCAGGCCGCACTCATCGCTGGCGGCGACCTCGCGTTTCTCGGCGTGCAGTGCGCGCACCCGGCGCTCTTCGTGCTGGCGTGCGTCGCGTCGTCGGTGGTCTACGTGAACCTGATCTTCTCGCTCACGGCGTCCTTTGGTGACGTGGGCAAGGCGGTGGCCGTGGTCCTCATGGTGATCCAGGTGGCGGGCTCCGGCGGCACCTTCCCGCCGCAGATGCTGCCGCCCGTGTTCCAGGCGCTCTACCAGTGGCTGCCGTTCGTGCACAGCGAGGGCGCCCTGCGCGCGGCGATGTTTGGCCTCTACGGGCTCGACTACTGGCGCGAGCTCGCAGTCCTTCTCGCCTACCTGGCGCCGGCGCTCGTGCTGGGGCTCGTGGTGCGCCGGCCGGTCATCCGCCTCGGTGCGTGGTTCGAGCGGCGCCTCGAGGACACGCGCCTCATGTGAGCCGCGGGCCCTCGTCCTTCTCGCCCGCGCGGTATACTGATTGCGTATGTGACGAGAAGGACCACCGAGAGGAACCCCATGTCCGAGACCCCCGTTCGCGTTCGCTTTGCGCCCTCCCCCACCGGCAAGCTCCATGTGGGCGGCGCCCGAACCGCGATCTACAACTGGGCCTTCGCCCGCGCCAACGACGGCGTCTTCATCCTGCGCATCGACGACACGGACCCCGAGCGCTCGACCGAGGAGAACACCCAGATCATCCTGCGCGCCATGCGCTGGCTGGGGCTCGACTGGGACGAGGGCCCCGAGGTAGGCGGCGACTTCGGCCCCTACTTCCAGACCGAGCGCGCCGAGATGTACCGCGCCGCCGCCCGGCGCCTGTGGGACGAGGGCAAGGCGTACCCGTGCTTCTGCACGCCCGACCAGCTCGCCGCCGACCGCGAGGCGGCCCGCGCCCGCAAGGACCCCTTCCAGGGCTACCAGCGCCGCTGCCGCGACCTCGACCCCGAGGAGGCTCGGGCGCGCATCGACGCCGGAGAGCCCTACGTCCTGCGCATCAAGGTGCCCGAGGACCGCGGCGACGTCGTCGTGCGCGACGCGGTCCACGGCGACGTGACCTTTGCGGCCCGCGAGCTCGACGACTTTGTCATCCAGCGCACCGACGGCACGCCGACCTACAACTTCGCCACCGTGGTGGACGACGCCGCGATGGGCATCACCCACGTCATCCGCGGCGACGACCACCTCTCCAACACGCCGCGCCAGGTCATCGTCTACGAGGCCCTGGGGGCGCCGGTGCCCACCTTCGCGCACATCTCCATGATCCTGGGCGCCGACGGCAAGAAGCTCTCCAAGCGCCACGGCGCCACGAACGTCGAGGAGTACCGAGACGCGGGGTACCTCTCCGACGCCTTTGTCAACTACCTGGCGCTTCTCGGCTGGTCGCTCGACGGCGAGACCACGATCATCCCGCGCGACGTGCTGGCGCGGGAGTTCTCGCTGGACCACGTCTCCAAGAACCCGGCGACCTTCGACCCCGCCAAGCTCGACTGGATCCAGGCGGAGTACATCCGCTCGATGAGCGACCGGGAGTTCGCCGACAAGATCCTGCTGCCGGAGCTCGTCCGCGCCGGGGTCGTCGGCGAGGGAGCCGAGTTCGACGAGGACTGGATGAGCGCGCTCGTCGCCATCGTGCGGCCGCGCACCAAGTTCCCGGCGGACGTGGTCACGGTGACGGCACCGGTCTTTGCCACCGCCGACACGCTCGTCTACGACGAGAAGAGCGTGGCCAAGGGCCTCGCCCGGGAGGGCATGGGCGCGGTGCTCGACGCCGCGTACGCGGCACTCGACGCGCTGGACGCCGACGACTGGACGCCGGGGGCCATCGACGCCGCGCTCGAGGCGCTGCCCGAGCAGCTGGACGTGAAGAAGCGCCTCGTGTTCCAGGCGGTGCGCGTCGCCGTCTGCGGCAACCTGGTGAGCCCTCCCCTCGGCGAGACGATGGCGCTCGTGGGGCGCGCGGACTGCCTCCCGCGCATCGAGCGCGCCCGTTCCCTCGCCGGCTAAGGGTCAAAAGGGGACAGTCCCCTTTTGACCCATTCTTAGGAGCTCTCATGGCAGCAAAGCCCCAGACCCTTGCCACGACCTCGGCGTTCGAGGTGCTCGGGCCCGTCATGGTGGGCCCGTCCTCCTCGCACACCGCCGGCGCCCTGCGCTGCGCGCGCGTGGCGGCCTCGCTCGTGGCGAGCCCCGTCGTGCGCGTGCGCTTCACGCTGTGGAACTCCTTCGCCCACACCCACCGGGGACACGGCACCGATCGGGCGCTCGTGGCCGGCGTCCTCGGCCTCGACACCGACGACGAGCGCATCCGCGACGCCTTTGACCTCGCCCGCGCGGCCGGCATCGAGGTCTCCTTCGACGTTGCGCCCGACGACACCTCGGTGCATCCCAACACCGTCGACATCGACATGGAGTGCAAGGACGGCACGCGCTGCCAGGTGCGCGGCGAGAGCCTCGGCGGCGGGCGCGTCCGGATCAGCCGCGTCAACGGCGTCGGCGTGGACATCACCGGCGCCTACGCGACGCTCTTCGTGGCGCACCGGGACGCCCCGGGGCTTCTCGCCTCCCTCACGCGCCTGCTGGCGGACGCCGAGGTGAACATCGCCTTCTGTCGCACCTACCGCACCGAGCAGGGCGGCCGCGCGTACTCGGTCTTCGAGACGGACGGGGCGCCCGCCGACGGCGTGCTGTCGCAGGTGCGCGCGCTGCGCGACGTGAGCTTCGCCACGTTCATCATGGTCCCCGGCTCCGCCTCGGCGACGGCGCCCGGCGTCACCGCAGAGGAGCTCTTCGACGACGGCGGGCAGCTGCTGGAGGCGTGCGCCGAGCGCGGGCTCTCCATCGGCGGCGTCATGGGGCTGCGCGAGCGGGGCCTCACGGGGGCGGAGCGCGCCGAGGCCGCCATGAGGCGCGTGATCGAGGTCATGCGCGCGGAGACGAGCGCGCCGCTCTCCCGCCCCGCCCGCTCGCTCGGCGGCTTCATCGGCGGCGAGGCACAGCTGGTGAGCGCGGGCGCAGGGCGCTGGGCGGGCGCGCTCATGGGCGCCGTGCAGACCGACGCCGTGGCCCGCGCGATGGCGGTGCTCGAGCGCTCCGCCGCGATGGGCGTGATCGTGGCGGCCCCCACGGCAGGCTCTGCGGGCGTGGTCCCCGGCTGCGTGCTCGCCGTGGCGGACGCGACGGGCGCCGGCGAGAAGGACGTCGCGTCGGCCCTCTACTGCGCAGCCGCGGTGGGCCTCAACATCCAGACGCACGCGTGCGTTGCCGGCGCCGAGGGCGGCTGCCAGGCCGAGGTCGGCTCCGCCGCGGCGATGGCGGCCGCCGCGCTCGTGGAGCTTCTCGGCGGCTCGCCCGAGCAGGCGCTCACCGCGGCCTCCCTCGCGATCTCCAACCTGCTGGGGCTCGTCTGCGACCCGGTGGGCGGCCTCGTCGAGGTCCCCTGCCAGGCGAGAAACGCCATCGGGGTGGCGGCGGCGTTCTCGAGCGCCCAGCTCGCGCTCTCCGGCGTGCGCTGGCTCGTCCCCTTCGACGAGGTCGTCGCCGCCATGGCCGAGGTCGGCCACGCCCTGCCGTCGCGTCTGCGCGAGACGGCCCGCGGCGGCCTGGCGGCCGCGCCGACGGCACGCGCGGCGTGCGCGGCGTGCGGGGGCTGCGCGTAGCCGGC
>DHCMC07803__coassemble_337_pt1 | contig 23340 bp, 17 predicted proteins | sample DHCMC07803__metabat2_low_PE_048 | metagenome-assembled genome bin DHCMC07803 | reverse complement strand
GCGGGACGAGAAGGACGCGCCGCCGCGGCCCCTAGCGCGCCGGCGGCTGGAGGCCGAGGTGGTCGAAGGCCGCGAGGGTCGCCTGGCGCCCCTGCGGGGTGCGGACGATGAGGCCGCACTGCAGGAGGTAGGGCTCGTAGACGTCCTCGAGCGTCGCCGGGTCCTCCGAGACGGCGCTCGCCACCGTGGTGAGGCCCACGGGCCGGCCGCGGAACGTCTCGCAGAGGGCCGTGAGGATGCGGACGTCCATGGTGTCCAGGCCGAGGGCGTCTATCTCGAAGAACTCGAGCGCCTCCGCCGCCACGTCCGCGGTGATGGAGCCCTCGCGCTTGACCTGGGCGTAATCGCGAACGCGCTTGAGCAGGCGGTTGGCGAGGCGCGGCGTGCCGCGCGAGCGCGAGGCGATCTCCGCGGCGCCCTCGGGGTCGATGCCCACGCCGAGGATGCGCGCCGAGCGGCCCACGATGACGGCGAGCTCGGCGGGGGTGTAGTAGTCCAGGCGATACGAGATGCCGAAGCGGTCGCGGAGCGGTCCCGTGAGCAGGCCGGTGCGCGTGGTCGCGCCCACGAGCGTGAAGTGCGGGACGTCGATGCGGATCGAGCGCGCCGCCGGCCCCTTGCCGATCACGATGTCCAGGAAGAAGTCCTCCATGGCAGGGTAGAGGATCTCCTCGATCTGGTGGTTGAGGCGGTGTATCTCGTCGACGAACAGGACGTCGCCCTCCTCGAGGTTGGTGAGGATGGCGGCGAGGTCTCCGGCGCGCTCGATGGCCGGGCCGGAGGTCGTGTGCATCTTGGCGCCCATCTCGTTTGCCACGATGCCGGCGAGCGTGGTCTTGCCGAGGCCCGGGGGGCCCGAGAAGATCACGTGGTCGAGGGACTCGCCGCGGTCGCGCGCGGCCTGGATGAGCACGCGCAGGTTCTCGCGCACGCGCTCCTGGCCGATGTACTCGTCGAGCGTCCGCGGGCGCAGGGTGCGGTCCTGGTCGAGGTCGTCCGCCGTGAGCTCCCCCGTGACGTCGCGCGGGGCGCCGTGGCGCGGCGCCGCGTCGGCGAAGAGGTCCTTTTCGCTTGACTCCCACATCAGCGACCACTCCCCAGGCGACGGAGCGCGTAGGCGAGCACCTGCTCGATGGTGACGGCTCCGGCCTCCGCATGGCCCTCGAGCGCGAGCTCGGCCTCCTGCGGCGTGAAGCCCATGGAGAGGAGCGCCTCGGTGGCCTCGGCCCCCACGCCGCCGGAGGGGGCGGAGGGAAGCGGCAGCGACTGGTCGGGGTCGGAGAGGCCGACCAGTCCTCTGAGCTCAGCGTTCTTGGAGAAGACGTCGGAGAGCTCCACGAGCAGGCGGCTCGCCTTCTTGCGGCCCACGCCCGGGACCTGCGCCATGCGCGCGGCGTCCTGCCCAACGACGACCTGCGCGAGCGCGCCGGGCGAGAACGTGGAGAGGACGGAGAGCGCGAGCTTGGGGCCCACCCCGGAGATCGCGCGCAGCTGGTCGAAGAGCGCGCGCTCCTCCCGCGTGGCAAAGCCGTAGAGCTCCATCGCATCCTCGCGGACGATCATGCGCACGAGGACGGTGACGCCCGCCTCGCCCGCATGCGGCAGCGAGGCGGCGGTGGTGGACGAGACGCCGAGCTCAAAGCCCACGCCCCCCACGTCCATCACGACGCGGGATGGCGTGACCTCCAGAAGCGTGCCGCTCAGCTGGACTATCACGTGAGGACCCTCCTCGACTCACTCAGGCTCTTCGTGCGGGTGACGTTGGCGTGACACACGGCGGCAGCCAGCGCGTCGGCGGCGTGGTCGGGGCGCGGCTCGTGGTCGAGCGCGAGCACGCTCCTCACCATGTACGCCACCTGGTGCTTGTCTGCCGCGCCGGTGCCGACGACGGCCTGCTTTATCTGCATGGGGGTGTACTCCCCCACCTTGAGGCCCGCCGTCGAGCAGGCCACGATCGCCGCGCCGCGCGCCTGGGCGGTGGCGATGGCGGACTTGGTGTTCTCCCCGAAGTAGATGCTCTCGATGGCGAGCTCGGTGGGGCCGTAGCGCTCGATGACGTCTGCCAGGGTGCGGCAGATCCTGCCGAGGCGCACGTCGATCGGCTCGCCGGCGGTCGTGGTCACGCAGCCGTACGCACGCGCTCGACACGCCGACCCGCGCGTCTCCACGACGCCCCAGCCCGTGTGGGCCAGGCCCGGGTCTATGCCGAGAATGACCATGCGCCCCCCTTCGATGCGAACGTCCGTTCTATGCTACCACAACCGGCGCGGGGCGTTAGTTCTCGGAGAAGGGCCCGTTCCAGGAGGGCGCGCTCGGGTGCGTCCCGCCCTCGTGCCGTCCGCCCGCCTCCGGGCGCTGCGACCCGCCCATCGAGGAGAACGCGCCGCCCGCCGAGAAGTCGCGCAGGTAGCCCATGAGGTCGCGGATCTCCCCCTCGGGAGGCTCCGTCGGGGCGCCTCCGGGCTCGGCGGAGCCCGACGCCGCTGGGCGGGCGGGGCCGCCGTCGGCGTCGGCGAGCTCCCCGACGCGCGCCTCCAGGCGCTCGCGCTCGTCCCGCGGGCGGTCGCGCCAGGCGAGCCCCGTCGCGAGGCGCGCCTCGTCGAGCGTGCGCGAGGAGAGCGCGGGCGAGAGCGGGCGGGCCGGGCGCGACGCCTCGAGGTCGTGCAGGCGGCCCACGATAGCGGCGACCTCCTCGGCATGGCCGCGCTCGGCGACGATGTCGGAGACGGGGAGCTCCCACTCGAGGTGGCTCGAGAGCACCAGGTCGACGAGGCCGAGCCGGACCTCGGCGGAGTCGGGGCCGCCCTCGCCCGCCACGTCGGGGACGTCGAAGCGCGCGAGCGCCGCCGGGGGGATGACCGGAGAAATCGCGGCGCGCGTGCGCGCGAGCGCGAGCAGGTCTGAGCGATAGACGTCGGCGAAGGGCTCGACGCGCGCCACCCTCGCCCGCACCGGCGCGTGCTCGAGCGCGCGCCCGGTCTTGTCGAGCGTGCCGAGCGGGACGCGGCCCGTGCGGCGCGCGAGCGCGGCGAGGCGACAGGCGAGCAGGTCGTGCGCGGCGTCCGGGTCTGCGGCGCCCCCCACGTCGACGAGCTCCACGTCGTCGTCGGCGAGGCGCAGCGCGCGCACGAGCGCCAGGGCGTCTGCGTCGCGCTCGGGGCCCGTCCCCTGCGCCACGACGGCGCTCACGTTGGTGGGGCCGAGGGCGTCGACGGCCAGCGTCGCCGCGAGCATCGGCGCGAGCTCGCCCGTCACCGCGACGCAGGCTCCGGTCGAGCCCGTCTCCCGGACGAGCGACGAGAGGCCGATCCCGAGCGCGCCCCAGGTCATGAGCGGCGCGTCGTACACCTCCGGCGTCACGGGGTCGGAGAGCGGCCCCTCGGCCGAGGGGTCCACGTCGCAGACGAGCAGGTCCTCCTCGAACGTGGGGGCCTGCGCCGCCAGCTCGCCCCAGGGCGCGAGCACGAAGCTCGACCCGCAGAAGACCTGCGTGTCGTAGCAGCCGAGCGACCCCACGCCCACGATCCAGGCGCCCGTCGCCTCGGCGTCGGCGAGGAAGCGCCCCTCCGTGAGCGAGGTGCCGAGCGCGCTCGACGGGTCGTCGACGGCAAACCCGTAGCCCGAGAGGAACACGATCACGTCGACGTCGTAGTCGTAGTCGTCGTAGGCGTCGAGGTCGTCGTAGGTGAAGGCGACACCGAGCCGGGCGCCGCGGAAGGGCAGCTCGCACAGGGCGTCGACGGCCTGGGCGCCCTCGTCGCCCGACGCCATCGCCTCGAGGCGGGCCGCGAGGCGCACGGGCCTGACCTCCCCCCCGTCGACGAGCAGGGCCTCGGGCAGCGCCGTCTCGTCGGCGTCGATCAGCACGGGGACCAGGCACGGGCACGCGAGCTCGTCGATCAGGCGCAGCAGGCACTCCATGAGGTCGAGCAGGAACCCCTCGTGGTCCGACCGCGGCACCGGCGTGACCCCACAGAGCGCCGCCGCCGGAAACACCAGCAGGTCGGCCCCGGCGTCCGCGGCGCGGCGGGACATCTCGACCATCCGGTCGGCCGTCGCCTCGAAGTCTCCCGCCCGCGTGGCGACCTGCGCGATCGCAATCCTCATCTGCTCCCCTCTCGTCCTTCTCGCCCCCTCATTGTCGCACAGCCGCCCCGCCCGGCGCCCTCTGCGCTCCGCTGTCTCTCTCGTACCCCTTTGGGCCCTTCGCTAAGCCGAGGGGCGCGGGCGTCGCCCGGGAATGGTAAAACGGTGGAGCGCACGCATCCGCTGCCCGACGAAGGGAGCCGTCATGTCCGCAGACCCGCGCACGCTCGTGATCGTCGCCCACCCCGACCTGTCCGGCACGAGCCGCGTCAACCGGCGCTGGGCCCGCGAGCTCGCCGCGCACCCGGACGAGTTCGTCGTGCGCGACCTCTACGCGCTCTACCCCGCCGGCACGCTCGGCGAGGGGAGCGTCGAGGCGGAGCGCGCCGCGCTCGCCGCGCACGACACGATCGTCTTCCAGTTCCCGGTCTACTGGTACAGCGCCCCGGCGCTCCTGCGCACCTGGACCGACGAGGTCTACGGGCTCGGCTGGGCCTACGGGGGCGAGGCGGCGAGGCCCGGCGAGCCCGGGCGCATGCTCGCGGGGAAGCGATTTGCCGTGGCCATGAGCGCCGGCGACGTCGAGGCCAACTATCGCCGCGAGGGCGCCGTCGGCTTCACGCCGAGCGAGGTGATCGTCCCCTTCCGTGCGACGGCCAACTACGTCGGCGCGACCTGCGCGGCCGAGCCGTTCGCGCTCTTTGGCACCGAGGGGGGCCTCACCGACGACGAGCTCGAGGAGAGCGCCGCCGACTACCTCGCCTGGCTGCGCGGTCTGCCGCGCCCCTAGGCCGCGCCCCCCTACGCCACGAGCACCTTGCCCTGACGACCCACGAGGTCGGTCATCTCGGCGAGAAGGACCATGTTGCGCGCGTCGATGCGACAGGGCAGCTCCATGCGCATCACGTCGCCGGAGGTGGCCTCCACGCGCAGCTCCACATGGTCGAGGCCGGGGTAGCGCCCGAGCACCTCGCCGAGGCTGTCCATGTAGGGGCGCGTGAGCAGGGCCGCCGGGATGTTGACCTCGAGGACCTTGGGGCGGTTGGACTTCTCGTCCAGGACGAGCGGCTCCACGGCCATGCAGATTATCTGGTTGCCGCGGTCGGATCGCTCGAGCTTGCCCTCCACCTTCACGAAGACGTCGCCTGCGCTCTCGCCCGTCTCCTCGTCGACCTGGCCGGCGAGCGTGGCGGCGCACTTCTTGTAGAGCTTGGGGAAGACGACGAGCGTGACCTCACCCTCCATGTCCTCCAGCGTGACGATGGCCATGGAGTCGCCGTTCTTGGTGGTCTTCCTCTGCACGGCCGAGACCATGCCGGCGAGGCGGATGACCTTTCCCTCGGGCACCCTGAAGCGCTCGTGGACGGCGCCCGATGCGTCGGCGTACTCCTCCGCCACCTCGATGTCGGCGACCGTGTAGTCGCGGTTCTTGGCAAGCGCGTACTCGTAGGGGCGCAGCGGGTGGTCGGAGACGTAGAGGCCGAGGACCTCGTGCTCCTTCGCGAGCTTGACCGAGCGGTCCCACTCCACGCCGTCGGGCTCGGGGACCTCCTCCTCGAAGCCGGAGCCCTCCACGTCGCCAAAGAGGTCGAAGAGCGATATCTGCCCGCTCGCGCGCACCTTTTGGCGGCGCGTGGCCGCGTCGATGATGTTCTCGGGGTTGGTCTTGTCGACGAAGCGCATGAGCTGCATGCGCGTGTAGCCCGTCGAGTCGAAGGCGCCCGAGCAGATCAGGGCCTCGACCACGCGGCGGTTGGCCTGGGCCGTGTCCATGCGGTCGACGAAGTCGTGGAGGTTCCTGAAGGGCCCGTTCTTCTCGCGCTCCTCCATGATGGCCTCGCCCACGCCCTCGCCCACGCCGCGGATGCCGGCAAAGCCGAAGCGCACGCCCTCGGGGACGGCCGTGAAGTCGCGGCCGGACTCGTTGATGTCGGGCGGGAGGATGGCGACGCCCTCGTGGCGGTAGGCCGTGACGTAGTGGACGATCTTGTCGGTCTTGCCCATGTAGGACGTGAGCACCGACGCCATGTACTCCTTGGGGTAGTGGGCCTTGAGCCACGCCGTCTGCATGACGAGGATGGCGTAGCCCGCCGAGTGGCTCTTGTTGAACGCGTACGACGCGAACTCCAGGACGTCGTCCCAGATGCGCTGGGCGATCTCCTTGGTGTAGCCGTTGGTGACGGCGCCGTTCATCCAGTGGTCGTAGGTCGTCTCGTCCTTGCCGTCGTCCCAGTGGAACACCGTGGAGGTGAGGAGCTTGATCTTCTTCTTGGCCACGGGCTTTCTGATGCGGCTGTCCGACTCGCCCGCCGAGAAGCCCGACATCTTCATCGAGATCTTCATGACCTGCTCCTGGTAGACCATGGTGCCGTAGGTCTCGCCCAGGATGTCGTCGAGGCGCGGGTCGTAGGAGACGGCCTCCTCGCGACCGTTCATGCGGTTGATGTAGCTCGTGACCATGCCGGCGCCGAGCGGGCCCGGTCGGTAGAGGGCGATAAGAGCCACGACCTGCTTGTACTCGGTCGGCCGCATGTTCTTGATCGTGGAGGTCATGCCCGCGGACTCGATCTGGAAGACGCCGGCGGTGCGGCCCTCGCGCATGAGCCTGAAGATCTCCGGGTCGTCGAAGGGAATCTCGTCGACGTTGATGTCGATGCCGTAGTTGGCCTTTATGTTGGCGAGCGCCTTGGAGATGACCGTCAGGGTGCGCAGGCCCAGGAAGTCCATCTTGAGCAGGCCCATGTCAGCGACCGAGTGGCCCTCGTACTGGGTGATCTCGACGCCGCCCTTGGTGTCGACCTTGGTGGGGACGTGGTCGTTGACGGGCGTGGGCGTGATCAGCACGGCGCAGGCGTGGACGCCCTCGCCGCGGTGGAGCCCCTCGATCGAGAGGGCGGCGTCGATGATGCGGCGCATGTCGGCGTCGTCGGTGTAGGCCGCCTCGAAGTCGGGCGAGTACTGGTCGGGGTGCTTCTCGCTCTTGTGCAGGGCGTTGCCGAGCGTGAGCTTGGGGTCGTTGGTGAGCATCTTGGAGAGCTTCTGACCCTGCCAGACGGGGAACCCCAGCACGCGCGCCGCGTCGTTGATGGCCTGCTTGGCCTTGATCGTGGAGTAGGTGATGACGTGGCAGACGCGCTCGGGGCCGTAGAGCTGGCGGACGTGCTCCACGACCTCGAGGCGGCGCTCGTCGTCGAAGTCCATGTCGATGTCGGGCATCTCGGAGCGCTGCGGGGAGAGGAAGCGCTCGAACATGAGGCCGTTCTCGAGCGGGTCGAACGTGGTGATGTCCATCGCGTAGGCCACGATGGCGCCCGCCGCCGAGCCTCGCCCGGGGCCGACGCCGATGCCGTTCCTCTTGGCCCAGCGCACGTACTCCTGGACGATCAGGAAGTAGTCGGCGAAGCCCTTCTCGCAGATGACCTTGTACTCGTACTCAAAGCGCTCGCGCACGTTCTCGCCGCCGACCGTGAGCTCGCGCCAGTCGTCGCCGTAGCGGCGGGCGAGGCCCTCCTCGCACTCCTTGCGGAAGCGCTCCTCCGAGGTCTCCCCGGGCTCGAGGTCCGGGAACTTGGGGAGGTACATGTGCGTCCAGTCGAGCTCGTAGTTGCACTTCTCGGCGACCTCGAGCGTGTTGTCGACGACCTCGGGCGCCCACGAGAAGAGCTCGCGCATCTCGTCCTCGCTCTTGAGGTAGAACTCGGTGCCCGTCATGCGCTTGCGGTTCTCGTCGTCCAGGCGCGAGGCGGTGCCGATGCAGGACAGGACGTCCTGGGTGGGCGCGTCGTCGCGCGTGAGGTAGTGGTTGTCGTTGGTGGCGACGACCTTGATGCCGAGCTCGGCACCCAGGCGCACGATCTGCTCGGAGAGCGTGCGGTCGGTGAAGCCCCCCCATGCCGGGTCGGCCAGGCCGTGGTCCTGGACCTCGAGGTAGAAGTCGTCGCCGAAAATCTCCTTGTAGGTGAGGGCCCAGCGGCGCGCCTCGTCGGGGCGGCCGTCGAAGTACATGCGCGGGATGATGCCGGAGACGCACGCCGAGGTGCAGATGATGCCCTCGTGGTAGCGGCGCAGCATGTCGAGCGTGGTGCGCGGGTAGTAGTAGAACATGTCGCCCGACGCGGCCTCGCTCATCATTTTCATGAGGTTGACGTAGCCGGTCTCGTTCTTGGCCAGCAGGATCAGGTGGTAGCGGTGCTGGCGGGTGCCCTTCTCGATGCAGTCGTCGGTGATGAAGTAGGCCTCGCAGCCAAAGATCGGCTTGATGAGCAGGGAGGGACGGTTCGCGCGGACGGCCTCGAGGTCGTGGGTCTCGTTCCAGACGCGCACGTCGGAGGCCCACTGGGCGTGGACGCGGTCATGCGGGGCGGCGTCGGGGGCGTCGGGCGCGGGCTCCTCGAGCTCCCAGCCCTTCTGGAAGCACTCGAGGTCGTGGCGCCACTGGCCCATGTCCTTCTGCGCGTCGTTGTAGGAGCGGCACGCCATGTCGAAGTCCGGGATACCGAACATGTAGCCGTGGTCGGTGAGGGCGAGCGCCGGCATGCCCAGCTCGACCGCCCGCTCCACCATGTCCGAGACGCGCGTCGCGGCGTCGAGGATCGAGAAGTCGGAGTGGTTGTGCAGGTGGACGAATGCCATGGGGCAAGCTCCCGTCAGCTTGATGAGGGTCCGCGTCGGATTGCTGTCACCTAGGATAGCCGAAGGCACGGCCCCGGCGTTGCGGCGCGACACCGCCCCCATCTGCGGCGCAGTGTGTCACCGCAGCTAGACCGCCCGAAAAATCCTCAGTCGGAACACATGTGCGTCAGACGGGGGCACCCCCGCGGCAACGGGGCCGCGGAGGTGCCGGGACGGAGCGCGACCGCGCCCTACTGCTCGCGACCGCAGTACTTGACCATGGTCTCGACCATGCCCTCGGGCGTGGTCTGCGCCAGGACGTCGGCCACCGCGGCGTCGTCCATGAAGACCATCATGAGGGCCTGCAGGACGGCAACCTGGTCGTTGGCGTGGGCGAGAAGACCGAGGTTGATGATGAGCTCGGCGTGGACCGTGTCGCCGATGCCGCCCATCGGCTCGAAGTCGACGGGGCTCTTCGGGCGGATCACGGCGATGTAGGGCTTCTCGAGGTGCTCGGGGTCGGTGTGCGGGATGGCCACCTGGACCGCCTCGCAGGCAAGGCCCGTCGGGTAGTTCTTCTCGCGCGTGGTGATGGCCTCGTGCCACGTGTCCTTGACGTAGCCGCGGCTCTTGAGCTCCTCGCCGAGCTTGGCGAAGAACTCCTCGCGGTCGGCGGCCTCGAAGTCGAAGAAGACGAGCTCGGGGGTGAACAGGCTGGTGTCGACTGCGGACATGCTGGGGATCCTCCCTTTCTCGGGTTGCTAGGCGAGCGGCTCGGCGCCGTTGGCGAAGACCTTGATGACCGAGGTGAAGTCCTCGACCAGGCGGTCGTAGGCGGCGCAGGTCAGGTCGTGCCAGTAGACGGGCTGGCCGGAGCCGGAGGTGCGGATGCGCTCGACCGTCTCCGCGGCGGCCTCGCCGGCGAACTTGGCACCGTAGGTGTAGTAGTTGACCTTGCGGATGCCGGCGTTGATGGCCTTGACGTAGTCCTCGTCGGAGACGCCCGACCCGCCATGCATGACCAGGGGCACCTTGATGCGGTCGCGGATGGCGCCGAGCACGTCGAAGCTCAGGTGCGGCTCGCCCTTGTAGAGGCCGTGCACCGTGCCGAACGAGCAGGCGAGGATGTCGAGCGCGGTGGCCTCGATGAACTCGCGGGCCTGGTCGGGGTCGGTGTAGACGGCCCCGGCCTCCTCGGCGGTGCCGCCCTCGGCCGACGCGCCGCCCTCGCGCGAGCCCATCGAGCCGAGCTCGCACTCCAGGCCGCAGTCGTAGTCGTGGCACATGGCCGCGGCGCGGGCGGAGTTCTCGACGTTGACCTCGTAGGGCTCCATGGAGCCGTCGTACATGGCGCCGGTGAAGCCCATCTCGAGGGCGCGGCGCATGTAGGAGAGGTGCTCGCAGTGGTCGAGGTGGACGCAGACAAGGGCGCTCGAGCGCTCCGCGAGCGCGACCATGGCCGGGCCCATGGCGTCGAGCGGCATGATGGACTCGTGCGCCTCGGCGTGCGAGAGGATCACGGGGTAACCCGTTGCCTCGGCCGCGTCGATGGTGGCGCGGCACGCCTCGAAGCTCGGGGCGTTGAACGACGCGATCGCCATGTTGTTCTGCTCGGCGATGGCGCAGATGTCGCGAAGGTTGACGAGCATGCTGGCACTCCTTTCGTCTGCCCGCCCGCAGGCGGGCGCCTGTCTGTGTGAATCGGTTCAGCGGCGGCGTCTGCCGCGCCCCTTCTTGCGGGACGCGCCCTTGGGGGACGTCGCCGCAGCGTCGGAGGAGGGCGACTGGCGCCGGGCGCGCACGCGGAGGCTGTCGGGGTCGAGCCGCGCCTCCGTGTCGAGGAAGAAGTCGAAGAGCTCGCGCGCCTTCTCGCCGCGCTCGTCTGTCATGTCGCCGCATCCCACGAAGTAGCGGCCGCGCAGGAGGCCGCCGCCGTTGATGCGCACGTAGACCGCCAGGACGCGGGTGTTCTCCCGGACCTGGAGGCGCGTGATGTCAGCGATGGGGAAGACGTCGCGACGACCGAACGACTCGAGCTCGAGGTCCTGCTCGCCCAGCGTGACCGTCCGGGGGTAGCAGTGCGCGACGTAGGTGTTGAACGCCGTGTAGAGGCCGACGACGACCGCCACGGCACCGATGAGCGCGAGGAAGTTCAGGGCGATCATGACGACGCCGGCGACGGCGGCCACGGCCCCGACGACGCCCGTTATCTGGACGTCGAAGAGATAGCGGCGGTCGTCGTAGGTGTAGGTGCGCTCGGCTCGGGCGAGCTCGTCTCCCGGGGCGCTCGCCACCTCGGTCTGGGTGCTCTCGCTCACGGTCCTCCTTGTCGTCCGTACCGTCATGGTTGGTGGGAGGCCCGCCACCGCAGCCTAAACGACGTGCGATCGCGGGCCTCCGGGCAGTTCTCTCTCAGGCGCCGGGGGTGCAGGAGCCCCGGCCGAGCGTGACTGTCAAGGGGTGCTTACGCCTCCTCGTGGAGCTCCTTGGCCTCCTTGAGGATGCGCATGCGGTTCCAGATGGCGAAGACGACGGCCAGGACGCCGGTGACGCCGACGCACACCCAGCCGTTGATGTTGGCCAGGAAGACGAAGATGAACGTCAGCGGGTTGGCGCCGTCGCACAGCGAGGAGATGAGGGCGTCGGAGCTGCCCGCATAGGAGGCGACGTCAAAGCCGGACTGCAGCGCAGCGGCGGTCTGGAACGGGGCCATGTAGGTGGAGATGAGCAGGCCGACGGACAGGACGATGATGCCGACGATCAGGCCGCGGAAGCCGTTCTGGTTCACGATCGGGGTGATGAGAACGAGCATGTAGGTCGCGGTGGAGAGGTCGCCGAACGGGATGACCTGGTTGCCGAGCGGCTGCAGGATGACGGCGAGCAGCAGCATGACCGGGATCAGGATCAGGGCGAGCGACAGGGTCACGGGGTGGCCGACGCCGACGGCGGAGTCGAGGCCGATGTAGATCTTGCCGCGGGTGGCGAAGTGCTTCTGCATGAACGCGGAGGCGGCGTCGGAGATGGGGAGCAGGCCCTCCATCAGCAGGGCGGCCATACGCGGGATGAGCACGAGCACGGCGCCGAGGGACACGCCCAGGGTGAGGATCGTGGTCACGGAGGCGGCGACGTCAGCCGGGTCGAAGTAGGCGACGCAGCCGATGATGAGGCCGATCACGGTGCCGACCATGAGGGGCTCGCCGAAGACGCCGAACTTCTTCTGCATGGACTCGACATCGAGGTTGATGTCACGGACGCCGGGGATCTTGTCGATGACCCAGTTGACGAGCATGGCGATCGGGGCGAACGCGGCGGTGAAGCCGTGGGGCAGCGAGACGCCGGGCATGCCGAGGGACTTCTCGACCTGGGGCGCGGTGATGTCGCCGAGGATCAGGACCACGACCATGTTGATGACGGCCGCGGCGAAGCCGAGCATGATATCGCCGGTGATGATGGCGACGATGGAGCCGGTGAAGGCGAAGTGCCAGTAGTTCCAGATGTCGACGTCGATCGTCTGGGTGGTGTTGGTGACGAGCATGAGGATGTTCACCACGAGGCCCAGCGGGATGATGAACAGACCGACGGTGGAGCCCATGGCGATGGCCGAGGAGGCGGGCCAGCCCACGTCGATGATGCTCAGCGCGAGGCCGAAGCGCTCGGTCATGGCCTCGACGGCGGGCGCGAGGCTCGTGCCGAGGACGTTGTTGATGACCAGGTTCAGGCCGATGAAGCCGACGCCGACGGTGAGGCCGGCCTTGAGGCTCTTACCAAAGCCGGCGCCCAGGACGGTGCCGAAGATGGTAAGCAGGATCGGCATCATGACGCTGACGCCGAGTCCCTGGATGAAGGTGAAGAATGCAAGAATTGCGTCCATCTCTCCCTCTCTCTCCTACTTACGATGCTATCCGCCAAGGCGCACGCCACTCGATCGGGAAGCGGCGCGCGCCTCCTGCACGACTACTTGCTCAGGATGTCCAGGATCTGCTGCTGGGCCTGGGCGGCGCCCATGCCCGTGAGGAACGGGATGCCGCTCACGTACGGGCAGGTGATGCCCGCCGGGGCCACGGTGGTGGAGATCAGCAGGGCTGCGTCGGCGCACTGGCTGGGGGCCTCGGCGATGGCGCACTGGACGATGTTGTAGGTGCCGGCCATGCCGTTCTCGTCAAGGAAGGTGGAGACCTTGTTGGCGACGGCGGTGGAGGTGGCGATGCCGGAACCGCATGCGAGGACGATCTTCTTCATGGGGTGCTCCTTTCACGAGCGACGGTCGAACGACGCTACCAATTCTAGGCGCCCGCGAGGCGCGGCGCGCCGAAGGTCCGGGGGGCTACTCGCCGATGACGATGACCTTTGCCTTGCGCGTGCGCTCGCGGGTGCGGTCGAAATCGACGAAGTAGATGCTCGCGAGACCGTTCATCTGCAGCTTGCCGTCCTCGACCTCGAAGGTCTGGTTGCTGCCGATGAGCGTCGAGCGCAGGTGGGCGTCGCCGTTCCAGAGCATCGTGCGGTCGCCGCCGGGCAGCCACGAGTCGAGGTTGGGCCAGGTCTCGACCTCCTCGAAGTGCTGGATGCCGGGATAGCGGTACGTGCTCCAGTCGTGCTGCTCGGGGAAGATCCTCTCGAGGCCGTCCGAGAGGTCGGCCTGGAGGAACGTGTCGCCGGCAGGGGTGTGGTCGTGGTCGTACTCCTCCGAGAACACCGCGCAGGTCGTGTGGCACGAGATCACGACGGCGATGCCCTCCTTGATGCCGGACGCCTCGACGGCGCCGCGCACGCCCTCCGTGATGTCCACGTACGTGGGCTTGCCGGCGAGCGTCTGCATCTCGAGCTTCTCCTTGTAGACTGCCATCTCCTACGCCTCCTTGCAGAAGTCGGTGCGGGCACGGTCGAGCGCCTCGAACATCTCGTCGAGGGTCGCGAACGGGTCGGCGGCGGCGACGATGCCGGACGTTCCGCCCGTGCCGTCCGCGCCGTACCTGATGGCGTCGTAGACGTTCTGGCCGCTGGAGATGCCGGCGGCCTGGAGGACCTTCGTGGACGGGGACACGCGCTTGACCGCCTCGGTGGAGCCGCGCATGTAATCCTCACCGGCGACCTGGCCGGTGCCGATGAGGCTCGTGAGCTCGCAGACCATCACGTCGGGCTCGAGGCCGGCGATCCACTCGCCCTCCTCCACGGAGTCGGCGCAGACGACGGTCAGGATGCCCAGCTCGTTGGCGCGCGCGATGGTGGCGGCGAGCTCGTGGGCCGTGGCGGGGTTCTCGGCGTGGTTGAGGAACGTCGCCTTCACGCCGGCGGCGGCGAGCGCCTCCGGGAGGACGTGGCCCATGCCGCGACCGGGCTTGAGGCTCTCCATGTTCTGCGCGCACGGGATGAGGTGCGGGCACTCGTCGATGATGCGCGGGAGGTCGATCAGCTGCGCCGTGAACAGGACGTCAAAGTCGTACTTCTCGGCGAGCTGGTCGGTGTACTTGGCGAGCTTGAGAATCTCCTCGCCATAGAGGTAGGACTTGGGGTTGACCACAAAGAACGGTGTTCTGAGCTGGACTTTTTCCATGCTTCCTCCCTAGGGTTCCAACGGGCGCTCCGGTGCGCGAACGTCACGTAGTATGACGTTCCTGTGACACTTGTACAAGCGTCTATGGACAAGTATTGGTATACCGTTTCCGATACCTCTAGTAAATGTGTAGAAAGCGTGAGGTCCGTGGACGGGCACGGATTCTAGGTGAGCGGATTGGTTGTCCGAGGGCGAGACGAGCGCTAGTCGGGCTGGACGACGTCCCCCTCGACCGACTGCCCGAGGCCGAGCCAGGTGCTGCTCCACTCGATGGGCGTGCCGTCGTCCAGGCGGATGACCTGCTCGAGGACCAGCAGCGGGGTCTGCTCGTCGCAGGCCAGCAGCTCGGAGTGCTCGTTTCCCGCGACCCGGGCGGAGTAGCGCACGTGCGCGTACTTGATCCGCCTGCCCGAGCAGCGCTGAACGGCGTCGAACATCGACTCCGTGGCGAAGTCGGCGTCAAAGATGCCGGGGCACTCCGAGACGGGCGACCAGCTCTCCTGGCACACGACCGGAACGCCGTCGACGCTGCGGACGCGTCGCAGGTACATGACCGTGGTGCCGGGGTCTATCTCGAGCTCGTAGGCGACGCTCGCCGGGGCGTCCACGAGGACCTTGTCCACGACGCGCGTGACGAAGGCCCTGCCGCGCTCGGCAAGCGACGCGGCGAACGAGAACGGGCGCGTGCCGCCGGGATGCGAGAGCCCGGGCTCCGCGACGAAGGTGCCGCGCCCGTGCTGCTGCACGAGCAGGCCCTCGTCGACGAGCGTCTTGAGGGCGCGGCGCACGGTGCCGCGCGCGACGCCAAAGAGCTCCATGAGCTCGTGCTCGGAGGGGATCTTGCTGCGAACCCCCCACTCGTGCGCGTAGATCTTCTCCCGCAGGATGTCGGCGAGCTGGTTGTAGAGGGTGGCGCGCGAGGACCCCGCGGGCCCCTTCGCGAGCCGTGTCTCCCCGAGCGAGCTCCCTACCACGGTGCACCCCTCCCAAAAGCTTCCCTCCGGGGAGACGATACACCAACTGGGCAGACCATGTACAAGTTATATGCAAGTGGGGGGCCGACGGTCGGGTCGCCTCGGCGTACGGGGGGCTACCCGAAGGCGTAGCGGGCGACGAGGGGCTCGCCGGGGTCGTCGGGGTCGTCGCGCTCCACGCACACGAAGGCGCACTCCACGTGGTCATAGCCCTCGGCGAGAAGGACGCCCGCGTAGAACTCCGCCTGCATCGCGTGGCGCTCGCGAACCTCCGCGGGCTCGAGGCCCCTGTCGCCCGTCTTGTAGTCCACCACGAGGGCCCGCCTCCCGGAGGCGTCCGTGCAGAGCAGGTCCATCGCCCCCTCGAGGTAGTCTCCGTGCGGGGAGTCCGGCCGAGGCTGGAAGAACGGCACCTCGGCACGCACGAGCGGCCACGAGAGCGCCTCCGCGCGCAGAGCGGAGCGCTCCCAACGCCCGAGCGCCTCGCGCAGGCGCCCCGCCGCGCGGTCGGACAGGTGCCAGCGACGCACCTGCGCCGCCACTCGGGCCCCGTCGGCGGGCCGCCCGGACTCCACCATCGCCTGGGCGAGCTCGTGGAAGGCAGACCCGAGGTTCGTGGCGCGGTCGGCATCCTCGGCGCATGCCTCGCCGGCGTCCTCCGCCGCCCGCTGACGGCGCGTGGACGAGGGTGCCGTCGCGAGGAGGGCGTGCACGCTCGAGTAGCTGAAGACCCCCTCGCGGGCGCGCCAGGAGCCCTCGGGCGGCTCGGCAGGGACGAACATCTCGTAGAGCGCAAACGGCTCGGGGCCGGCGCCCGACTCCGGAGCGCCGGCGGACAGCGCGCCCAGGCGGATCACGTCCGCGGCGCGCTCCGGGAGCGGCCCGTCAAAGCCCTCGAGCGTCCCGCCCGAGGTCGCCTCGACCGTCCTGTCCGCCCCCCTGCCCTCCGCGCTCACCTCGACGCAGCGCAGGCGGGCAGGCTCGCCGCCGCCGTAGTCGAGCGAGGTCTCCCCCGCCGCGACGGCCCCGGCGTCGCCGAGGAGGGCGGCGAGCGCCCCGGCGGCGAGCGCCGACGACGGCGTGCCCTCCTTGCCGCTCGCCGCGCTGACCCCCAGGACGAGCGCCTCGCGGGCGCGCGTCATGGCAACGTAGAGCAGACGCGCGCGCTCCTGGGCGTCCGCCGCCTCGTCGTCGGCGCGGAGGGCGGCGTAGCGCGCCGCGAGCGGCATCCGCCCCCAGCCGCCCGCGCCCGGCTCGAGCTCCTCGCCCTCGATCTCGCCGAGAAGCCCGGCGAGCTTGCGGTCGTCGTCGCGGGGGCGGAGCACGAAGGAGCGGGCCCCTCCCCGCAGGGGGCCGAGCGCCACTGCCGACTCGGACTGCGGGCGCGACCAGCACTCCGCAACCGCGCAGACCCCGAACTCGAGGCCCTTGGAGGCGTGGATCGTCATGACGCGCACCGTCCCGTCCCCGGCGGAGCCGTCGCCGCCGGCGAGCGACGCCGGCGGCACCTTCGCCACGCGCAGCCACGCGTCGAACTCCGTCGCGGCGCGGGCGGCGCCGAGGCCCAGGCCCTCCGTGAGGTCGCGCACGTAGCGCACGGCGGCGAGCACGTTGGCCGCCCGGGCGCGCCCGGCGGCGCCGCCGGCCTCGAGCCGCGCGAGCCAGCCGGAGTCGCGGACCGCGTCCGCGCACACGTCCGCCACCCCGCGCCAGCGCACCTGCTCGAGGGCGCGCGAGAGCACCTCGTGCGCGCGAGAGAGCCGCATCGACGGCTCGTGCCCGCCGTAGAACTCCATCGTGGACAGCCCGCGGTCGATTCCGCGCTTTGTGGGCGCGTCGAGCTTGTCCTGCGCGCGCGACCCCAGCTCGCAGAAGTCGTTCGCGTCGAGGCCGAACATCTCGCTCGCCAGCAGCGGGAAGAGGCCGGACTGCGTGTCCGCGGGGTTCGCCAGGGTGTGCAGCAGCGCGCACATGACCTTGACCTCGTCCGTGGCGGTGAAGGTCGAGCCGCCCGTGACCACGCACTCCATCCCACGCGCCCGGATGGCGTCGATGTAGAGGTCGGCGTTGGTCGTCACGCCCAGCAGCAGCGCCATGTCACCGGCGCGCTCCCCGTGGGAGCGGTAGCGCGCGAGGGCGTCCGCCACCTGGGCGGCCATCGTCGCCACCTGGTGCTTGCTCGGGCGGCCCGCCACCCCGCGCCCGAGGCACACCTCTATGTCGATGCGCGGCAGGTCGCGGGCGCGGTACTTGTCGTCGCGCGTGGGACAGGCGTCGAGGTGCATGAAGCCCTCGAGCACGCCGGGGGCCGCAGGGCCTCCGCCGCACGCCCGCTCGACGCAGGCGAGCACGTCCGCGTGGCTGCGGTAGTTCGTGTCCAGGCGGACGCTCCCCGCCTCGGCGAGGCGCTCGCCGTGGGAGCGGAACACCCCCACGTCCGCCCCCCGGAAGCGATAGATCGACTGCTGGGCGTCTCCGACCGTGCACAGGTGCGCCCCGTCCTCCCCGGCGAGAAGCCCGATGAGCTCGAGCTGCGTCTCGTCCGTGTCCTGGAACTCGTCGACCATCACGAGGCGGAAGCGCCCCGCGTAGTCGCGTCGCACCTCGTCGTTGTCGCGCACGGCGAGGAGCGCCTCGCGCACGAGGTCGTCGTTGTCCAGGCAGCGGCTCTCGTCCTTGACCTCCCGGTAGCGACGCTCGACGCGGCGGGCGAGCTCGAGCAGCGCGCCCGCGTGCGGGGCGACCGCGCAGAAGCGCGCCTCCGCGAGCGCGAGGGCGCGGGCCGCCTTTGCGGCCCTGACCGCGTCCTTGACGGCACCGCTCGCCGCGGGCAGGGACAGGCCCCCGACCGTCGCGCAGACGGCTTCGGGCGTGCGCTCGCGGCACGGGCGGCGCAGGAGGTCGCGCAGCGCCTCGAGCGCGGGCTCGACCCTGCTGCGCGCGGCGGGCGTGAGGCGGCAGGCGCCGAGCTCCTCCACGCGCATCGCGAGGGCGCCCAGCGCCTCGTCCAACGAGTCGGGGCTCACGGCCTCGGGCGAGAGCGAGTCGACGCCGCCCGCGCACGAGGAGCCGGCGCCCACCAGCGTCTCCACGAGCCCCATCACGCCCGTGTAGCCACCCCTCGCCCTCGTTCCCAGGCCATAGGCGGCGAGCAGCGGCGCAAAGGCGTTGTCGGAGCGCGCCGCGCGCATGGTCTCGTCCATGGCGCGGTCGAACAGGGCCGCCCGCTCCGAGTCCGCCACCACCGCAAACGACGGGTCGAGCCCCAGGTCGAGCGCGTGTCGGTGCAGGATGCGCGAGCACATCCCGTGAATGGTAGAGATCCAGGCGTCGTCGACGGCGAGCGCCTGGTCGGCGAGGCCCGCCAAGCGCAGGGTCCTTCTCGCCCGCTCCTTGATCTCGCGCGCGGCGGCCTCGGTGAAGGTGATGACCAGGACCTCGTCGAGGCCGCCCAGGAACGGGGCGCCGTCCGCGCCGGACCCCGGGGAGAGCGCCCAGGCGATGCGCTGGGTCAGCGTGAAGGTCTTGCCCGACCCCGCCCCCGCCTCCACGAAGAGGGGCGCGTCGAGGGTCGTGGCGATGGCGCGCTGGCGGTCGTTCAGGCCGGAGAGGTCAAGCGCTCCGCTCACTTCCGCAGCCTCCTCTCGCAGTTGAGCACCGGGCAGAACTGGCAGGCCTCGGCGTCGATCGGGTTGGCCTCGATGTCTCCATCCATCAGGCGCCCCATCCGCTGCGCGATGGCCTCCTCGCTGGCGTCGAGCAGGGCCTCCATGCCTCGGGCGCCCGCGAGCCCGAAGGACTCCCCTCGCGGCACCGCCACGGACGGGAGGCGCCTGGACGAGAGGCCCCTCTCGCCGAAGACGACGTCCGCGAGGTTCTCGTCCACGGCCCCGGCGAGGGCGTGCGCGCCCTTGGTGCACAGGTACAGGGCCGCCCGAACCGTGAGGTCCGGGAAGGCCCTGCGCACGACCTGCGCGTAGATGAGCGACTGCACGCGCCGGGGCAGCGAGAAGGACCCCGGCTCGACCCCCGCCGCGAACGCGTCGTACTCCCTGGCGAAGCCCGCGTCGGACTTGTGCTTGTAGTCGATCACGACCGCCTGGCCGTGCGCGTCCACGTCGATGCGGTCCACCGTGCCCGTGAGCAGGACGCCCGCGTACTCCACCTTCGGCGCGCCTCCGCGGCCGAAGCCCCACTCGAAGAAGCGGGGCTCGAACCCCCCGAACAGGCCGCCCTCGAAGTCGAGCAGCGTGCCCAGGTCCCGGCGGAGCCCCTCGAGCTGGCCGTGCTCGCCCGCGAGGTGCGGCACGAGCGCCTGGGGCAGGGGCCTGCGCCCGCCGACAAGCTGGTACTGGTGCGAGAGGTGGGCGTCGAACTCCTCCTCGAGCACCGCCCTCGCCTCGCACGGGTCCGCCCCTCCCCCCGCGCGCGACACGGAGGAGCCCGGCAGGCGCACCATGGGCTCGGCCTGGGCGCGGGCGACGAGGCGCGCCGCCTCCTCGCGGTAGTCCTCGCGCTGCATCGCGCCCTCGTGCGCGGCGCGCAGGTCGGCGAGCGCGCGGCCGCCCTCGAGCCGCTCCCGGGCGCGGGCGACGAGCTCCGCGCGGCTCACCTCCAGCACGCGGTGGGCGAAGGTCCCCATCTCGGCGCCCGTGAAACCGGCGTCGGCGTCGCGAAGGCGCAGCCGCCGCAGGCTGAACCACTTGTACGGACACTCGAGGTAGCTCTCGATCTGCGAGGCGGAGAGCAGGGGCCGCGTCGCCTCGGGCGCCATGCCTTCGGGCGGGGGCGAGACGAGCGAGCGCTCCCGCGCGTCGATGCGCCCCGCAGCCGAGGGGGCCTCTTCGCCCGCGACGGGGGCGGCGCGACCCGTCGGCGACGCGTTCTCGGCGAGAAGGGCCTCGGATCGAGTGAGCACGGCCCCCTCGCCCAGGGCGCGGGCGACCTCGTCCGCCGTGGCCTCCGCGCCCAGGCCGTAGCAGGCCATGACCTCGGAGAGCATGACGGAGGGGTAGCACTCCCGCCCGTCCGCGCCGAAGAGCGTCCGCTCCAGCACGAGCGCGCGGCGGGGCGCGCGGACGACGGCGGAGAAGCGCGCACGCTCGGACTCCATGGCGCTCGGGGGCTCCTCGACGCCCCAGGCGCGCAGGATGTGGGAGCGCGCGTCGTCCCGCTCGGAGACGGCGGCCTCGACCGAGGTCTGGCCCAGCACGAGGAGGGCGTCGACGGAGGCGGGGGCGAGGCGGCTCGCGGCGAGCGGGTCGAGGACGCGGACCATGGCGCGGGTGCCCGCGGCCGCGCGCTCCGGGCGCAGGACGACGCTCGACCGCGCGAGCGCCTCCTCCGCGAGCGTCACGAGCTCGGCGAGCGACACGGCGCCGGGCCGCTCGGGATCAGCCGTGACGCCGAGCTCCTTCAGCGAGCGAGCGACGTCGAGAACCGCCCCCAGAGCCATCACCGCCTCGCGCGCGGCGGGCGAGGAGGCGGCGTCACCCTGCACGTAGGGCATGAGCAGCTTGGAGGCGGCGGAGCCCAGCCTCCCGCGCAGCAGCTCGCGTGTCGCGGCGGCGACCTCCGGGGACACCACGCGCTCGGAGCGCAGCTGTCCCAGGAGCACGGGGGGCACGAGCAGCCGGTTCGCGCGCCACTCGGCGTCCAGGCGCCGCGCCCGGGCGGCGTCCATGTGCGAGATGCCCGAGATCAGGAAGTCGGAGAGCTCGCGGGGCGGCCACCAGGACATGTCCCGCAGCTCCACGCGCACGGTGCCGGGCCGCGGGGCATCCGGGACCGGGGTCGCCGCGGGCCACGTGCGGGCAAGCTCGCTGAGCCGGGCGACGCTGCGCGCGTAGCCGAGGAAGGCCCTGCCCGCCCCCAGCTCCACCATGGGGCGCGTGACCTGCGCGCGGACGGAAACGCCACGGGCGACGAGGCGCGGCGCGAGCTCGCGCCAGGCGCGCTCGGCGTCCGGGGCCACCACCACGACGTCGGCGCAGCCCTCCCCGACCAGCCCCTCCACCGCGCGGCTGACGAGCTCCGGCTCGGCCGAGGGGCCGGCCGGCAGCAGCACCCGCACCGCCCCCGTGGGCGCGAGCGGGAGCTCCCCGGGACGGAAGAGCGCGCCGAGGAGGTCGGCGAGCTCGGGGGCGCGGGCGTCGTCGCGCGCCGCGTCGCCGGGCGCGACGACGGCGACGTCCGACATCTCGGCAAGACCCTCCGCGAGCGCGCGCTCGGCGCGGCTCAGCCAGGGGAAGCCCGCAAAGGTGACGGGCGGGACCTCCACGCCCGCCTCGGCGAGGGCGCGCGGCAGCTCGTCCATGACCTCGCAGAGCTCGACGAGACCCGCGGCGCGCAGCTCGTCACCCAGATCGGAGACGAGCGCGACCAGCGCGCGCTCGGCCTCGGTCGTGCCGTCCGCGCCCACCCCGGCGTCTGCGAGCCACGGCAGGCCCACGCGCGCGAGGTCCGCGAGAAGCCCCGCGGTCCCCGGCGTGTCGGAGAGCGCGGACCCCGGGCACCAGCAGGCGCGAGAGAGCACGCGCCCCGCCAGCAGGTCGCGCGAGAGGCCGTCCACGGGGCGCCTCCCGTCCCCCCAGACCTCCCAGCGCTCGGTCGCCCAGGCTGCGGGCGTGCTCACGGTCGTCCCGAGCGCGAGGCCCCCCTCGGCGAGGGCGCGCTGGACGTCGAGCGCCTGGGCGAAGCTGGGCACGAGCACGACCGCGCGCCCCCTCGACGCCAGCGCGGAGCGCACCCGGGCCAGGAGCTCGGGCGAGGCGAGCCGCTCGTCTGTTGCTGTGAGGGTGCTCGGCGGCATGGGGCCTCCCGACGTGAGGTTCTTCTCGTCACATCCTACCCTACCGCAGGCGTCGGACAGAAACGCCGGACGGACTCCGTCGCCCGCGTCCTTCTCGCCGAGCGCATGCGTCGAGTGTACGAAAAGATTTATATTCTGCCGTGTCTTGGCGCATGCGAGGGGCTGCAACCTGGGCTTATGCATACAAGACAAGCCCGAGTCGGGCGGAACGAGCGGTCATTTCGTACACTCGATGAGTCGTACACTCGGCACGCGGCCCGGGGCGAGAGGCGCCGGCCGTCAGCCGCGCGGGCCGTCGAGGCGCTCGAGCACCATCCGGTAGCCGCCCGCGGCGCCGTTGAGGCACTTCGAGACGCGGGAGACCGTGGTCGACGAGGCGCCGGTCGCATGGGAGACGTCCAGGTAGGAGGCACCTGCGGCGAGCATGGTGGCGACCTCCAGGCGCTGGGAGAGGTCCTCTATCTCACGGGGGGTGCAGAGGTCGGAGAGAAACGCCCGTGCCTCGTCCGCGCTCCCGAGCGAGCAGAGCGCCTCGAGCAGACGCCCCGTCCCGTCCCCGCCGATGTCGCTCGCCTGGGTCATGCGCCACCTCCCGTCGTGGTCCCTGGCCCACCACTTTAGCGCATTAAAGCGCCCGGACGCCAGACGCCACGCTAGAATTGTGCGCGGACCGACCGACGAGACCGGAGGAACGATGAGAAGCTACCTCGATGACGACCTCACGAACGTTCGCCTGGTGGCGAGCGACATGGACTTCACGCTGCTCGCCGACGACAAGTCGATGCCCGAGGGTATGCCCGAGCGCATCCTCGCCCTCGAGGAGGCCGGCATGCTCTTCGCCGTCGCGAGCGGGCGGCCTCTCTACACCCTGCAGGACCTGTTCGGTGCGTCGTGCGACCACATGGCGTTCGTCTCGGACAACGGCGGCGCGGTGACCTGTCGTGGCGAGGTCGTCTTCAAGGATCTGCTCGACGAGGAGGTGCTCGCCGAGCTCCTCTCCTTCACGCTGGAGCGGGCTCCGGAGGCGGTGCCGGTGATCTGCGGGCTCGAGCGCGCCGTCGTGCCCGCGTGGGGCCGCCCCCACGACGCCGCCCTGCGCGTCTACTACCACGAGATCCTCTACGTCGACGACATCAGGTCCGCGCGCGTGGAGGCCAACAAGTTCACGGCCTACTTCCCCGAGAACAACTCGGCGGCCGCCTACGGGGAGCGCTTCGCGCCCGCCTTTGGCGAGCGGCTGTCGGTGACCTGCGCGGGCGTAGACTGGCTCGACATCATGAACCGGGGGGTCGACAAGGGCGTGG
>DHCMC07803__coassemble_357_pt1 | contig 23462 bp, 23 predicted proteins | sample DHCMC07803__metabat2_low_PE_048 | metagenome-assembled genome bin DHCMC07803 | reverse complement strand
CCGAGGATCCACGGCCTTCCCTCGCCGCGCTCTACGAAGACGTACGAGGCGACGCTCACAACGGCGATGAGGGCAAACTCGAGCACCCATCCCCACCAGGGAAGCTCGGTGGTCCGCGTGGCGGGGTTCATCACGAGCAGCAGCGGGTAGTGCCAGAGATAGAGCGAGAAGGACACGGCGCCAGCGGCGACGAGCGGCGGGGCGCCGAGGACGCGGGCGAGCGCGCCACCGCGACAGACGACGCCCACGAGCACGGCGGCGAGAAGGGCGGCGCCGAGCGTCCCACCGTAGTAGGTGAGCGGCGAGAAGCCGTCGATCGCCAACGTCATGACCACGAGCAGGGCGAGGGCGGCGACGCCGGCGACCTCGTAGCACCAGCCGGGGAGCGGGAAGCGCTCTCGGCCGTCACGCGACGACCTGGCGAGCTGCCAGCCCGCGCCCTCGGTCGCGAGCGCACAGAGGGCGCCTACGAGGAGCTCGGCGGCGCGCGTGTCGAGCCCGTAGTAGACGCGGCTGGTGTCCGAGGGGTCGTAGAGGACGGCCATCTCAATGGCCGAGGCGAGCACGAGGGCGCCCACGGCGACGAGAAGGGCCCGGCGCGTGGGACAGACGCGACGCAGCAGGAGGAGCAGGAGCGGCCACACGAGGTAGAACTGCATCGTGACGCCGAGGAACCAAAGATGGGTGAGGGGAGAGGGGAGTCCCGCGGCTGCGAAGTAGGGGACGTCGCTCAGGATGTAATGGATGTTCTCGAAGAAAAGGAGGGCGCTCAGCACGTCGGACTTGAGCTTGGGGAGCAGGGGGTGGGCGAAGAGCGCGCAGAGAACGGTCGTCACGCCCACGGCGACGATGACGGAGGGAACAAGCCGGACCAGTCGTCGCACGACGAAGCGCAGATAGTCGACGCCTCCCGTACGTTCGATCTCTCTCTCGAGGGAGATCGTCGTCAGGTACCCGGTGAGGACGAAGAACACGGAGACGCCGAAGAAGCCCCCGGGCAGCCACGACGGGTCGGCATGGTAGAGCAGGATGGCGACGATGGAGAGGGTGCGGATGCCCTCGATCGCGCCGATGCGCCCCGCCCCCTGGCGACGTTCGTCGAGCGCTGGTGCCGCAGCAGACGCCTGTTCGGTCGCGGGCCTCGTGCGTCTCGACCGTGTCGGTCTTGCGTAATCTCTCTGATAATCCACAGCCAACCATCGCATTCAGTGTGTCTCTTCACTACACGCCCATTATAGGGCCGCATGCTGACGACATTGGTACTACCATGCAGCTAACCGTTGAGAGCAGGAGGTCACACGATGAGGATTGCCAACGTCAGGATCGAGAGGTTCTCCGCCCCGCTCAAGCAGCCCTTTCGCGTTGCCTATGGGACGATGGACAGCGCTGACAGCTGGATGGTGCGGGTAGAGACCGACGAGGGTCTCTACGGCCTCGGCTCTGCGGCGCCGCTGCCCTTCGTCACGGGTGAGACCATGGACACCTGCCGCCTGGTGCTCAAAGACCTCGCCGAGGCGCTCATGGGTGCCGACGCCCTCGACATCGAGGGCGCGCACGCGCTCATGGACGCCCGCATCCACGGCAACGGGTCGGCGAAGTGCGCCTTTGACATCGCGCTCCATGACATCGCGGGCAAGTACCGAGGCCTGCCCCTGTACAGGCTGCTGGGCGGGTCCGACCCCGTCGTGGTGAACGACGTCACGGTCGGCATCGACTCGCCCGAGCGCATGCGGCGCGAGGCCGAGCGCTGCGTGTCCGAGATGGGCTTCGACATCCTTAAGGTCAAGATAGGTCTCGACCTGGAGCACGATCTCGAGGCGCTCTCGGTCATCAGATCGAGCGTGGGCGACGACGTCCGGATCCGCGTCGACGCCAACCAGGGCTACTCCGTCGAGACCGCCCTCGCCGCGCTCGGCGAGCTCGAGGCGCTCAGGATCGACGCGGCCGAGCAGTTCCTGCCCTGGTGGGACTTCGACGGGGCCGCCGAGCTCATGCGCAGGAACACGACGTCGGTCAAGCTCATGCTCGACGAGTCCATCCATGACGTACATGACGCGCGTCGCGCTGCGGCCCTTCACGCCGCAGACTTCTTCAACATCAAGCTCATGAAGTGCGGTGGTCTGCTCGGCGGGGCCGAGATCGCCGACGTCGCCGAGCGCGCCGGCGTGGGCTGCATGGTCGGCTGCATGATGGAGAACAAGATCAGCCTCACCGCCGGAATCAGCCTCGTCGCCGCGAAGGGCGCGGTCGTCGAGGCCGACTGCGACAGCTTCACCTTCTTCGTTGGTGACGACGACGGAATCGAGGGCGGCTTCACGCGTGAGGGCGGCACGTTCCGCCTGCTCGACAAGCCCGGCCTCGGCATCGAGCTTGACTTCTAGACGCAACCGCGTGAGCGCGAGAAGAGACAGAGGACACGTGATGGCAGACTTCTTCAATGAACTGAGCGACATGGCCGAGCGCGGGCTCGAGCTCTGGGAGAGCCCGTCGGTCGCCCTCGGCGTCACCCATCGGGGCGAGACCGTGTTCTCGGGCGCCTTCGGCCTGCGTGACGTCGAGCGCGGCCTCTCCGCCGACTCCAGGACGCTCTATCAGATCGCGAGCTGCACGAAGGCATTCACCGCCGCGCTCGCCGCGATGCTCGTCGAGGAGGGCGTGCTCGACTGGGACGCCCCGGTGAGGGACTACGTCCCGGAGGTCCGCTTTCATGACGACTATGCCACGCGCACGGTCAGCATACGCGACCTCCTGTGCCATCGCACGGGACTCCCGCGCCACGAGTACTCCTGGTACGGGACTGACTACACGCGCGACGACATCGTCCACAACCTGCGCTTCCTTGAGCCAAACCGCCCGATCCGCACGACCTTCCAGTACAACAACCAGTGCTACGTGCTGGCCGGCCGTGTGCTCGAGCGCCTCACCGGTACGACCTTCGAGGAGCTCGTGAGCCGCCGCATCCTCGAGCCCCTCGGCATGCGTCGCAGTAGGCTCTACGTAGACGAGCTCACCGAGGACAGGAACCATGCCGTCGGCTACGGCCGTCCCGACGGGCGCGACCCCGTCCACGGGCGCGTTCCCATCCCGTACTACAGGAGCTCCGTCGAGGACCGCTCCGCCGGCGTGGGCTCTCCCTTCGCGCCCGCCGGCTGCATCAGCTCCTGTGTCGACGACCTGCTCGTCTGGGCCCGCCTCCACCTCGGTGACGACTCGGCGCCCGCAGACGTCCTCTCGCCGGCCGCCCTCGCGACGCTCCATGCGCCGCAGACGATCCTCGACCGTCCCCTGGACATGCCGCAGGACGAGTCCGGCTTCCACTGCTACGGGCTGGGCTGGTTCGTCGAGTCCTACCGCGGCCGGAGGTTCGTCCATCACAGCGGCAACATCGACGGGTTCTCCTCGTTCGTCGGGCTCCTCCCCGACGAGGACCTCGGTGTCGTCGCCCTCACCAACATGAACGGGAGCCTGCTGCACGTCGCGCTCGCACACGAGGTGCTCGACCATCACCTCGGCGCGAGCGGGGGAGACTGGGTCGGGCGCTATCACGAATACGCCGTCGAGAAGGGCGGGCGGGAGGCCGAGATGGCCGCACGGCTCAGGGGCGAGCGGGTTCTCGGCACCGCGCCCTCGCACGCGCCTGCGGACTACGCCGGCACCTACGCGAGGCCCGGCTACGAGCAGGTCCGCGTCACGTGCGAGGCCGGCGCGCTCACCCTGGACTTCAACCACTGGCGCCTGCCCCTCGACCACTTCCACTACGACACCTTCGTGCTCGACGACGTCCTCGGCGAGCTGCCGCCCGGCATGCCCGTCCACTTCCACCTGGCCGAGACGGGCGGCTCGGTCGACGGCCTGGCCATGCCGCTCCACACCGAACCGGGCTGCGACCTCGTGCGCTTCCGCCGCGTGGGCTAGTCGCGGGCGCGTCTCTGCTCGTGCGATAATCCGATGGGGCTTGCCGGCAGCCCCCAGCCTGTCGTCCTTCTCGCCTATACTGGATGGGTTGACTACAGGGAGGACCGCATGAACACGTCAGAGAACCCCGCCGAGCTCTTTGGGCTCAGGCTCGCCCACGTCGGCATCAACACGAACACGCCCGAGGAGGCGGCGTCCACGGCGGACGCCCTCTGCGCCCTGCTCGGCATCAAGCGCGGCGAGGAGCCCTTCCCGGTGTCCTCGTTCGCTGGCAGCCTCGTTGAGGTCATGAACAACGGCGGCCGCGGCGAGAAGGGCCACATCGGGCTGCACGTCGACGACATCGACGCCGCCCAGGCGTGGTACGAGGCGCGCGGCGTCGAGTTCAATGAGTCCTCGCGCACGCTCTGCCCCGACGGCTCCGGCCGCACCTACCTCATCTACTTCAAGGAGGAGATCGCCGGCTTCGCGATCCACCTCACCATCGCCGACTAGCTCCGGGGCAGCCACGTGATCGCACTCGCAGACAAGATATCGAAGTCCTTCGGGGGACGCGTCCTGTACACGGGCGCCACCCTGCAGCTCAACGCAGGGGAGCGCTGGGCGCTCGTCGGTCCCAACGGCTCGGGCAAGACGACGCTTCTGCGCATCATCATGGGGGAAGAGTCCCCCGACGAGGGAACCGTGAGCTTCGCGCGCGACACCACGGTCGGCTACCTCGAGCAGGAGACGCACCTGGCGGGCGAGAAGAGCGCGCTCGCCGAGGTCGTGGACTCCGCGCACGAGGTCAAGGACCTGGAGCGCCGCGTCCGCGAGCTCGAGCGCAAGATCTCGGGAACCGAGCCCGGGCCCGAGCTCGACCAGCTCCTCGAGCGCTACGGCGCCGCACAGGACCGCTTCGAGCGCCTCGGCGGCTACGAGCTCGAGGCGCGGGCACGGCAGATCCTCGCCGGCCTGGGGTTCCCCGTCGAGGACTTCGACAAGCCCGCGTGCGACTTCTCGGGCGGCTGGCAGATGCGCATCTCGCTCTCCAAGCTCCTGCTTCGTCATCCGGACCTGCTCCTTCTCGACGAGCCGACCAACCACCTCGACCTCGAGAGCGTCCGCTGGCTCGAGCAGTTCCTCTCCTCCTACGACGGGGCCGTGCTCCTGGTCTCCCACGACCGCGCGTTCATGGACGCCTGCGTCAGTCACGTGGCGGCCGTCGAGAACCGCCGTCTCACCACCTACACCGGCAACTACAGCCAGTACCTGCACCAGCGCGAGGACAACCTCGAGCAGATGCGTGCAAAGCGCGCCGCCCAGGAGCGCGAGATCGCGCACATGCAGGTCTTCGTCGACAAGTTCCGCTACAAGCCCACCAAGGCCGCGCAGGCCCAGGAGCGCATGAAGAAGATCGAGCAGATCAAGAGCGAGCTCGTGATCCTGCCCGAGGGAACCAAGAAGGTGCACTTCTCGTTCCCGGAGCCGCCGCGCACCGGCGACGAGGTCGTGAGCCTTTCGGGCGTGGCCAAGTCCTTCGGCGAGAACCACGTCTATGACGGTGTGGACCTCAAGCTCTACCGCGGCGACCACGTGGCACTCACCGGTCCCAACGGAGCCGGCAAGTCCACGCTGATGAAGCTCATGAACGGTCTTCTCGAGCCCGACGCCGGCACGGTGGCCCTCGGCAAGAACGTGACCAAGGCCTACTACGCGCAGCACCAGCTCGAACAACTGAACGAGGCCAACACGGTGCTCGGCGAGATGGACTCCGTGGCTGCGGGCTGGACCACCTCCGAGGAGCGCCGCCTGCTCGGCGCGTTCCTCTTCCACGGAGACGACGTCGAGAAGCGCGTGGGCGTGCTCTCCGGCGGTGAGCGGGCGCGCCTGGCGCTCGCGAAGATGCTCGTGGCGCCCGACCCGCTGCTTCTGCTCGACGAGCCCACCAACCACCTCGACATCGACTCGGTCGACGTGCTCGAGCGCGCGCTCGTCGACTTCAAGGGCACGATCGTGCTGATCTCCCATGACGAGCACCTCGTGCGCGCCGTGGCCAACAAGGTCGTGGACGTGCGCGACCACAAGGTCACGGTCTACGAGGGCGACTACGACTACTTCCTCTACAAGCGCGCCGAGCTCGAGGCGCGCGCCGCCGAGGAGAACGCCACGGTCGCGGCTCCCGTCAAGGCGACCCCCGAGCCTGCCCAGCCGACCACCGGGCGCAACGTCAAGACGCGCGAGCAGCGACGCGCCGAGGCCGAGGAGCGCAACCGCAGGAACCGGGCGCTCAAGGCCGAGCGCGACCGCCTGCGCGAGGTCGAGGCCGCGCTCGAGCCGGCGCAGGCGCGCCTCGCCGAGCTCGAGACGCTCATGGCAGACCAGGAGCTCTACAACGACGCCAAGCGCTTCGACGAGTGCATGAGCGAGTACACCGCGCTCTCCAAGAAGGTTCCGGCGCTCGAGCAGGAGTGGCTCGAGCTCACCGAGAAGATCGAGGGCGCCGTATGCTCGGCGTCGTGACCCTGCGTGGGAGGAGGACGCGGCGATGATGGGCTATACGGCCGACGAGATCGTCTCGGTGGTCATCACCGTGCTGCTCGTCATGTTCTCCGCCGTCGTGCACGAGGTGGCGCACGGCTGCGCTGCCCTCGCGTGCGGCGACACGACGGCCCGCGACGCGCGTCGCCTGACCCTCGACCCGAGGGCGCACCTCGACGGCTTTGGCTCCGTGCTGCTGCCGCTCGTCATGGCGCTTCTCGGCGGACCCGTGTTCGCGTTCGCCAGGCCGGTGCCCTACAACCCAAGCCGCCTTCGCCATCCCCGGCGCGACGAGCTCCTCGTGGCTCTCGCCGGGCCTGGCTCGAACCTCCTGCAGGCCGCCCTGGGGGCGGGCGTCCTGAATCTCGCATGGGACCCCATCGTGGGCGGAGTCGTCTCGGGCAGCCTCCCAATCGCCGCGGCCTCCCTGCTGCTGCAGGTCCTCACCAGCTACGTCTGGGTCAACCTCGTGCTCTGCTTCTTCAACCTCATACCGCTGCCCCCGCTCGACGGCTCCAAGGTCGTCCTGTACTTCCTGAGCGGGAGGGCGCGCGCGGAGTTCTACCGGCTCGAGGGCTATGCCATGCCGATACTCATCATCGCCCTCTACGTCCTTCCGGGGCTCCTCGGCTTCGACCCGCTTGGCATCTATCTCAACCGGACCGCCGGCGCGCTCTACGACCTGCTCATGGGGGGGCTCTAGACATGGCCTCCTACCGCGTGTCGACCCAGGCGTACTCAGGCCCCTTCGACCTGCTGCTCCAGCTCGTGAGCAGGCAGCGCGTCACCATCGGGTCCATATCCATCGCAGAGGTCGCCTCCCAGTACCTCGACGAGGTAGAGCGCATGCGCGACCTCGACCTCGACGTGGCGAGCGACTTCGTGCTCGTCGCCTCGACCCTGCTCGACATCAAGGCCGCCTCCCTCGTCCCCGACGAGCCTGCGGCCCCCTCGGGCGACGACCTCGGCGAGGAGGGGGACGCGGACCTTGACGGCCTCAGCCCCGACGAGGCGCGCGAGGTCCTCATAGCCCGTCTCATCGCGTACAAGCAGTTCCGCAGCGCCGCGGCGGCCCTCGGCGCGCGCGCCGAGGCTGAGTCCCGCATGCTGCCGAGGACCGTCGGCGCCGACCCGGAGTTCCTCGGCCTCATGCCCGACTACCTCGAGGGCATCACGCTGCGCAGCCTGGCCGTCATCTGCGCCGACATCGACAGCCAGCACGAGACCTTCCTGCTGGAGGCCGAGCACGTCGCGCCCCGTCGGGTCCCGGTCGCCCTCACGATCGCCGCCGTCGATCGCCTGGTGCGCGGCCGCGGAAGCGTCACGTTCAGCGAGCTGCTTGACGGACATGACGACCCCGAGACGGTGGTCGCCAACTTCCTCGCGGTCCTCGAGCTCTACAAGCGCGGGATCGTCGACGTCACGCAGGGCGAGCTCTTCGGCGAAATCGACGTCACCCACGTGGAGGGCGCCCCCGCCTACGAGCTCGACGAGTCGACGGCGGCCGAGCTCGCCTGATCGAGGTCGCGGCCCGTCGGACATGAAGAGAGCAAAGGAGACAGCACGTGGCTGACATGCAACGAATCGAGTCGGGGTCGCTCAAGGGGCTCCTCGAGGCGCTCCTGCTCGTCTCCGACGACTCGGTGCCGGCGACCGAGCTCGCCCGCGCGGCGGGCGTGGAGCCGGGCGAGGCGGCGCAGGCGCTCGCCGAGCTCTCCGCCGAGTATGCCGACGCCAACCGCGGCTTCCAGCTGCGCGAGGTCGCCGGCGGATGGCGGCTCTTCACGCATCCCGCCTATCACGACCAGGTTGCCGACTACGTGCTCTCCTGGGACACGCGCCGCCTCTCCCAGGCGGCGCTCGAGACGCTCGCCGTCATCGCCTACCACCAGCCCGTCACGCGCGAGGGCGTGCGCGCCATACGCGGCGTCAACTCCGACGGCGTCATCGCATCCCTGCGCGAGAAGGGCCTCGTGCGGGAGGTCGGGCGCGACCGCGACCACGGCGGCGCCCAGCTCTGGGGAACGACGCGCCTGTTCCTCGAGCACTTCGGCCTGAGGAGCCTGCGCGAGCTGCCGCCGCTGGAGGACTTTGCCCCCGACGAGGAGTCGCGCCGCTTCATCCGCGAGCGCCTCTCCGGGCGCTCGCTGTCCTCCACGCTCGAGGAGGCCGCCGAGGACGTTGACGACGAGCGCGACCTGCTCGACGACTACGAGACGGACGTCGCCGGCGAGGGCGCGAGCGATGAGTGAGCCCCTGCGCGAGAGCGGCCTCTACCCGATGCGCCTGCAGCGATTCCTTGCCCGCGCGGGCGTCGCGAGCAGGCGCGGGTCCGAGCGCCTCATGACCGAGGGCCGCGTACGCGTGAACGGCGCCGTGGTGACGGAGCTTGGCAGCAAGGTCGATCCCGAGCGCGACGAGGTGACCGTCGACGGACGCGTCTGCCGGCTCGAGGGGCGGCCCGTGACCATCATGCTGAACAAGCCCGCCGGCTACGTCACGACCATGAGCGACCCGCAGGGCAGGCGCACCGTCGCCGAGCTCGTGCCCACGAGCGAGCATCCCGGCATCTTCCCGGTGGGCCGTCTCGACCTCGACACGACGGGCCTTTTGCTGTTCACCACCGACGGCGATCTCGGCCAGGCGCTGCTGCACCCGTCGAGGCACGTCGAGAAGCACTATGTTGCGCTCGTTTCGGGCACCCCCAGCGAGGCCGACCTCGACCGGCTCCGTCGCGGTATCATGCTCGATGACGGGCCGGCCGCGCCCGCCACGGCGACGCTCCTCGCTCCCGACGACGCGCTCTTCGCGACGGTCGCCCCCCGCGGCGCCGGCCGCACCGGCGGCGGGGAGCCCAACGCCGTCGTGGGGCTCTCGATTCACGAGGGGCGCAAGCACCAGGTCAAGAAGATGCTGCTCGCCGTCGGTCACCGCGTGCTCGCCCTGCACCGCGACGCCTTCGGCCCGCTCGCGCTCGGCGACCTCCCCGAGGGGCGCTGGCGCGAGCTGACCGACCGCGAGCGGGCCGCCCTTGACAGGCTCTGCCCCAAGACAAGGAGTAGTGATGATCGTAGCCATTGACGGGCCCTCGGGCTCCGGAAAGTCCTCGGTCGCGCGCGAGATAGCACGCCGCTGCGGCCTCACCTACCTCGACACGGGGGCGATGTATCGCTCGGTCGCCTACGCCTGCCTCGAGCGCGGCGTCGACCCCGAGGACGCCGACGCCGTGGCCGAGGTCGCGCGTGACGTGCGGATCGAGTTTACGAGCGCGGACGACGGCCAGCGGGTCCTCGTCGACGGCGTTGACGCGACGGCGCAGATTCGCACGCCCGAGGTCGAGCGCGCCGTCTCCCCGGTGTCGGCGAACCCCCGTGTCAGAGAGACGATGGTCGCGCTGCAGCGCGCCGCCGGCGAGCGCGGCGACGTCGTCGCCGAGGGACGTGACATCGGCACCGTCGTCTTCCCGCGGGCTGACCTCAAGGTCTTTCTCAGCGCCTCGCCCGAGGCCCGGGCGCGGCGCCGCGCGGTCCAGCGCCGCGGCGGCAACCTCGCGACCGGCGACGACGTCGCCGTCGACGCCGCCGACGAGCGCGCGGTCCTTGCCGACCTCGTGCGCCGCGACGAGTACGACTCCTCGCGCGAGGCCTCTCCCCTGCGCGCTGCTGACGACGCCCATCGCATCGACTCCTCGGAGCTTGGCTTCGAGGAGGTCGTCTCCGCGATCCTGGCCCTTCTGCCGGAGCTTGCCGCACGCGCCGAGGGGAGGGCATCATGAGCGCCGGGCGGGCCGAGACGAGCGGTCGCGCGCGCATGCGCGCCTTCCGCGGCAACACCTACGAGGACTACTACGACCACGACATCCGCGACTTCCCGCTGCCCGGGCGCCTCTTCATCGGCGCGGTCGTGCGCATACTGTGGGTCGTCACCAAGCTTCTGTGGCCCTGGAGCGTCGACCGCCCGGACCTGCTGTGCGACGACGCGCGCGGGCGCGTCATCATCATGAACCACGAGTCCATGCTCGACCCCGTCGTCGCAGTCGTCACGCTCTGGCTCGCGCACGTCCCGGTTCGCATCGTCTACAAGAGCGAGTTCGATAGGATCGGGGTCGCGACATGGCTCTTCTCGCGCGCGGGTGGCTTCCCCGTCGAGCGCGGCACGGCCGACATGAAGACGGTTCGCCGGGCCCGGGCGATGCTCATGCGCGGTGAGTGCGTCCTGATCTATCCCGAGGGCACGCGCGTGCGTGACGACGCCGAGGCCGAGAGCCATGGCGGCTATGCCATCATGGCCCAGCTCGCCAAGGCCCCCGTCCAGCCGCTCGCGATCATCGGGGCGCGTCGCCTGCGCTTCCGCCATCGCGTCTACCTCAGGGCCGGCGAGCCGATCGAATGGTCGGACATCGCCAGCGGGACGCGCAAGGAGCAGCTCGCCGAGATGGAGCGTCTCGGCATGGCGCGGGTCTACGCGCTACGCGACGAGCTGCGCGCCGAGCACCCGGGGGTGGACTAGGTGGCAAGAATCCGCATCGCGAGCGAGGCGGGCGCCTGCTACGGCGTCGAGCGCGCCCTGCAGATGGTCGAGGGTGCGGCGGCCGAGCGCTCCGGCGCCGTCCACACGCTCGGGCCGCTCATCCACAACCCGCGCGTCGTCGCCGACCTCGCCGCGCTCGGCGTCGACGCCGTGGACTCCCCGGAGGACGCGGCGGGCGACACGCTGCTGCTGCGCACCCACGGCACGGCGCCCGCCGAGGAGGCCCGGGCCCGGGAGCTCTGCGCGCGCGTGCTCGACGCCACCTGCCCCTTCGTCAAGAAGGTCCACCTGGCAGCCGAGCGCCTCTCGAGAGAGGGCTACCAGGTCGTCGTCGTGGGTGAGGCCGGCCACCCCGAGGTGGAGGCGACGCTTCCCCATGCGCCCGGCGCGAGGGTCGTGGGCTCGGCCGACGAGGCGCGTGCCTGCCCGTCGGCGCGCAAGGTCGGCGTCGTCGTTCAGACCACGGCCCGCCGGACCCTGCTCGCCGAGGTCGTCGAAGCCCTGCTCGACCGAGCCGAAGAGGTCCGCGTCATCAACACCATCTGCGAGGCCACCTCGGGGCATCAGGCGGCCGCCGATGAGCTCGCGCGCCAGGCCGACGTCGTCGTGGTCATCGGCGGGCGCAACTCCGCCAACACGACGCGCCTCGCCGAGATATCGGCGGCCCGCTGCCCGCGCACGCACCACGTCGAGGGCGCGGACGAGCTGCGAACCGAGTGGTTCGAGGGAGCAGACGTGATCGGAATCACCGCCGGCGCGAGCACGCCCGCGAGCCAGATCGAGGCCGTGCGCACGCGCATCGCGGAGCTGGTGGGGGAGTAGCGAGCGCACGCTCTTCTCGTTCACCCAATACGCGACTCCCAACGTTTTTGCCCTCTGTTCTGTTGGAATTCGCGTACTAAGGCTTCTGGATACGCGACTTCCAACGTTTTCGGGGCGAATTATGTAGGAAAGCGCATATTGGGTATCGTAGGGGAACGAGGAGAGCGCCCCGCAGCGTCCGGGCGAGAAGAACGGGGGGGTCGCGACATGGCCGATCAGACGCGCGCCGACTACGCCTCGACGAGGCCGCGGGCGAGAGGCGCCTGGGTCGCCGGGGTCGAGGAGGGCAGCCCAGCCTGGGAGGCGGGCGTCGAGCCCGGCATGCGCATCGTCCGCGTGAACGGCGTCGAGCCGCGTGACCTCATCGATTGGCGCTGGGAGGCGGACGGAGCCGCCTGCGAGCTCGAGGTCCTTGACCCGCGCGACGACACCACCGCCACCTGCCAGCTCTGGCGGGAGCCTGGCCAGGACTGGGGCATCGACTTCACCGACGTGCTCTTCGACGGCGTGCGCACCTGCGTGAACGCCTGCCAGTTCTGCTTCATGGCCATGCTGCCCCCCGAGGCCCGCCCCACCCTCACCCTGCGCGACGACGACTACCGCCTCTCCTTCCTCCAGGGCAACTTCGTGACGCTCACCAACGTCACCGACGAGGAGGCCGAGCGCATCGTCACCTGCGGCCTCTCGCCGATGAACGTCTCCATCCACGCGATCACGCCCGAGGTTCGACGCTCGCTGATCGGCCCCCGTGCCGCGCGCGGCGTCGAGGTGCTCGAGCGTCTGCTCGCGGGTGGCATCGAGGTCCATGCGCAGATCGTGCTGTGCCCGGGCGTCAACGACGGCGACGAGCTCGTCGCGACGCTCGACTGGGTCGAGGCGCGTCCCGGCATCACCTCGCTGGCGGTGGTCCCGCTCGGGTACACCAAGCACAGCCGTCGGTTCAAGAGCTCCTACTCCGATGACGTCGAGGCGTCGCGCGCGGTCGTGTCGCTCGTCGAGCCCTACCAGGAGCGTGCGAGAAGCGCGCTCGGCATCACGCGCTTCCAGCTCTCCGACGAGTTCTACGTCGACGCCCGCCTCCCGGTCCCCCCGGCCGAGACCTACGACGGCTACCCGCAGTTCTACGACGGCATCGGGATGCTCAGGAGCTTCCTCGACGAGACGAGCTTCGTCTCGCGAACACGAGCCGCGGAGCTTCGCTCGGTCGACGACGAGCTTGCGGCAAGGGGGCTCTCCGCCTCGCTGGTATGCGGCGAGGCTGCCCTGGAGACCATCGACACCTTCTGTCGCACGCTGTCACCCACCGGCCGCGCACGGGCGAGGGCGATCCGAAACGACTACTTCGGGGGCGACGTCAACGTCACGGGCCTCATCGTCGCCGCCGACCTGCTCGCGCAGCTCCCCGATGACCTCGCGGGCGAGGTGGTCGTGCTGCCGGAGGTGATGTTCAACTTTGACCGCCTCACGCTCGACGGCGACACCCAGGGCCACCTCGTCGACGAGCTACGCGGGCGCGGCGCGGTCGTCTGCTCGAGCGTTCCCAACCCGGGCGACTACCTCGACGCGCTCGCCGCCGCGCTCGGACTCGGCCTCTGAGCGCCCAAACGACGCCCTGCTCGCCCGTGCGTGTGCGAGGGTGGGGATTTCTTGCGCTCACCGGTGATTATCAACCGCTCGTGGTAAGCTGGGCAGGTGAATCGAATAGCGAGGAGAAGAGATGCCCAAACCCGTAGTCGCCGTGGTCGGCCGGCCGAACGTCGGCAAGTCCACGCTGGTGAACCGCATCGCGGTGAGCCGTGACGCCATCGTGCACGAGTCGCGCGGCGTCACGCGGGACCGCTCCTATCACGACGCCGACTGGAACGGCCGCGACTTCGCGCTGATCGACACGGGCGGCATCGAGTCCGCGAAGTCGAAGGACGTCTTCGCCCCGCGCATTCGTGAGCAGGCGCTTCTCGCCTGCGAGGAGGCCGACGTCATCGTCTTCGTGGTGGACGGCTCGACCGGCGTGACCGACGAGGACGAGGAGGTCGCCCGCGTCCTGCGCCGGCAGGACAAGCCCGTCTTCCTCGTCGTGAACAAGAAGGACAACCCCGCCACCGAGCAGGACGGCCTCTGGGACTTCTACGCCCTCGGCGTCGGCGAGCCGCGCCCGCTCTCCGCGGCCCATGGCCATGGCACCGGCGACCTCCTCGACGAGATCGTCGCCGCCCTGCCCGAGCCCACAGACGTCGAGCCCGAGGCGGACCTGCTCTCGCTCGCCATCGTCGGGCGCCCCAACGTCGGGAAGTCGAGCCTCGCAAACCGTCTCGCCAACCGGAAGCGATCGATCGTGTCGGACGTGGCCGGCACGACCCGGGACGCCATCGACACCCTCATCGAGTGGAAGGGCCAGCCCATCCGTCTCGTCGACACCGCCGGGATGCGCAAGAAGTCGCAGGTCCACGAGGACGTCGAGTACTACAGCCTCGTTCGCGGACTCCAGGCGATCGACCGCGCCGACGTCTGCCTGCTCGTTGTGGACGCCACCGTCGGCGTGACCGAGCAGGACCAGAAGGTGGCCGGCATGGCGATCGACCGCGGGTGCGGACTCGTCCTCGTCCTCAACAAGTGGGACCTCGTCGAGACCGACCAGCAGCGAGACGACATCGTCGCCTCCATCGACAAGCGCCTCGCGTTCGCGTCGTGGATCCCGACGGTGAACGTCTCGGCGCTTACGGGCCGCGCCACCGACAAGGTCCTCGAGCTGGCCGTCCGCGCCGCGCAGGCACACGCCTCGCAGATCAGGACCTCCGAGCTCAACGCCCTTCTCGCTGAGATTCGCGAGGGCGGTCACACGAGGAGCGAGCGGGGCCGTCGCCTCAAGATCAACTACGCCACCCAGACCGGCTCCAGGCCGCCGGTCTACACCTTCTGGTGCAACGCGCCCGACCTCGTCGACGACAACTTCGAGCGCTTCCTGGAGAATCGGCTTCGCGCACGCATCGACCTGACGGGGACGCCGGTTCGCCTCAAGTTCCGCCGCAAGAGCGAGGGAGGCGAGCGATGAGCGGGTTCTACGCGCTGACCGCGCTCCTCACCCTGGGCGCGTACCTCGTCTGCGGCGTCCCCTTCGGCCTCATCGTCGCACGCGCGATGGGGCACGTGGACGTGCGCACCACCGGTTCGGGCAACATCGGCACCACCAACGTCGCCCGCTCCGTCGGCAAGGGGGCCGCCGCGCTCACGCTGCTGCTCGACCTCGGCAAGGGCCTCGTGTGGATGCTCCTGTCGCGACTCGTGCTCGCCCTCGTGTTCTTCGGCGGCGACGCCGCCGCGCTCGACCACACCACGTTCTTCGGGACCGCCCTCACGGTCGTCTTCCTCGGCTGCATCTGCGGCCATGTGTTCTCACCCTACCTGCACTTCCATGGCGGCAAGGGCATCGCCGTGGGCTTTGGTGCCGCGCTCGGACTCTACTGGCCAATTGGCCTCGGGCTGCTCGCGGTCTTCCTCGTGCTCGTCATCCCCACGCGGCTCGTCTCGCTCGGCTCCGTCGCCGCCGCGGCATCGCTGCCCGTGTGGTGCGTGGCCCTCGGCTTCCCCCTGGCGTCCGTCCTGCCGGTCGTCGTCGCGGCCGTGATTGTCGTCTGGTCCCATCGGGAGAACGTGCGACGCCTCGTGCACGGCGAGGAGCGCCGCTTCTCGTTCCACAAGTCTGAGAAGGAGAGCCGCTGATGAACGCGCCCGTCCTCATTGCCCCCTCCGTCCTCGCCGCCGACTACGGCCACATCGCCGAGGAACTCGCCGACGCGTCGTCCGCCGACCTCGTCCACCTCGACGTGATGGACGGCCACTTCGTGCCCAACATCTCGTTCGGCGTGGACTTCCTGCGCGCCGTGAAGGAGTCCACGTCGCTGCCCGTCGACGTCCACCTGATGATCACCAACCCCGACGAGAAGGTCGAGAGCTACCTCGACGCCGGCGCTGACACGCTCACCTTCCACTACGAGGCGGCGACGCATGCCCATCGCATCGTGTCTATCATCCGCGACCACGGCGCCAAGGCCTCGATGGCGCTCAATCCCGCGACCCCCGTCTCCGTGCTCGAACCGATCATCGACGACCTCGACATGGTCCTCGTCATGACGGTCGACCCCGGCTACGGCGGGCAGCGCTTCATAGAGTCGTCCCTCAAGAAGCTCCGCCGCCTCCGCCGCCTCTGCGACGAGCATGGCGTCAACCCTCGCATCGAGGTCGACGGCGGCATCGTCATAGGCAACGTGGCCGACGTCGTCGCCTCGGGCGCCAACGTGATCGTCGCCGGCTCGTCGGTCTTCCGCTCCGCGGACCGTGCCGTCGCCATCAGCGAGCTGCGCCGCCATGCCGAGCGCGGGCTCTCAAAGACGGCATAGGATCGCCGCCATGCCCGCTCAGACCGAATACCTCGACTACGCGGCCTCCGCGCCCCTGCGCCCCGAGGCCCTCGGGGCGGAGCGCGCCTACGAAGACTCCGCCTACGCCGGCGCCAACCCCAACTCGCTCCACACGCCCGGGAGGCTCGCCGCGCGCGCCCTCGACGAGGCCCGGCGCGAGATCGCCCGCGCGCTGGGCGGGGGCTTTCGTCCCTCCGACGTGACCTTCACCTCGGGCGGGACCGAGTCCAACAACCTTGCCGTCCTGGGGCTCGCCGAGGGCGCCCGTGCGAGGAGCGCCCGACGCACGCGCGTCCTCGTCTCGACGATCGAGCATGACTCGGTGCTCGACCTGACGGGCCCGCTCCGCTCGCGCGGGTTCGACGTCGCGCTCGTGCGCGCCCGGCGCGACGGGACCGTCGACCCCTCGGCGCTCGAGGAGGAGCTCGACGAAACGTGCTGCCTCGTCTCCGTCATGAGCGCGAACAACGAGACGGGCGTCGTCCAGCCCGTCGCGGAGCTCGCCCGGCTCGCCCATGCCCATGGCGCGCTCTTTCACACCGACGCGGTCCAGGCGTTCTGCCGCGTCCCGCTCGACCTCGACGACGTTGACGCCGTAAGCGTCGCTGCGCACAAGGTGGGCGGGCCGGTGGGCGTGGGAGCGCTCGCGGTGCGTGGTCGGGCCCCGCTGCGGCCCCAGCTCTTCGGGGGCGGACAGGAGCAGGGGAGAAGGGCCGGCACGCAGGACGTTCGCGGCGCCCTTGGCTTTGCGGCGGCCGTGCGGGCCTGCACGGGGCGCCTTGACGAGACCCGCGCGCTCGTCTCCGAGCGCGCCGAGCGCCTCTACGGGCGCCTCTGTGCGCCGGGAAGCGGCATCTTCCCAACCACCACGACCCGAGTCGGCGTGGACCGCCTCCCGGGGATCGTCAGCGTCATGGTGCCAGAGCTCGACTCGGAGACGCTCATCCTCGCGCTCGACCAGGCGGGATTCGCGGTGTCCGCCGCGTCTGCCTGCTCCTCCGGATCGCTTGACGCGAGCCATGTCCTTCTCGCCATGGGGATTCCCCGCGAGCAGGCGCTGGGCTCGCTCCGGGTCTCCTTCGACGAGCGGGTGGGCGCCGACACGCTCGACCGCTTCGCCGACACGCTCCTTGGAATCGTCGACGAGCGCACGAAGAGGCGCTCGCTGAGAGGAAGGTAACATGACCGAAGCCACGGCACTCACCAAGCTCCAGGAGGTCGACCTCGCGCTGCTCAAGCACGCCTCGACCCTCTCCGCCATGCCGCAGCGCAAGCGCCTCAAGACGATCGAGCTCGCAAAGCGAAAGGTCGCCTCGGAGCTCACCGGCATCGTCGGGCAGCGCAAGGACGTCGAGACCGAGATCGCCGACGCCGAGGAGGCGCTCGCGCACTACCGCGAGAAGACCGTCGAGGTCCAGGCGGCCGCCGACGCCGGCGACCACACGCACCGCGAGATCCGCGACTTCGAGCAGCAGCTCACCTCGCTTGCGAAGCGCATAGAGAAGTCAGAGTTCACGCTCGGGCCCCTGCGCGAGCGGCTGGGAAGGCTCGAGCGCGCCGAGCGCAACGCGCGCCTCACCGCCGAGCGCCTCGACGCCGAGCGGGCGAGCACCGAGTCCGACCTCGCGGAGGGCTCTGCCACGCTGCGCGCCGACATCGTCAGGCTGTCCCGCGAGCGCGACGAGCTCGCTGCGCGGCTGCCGAGCGGGCTGCTCGAGCGCTACGAGGCCGCGCGCAGGCGCTTCAAGGGGCTTGCCGTCGAGCGCCTCCGCGGCAACGTGCCGTCGGTGTGCCGCGTGAGCCTTCAGCCGAGCCAGTTCCACGACCTCGCGCAGGGCGACGAGATCACGGAGTGCCCGTACTGCCACCGCATACTCATCACCTCAGAGGAGGACCAGGCGTGAGCGCCGAGAGGCACGAGCGCCCGCGGCGCGTCCTTCTCGCCGTCTGCGGCGGCATCGCCGCGTACAAGGCCTGCGAGGTTCTGCGCGGCCTCCAGAGGGCCGGCTGCGAGGTGCGCGTGACCATGACCGCGGACGCGACGCGCTTTGTGGGCGACGTGACCTTCGAGGCCCTGTCCGGCTCGCCCGTGGCGACGTCGCTCTACGACTGGCCTGACTCCGCCATTCCTCACATCGCCCTCGCCGAGTGGGCCGACGTCGCCGTCGTCGTGCCGGCGACGGCCAACGTGCTCGCCAAGATGGCCTGCGGCATCGCCGACGACTGCCTCACCACGACGCTGCTGGCCTGCGCCTGCCCCGTGCTCGTGGCCCCCGGCATGAACGTGCACATGTGGCAGAGCCGGGCCACGCAGGCAAACGTCGAGACGCTGCGCGCGCGAGGCGTGCACTTTGTCGGACCCGACAGCGGACGGCTGGCCTGCGGCGACGTGGGGGAGGGCAAGCTCGCAGGCGTCGACGAGGTCGTGGGAGCCGCGCTTGCGCTTCTCGCCCCGCACGACCTTGCCGGCCTGCGCGTCCTCGTGAACGCGGGACCCACGCACGAGGCGATCGACCCGGTGCGCTATATCGCAAACCGCTCGACCGGCAAGATGGGCTACGCAGTCGCCGACGCCGCCGCGCGCCGCGGGGCCAGGGTCACGCTCGTCTCCGGGCCCGTGGCGCTTTCGACCCCCGTCGGCGTGCGTCGCGTCGACGTCGAGAGCGCCGCAGAGATGCATGACGCGATGCTCTCGGAGTTCAAGGACGCCGACGTGGCGATCTGCAGCGCCGCCGTCGCCGACTACACTCCCACCGCCCCCGCCGACCACAAGCTCAAGAAGAGCCGCGAGCACCTTGACGCGATCGCGCTCGCGGAGACCGCGGACATCCTGGCGGACCTCTGCGCCGGGAAGGGCGGCCGCATGGTCGTGGGCTTTGCGGCCGAGACCGACGACCTTCTCGCCCATGCTTTGGAGAAGCTCCGCGGCAAGGGCGCCGACCTCATCGTCGCCAACGACGTGAGCCGACCCGAGTCCACGTTCGGCGCCGACACCAACCGCGTCGCACTCGTGAGCGAGCAGGGTGTGAGACAGCTCGAGACCATGCCGCTCACCGACGTCGCGAACGCCATCCTTGACAGCGTCGCGAGGGAGCTGGTCCGATGAGCGGGCTCGTCATCGGCTGCCACCTCTCGACGGCTGCCGGCTACGCCGCCATGGCGAACGATGCCGTCTCGATCGGCGCGACCACGTTCGCCTTCTTCACGCGCAACCCACGCGGCGGCAACGTCCGCGCGCTCGACGACGTGGATCTCGCGGCGTTCCTCGCCACGCTTGAGGAGCATCGCATCGGCCCGCTCGTGGCCCATGCCCCCTACACCTACAACCTGTGCTCCTCGAAGCCGGAGACCGTCGAGTTCGCCCGGCGCGCGATGCGCGAGGACCTGGCGCGGATGGAGCTCCTGCCCGGGCACCTCTACAACCTCCACCCCGGCGCTCACGTAAAGCAGGGTGCCGACGTGGGGGTTCGTCTCATCTGCGAGGGCCTGAACGAGGTGCTCGAGCCCGGGCAGTCAACGACGGTGCTGCTCGAGACCATGGCGGGCAAGGGCAGCGAGGTGGGTCGCAGCTTCGAGGAGCTCGCGCGCATAATCGACGGCGTGGCGCATGACGAGCTTCTGGGCGTGTGCCTGGACACCTGCCACGTTGCCGACGCAGGATACGACATCGTGCACGACCTCGACGGCGTGCTCGACGAGTTCGACCGCGTGATCGGCCTGGAGCGCCTGCGCGCCCTGCACCTCAACGACTCCAAGAACCCCCTCGGGTCGCACAAGGACCGCCACGAGCGGATAGGGGAGGGCGCGCTCGGCCTCGGGACCTTCCGTTCCGTGGTCACAAACCCGCGCCTGGAGGGCCTGCCCATGGTCCTGGAGACCCCGCAGACGGGGCTCGACGGCTGGGGGGCTGAGATCGCCCTGCTGCGTCGCCTCGCCGCAGGGGAGGCGAAGGCATAGTGGGCATCCTCATCGGCCTTGAGCGCGTGGGGCACGAGTGGCCCGGCAAGCGCGTGCTCGAAGAGCAGACCATCGGCATCAACGAGGGCGAGCGCATCGGCATCGTCGGCCGCAACGGCGACGGCAAGTCCACGTTGCTCGAGATCGTCGGTCAGGCGCTGGAGCCAGACTCCGGCACGGTGACCTGGCGCCGCGGAATCGCCGTGGGCTACCTCGGTCAGACGGACGAGCTGGACGACAGGGACCCCGTGCGTCGCGCGATCTTCGGGGACGTCCCCGAGTACACGTGGGCCTCGGACGCCCGCATACGCGCGATCCTGGACGAGCTGGTGGGCGACCTCGACCTCGACGGGCTCGTGGGCGAGCTCTCCGGCGGCCAGCGGCGCCGCGCCGATCTCTGCCGCGTGCTCTGCCACACCTGGGACGTCATCCTCATGGACGAGCCCACCAACCACCTCGACCTCGCCGCCATCGAATGGCTGGCCGACCACCTCAAGCGCCGCTGGCCGGCCGGCGAGGGAGCGCTGCTCGTAGTCACCCACGACCGGTGGTTTCTCGACGAGGTCTGCGAGCAGATGTGGGAGGTCCACGACCGGCGAATCGACCCCTTCGAGGGCGGTTACTCCGCCTACATCCAGCAGCGCGTCGAGCGCGAGCGCCAGGCCGCCGTCATTGAGGAGCGCCGCCAGAACACGCTGCGCAAGGAGCTCAACTGGCTCGCGCACGGCGCGAAGGCGCGCACGAGCAAGCCGAAGTTTCGCGTCGAGGCCGCACGCGCCCTCATAGCCGACGACCCGCCGCTCAGAAACCCGCTCGAGCTCAGGCGCCTCGCCGTGAGCCGCCTGGGCAAGCAGGTCATCGAGATGAAGGACGTGAGCTTTGCCTATGCGAACGGCCCGCGCGTGATCGACGACGTCTCGTGGATCGTCGGACCGGGCGACCGCTACGGCATCCTGGGTGCCAACGGGGCGGGCAAGTCCACGCTGCTCGCCCTCATGACGGGCGCGCTCGCGCCCACGTCCGGCACCGTGAAGGTCGGTGCGTCGGTGCGCTTCGGCTTCATGAGCCAGCACCTGGACGCGCTTGGCGAGAGGGACGACTGGCGGGTGCTCGAGGTCCTCGGCCGCTACAAGCGGAGCTACCTCGTCGGCGGCAAGCCGCAGAGTCCCACGCAGCTCATCGAGCGGCTTGGCTTCGAGCAGCGCGAGCTGCAGAGCTTCATACGGGACCTCTCCGGGGGGCAGCGCCGGCGCCTTGCGCTCCTCTGCGTGATCTTGGAGGAGCCCAACGTGCTCGTCCTCGACGAGCCTGGCAACGACCTAGACACGGACATGCTGGCCGTCATGGAGGACCTGCTCGACAGCTGGCCCGGGACGCTGCTTGTGGTGAGCCACGACCGCTACCTCATGGAGCGTGTGACGGACGACCAGTTCGCGCTTCTCGACGGCCGCGTGCGCCACGTGCCCGGAGGGGTTGACGAGTACCTGCGGCTCCTTGCCGAGAGGAGCCGCGAGCCGCAGGCGGCGGACGCCGCGCAGAAGGACGGTCCTTCTCGCCCGACCGATGCCGGCCTCACCAACCAGGAGCGTCGCGAGCTCAAGAAGCGCTTCGACGCGGTAAGCCGCAAGCTGGACAAGACGGCGGGAGAGCCCGACCGCCTGCGGGCGGAGATGGCCGCGGTGGACGCGAGCGACTATGCCGCCCTCATGGCTGCGCAGGAGGCGCTTGACGCGTGCCTGGCCGAACGCGAGGCACTCGAGGACGAGTGGCTCGAGCTCTGCGAGCGCCTTGGGATCGAGTGATCAAGCCTGACTCAGAGCATGACCGCGTCGCGCAGGGCCGCCTCGAAGGCGTCGAGGTCGGCGGCGTCGGGGTGGCCCAGCGCGCGGTCGAAGTTCTCGATCATGGGCGCGAACCTCTTTGGGTCCTGTTCGGCCATCCTGACATAGCGCTCGCGCACGGCGGGCGGCATCTGGCCCTGGCACATGAAGCGTCCGACGACCTCGGCATCCGCCGGAAGCCCTGAGGCAAAGCGCTCGAGCACGCGCTCGTAGTACTCAGCGCTCCCGCCAAAGCCGCATGTGCCGAAGAGGAAGACGCACTTGCCGGCAAGCTGGGGGAGCTTCTCCGCCAGCGACGGGTCGAGACCGCCCTTGTCGTCGGTCCAGGACCCGAGAAGGACGAGCTGCGCCTCGGCCGGTGAGCACTCGTCATGCTCGCCCAGCACCTCGCGCGCGCGGTCGGCGAGCTTTCTGGTGTTGCCCGTCTTCGAGCAGCAGATGATCGCGTATGACATGATGCCTCCCTCTGATGGACCATCCCTCTTGTACCCGTTCCGCTGAGCCTATGCCTCCCAGGAGAAGCTCCCCATGTCAACGCGCCCGTCCGGACGAAACCGCACGCCCTCTGCCTCGAGCATGCGGCGCTGCTCGCCCGCGCCGCCAAAGGCAAAGCCCGACGCCAGGGAGCCGTCCGCGAAGACCACGCGGTGGCAGGGCACGCCGCCGGTGACCCCGGGGCTGCCGTGCATCGCATAGCCCACCTGCCGCGCGCACCTCGGCGCGCCCATGAGGCGCGCTACCTGCCCGTAGCTGGCCACGCGCCCCTCGGGGATCTGCCTCACGACATCCCACGCCCGCTCGAAGAACGACTCCTCCACGACACCTCCCATCCGCTATCCTTCAGACTAGCACCCAACCGAGAGGGGACCACATGAAGATCGACAAGAACGCCGCCGCCCTGCTCGTCATCGACGCCATCGAGGCCGTGGGCGACGACTCGCTCTATGACCCCGACGCTGCGACCGCCGCCTACCGCGCCGCCGTGGCGCGCTGCGTCTCCGTCTGCCACGCCGCCGGCGTGCCGGTGCTCTACTGCAACGACGCGCACGTTCGCGGGCTCGACCGCGAGCTCGACCTCTGGGGCGAGCACGGCATCGCCGGCGAGGTCCGCGTCTTCCCCGAGATCGAGCAGGCAACCGGCGACATCACCGTCCCCAAGCGCCGCTACTCCGGATTCTTCCAGACAGACCTTGACCTCACCCTGCGCGAGCTGGGGGTCACGACCGTCATCGCCGTGGGGGCGGACACCAACATCTGCGTGCTCCACACCCTTGCCGACGCCTACTTCAACAACTACTCCTCGATCGTGGTGACCGACGCCACGATGACCTTCCTGTGCGGCACGCAGGAGGGTGCGCTCGAGCACTGTGAGAAGTGCTACGGCTCCACGCTCTGCACGGCAGCCGAGCTCGAGGCCGCGCTCGCCTAGCCCCGCCCGTTCAGCGCAGGGTCTGGGTTCATC
>DHCMC07803__coassemble_356_pt1 | contig 24673 bp, 25 predicted proteins | sample DHCMC07803__metabat2_low_PE_048 | metagenome-assembled genome bin DHCMC07803 | reverse complement strand
TCGAGATTTGCGACGGGTTGGGGGCGGACGTCCGCGCCTGCGCATAGCACCTCACCCGGCAACAGGACGAACACGAAAAGAGGCCGCAGGCTTTGCCTGCGGCCTCGTCATTTCTGGTCGGGTGGACTGGATTCGAACCAGCGACCCCTTGACCCCCAGTCAAGTGCGCTACCAAACTGCGCCACCACCCGTCGTGCGAGGAAGAACTATAGCATCCCGTGGCCGTGCTGGCAAGCGAGGATTTTCGAATCGGACGCGCCCGCGGCCTCGGTCGGATGTGTCGCGCACGTTTCGGCCGGTCGCGCTCGTGGCGCACCCGCCTATGATGGTTCCACGGCAACGCCAACCTCAGGAGGAAGACCATGTCACGCGTGTACAACTTCTCCGCCGGCCCTGCCGTGCTGCCCGAGGACGTCCTCGCGCGGTGCGCAGACGAGATGCTCGACTACCGCGGCTGCGGCATGAGCGTCATGGAGATGAGTCACCGATCCTCCGTCTTCAAGGGAATCATCGAGGGCGCCGAGGCGCGCCTGCGCAGCCTCATGGGCATTCCCGACAACTACAAGGTGATCTTCACCCAGGGCGGCGACTCGCTGCTCTTCTCCACCGTCTTCATGAACCTTGCCGCAAACGGCAAGGCCGACTACGTGATCACCGGCAACTGGGCAAAGAAGGCCTTCCAGGAGGCGCAGATCCTCGGCGACGCCGTGGCCGTCGCCAGCTCTGCCGACAGGAACTTCTCGTACATTCCCGACTGCTCCGACCTGCCCATCCGCGAGGACGCGAGCTACCTCTACATCTGTCAGAACAACACGATCTACGGCACCAGGTTTCCCGAGCTCCCCAACGCCAAGGGCCACGTCCTCGTCGCCGACCAGAGCTCGATGTTCCTCTCCGAGCCGGTCGACGTCACACGGTACGGGCTCATCCATGCCGGCGTGCAGAAGAACGTCGGCCCCGCCGGCGTGCAGATCGTGATCGTGCGCGAGGACCTCATCCCGGACGACCTTCCGGGTGTCCCGACGATGCTGCGCCTCAGGACGCAGGCCGACGCCGGCTCGCTCTACAACACGCCCAACTGCTGGGGCATCTACGTCTGCGGCCTCGTCTTCGAGTGGATCGAGAAGAGCGGCGGGCTCGCGGCGATGGGGGAGCGCAACGCCGAGAAGGCCAAGGTGCTCTACGACTTCCTGGACGAGTCCGAGCTCTTCTCGTCCACCGTGGAGGGGCGCGACCGCTCCCTCATGAACGTCCCGTTCGTCACGGGAGACGGCGAGCTTGACGCCGCCTTCGTCAGGGAGGCCGCGGCCGCCGGCCTCGTCAACCTCAAGGGCCACCGCTCCGTGGGCGGCATGCGCGCATCCATCTACAACGCGATGCCGCGAGAGGGCGTCGAGGCCCTCGTCGCCTTCATGAAGGACTTCGAGCTCGCGCACCGCGCCTAGGGGAGGTCGCATGTACGCCATCCACTGCATGAACAACATCTCGACCGTGGGCACCGACGTGCTGGAGCGCGCGGGCTACTCCTTCGTCGACGAGCCCGGCGACGCTGACGCCTGGCTCGTGCGCAGCGCCAACCTCCACGAGATCGAGGCGCCCGCCCGCCTGCTCGCCGTCGCGCGCGCCGGCGCCGGCGTGAACAACATTCCCGTCGAGCGCGCCGCAGAGCGCGGGATCGTCGTGTTCAACACCCCCGGCGCCAACGCCAACGCCGTCAAGGAGCTCGTCATCTGCGGCATGCTGCTCGCCTGTCGCGACGTCATCGGCGGCATCGAGTGGGTCCGCGACGCCGTGGACGACCCGCAGATCGCCAAGCGGGCAGAGAAGGCGAAGAAGCGCTTCGCCGGGTGCGAGCTCGCGGGAAAGCGCGTGGGCGTCATCGGCCTCGGCGCCATCGGCTCCGAGGTGGCCGACTCCCTGATCGCGCTTGGCGCCGAGGTCATGGGCTACGACCCCTACCTCTCCATCAATGCCGCATGGGGGCTGGACCGCAGGATCGTGCACGCGACCGACCTCGACCACCTGCTCGAGGCCTGCGACTTCGTCACGCTGCACGTGCCCGCCACCGACACGACGAGGGGAATGATCTCGGCCGAGGCAATCTCCAGGATGAAGCGAGGCTCGGTGCTGCTCAACTTCGCGCGTGACGCCCTCGTGGACGAGCAGGCGCTCGCCGAGGCGCTCGACGACGGCCATCTCGCCCGGTACGTCACTGACTTCGCGAACCCGGCGAGCGCGAACATGAGGAACGCCATCGTGCTGCCGCACCTCGGCGCGTCGACCGGCGAGGCGGAGGACAACTGTGCCGTCATGGCGGTCAGCGAGCTCCGGGACTATCTCGAGAACGGGAACATCTCCAACTCCGTGAACTACGGCCGCGTCGACCTCGGACCGATTGTGTCGGGGTCGCGCATCGCGCTGTTCCACTCCAACACCCAGGGCGTGATTGGCCAGCTCTCCCAGGTCGTCGCTGACGCCGGGCTCAACATCGAGAGCATGAGCAACGTGAGCCGCGGGAACAACGCCTACACGCTCGTCGAGGTCAACGGAACCGTGACTGGCGACGTCGCCCGTCGCCTCGAGTCGCTCGACCACGTGAGGAGGGTGCGCACGATCTCCCCAAGCGCCTAGCGCTTACGGGGGGCGAATCAAATTGCGCTAATATGGGTACCCTTGTGAGGGTGTCAGCCGCGAGTGTGAGGGGCCCGTCCGGTGTCAGAGAGAACGCAGAGAGTCAAGGGGCGCGTCAAGACCATCGCCGACGCAGACGCGGCCGAGACGCAGGCAATGGACGCCGCGGAGAGTCCCATCGGCACCTCGGAGAACCCGTCTTCCCAGGTCTTCACCCTCGCCAACCTCATCACGTTCTGCCGCCTGGGCCTCACCGTCGCGTTCCTCGTCCTGTTTGCGGGAGGGCACCATCGCACCTCCGCGCTCGTCTGCTATGTCGTCGCGGCGTCGACCGACTTCCTCGACGGGCAGATCGCGCGACGCACCCAGACCGTCAGCTGGCTCGGCAAGATCATGGACCCCGTCATGGACCGCGTGCTCCTGTTCACCGGCGTCCTCGGCCTGCTCATCGTGGGCGACCTGCCGATGTGGGTACCCGCCTTCGTCATCGGGCGCGACCTCTACCTTGGTGTCGGCGGCCTCATCCTTCAGCACTTCCGCCGCAGGCCCATCGACGTCGTCTACGTCGGCAAGGCGGCGACCGCCCTGCTCATGGTCGGCTTCTGCGACCTCCTGCTTGGTCTGCCCGTGGTCGACGGGCTCGGCCTCGTCAACGTCCCGTGGCTGCCAGGGCTCAACTCCCAGCCGGCCGCGCTCGGCATCTTCTTCGTCTACGCCGGCGTCATCTGCTCGCTCGTCACCGCCGTCGTCTACACCGGCAAGGGGATCCAGGTCATACGCGAGAGCAGAAGGTCAGGGGCCACGTCATGACGGGCTCGCCCGGTCTCGGCGCCCTCTACGAGGAGCACGTCCTCCTCGGCGCCGACTTTGAGGAGGGCGCGGCGGGGACGCCCCGCGTCGCATGCTATGCGGGGGAGTCCACAGACGGCTCCGGCGCCCTTCTCGCCGACCTGACGGGCTGTGCCTACCTGCTCGCGGGCGGGACGGACGCGGAGGGCTTCTGCGCGGCCGCCCTCGCGGGAAGGCGCTGCGACGTGGGCGAGCTGGCCTGGGAGGCCGTCCTGAACGGCGCCGGCAGGCTGGTGTCCGTCCCCTTGCTCATGCGTACCGGCACCACCGAGCACGTCGTCATCGATGCCAGCCGCCGCTCCGAAGCCCTCGGGGCATGGCTCGAGTTCCTCTCGCGCGCCTCCTCTGAGGAGGGGGGCGTCGCCTTTCCCGACCTCGCCCTCGAGGACGCGAGCGGCATGCTCGTCCCGATGCTGCTCGCGGGACCCTCCGCGACCGAGGTGCTCTCCGACTACCTCTCGGACGACGCCCGCCCGCCCGTCGCGGGCGAGGTGCTCCAGCTCAGGCTCGACGCCATACCGACGCTTGTGGCACGTCTCCCCGGGGCGTTCGTGCCTCCCGCCTATCTCGTGCTCGCCCCCGTCGCCTCCTCGCGCATACTATGGAGGAGCCTGCTCTCCTTCGCCGAGGTCGCCCCGATCGGCCATCGCAGGCTGCGCGAGCTGCTTGACCGGCACCTCCCGTGGGCTGGGGCCCTGGGTGACGCCTCGTCGCCGGCACGGCGCTCGGCGCTCGCGAACTGGGGCCTGGTGCGAGGCGACGACGCGTTCGTCGGGTCACGCGCACTCGCCTGACGGAGACGGACCGGCCCAGAAAGGGGAACCCTCCATGAAGTACTCGATCAACGCCGAGCGGGCGCCCGAGGCCATCGGGCCCTACTCTCAGGGGACCACCGCCGGCAGGCTCGTGTTTGCCTCCGGTCAGCTGCCCATATCGAGCACCGACAAGAGCCGGCTGGTCGACGGGGGGATCCGCGAGCAGACCGAGCGGGTCATCGACATCATCGAGTCGATCCTCGACGAGGTCGGCTGCACGCTCGCCGACGTCGCCCAGACGACCGTGTACCTCGCCGCCCTCGATGACATGGACGCCATGAACGAGGTGTACGCGCGGCGCTTTACGACGCCCGCCCCCGCGCGCGCCGTCGTGGGCGTGAGCGAGCTGCCGCTCGGCGCGCTCATCGAGATGGACTGTGTCGCCTGTCGCTGAGGCGCGCTATGATAGAGCCATAGACGACGAGGGGAGAGACATGCCCGCCAACAACACCACCGGCTCCGGCGCCACCGAGATCTTCCGCATGCCCGCGGCCGACTCGACGGTTCCCGACCTCATGGGGGCCCACCGCCCCGCGCACCCCACGCTCACCATCGTCAAGGGGCCCCAGATCGGCGAGGTCTTCGAGCTCGACTCCCCGCAGATCTCGCTCGGCCGCGACCCGCGCAACAGCGTGTTCCTGAACGACATGACGGTCTCGCGCCACCACGCCCGCATGGACCTCGGCAACATCGCCGCCGGCTACGCCACGATCGAGGACCTCGGCTCCCTCAACGGGACCTGGGTCGACGGGGCCATTGCGACCAGGGCGACCCTCAAGGACGGCTCGACCATCCAGATCGGCACCTTCCGCATGGTCTTTCACACCAACGCGCGCGCGCGCCGCATCGACACCGAGGCATAGGCGTCATGACCGATGCCGGCTACCTCACCATCGGCAAGGTCGTCAAGAAGCTGCAGCAGCAGTACCCCGACCTCTCCATCTCGAAGGTTCGCTACCTTCAGGAGGAGGGGCTGCTCAACCCGTCCAGGACGCCCAGCGGCTACCGCCTCTACTCGCAGCGTGACGTCCGCCGCCTGGAGACCATCCTCTACCTCCAGAAGAACCGCTTCCTGCCCCTCTCCGTGATTAAGGAGCAGCTCGAGCGTGCAGACGCGGGCCAGGCCCCGTCCACGGACGGAGACGGCGGCGTCCTCGCCGACGCCATCACGCTTCCCGTCGAGGACGAGGAGAACCTCGCCAAGCTCCACCCCATCGACAAGATCCCGGACCTCCTCGGCGTGACCGTGAGCTTCGTCCGCCAGCTCTCCGAGGCGGGCGTCATCACGCTCACGCGCTCCCCGCACGGCCGCGACCTCGTCGATGGGCGCGACCTCCCGCTGATTCGCGTCTGCGACGAGCTGAGGCACTTCGGCATCGGGCCCAGGAACCTTCGACAGTACGTCATCGCCGCCAACCGCGAGTCATCGATGTTCGAGCAGGCGCTCGTCGTCTTCGCCGCAAAGGCCGGCGGGGTCGAGATCGAGGACACCGAGGCTGCGCGGGCGCGCTACGAGCATGCCTTCTCGCGCATGCTCGGGTTGACCAACGCCGTCCGCGACGAGCTCATAACCCGTCGTGTCACAAAACCGTTCAAAGACATGGCGCCGGGCTCGCCCCGGCCCGAGGAGGGGAGACGCCCGTGAGCGACTTCGACTTCGAGAGCAAGATCATCGACATTCCCGACTATCCGGAGCCCGGCGTCATCTTCAAGGACATCACGCCGCTGTTCGACGACGCTGAGGCGCTCCGCGCCGTCGTCGACGCTATCGCCGACCACTTTGCCGACAGGGGCGTCACCAAGGTTGTCGGGGCCGAGGCCAGGGGCTTTCTCGTCGGCGTCCCGGTCGCCTATCGCCTGGGGTGCGGCTTCGTTCCCGCCCGAAAGCCCGGCAAGCTCCCGAGGGCGGTCTACTCCCAGTCCTACTCGCTCGAGTACGGCACCGACGAGCTCCAGATTCACCGTGACGCCCTGAGCGCCGACGACACCGTCCTCATCGTCGACGACCTCATCGCCACGGGGGGCACCGCCGTCGCGACCGCACGACTCGTCGAGCAGTCCGGCGCACGCGTCGCCGGTTTTGGCTTCATCCTCGAGCTGGGCTTCCTCAACCCGCGTGACGTCGTCTCGCGCGAGTACGACCAGGACCTCTTCACGCTCGTCAAGGTGAGCTGACGCCCCCGCCCAGTTTTTTTGCCCTTCGTATGATGGCCGGCCACGCCTCGCCGATACACCCTATAATGTGGTGCATACCAGCGAAGGGATGTCATGAACCTCTCAAGAAGAGCAGCAATAGCAGGACTTTTCTCACTGCCTCTCGCGACCGCGGCCGCCCTCTCCATGCCCGACCCCGCGCGTGCGGACACCGCGGATGAGGTCGCGGCCGCCGCGGCGCAGCTCGAGTCGCTTGGGTCGGAGCTCTCCAGCATGCAGTCGAGCCTTGCCGAGGCCACGACCGCCCTCGAGCAGACCGACTATGAGATCGAGGAGAAGAGCGCGCAGATCGAGGAGCAGCGCATCGTGCTCGCCGACAAGCAGACGCAGCTCGGCAGCCTTATGAAGGCCTCGTACAAGTCGGGCAGCACGACCATGCTCGACTTCGTCCTCAGCTCGTCGAGCTTCGAGGAGCTCGTCACGCGCGTCTACTACCTCGACAGCATCTCCGAGAGCGAGGCCGCCTCCATCGAGGAGGTGCGCACGCTCGCGGCGCAGCTCGAGCAGGACAAGGCGGACCTCGAGAGCAAGCAGGCCGACCAGCAGAGCCAGGTCGACGCCCTCAACTCCCAGGTGAGCGAGTACCAGGCCCGCGTCGCCGAGGCGCAGGCGGTCTACAACTCGCTCGACGCCCAGCTCCAGGCCGAGCTCCAGGCGCAGGAGAACGCAGAGATCCAGGCGGCGATGGACGCCGCGGAGCTGCAGAACCAGCAGGATCAGCGGCCGAGCCAGGGGCAGGGCACCGACCAGGGTAGCCAGCAGCCCTCCACCGACCCCGAGCCCGACCAGGAGCCCGAGCGGCCCCAGGGTGGCGGCAGCGGGGGGCACACCCCTGCCGGCGGCGGCGTCGCGACCGCGCTTGCACAGGTCGGCAAGCCCTACGTCCTGGGTGCCGCGGGCCCTGACGCCTTCGACTGCTCCGGTCTCGTCTACTACTGCTACGGCAGCGCCCGCGGGCGTTCCACGTGGCAGATCGCCAACTCGCTCAAGAGCACCGGGGACTGGAAGACGAGTCTCAGCCAGCTCAACTACGGAGACCTGATCTTCACCTCGCCCGGTCACGTCGGGATCTACCTCGGCAACAACCAGCTCGTTCATGCTGCGACCCCCGCCGTCGGCGTCGTCGTTGCCAGCCTCTGGGGCGAGTTCTACGGCGGAGGTCCCTACTAGGCGATGGGCAGCAGGGGCGGGGCAGGTCAGAATCTTGTCTCGAGGCGCCTCTCCCGACGCTTCCAGGTCACCCTGGTGGGGGAGGGCGCCCTCGTCGGCATCGTCGCCGGCGCGATTGTGACGCTCTATCGCCTTGCGCTCTCTCATGCCGAGGGGCTCCTCCGCCTCGTCACGGGCGAGGCGGCCGGCAGCGCCCTCCTGACGCTCGGCTGGCTCGTCCTGCTCCTTCTCATGATGCTGGTCGTCTCCGCACTCATAAGGTGGGAGCCCGCTACCTCCGGCTCCGGCATCCCACAGGTCGACGCCGAGGTCCTGGGGCGCCTCGACGCGCCGTGGGCGCGCGTCATCCCTGCGAAGTTCGTCGAGGGGACCCTGCTCGCCCTCTCAGGTCTCTCCCTCGGCAGAGAGGGGCCCTCGGTCCAGCTCGGGGGGATGTCCGGCAAGGCCGTCTCGCGCACGCTGGGCCGAAGAAGGGGAGAGGAGCGCCTGCTCGTCACCTGCGGTGCCGCCGCCGGCATGTCCGCCGCCTTCCATGCGCCGCTCACCGGCGTCCTCTTCGCCCTGGAGGAGATCCACAGGGAGTTCAGCGCTCCGCTGATCATCTCCGTCATGAGCTCTGCCGTGGCCGCTGACTTTCTCGTCTCGCAGGTCCTTGGCCTCGAGCCCGTGGTCAGCCTCGTCTTTCTCGTCGACCTGCCGCACGCGGACTACCTCTTTGTCGTGGCGCTCGGCGTGCTCTGCGGCCTTCTCGGCGCTCTGCACAACCGTGGAATGTTCGCCGCCCAGGACCTCTACGCTCGTCTACCGGCCCCCATCGCCAACCTTAGGCTCATCATCCCGTTCGCTGCCGCCGGACTCGTTGCCTTCACCTGGCCCGAGCTCATGTGCGGGGGAGACGCCATCGTCGAGGTCCTCCAGGCGCGGGCGTTCCCGTCCGTGACGACGCTCCTTGCGCTGCTTCTCGGAAAGTACCTCTTCACCGCGGTCTGCTTTGGCTCGGGCGCCCCGGGGGGCACGCTCTTTCCGCTCGTAGTCCTCGGCGGGCTCGTGGGAGGGGCGTTCTCGGTCGTCGCGATGCGGCTCGGGTTGCCCCCGCTGTATTGTCCCAACTTCGTGGCGCTCGGCGTGGCCGGCCTCTTCTCGGGCGTCGTGCGGGCACCGGTGACGGCCGTCGTGCTCGTCTTCGAGCTGACTGGCTCGCTGGACGCGCTCCTCTCGGTCACGCTCGTCTCCGTGCTCGCATACGTCGTGTCGAGCCTCACGCGCGCCGACGCCTTCTACGAGCACCTCCTGGCCGCGCTTCTCGGCACCTCGGTCGACGACGAGGTCGTCGGCGGGCACGTCGGCGAGCGCGACCTCGGCACGGTGCGCGTGGGAGCAGGGAGCCGACTGGAGGGCGCCAGGATTTGCGACGTCCCATGGCCGGACGGCGTGAGGGTGCTCACGGTCGAGCGCGCCGGACAGAGACTGGTCCCGACCGGGGACACCGTGCTTCTTGCCGCGGACGAGCTGCTCTTCATGGCAAACGAGGGTGCGCTCGACGACGCGCGGCTCAAGCTCTCGCTCATGGGGGAGCAGCGTGTGCGACCGTGAGCGGTCCTCTGGGCGCACACGGGTTTATCTCCGCGCTCTTCCTTACTTTACATAAGATATATTATCACGGTTTTGTTTGGATGAGCGTAAGCCGGTTCGCGCCCGCCCTCAGCCCTCTATCGGCCTGCCGAGAAACGCGGCGGCGCTCGTGGCAGCCACGGCTCCGTCGGAGGCGGCCGTGACGATTTGGCGCAGCGGCTTGGCTCGCGCGTCGCCAGCGACGAACAGCCCCGGGGTGCGCGTGGCCATCCGCTCGTCGGTCACCGCGTAGCCGGAGTCGTCGAGCTCGACGAGCCCGCTCAGCACCTCCGTCTCGGGCTGGCGTCCCACGAGGACGAAGATGCCGAACGAGCCTTCCTCATGCTCCTCGACATAGGTGTCGCCGGAGGCGTTGTCCCGGAACGTGACCTTCGAAGGAAGCGCGCCGCCCTCGACGCCGACGACGCTCGTGAGGAGGCGGACCTCGACCCGCTCGCTTCGCTCGAGCTCCTCGACGAGGGCGGCCTGCGCTCTCAGGTGGTCCTTCCTCACAACGAGCACGACCTTCGAGGCGAGCCTCGACAGGAACAGCGCCTCCTCGGCGGCCGAGTTTCCTCCCCCGATTACGAACACCTGTTTGTTTCTGTAGAACATGCCGTCGCAGGTGGCGCAATACGAGACTCCCCTGCCCGTGAAGGCAGTCTCGCCCTCAAAGCCCGCCTTGCGCGGGCGCGCCCCAACGCAGGCGATGACGGCCTTTGACGCATGCCTCCCCGAGGAGGTCTCGACGGTGAACAGCCCAGTCTCCGCGTCATGCGCGATGCCGCTCACCGGATTCATCTCGATACGGGCCCCGAGGTCCTCGGCCTGCTGTCGCATCGCGTCAACCAGGCCGAACCCGTCGGCATGCGGGACGCCCGGGTAGTTGTCGATCTCGCCTGTGAGAATCATCTGCCCGCCGAGCGCCTCGCGCTCGAAGGTGACGGCGTCAAGCATGGACCTGCTCGCGTAGAGCGCAGCCGACAGGCCGGCCGGCCCGCCGCCGACGATGATGAGGTCTCGGACGTTGTGGGTCATGGCCTCTCCTCCTCCCGGGGGCATTTCACTTAGGATACCCGGCGCGGGAGATCTCATACATAAATGAGGGGTGGTGACCCGCATTTGCCACCACCCCTCGCGATCCGCGGCTCCCCTGCCTTAGGCGTCCTTGGGACGTGGGAGCACGAGGTTCATGAGAATGCCGACGAGCGTCGAGGTGGCCATGCCGGGAAGGGTGTAGTCCCCGACCGGAATGGAGATGCCGGAGGTCTCCATGCCAACGCCGAGTATGATGACCACAGAGGCGATCATCAGGTTGCGGTTGACGTCAAAGTCGACCCGGTTCGAGACGAGCATGCGCAGGCCGTTCGAGGCGATCAGGCCAAACAGCAGCAGGCTCACGCCGCCCATGACCGGACTCGGTATCGACTGGATGAGCGCCGCGAGCTTGGGGCAGAACCCGCCGACGACGAGCGCGAATCCTGCCGCGTACCAGAAGATCTGCGTGGAGTAGACGCGCGTGACGCTCATGACGCCGATGTTCTCGGCATAGGTCGTGGTGGGAGGGCCTCCGAGGAAGCCGGAGATGACGGTGGAGATGCCGTCGCCCGCAAGCGAGCGCGGCAGCATCTCGCGGTAGTCCTTCCCCACGATCTCGCCGACGGCGAGCAGATGGCCGATGTGCTCGATCACCACCACAACGGCGACGGGGGCCACGAGCGCGATCGCACCCGGGTCGAAGCGAGGCAGGGAGACGTGCGGGAGCCCCACCCAGGCGGCCTCCGCCACCGGGGTGAAGTCAACGAGCCCGAGCGCGAGCGACAGGAGGTAGCCGACGATGATGGCGAGAAGAACCGGGACGGTCCCCACGATGCCGCCCATGCTCGAGAAGACGACGGCGGCGGCGAGCGTCACGAACGAGACGATCGCCCCGGTGCCGTAGAAGACGCTGGCACCCGAGGCGTCGGTCGTCATGAACGCCATGTCAGCGGCCGTGGCGGCGAGACCGACGCCGATGACGACCATGACGGAGGCGACGAGGACCGGCGGCAGGAGCCGGTCGAGCCAGCCGGTACCCACAAGCCGAATAATCCCCGACACGGCGAGAAACACGAGGCCGGCGACGACGACGCCCGACATCGCCGCGTCGAGGCCCTGGGTGGCGCCGACCGCGAGGATGGGGCTGATGAAGGCGAACGAGCTGCCGAGGTAGCTCGGAATCTTGTTTCTCGTGACGAGCAGGTAGCAGATGGTGCCGATGCCCGAGCACATGATGGCGACGTTGGGGTTGAGGCCCGTCAGAACCGGGACGAGCACGGTCGAGCCGAACATGCTCATCATGTGCTGGATGCCGAGAGGGATGGCCCTCCCGACGGAGACGCGGTCGTCGACACCGATGACCTCGCGCTCGTGAGCGCTCATGGCACGCCCTCCTTACTGGTCGAAGCCCACATGAAAAAGGGCCCGGGCACGAGGCCCGGGCCCGCAGGGATCCTAGACGACGAGGAAGTACACCAGGAAGGCCAGGGCCGCGATCCACATGAGCGGCTTGACCTTCTTGAGCTGACCGGTCACCGCCGCGACGACGACGTAGGCGATGAAGCCGAAGCCGATGCCGTTGGAGATGGAGTAGGTCAGGGGAACGCCGGCGACGATGAGGAATGCCGGCAGGCCCTCGAGCAGGTCGGACCAGTCGATCTCGGTCACCTCGCTCATCATGAGGTATCCGACGAAGACAAGCGCGCCGCAGGTGGCGGCGGAGCTCACCACGGAGATGAGCGGCGAGAAGAACGCGGCGACGATGAAGAGCAGGCCGGCGACGACCGAGGAGAGGCCGGTGCGGCCGCCGTCGGCGGCGCCGGAGGCGGACTCGACGAAGGTCGTGATGGAGGAGGCGCCCACGAGGCCGCCCACCGCGGCGGCGGCGGAGTCAACGATGAGGATGGGCTTAATGTCCTTGACGCGACCGTCGGGCTCGAGGAACTCGCCCTGCTTGGCGACTGCCATCGCGGTTCCCATGGTGTCGAAGAAGTCGGACATCATGAGGGAGAAGGCGAAGATGAGCAGCGTCGGGTTCGTGACGACCTTCGCAATGCCCATGATGCCGGACTCATCGGCCTGGAAGGGCGCGCCGAAGGTGGTGAAGTCGAGGCCGGAGACGATGCCGGAGGGCATCTGCGTGACGCCGAGCGGGATGCCGGCGATGACGGCGAGCACGATGCCGAGCAGCAGGGCGCCCTTGACGTTCATCGCGTAGAGGACGATGGTCACGACGATCGAGATGAGACCGACCAGGAAGGTCGGGCTGAAGACGTCGCCGAGGGCGACCATCGTGGACTCGTCGGCGACGATGATGCCCGCGTCGGCGAGGCCGATCATGGCGATGAACAGGCCGAGGCCGACCGAGATGGCGTGGCGCAGGGACACCGGGATGGCGTCCATGATCGCCTCGCGAAGGCCGCACAGGACCAGGATGAGGATGGCGACGCCCTCGATGAAGATGACGGCGCTCGCGGCGTGCCAGTCACCGCCGGCGATGCCGGTCAGCGTGAAGGCGAAGACGGCGTTGACGCCCATGCCCGAGGCGCATGCGAGCGGACGGTTGGCGATGAGGCCCATGAGGATGGTCATGATGCCGGCGCCGAGGCACGTCGCGGTGACGGCCGCGGTGGCCGGAATGCCTGCCTGCGTGAGCAGCGAGGGGTTGACCGCGATGATGTACGCCATCGCGAGGAACGTCGTCAGGCCTGCACGGACCTCCTGGCCGACGCTCGAGCCCCTCTCACCCGCCTTAAAGAAAGAATCCATAGAGTAACATCCCTTTCCTGTTGCCACGTACACTATGTGTCCTGCCGCGGCAGAGCCGCAGACGCAAAACCGACGCTAGACACCGCTCGAGCCAAAGCCGCCGGCACCGCGGTCCGTCTCGTCGAGCTCGTCGACCTCGACGAGGGTGACGGCGGGGACGCGCTGGATGACGAGCTGGGCGATGCGATCGCCGCGCTTGATGCGAATGGACCGCTCGGGATCCAGGTTCACGGCACAGACCTTGAGCTCGCCGCGGTAGTGGGAGTCGACGAGACCGGGCGTGTTCGCCATCGAGAGCCCCTCGCGCAGGGCGAGGCCGCTGCGGGGCTGCACGAACCCCGCGTAGCCCTCGGGGATGGCGACGGCAAGCCCCGTGGAGACGAGGCGCCGCTCGAGCGGCGCCAGCGTGACGTCCTCGCTGGCCCTCAGGTCGAGCCCGGCGTCCCCGGCGTAGGCATAGCTCGGAAGCTCGACCTCGGGATCGATGCGCTTGATCGGAAGCGAGACGATGTCGTCAGTCATGCAGGCTCCTCAACTCCTCGCTGAACTCGTCCACGTCCTTGAAGTCTCGGTAGACCGAGGCAAAGCGGACGTAGGCGACCTTGTCGACCGATATGAGGCGCTTGAGCACCATGCTCCCGAGGTCCACGGAGGAAACCTCGAGCGTCCCGCCGTCACGCAGGCTCGACTCAATGTCGTCGATGAGCGCCGAGAGGCTCGCGACGGGAATGTCGCGCTTCACGGTGGCGGTGAGCAATCCCCTCATGAGCTTCTGGCGATCGAAGGGCTCCTTGTGCCCGTCGCGCTTGACGACGACGATCGGCATCTCCTCGCAGCGCTCGTACGTCGTGAAGCGGAAGCCGCATCCCATGCACTCGCGACGACGGCGAATGGCATCGTTGTTCTCCGAGGGGCGCGAGTCGACGACCTTGGACTCCTCGCAGCCACATCTGGGACAGCGCATCTAACCCTCCTCTACCGGCAGCAGAGGAAACGGTATCACAAAACGCACAAATTTGACCAGCGAAAGGCTTCAGGAAACGAAGTGGAAAGGGGCGTTTACCCCATCGAGACAGGCGCGGGTACGACGAGGCGCTGCCCGGCGCTCAGGAGCGCGTCGTCGAGCCCGTTGCGCTCGGAGATCCAGGACACGAGGTCGGAGGCAGTGACGTCCTGTATGCCGAGCGACGAGGCGATCGACCACAGCGAGTCACCGTCACGGACGACGAGCTCCTGCTCGGGAAGCTGCGAGATGGCCCGCTCGCGCGCCTGTGCGACGCGGGCGTCGGTCGCGACGCTGACCGCGCACAGCGCGAGCGCGACGATGACGCCCAGCGCTACGAAGGCGAGCGACTGCCTCGGGGTGAGACGCCCCGAGACGCGGCCATGTTCGCGACGGGGGCTCAGACCGCCTCTGATCAGGACGAGGTGCGGACGCTGCTCGAGGGCCGCGGTCCCGTCGAAGGCAGGCATGGCGTAGCTGGTGCGTGTCATCTGCGTATCCCCTTTCGCTTGCGGCATGCGTCCGTTATACGGGAGGGCCCGGACACAAATCGCAAGCCGGAAGAACCAGAACATCTGTACCTAAGTATGGCGGTACATCTGTTCGTGTCAAGAGAATTCAGAACATTTGTTTGCGGAAGCGGAAAAAACCCGTATACTTGTTCCAGAGGAGAAGGAGGCACCCATGGCAAAGGCCAAGCTCGGCAAGCGTCAGCTCGCCATCTATGACTTCATCCGCACCTACACAGACGAGCACGGCTATCCTCCATCGGTGCGTGAGATCGGGGCCGCCGTCGGACTCGCGTCCCCCTCGACCGTGCACATGCACCTCAAGGTCCTTGAGGAGCGCGGGCTCATCAAGCGCGACTCCAAGAAGCCCCGCACCATCGAGGTCATGCAGGACCGCCAGTCACCCGACGCCGACGCCGGCCAGCCCCTCGCCAGCGTGAGCGAGGACGTGGGCTCCAACGTGATCCGCCTCCCGCTCGTGGGTCGCGTCGCAGCGGGGGTCCCCATTCTCGCCGAGCAGAACGTCGAGGAGACGCTTGCGCTTCCCACCTCGGTCGTCGGCGACGCAAGCTCCTTCGTCCTCAGGGTCCGGGGGGAGTCCATGGTCAACGCCGGCATCTATGACGGGGACTACATCGTTGTCAAGGAGCAGCGCGACGCGCATGACGGCGAGATCGTCGTCGCGCTCATCGACGACTCCGCCACGGTGAAGACGTTCTACCGCGAGCGCGACCGCGTGCGCCTCCAGCCCGAGAATGACACGATGTCGCCCATATACGTCGAGAACCCGATCATCCTCGGCCGGGTCACGGCGCTGATTCGCTCCATCTCGTGACGCCGCGTCCGGCCGAGGCGTCAGGGCGCGCCGACGGGCGCCGGGTCGGGGTCTTTGACCTCGTCCGTGGTTTCTCCGTCGTTTCGATGGTGCTCTTTCACCTCGTCTATGACCTGAAGTTCATCGTGGGGGCAGACGTCGCGTGGTTCGCCCCTCCCCTTCAGGACGTCTGGCGATGCAGCATATCGTGGGTGTTTTTGTTCGTCGCCGGGTGCATGTACCCGCTCTCGAGGAGCAACCTGCGACGGTCCCTCGAGTACGGCGCGGTGGCACTCGCCATATGGCTCGTCACGACGGTCGCCTCCGTCGACACGCCCATCTCCTTCGGCATCATCTACTGCATGGCCGCATGCACCCTCGTCGCCTGGGCGCTCGGCCGCGCCGGCGCCCTGCCCCGCGGGCGGATGGCGGCGCTCCTGCTTCTCGTTGCCTTCCTCGCACTGCAGGGCCTGGCGGACGGAACCGTCATCCTCGGGACCGTCCGCGTCCCCGAGGGGCTCTACGCCACGCCGTGGCTCTCCTGGCTCGGGCTCCCGGGCCCGCGCTTCTCCTCGGGAGACTACTATCCCCTGCTCCCCTACCTCGCGCTCTATCTTGCCGGGGCAGCCATGGGGTCGAGGTGGGCGAGTCGGGGCTATCCCGAGTGGGCGCGACGAGCGCGTGTCGCGCCCCTCAACTTCGTCGGAAGGCACGCCCTGGCAATCTACGTCGCGCACCAGCCCGTCATCCTCGGCGCCTGCGCGCTCCTCGCTGCGATCTAGGCCTCGGGGGCGTCCGTGACGACGTAGCGCTCGAGGGTGGCCGCCATGCGCGCGTCGGCGCGCACCGTGGCGAGCAGACCCTCCTGGACGTAGCTCTCGCGCATGACCTGGCACCGCTCGTGGACCATTTTCATAAGCAGCCCCTTCTCGTAGGGGACGAGCACCGTGAGGGAGACGCTCCCCTCGCCCGCCTCCCGCGCGATTCGATAGAGCAGTCCTCGCACGCCGCTGCCGTCGAGGGCGGAGACCACCTGCGCGTTGGGATGGGCGGCCATCGCGGCGCGCAGCTCGGGCTCGTCGAGCAGGTCGCTCTTGTTGAGCACCTCGACGCAGCGGACGTCGCTCGCACCGATCTCCTCGAGGACCGCCCTCACCGCAGAGATCTCGAGCTCGCGGTGCGGGTCGGAGACGTCGACGACGAGCAGGACGAGGTCGGCGGCGCGCACCTCGGCGAGCGTCGACTTGAAAGACTCGACGAGCGTGGTGGGGAGCTTCTGGATGAACCCGACGGTGTCGGTGATCGTGATGCGGCGCCCCTCCTCGAGCTGAAGCGCCCGAGTCGTGGGGTCGAGCGTCGCGAAGAGCTCGTCGCGGGCGTAGACGTCGGAGCCGGTCAACCGGTTCAGCAGGGTCGATTTGCCCGCGTTGGTGTAGCCGACGAGCGCCACGCGCCACACCCCGGAGTCCCACCGGGCCTTGCTCTGGACCGCGCGCCGCCGCTCGAGGCGCTCAAGCTCGCGACGAAGCGTCGCGATGCGGGCGCGCACGAGGCGCCGGTCCACCTCGAGCTGGCTCTCGCCCTGGCCGAAGCGGCTTCCTATGCCGCCTCGCGTCTGCTCCCCGACAAGGTGGCTCCACATGCCGCGAAGACGAGGGAGCACGTACTGGAGCTGGGCGAGCTGGACCTGCAGGCGGCCCTCGTGCGTCCTGGCGTGCACGCCGAAGATGTCGAGGATGAGCGCGGTGCGGTCGATGATCTTGACCGGCTCGCCCACGAGGCGCTCCAGGTTGGCCTGCTGCGACGGGGTGAGCTCGTCGTCGAAGATGACGACGTCCGCCCCCAGACCCCTCACCGCGGAGACGAGCTCCTCGACCTTGCCCTTCCCGATGAACGTCTTGGGGACGGGGGCGTCGAGGCGCTGCTTCATCGTGAGCACCACCTCGGCCCCGTCGGTCTCGGCGAGCCGACCGAGCTCGGCGAGCGAGTCGTCGCAGCTCCACTCGGAGCGACCGAGGTCGACGCCGACGAGTATCGCGCGCTCGGGGACGGGGGCGGTGGAGTGCGGCTTAAAGCGCGCCATGCGTCGTCTCCCCGAGGTCGGCGAGGATGCGCGCCGCGCCCTCGTCAAGGCTCAACTCGTCGAGGTCGATCCACCGGACCCGCCCGTCGTGACGAAACCACGAGAGCTGGCGCTTCGCGTACCTGCGCGAGCGGAGCTTGATGAGCTCGACAGCCTCGTCCAGGCTCGTCTCACCGGAGAGCGCGGCAAGGAGCTCCTTGTACCCGATGGCCTGGCCGGCGCTCAGCTCCGGTGAGAGCCCGCGCTCCGCGAGCGAGCGCACCTCGTCGAGGAGTCCGGCCGACATCATCTCGTCCACACGGCGGTCTATGCGTGCGTAGAGGCGCTCCCGCGACATGGCGAGCCCCCACAGCCGAGCGTCGTAGCGCGGGGCGCGGCTGTGGAGACCCTCGCTGTGGCGGGCGTAGGAGACGCCCTCGTCGAGCATCTCGAGCGCCCTTACGACACGGCGCACGTTGTGCGGGTGGATGAGCGACGCGCTCTCGGGGTCTCGCTCGGCGAGGAGGGCATACGCCGCGTCGCCGCCCCGCTCGGCGGCGAGGCGCTCGTAGCGCCCGCGTGCAGCACCGTCCTTCTCGCCCGCGGGGAACTCCATCTCGTCTATGACGGCGTTGAGGTAGAGCCCGGTGCCGCCGCACAGGACGGGGACCCTCCCGTCGTCGAGCAGCTCGTCGACGCAGCCGCGCGCGGCCGTCTGGAAGAGCCTCGCCGAGTAGTTCTGCGCGGGGTCGGCGACGTCCACCATGAGCAGCGGGACGCGCCTGGAGGCGGGGGGAGTCTTGGCGGTCCCGATGTCCATGCCACGATAGACCTGCATGGCATCGACCGAGACGACCGAGCTTGCAAGCCGCTCCGCGACCAGCTCCGCAAGCGCGCTCTTGCCAGAGGCGGTGGGACCGACGACGCAGACGACGGGCCCGCGCGCCCTCATCGCGGCTCGCCCTCGACGGCACCGCGAAGATACCATGTGCGCGCCTCGTCGACGCGCACGTCGACGATCGACCCGACGAGCCCCTCGGAGGAGCGGCCGTCGGGAAGGGCGAAGTGAACCGTCTGGTTGTGCTCGCTGTGACCGACGAGGACCCCGGCGTCGCGCTTGGAGACGCCCTCGACGAGCACGCTCACGAGTCCGCCGAGAAAGGCCTGGTTCGCCTCATGCGCCTGGTCGGCGACAAGCGCGGCCAATCGGTCGAACCGCTCCTGGATGACCTCGCGCGGCGTGTCGTCGGCCATCTCCGCGGCAGGGGTCCCGGGTCGGCGGGAGTAGATGAAGGTGTAGGCCGACGAGAACGACGCCTCGCGGACGAGCGAGAGCGTGTCCTGGAAGTCCTCCTCCGTCTCGCCCGGAAAGCCCACGATGATGTCCGTCGAGAGCGCGAGACCCGGCATCGCGGCACGCAGGCGACCAACGAGCTCGAGATACTCCTCGCGGGTGTAGCTGCGGTTCATGGCCCTGAGGACGCGGGTGGAGCCGCTCTGGACGGCCAAATGCAGGTGCGGCATCACCGCCGGCGTCTCCGCCATCGCCGCGATGGTCGCGTCGGAGAGGTCCTTGGGGTTGGACGAGGTGAAGCGGATGCGCTCGACGCCCGTGTCGGCGACGCGGCGAAGGAGCTCGGCGAAGCGCGGCTCCCCGTATATGTTGCGACCGTAGGAGTTGACGTTCTGTCCGAGCAGCGTGACCTCGCGCACGCCACCGGAGACGAGCTGCTCGACCTCGGACACGACGCTCTCGATCGTGCGGCTCTTCTCGCGACCGCGCACGTAGGGCACGATGCAGTAGGTGCAGAAGTTGTTGCAGCCGGTCATGATCGGCACCCAGGCGTGGAACGGGGTCGCGCGGTGGCTGGGGAGGTCGGTCGAGAAGGGCCTCCCCTCCTCGACGGTGTCGACCTCGGCGCGTGAGCCGTCCCCGGCGAACGCGTCGGCGAGAAGCGCGGGGAGGCTCGATATGGCACTCGTTCCGAAGACGACGTCCGCACAGGCCACGTGCTCGCGGATCCTCTCGCCGTCGCGCTGGGCGATGCAGCCACCGATGGCGACGACACGACGCCCCGACGGGGGCGTCGGGGCGCTCACCATGGCCGAGGCCTGCCCGTAGAGGTGCTGGTCGGCCTTCTCGCGCACGCAGCAGGTCATGAAGACGACGATGTCGGCGTGGTCGGGGTCGTCGACGCAGATGCAGCCGCACTCGTCGAGCACGCCGGCGACGCGCTCCGAGTCATGAAGGTTCATCTGGCATCCGAAGGTGCGGACGTAGTAGGTCTTGCCGACGAGCTCGAGCGGGTGCTCCATCATGCCTCCATGTCCTCGGTCGCGGCCGCCGTCCCGGGGGCTGCGAGGCGATGCACGTATACGGCGATGCGGATGGCGGTTCGGCTCTCGCCGCCGATCTCCACGTCGGAGAAGGTGGGGGCGCAGGAGATGTCGACCCCCGTGGGGATGAGGAACCCGCGTGCGATCGCGATGGCCTTGACGGCCTGATTCACGGCGCCGGCTCCCACGCACTGCATGTTGACGGGGACACCGTCCTTGACGAGCCCCGCAATGGCGCCGGCGACCGATGCCGGCGAGGACTTGCTTGAGACCTTTAGGTAGTCCATGTGCGTCTCCTGATGTGATGCTGCGGCGAATCAGCTGCTTCTGAGTTTGTTTGGGTCAATTCTAGTTGTTGGGCGACGGACTGAGAAGTGGCGCTAGTCCGACGGGGCGAGCTCGAAGGTGACCGTCACCCGACTCCCCGAGACGCGCACGCGGGGCTCGCCGCTGAGCGAGAGGTAGTACCTGTCCGCCAGCAGGGAGAAGTCACGCTCCATCACACGGGAGAACTCCTCCATGTCGGCCGGAGCCACCCTGAGCCCCCTGCGGTCGCGAACGAGATCGACGTCATGCTCGCCCGCGACGTCACCGTGGGGGGCGGCAGAGCGCGTGAGCCGGGAGACGACGCTGCGGAGCGGCTTGATCTGGCCAGACACGATGCGATGAGCGGTGCGCTCGGACATCTCGAGCCCCAGCGAGACTGCCTGCTCGCGCAGCTCCCGGGCATCGGCGGCGGCGCGGAGCCGCTCGATGACGGGAAGTCGATCGAGCGAGTCGATGAAGAGGAGGTCGGCGCCGTCGACAGACTGGACGGAGCGGGCGCGGGCCGTGGCGACGATCTCCGCGGGAGACCCAAGATAGACCTCGCAGGCACCTCGCTCCTCCAGCGCAAACTCACAGCAGGTCCGGACGATGTTGTGCGGTCCCCGGACGCAGGCCTCGCGCCCGTCGTCATCGACGCCGACCGTGGGCCAGCTCGACTGGTCGGCGCGCTCGGGGAGCACGGTCGCGTCGGTGACGACGCGCAGGGCGGTTCCCTTGCCGGGTGCGGAGGAGACGACCTCGGCGCTCACCGCGTTCTCGCGTATGGAGAACAGCGCCATGCCGCGACCGTGGATTCCCCAGCGGTCCATGTGGACCGACTCGAGCTTGGAGGTCACGCGCGCCTCGAAGACGCGGTCGTGCATGTCATCCGGAATGCCGGAGCCGTCGTCGAGCATCGTGGTGGCGCGCAGGTCGCCCTCGCGCGCGGTTGCAACGTAGATGTGTCGCGCCCCGGCGTCACGGGCGTTGCGGAGCATCTCGATGAGCGCGTCCTCGACGCAGCGGACGTCATGCTTGGCCTGACGTCGCTCGGCCTCGGCGACGCGGAGCCGGACGAAGCCCTCGCCAAGGCTCTCCTCGACGCGCAGGGCGCGGTCTCCCCCCATCGTCGACACGAAGTCGGCGAGGGCCCCCGAATCGGCCCCCATGTGCCTACTTGGCCACGTCGACGGCGCGGGACTCGCGGATCACGACGACGCGCACCTGGCCGGGATACTCCATCTCGTCCTCGATCTGCTTGGCGATGTCGTGGGCGAGCACCGTGGCCTGGGCGTCGGAGATCTTCTCGGGCTCGACCATGACGTGAAGCTCGCGACCCGCCTGCATGGCGTAGGTCCGCTCGACGCCCTCGTGCGCGTTGGAGATCTCCTCGAGCTTCTCGAGACGCTTGATGTAGTTCTCGGCGGACTCGCGACGAGCGCCCGGCCGCGCGGCGGAGATGGCGTCGGCGGCCTGGACGAGGACGTCGAGGACGGTGTCGGGGTCGACGTCGGCGTGGTGCGCCTCGATGGCGTGGACGATCTCGGGACGCTCCCCGTGACGACGGGCGAGGTCGGCTCCGATCACCGCGTGCGGGCCCTCGACCTCGTGGTCGATGGCCTTGCCGAGGTCATGAAGCAGGCCGGCGCGCTTGGCGGGCGCCTCGTCAAGCCCGAGCTCAGAGGCCATCATGCCGCAGAGCGCGGAGACCTGGACGGAGTGGGAGAGCACGTTCTGGCCGAAGGAGGTGCGGTAGCGCAGGGCTCCGAGGGTCTTGACGAGCTCGGGGTGGAGGTCGTGGATGCCGGCGTCGAAGGCGGCCTGCTCGCCCGCCTCACGCACGCGCTCGGCGACGAGCGCCTCGGCCTTCTTGTAGAGCTCCTCGATGCGCGCGGGATGGATGCGGCCGTCGGCGATGAGGTTCTCGAGGGCGACGCGCGCGGTCTCGCGGCGCACGGGGTCGAAGCTCGAGAGGACGACGGTCTCGGGGGTGTCGTCGATCACGAGCGAGACGCCGGAGACCTGCTCGAAGGTGCGGATGTTGCGCCCCTCGCGGCCGATGATGCGACCCTTGAGGTCGTCAGAGGGGATGTGAACGGAGGTGACGGTGATCTCGCCGGCCTGGTCGGCGGCGCAGCGCTGGATGGCGGTGGAGACGATCTCGCGGGCAGTCTTGTCGGCCTGGGCGCGGACGCGCTGCTCGGACTCCCTCAGGATCTGCGCCTCCTCGCGCACGGACTCCGAGCGCACGCGGGCGAGAAGCTCCTCGTGCGCCTCGTCCGCCGAGAGCCCGGCGATGCGCTCGAGCTCGCTGGACTGACGCTCGAAGAGCTCGTCGAGATCGCTCTTGCGACGGTCGAGCTGCCCCTGGAGGCTCGAGAGCTGGTGCTCCCGACGGTCGAGGGCGTCGTTTCTGTGGTCGAGGGACTCCTCGCGCTGCATGATGCGGTTCTCGAGCGACTGGAGCTCGCTCTTGCGCTTCTTCTCCTCAGCCTCGGAGTTCTGCCTGAGCTGGAGAATCTCCTCCTTGGCCTCGAGCACGGCCTCCTTCTTGGCGTTCTCCGCCTGTCGGGCCGCCTCCTGGGTGATGCGGTCGGCCTCGCTGCGCGCGGAGGCGAGCTGGGCCTCCGCGTCACGAAGCTTCGAGCCGCTCTTCCCCGCGAGAAGGAAGTACACGAGGGCTGCGCCGACGACGAGGCACACCAGCCCCACCACGAAGGTAATCGGATCTGTCATGTCTGCTCCTCAAGAATCACTGGTCAGGCTTGTTCAGGAGACCGCGCGCGTATGCGCGACGGAACCCGCCGTGGAGCAGCAGTCAAAGACGCAGCCGCGAGACGCGGTTCTGACAGCTAACGAAACGTGCCGAAGACAAAATGGTCAGCTGGCGAGCCAGCGAGAGAATGCGCTCCACGAGCATCTCCATCCTAGCGCCGATGTAAGCTCCGTGTCAAATGAACCGCAGGAAGAACGGTATGGGTACGACCTCATTCATGCGGGGCGGAGTCGAGGACCTCGCGCGCGACGGAGGTTGCCAGGCTCGCCGCAAAGCCGCGCGTGCACAGGAACCGAACGAGCTTCTGATAGTCGTTCCTCCCGGAGAGACGACGTCGGGAAGCGAGCGCGAGCGCGCGCTCGCGCTCTTCGTCTGCATTGAAGAACTCCTCGGGCCACCCGGCGACCTCGGAGACGTCTACCCCGCGACGCGAGAGCTCGCGCTCGATCCTGAGCCTCCCCCAGCCGGCGAGAATCTTGGAGCGCGCGAACGCCGCGCCGTAGCGGGCGTCGTCGACGAGGCCGACCTCACATGCGCGGGACACGACCTGCTCGACGACGGAGGTCGGGTAGCCGTCGGACGAGAGGCGGTCGCAGAGCTCGATGCGCGAGTAGTCTCGCCTCCCCACGAGCTCCTCCATGCGGGCATGGACGCACTGGCGGGAGAGTTCGCCGAGGCGGTGCAGAAGCTCGGCTCTGGACGCGGGCGCAAAGCCGTCACGGGAGAGCGCGTCGAGCCGCCTGCCCACGGCCACGGGGACGGAGAGCCGCTCCTCCCCGTGGGACGCGGACTGGAGACACAGAATTGCCCGAGGGCGCACTCTCGTCGCGGCGGATGCGCCGCGGACGGGAAGCTCGACCGACCACGAGAGGGCGGAGTCGCTCACGAGAGCTCGTCGACGGAGACGTCGGCGCCGTCGACGAGCTCGCCCACGCGCTCGTCCCCGAGCTCGAGACCACAGGCGACACGGACCTTGTGGTCGATCTCGTCCATGAGGTCGGGGTTGGAGGCCAGGAACTCCTTCGCGGCCTCGCGACCCTGCCCGAGGCGCTCCCCCTCGTAGGTGTACCAGGCACCGGACTTGTTGACGATGTCATACGCGACGGCCATGTCGAGAATCGAGCCCTCCTTGGAGATGCCCTGGCCGTACATGATGTCGAACTCGGCCTGCTTGAAGGGCGGCGCCACCTTGTTCTTGACGACCTTCACCCGCACGCGGTTGCCGATGACCTCGTCCTTGTTCTTGATGGAGTCGATGCGGCGGATGTCCATGCGCACGGAGGAGAAGAACTTGAGGGCCCTGCCGCCCGGGGTCGTCTCGGGGTTGCCGAACATGACGCCGATCTTCTCGCGCAGCTGGTTGATGAAGATGCAGGTGGTGCGCGACTTGGCAAGGGAGCCGGCGAGCTTGCGCAGGGCCTGGCTCATGAGGCGCGCCTGCAGGCCGACGGAGGAGTCGCCGATCTCGCCCTCGATCTCAGCGCGGGGCACGAGGGCCGCGACGGAGTCGACGACCACGACGTCGATGGCGCCGGAGCGCACGAGCATGTCGCAGATCTCGAGCGCCTGCTCGCCCGTGTCGGGCTGGGAGATCAGGACCTCGTCGATATCGACGCCGATGCGCGCCGCGTACCCGGGGTCGAGCGCGTGCTCCGCGTCGATGAAGGCGACGACGCCGCCGGCGGCCTGCGCCTCGGCGAGGATCTCAAGTGAGAGGGTCGTCTTGCCCGATGACTCCGGGCCGTAGATCTCGATGATGCGGCCGCGCG
>DHCMC07803__coassemble_437_pt1 | contig 25481 bp, 12 predicted proteins | sample DHCMC07803__metabat2_low_PE_048 | metagenome-assembled genome bin DHCMC07803 | reverse complement strand
AGGCCGCCGGCGGCGTGCCCGAGCGCTGCCAGCACGACCACTTCAACCTCACGCACCCGGACACCAACTGGCGCTCCATGATCGAGCACGGCGAGAAGATCGGTCTGGGCACGAGCCGCTACGAGCTGATCGAGGTGAAGTAGCGGCTCTCGGGCTGGCCCTGGGCGGGCTCGCCCTGTGGGCCGGGACCGGACTCGTCGGGTGCGGCGGCGCGCTCGCCCTTCTCGCCGGGCGGATCTGGTTTCGTACATTGGTTACCTGAAAAACCGGGAAACCGCAGGTCGAGAAGAACCGGGCGCCCCCGAACGCTCGTCGAGTGTACGAAACTGCGCCCAGGCGGCGATGTACTATGGAGAAGAGAGCGCGAACCGCCCGCGAGGAGGCCGCCATGCCAAAGGTGATCGTCTTCGGTAGCATGAACATGGACCTGTCCATCGACGCGCCGCGCGTGCCCGACGCCGGGGAGACGCTGGCCGGGTCCGGCTTCATCACCGCCGCGGGCGGAAAGGGCGCCAACCAGGCCGTTGCCGCCGCGCGGCTGGGCGCCGACGTCCGCATGATCGCCGCGGTGGGCGAGGACGGCTTTGGCGAGACGCTCGTGCGCGGCCTTGCGGGCGCCGGGGCCGACGTCTCCCTCGTGCGGCGCCTGCCGGGCGCCTCCACCGGCGTGGCCGTGATCCTGCGCACCGCCGGCGAGAACCGCATCGTGCTGCACGCGGGGGCCAACCATGCGCTCGGGACAGAGGACATAGCCTCCGACCTGCGCCGCATTGGCGAGAAGAACGACATTCTCGTCACCCAGGGGGAGTGCGCGCCCGCGGCCACGGAGGCCGCCCTGCGTGCGGCGCGCGAGCTGGGCCTGTACACCATATACAACCCGGCGCCGGCGCGCCCCGCGCCCGACGACCTCTGGCCGTGCGTGGACCTCGCCTGCCTCAACGAGACCGAGTGCCAGCTCATGTGCGGCATCCTGCCGTCCGACGCCGGGACGTGCCGCGCCGCCGCTGACCGCTTGCGCGCGCTCGGCGCGAGCGCGGTGGTCATAACGCTGGGTGCGGCGGGGTCGTTCGGCGTGGGACCGGACGGAGCGGAGCTGCGGATTGCGGCGATGCCCGCGACGGTCGTCGACACCACGGGCGCCGGGGACACGTTCATCGGCGCGCTCGCGGCCGGGCGCGCGCGGGGCCTCTCGCTCGGCGACTCCATGAGCTGGGGCGCCGCTGCCGCCGCCGTCGCGGTGAGCCGCCTGGGAGCCCAGCCGTCCATACCGACCGCCGCAGAAGTGGAGGCACCGCGATGACGACGAGCGACGCGCGCCGGAGGCTGATCCTCGACCTGGACACCGGCATCGACGACGCGCTGGCCCTCGCCTTTGCGCTGGGCAGCCCGGAGGTCGAGCTCATCGGCGTGACCTGTACGTTTGGCAACGTGGGCATGCGCACGGCCGTGCGCAACACCCGCGTCCTGCTCGGGCTCCTGGGGCACCCGGAGGTGCCCGTCTTCGCCGGCGCGGACCGCGCGCTCGCGGCGACGCGCCCCTATGAGCCGGGCGCGGCCGTCGCGCGCATCCATGGCCGCAACGGCCTGGGTGACCAGCGCGTGTTGGGCTGGTGCTCCCAGGCGCCGGGGGACGCCCTGGACTTTCTGCGCGAGGCGGCCGAGAAGTACGCCGGCTCGCTGCTCTACGTGCCCACGGGCCCGCTCACGAACCTGGCGCACGCGCTGGGCGGCATCCCCGGGCTGACCGAGGCGCTCGGCCGCGTCACCTTCATGGGCGGGGCGCTCGCCGTCCCCGGCAATGTGACGCCCTGCGCGGAGGCCAACGTCGCGAACGACCCCGCGGCTGCCGACGCCGTGCTCCGCGGCGGTCTGCGCACGCGCATGGTCGGCCTCGACGTGACGCACCAGGCGGTGCTCACGCGGGAGGACACCGCCGCATGGCGCGAGCTGGGCACGCCGGCGGCGCTCCTCCTCGCCGACGCGACCGACCACTACATCTCCGTCTACGAGGAGAACAACCCGCAGCTGGGAGGGTGCGCCCTGCACGACCCGCTTGCCGTGGCGGCGGCGATCGACCCCTCGCTCGTGGGCTGTCTCGGCGCCAACCTTCGCGTGGACCTCGAGGGCCCCACGCGGGGTCGCACCGTCTGCGACCCCGACCGCCTGCGCGACGCCGAGAAGACCTGCGAGGTCGCGCTCACGGTTGACGCGCCGCGCTTCCTGCACGAGTTCCGCGCTCGGGTGCTCCGCGCGCTGAGCTGACGGCAGGGCCTCGGCGCCCCGCCTACCCTACTGCTGCTCGGGAGGGCGCAGCTTGGTCAGCGCCGAGTAGTCCACGTCCACCGAGCTGGGGCGCATCGGGCCGGGCGCGTACCAGTCGAGCGCGCAGTCGATCCACGCGTTCCAGAACGGCCACTCGTGCGCGCCGATGTCGGGCTCCCAGTACGTCACGTCAAAGTCGGCGTCCCGCAGCAGCTTCACGAGGTCGCGGTTGTTCTGGCAGAGGCTGTCGTGCAGACCGCACGCGGCGTAGAAGCGCGGCTTGATCAGCTCGGGGTCCCTGCGGAAGCGGTCGATCAGCGCGACGTAGTCCTTGTCGGAGCCCAGCACGGTGTCGATGTCGCCGAAGAAGCGCTCGTAGTACTTGCGCTTCCGCGGCGAGCGGCTCTCGACGGCCTCGAGCACGCGGTCGCGCATGAAGGCGCCGGACAGGGCGATGATGGACCCGAAGCGGTCCGGCCGGAGCAGCCCGTTGATGAGGGCGGTGTACGCGCCGATGGAGATGCCGGCGAGCGCGGTGTCCTCGCGCTTGCGCGACAGCGGGAGCAGGTGGCGCGTGACGTCGACCAGCTCCTCGCTGATGAACTTGCCATGCCACTCGTTGATCTCGGGCTTGTTGAGGTACAGGCCGTCCTCGCCCGACGGCATGATGACCGCGACGTCGCGCGCCTCCGCCGTCTCGACCACATGGGTCTTGTCGATCCAGTCGACGTCCTGGCCGAAGAGCCCGTGCAGCAGGTAGACCGTGCGATACGGCCCGCGACGCTTCTTCGCCAGCTTGTCGCCGTCCATCTTGTCGGCGGGGATGACGACCGTGAGCACCACGTTGCGCTCAAGGTAGTGGGAGTAGAAGTCGACTCTGAGCAGTGCCATTCTCGCCCTCCCCTGGGTCGGGCCGCGACGCTGCCCTACAGAAGCCAGCCGAGCGCCTCGGGCAGCGCGGCGTTCCAGAAGTCCCAGTCGTGTCCGCCGTTCATCTCATGATACGTGACGTCGAGCCCCGTGTCGCGCATACGGCCCGCAAGCATCCGGTTAGCTTCGGCGAGCGGGTCCTGGTTGCCGCAGGTCATGAAGATGCGCGGCCTCGGACGGTCACAGTAGACGAGGTCGGCGGCGAGGCGAGCCGGGTCCTTGTCGGAGTCGCGCACGTGGGAGAGGTCGCCGAAGGTGTGCTCGAGGAAGTCGCGGGAGAGGAAGAACAGACCGTCGGAGGAGATGACCTGGTCAAAGCTGTTGATGATCATGGCCGAGGAGAGCGCCACGATCGAGCCGAACGTCTCGCAGTACTTGAGGCCGTTGCGGAGCGCCCCGTACGCGCCCATCGAGATGCCGCCGATGAACGTGTCCTCGCGGCGGCAGGAGAGCGGGAACATCCTGCGCGCGACCTCGACGAGCTCCTGGCCCACGAAGCGCCCGTAGTAGTTGTGGACCTCGGGCTGGTCCAGGTAGAACGCGTTGTAGCCGGACGGCATGACCACGGCGATGCCGTGGCTCTCGGCCCAGTTGCGGATGCGCGTCTCGCTGATCCAGTCCGCATGGTTGCCCGAGATGCCGTGCAGCAGGAACAGTGTCTTGAAAGGCTCCCTCTTGGGAGGGTAGGGGCTCTGCTCCCAGGCGCGCATCTCGGCCTCGAGCGTGCCGCCCGCATGGCGCATCGCGGAGTCGGTCGCGTAGGCCGCCCCCTGGTCGTCGACGGGGAGGATGACCTCGAGCGTGGTGGTGCGCATGAGGCTGGAGGAGAAGTAGTCAACGCTGATGAGGGCCATGGGGCCTCCTTTGGTCAGGCGAGAAGAACGCGGACCAGTATAGCGCGGCTCCGCCCGCCGCTTGGGGCGGCGTCGTTGCCGCCGCGGGGCGCCTGCGTTACGGGTTTGGGTCCATGGGAGGGCTCCGTGCGGGGCTCACACGTGGTGGCGCACGGCGGTGTCGCGGAAGCAGAAGTGGTCGGGGCGATGGCGCGACTGGGTGCACTCGACGAGGACGCCCTGCGCGTCGAAGGTCTGGCTCGTGATGACAGCGAGGTAGTCGATGTCGCCGAGGTCCAGCAGCTCCCGGTCGCGCGCCGTCGCGCGCTCGACGGTGATCGCGCGCTTGCTCGTGGCGATCGTGACCCCCAGCTCGCGCTCGGCGTAGTCATAGATCGAGGATCGCGCGATCTCCTCGGTGATGCCGGGGACGGACGAGGTTCGGAAGAGGTTGCGGTCGAGGATGAGCCCCTCGCCCCCCACGCGACGCACGCGCTCGACGTGCGTGAGCTCGGCGCCCTCCTCGAACCCGGTGTCAAAGGCGATCTGGGCCGTCGCGACCAGCGGCTCGAGGGTCACGACCTCGGTCTGCGCCCCCAGATGGGTCCGCTCGTCCGCCTCGCGGAACGACTCGATGCCGCCCACGGTGAAGGTGGTCCGCTCGGGCTCGCGGTAGATAACGCGCACGCCCTTGCCATGGACCGGCTGCACGTAGCCCTGCTCGCGCAGGAGCCCGAGCGCGCGGCGGATCGTGTTGTGCGAGCACTCAAAGGCCGCGGTGAGCTCCGCCTCTGAGGGAAGAAAGGCCTGGTACGGGTAGGCCCCCGTCTCGATGCTCTCTCGGATGTCGCGATATATGACGTCGTAGCGCGCCTTCATGTCCCTCCCGTGGTCGTGGCTACAGCTTATTCAAATAACTAGGCGGCGAGAAGGACGTGCCGCTGGCGGGTGAAAGTATACCGTTCGTAGATTCACGCAACTTATTCAAATAAGTAGTGCGACACTACTCGGTAACTTATTCAAATAAGTTTGCCACGCCAGGGCGAGAAGAGGGAGGACGAGACATGGCAAAGTACACGGAGGACGCGAGCAGGCTGCTCGACCTCGTGGGTGGGAAGGGGAACATCTCCGCGATCACCCATTGCATGACGCGCATGCGCTTCGTACTGGTGGACGAGGCCCGCGCCGACGTCGCGGCGATCGAGGACCTGCCCTCCGTCAAGGGCACGTTCACGCAGGCCGGGCAGTTCCAGGTCATCATCGGAAACGACGTCGCGGACTTCTATCAGGAGTTCACGGCGGTCTCGGGCATCGAGGGCGTCTCCAAGGAGGCGGCGAAGGCCGCCGCGGGCGCCAACCAGAACCCGCTCCAGCGCGCCATGGGGGTCCTGGGCGAGATCTTCGCCCCGCTCATCCCGGCCCTGATCTGCGGCGGTCTGATCCTCGGCTTCCGCAACATCATCGGCGAGGTCAACTTCTTCAACGACGCGGGCGCCTTCGACCTGGAGCGCGGCACCCTCTCCATCGCCGACATCTCGACGTTCTGGATGGGCATGTACAACTTCCTGTGGGTCATCGGCGAGGCCGTGTTCCACATGCTGCCCGTCGGCATCTGCTGGTCGGTCACGCGCAAGATGGGCACCACGCCCATCCTCGGCATCATCCTGGGCCTCACGCTCGTGAGCCCGCAGCTGCTCAACGGCTTCTCGGTCGCCGGCGCCAGCGCCGAGGACATCGCCGCGCACACCTACGACTTCGGCTTCTACTCCTTCGTGGGCACCGGGTACCAGGGCCAGGTCATCGCCGCGCTCATGGCCGCCTTCGTGCTGGTGGGGCTCGAGAAGTTCTTCACCAAGGTCACGCCCGACGTGGTGCGCATGATCGTGGTCCCCTTCATGTCGCTCGTGCCCGCCGTGTTCATCGCCCATCTGGTGGTGGGCCCCATCGGCTGGGCCATCGGCGACGCCATCGCCAACGCCGTGAGCTGGGGTCTGGCCTCCGACGTGCGCGTGCTCTTCGCGGCGGTGTTCGGCCTGCTCTACGCCCCGCTCGTCATGACGGGCCTGCACCACATGACCAACGCCATCGACTCCCAGATGGTGAGCATCTACGAGTACACCACGCTGTGGCCCATGATTGCGCTGTCCAACATCGCGCAGGGCTCCGCCGTGCTCGCCATGACGGTGCTGCAGAAGAGGAACGAGCGCGCCCAGCAGGTGAACATCCCCGCGTGCATCTCCTGCTACCTCGGCGTCACCGAGCCCGCGCTCTTCGGCGTCAACCTCAAGTACAAGTTCCCGCTGGTCTGCGGCATGATCGGCTCCGCGCTCGCCGCCATGGTCTGCACCGGCATGGGGGTCAAGGCCCTCTCCATCGGCGTCGGCGGCCTGCCCGGCATCCTCTCCATCATGTTCAACTACTGGGGCGTCTTCGCCCTGTGCATGCTCATCGCCGTGGCGGTCCCGTTCGTGCTCACCTACTTCGTGGGCCTGCGCAGGCTCTCCGAGAAGGACCGTGGCGTCGCGGCCCTCGAGCCCGCGTCGGCCGCCCCGGCGGACCCCGAGCCCGCCCCCGCGGCCGAGCCGCGCGACCGCGTCCTTCTCGCCCCGCTCTCCGGCGCCGTGAAGCCCATCACCGACATGCCCGACCAGGTCTTTGCCAGCAAGGCGATGGGCGACGGCCTCGCTATCGAGCCCGCCGCCGGCGAGGACACCGTCGTCGCCCCGGCAGACGGCGTCGTGGCGGCCACCATGCCCGGCTCGTTCCATGCCATCGGCCTGACGCTCGACAACGGTCCCGAGGTGCTCGTCCACGTGGGCATCGACACCGTGGACATGGGCGGAGACGGCTTTGCCTGCCTCGTCGAGCAGGGTCAGCGCGTGACGGCGGGTCAGCCCCTCATGACCTTCTCAGCCGAGAAGATCCGTGCGGCCGGCCACCCCACGATCACCGCGTTCGTCGTGACCGACGAGGGCGCCGCGACCGACCTCGCGCTGCTCTCCGGCATAGACGCCGAGGCCGGCTCCACTACCGTCGCCACCTATCGCGCGTGACCAGAACGATCCGAGCAAGCTTGAACCCTATCGAGGAGGCTGACGGCATGGCGGAGACAGAGAGGGACTTTCGCAGGAGCGTGATCTACCAGATCTACGTCAAGAGCTTCTGCGACAGCGACGGTGACGGCCTGGGCGACCTGCCCGGCATCACGAGCAAGCTGGACTACCTGGAGCGTCTGGGCGTCGACTACGTGTGGCTCACCCCGTTCTACCCCTCGCCCCAGCGCGACAACGGCTACGACGTGGCGGACTACTGCGCCGTGGACCCGCGCTACGGCACGATGGCGGACTTTGACGAGCTGGTGGCCGCCGCGCGCGAGCGGGGCATCGGCGTCATGCTGGACATGGTGCTCTGCCACACCTCGCGCGACCACGAGTGGTTCCGCCGCGCCTGCGCCGGCGAGAAGCGCTACCAGGACTACTACATCCTGCGCGACGGCCGCGGCTCGTCCGGGGCGGGCGACCCCGGCGAGCCCCCCACCAACTGGCAGTGCGCCTTCGGCGGCAGCGCCTGGGAGTGGGAGCCGAGTCTGGGCAAGTGGTACCTGCACCTGCACGACGCGAGCCAGCCGGACCTCGACTGGACCAACCCCGCCGTGCGTGAGGAGTGCGCCGACGTGGTGCGTTTCTGGCGCGAGCGCGGCGTGCGCGGCTTCCGCTTCGACGTCATCAACCTGATCTCCAAGCCGGAGGTCATCGAGGACGTCCCCGGCTCGGGCAGCGCCTGCCGATCGCTCGTGGCCGACGGCCCGCACGTCCACGAGTACCTGCGGGAGCTCGTCGAGCGGGCCGGCATCGACGGCATGGTCACGGTCGGCGAGATGGCCTCGACGGACCTGGCCAACTGCGTCCGCTACACGCGGCCGCAGAGCCGCGAGCTCTCCATGAGCTTCAGCTTCCACCACCTCAAGGTCGACTACGCCGGCGGCGACAAGTGGTCCCTCATGGAGCCGGACGTCGCGGCGCTGCGATCGGTCCTGCGCGAGTGGCAGGAGGGCATGCAGGCCGGCGGCGGCTGGAACGCCCTGTTCTGGGACAACCACGACCAGCCGCGCGCGATCACGCGCTTTGGGGGGCGTGCGGGCGTTGGCGAGCGCGGGGGCAGCTGGGACCTCGTGGGCAAGATGCTCGCCACCCTGAGCTTCTTCATGAAGGGTACGCCCTACGTCTACCAGGGCGACGAGCTGGGCATGACCAACGCCGACTACGGTTCCATCGAGGAGTTCGACGACGTTGAGAGCAAGAACGCCTACCGCATGCTGCTCGACCGGGGGTCGACGCCGGAGAAGGCGCTGCACGTGGTGAACGAGCGCTCGCGCGACAACGGCCGCACGCCCATGCAGTGGACGGCCGGCCCAAACGCCGGCTTCACCTCCGGCACGCCCTGGCTGGGGGTCCCGGCGTCGGCGGCGCGCGTGAACGCCGAGGCGGAGGTGGGCGTGAGCGGCTCCCTGTTCGAGTTCTACCGCCGCCTGATCGAATTGCGCCACACGAGCGACGTGCTCGCCCTCGGCGACATCCGCTTCCTGGACGCGGGGGCGGGGGCTCCCGCGGCGATCGCGTTCGAGCGCACGCTGGGCGAGCGGCGCCTCGTGGTCGCCTGCTCCTTCGACGAGGAGCCGTGCGCGCTGGCGGACCTGGGGTGCGCGGGCGCCGAGGTCCTTCTCGGCAACTATGCCGACGCCCCGTCCGACGGCACGCTGCGCCCCTACGAGGCCGTGGTCTGGGACGCGTGACGGGAGGTCCGACCTCCGCTGCAATAGACGGAGGCCCTGCGGGACGTGTCCCGAGGGCCTCCACTTCGGCAGCTGCCAAGCCATAAGCTTTACAGTGCGTGCGCACGCGACCAATCTCGTCGTGCGCTCGCTCCCTGCGCAGTGAGTATCATTTCCCAGGGGAGCCCGTCTAGACGCGAGATGCCGGTGAACGGTCCGTTTCACCGGCCGAGCACAACTCGTCGACAACCCCTCCACAAGCCGGGCGCGCCCACATGCGCTACGATTCGTCGGGTGAGACGAGAGATGGGAGACCTCATGGCAAAGAGGGGCGCAAGGGCCGCGGCGCGCCGCCGGGACGGCGAGAGGGACGCCGAGGCGTTTCGCTTTGACGACTCCAAGTACGGGCGCACGCTCTTCTCGGCGTCCTTTGACTACGGCGAGCTCAGCTTTGCGCGTGCGGTGGAGATGCTCGCCCCGCGCGTGCCGACGGCGCTCAAGCTGGTCTCCGTCGTGCCCCTGCTGGGCATCGTGCTTGCCGCGCTCCTCGTTGGGACGGACAGCGTCGCGCTGTACGTGAGCTTCGCCGTGGCACTCGTGTGCATCGTGGCGACGGGCAACTGGAGCCACGTCCTGACCGGCTACGCGCGCAGGACCACGCTCGCGCCCGCCGAGGGCGGCGAGCGCCGCCACGTCGCCGTCACCGAGGACGCCGTCCACGTCGAGAGCGAGCGGGGCCCGATTGGCAGTTTCGACCTCTCCGACCTGCGGACGGTCTACCACACCGCCGAGTGCGTGGTGGCCGGCTTCGGGGAGGGCCGCTACGCCTACGTCCCGCGCTCCGCGCTGAGCGAGGGGCGCTTCCGCGAGCTCTGCCGATTCCTCGACGAGCGCCGCGAGGCGTAGGGCTCCCGCGCCGCCGCGGCCGCGTCACTCGGCCAGCAGCGGCTCCATCTCAAAGGTGAGGCAGTTCACGTAGCCGCGGTTCGTGAGGCGCAGCTCCGGCACGCACGCGAGCGACATCACGCCCATCGTCATGAACGGCGAGGGCATCGCGCAGCCCATCTGCTCCCACGCCGCCCGCGCCCGCGCCACCTTCTCGGCCACGACCTCGACCCGCTCCGTGCTCATGAGGCCGCAGACGGGCAGCTCCACGAGGGCGAGGACCCGGCCGTCCGCCACGGCGACCTCGCCGCCGCCGCACTCCGCGAGCGTCGCGGCCGCAAGGGCCATGTCCTCGTCGTTGTCGCCCATGACGAGGAGGTTGTGCGCGTCGTGGGAGACGGTCTGCGCGAGCGCGCCGTGGATGCCGAAGCCCGTGACAAAGCCAAAGGCGCGCGTTCCCTCCGCGCCGTGGTGCCGGTCAAAGACGGCCACCTTGAGCACGTCGTTCTCCGGGTCGGCCTGGAGCGAGCCGTCCGTCACCGGCACCTCCGCGACGATGCTGTGCGTGAGGGTGTCGCCGGGGTCGATCGCCATGGCGCGGACGCGGGCCGTGCCGTCGGGAAGGTCGACGGGGATGCGGAACGTGTCGGCGGTGGGCGTGAAGCCCAGGTTCATCGTGTGGGTCATGAAGTCGGGCCAGGCGTAGGGCTCCACCGAGAAGAGCGCGCGGCCGTCCTCGGCGACGAGCTCGCCGTCGATGAAGACCTTGCGCGCGACGAAGCCCTCGAGGTCGTCCAGGAGCACGATGTCGGCGCACTTGCCAGGAGTGACGGATCCCAGGTCGCGCGCGAGACCGAAGTACTCGGCGCAGTTGATCGTGGCCATCTGCAGCGCCGTCACCGGGTCCAGGCCCAGGCGCACGCACTCGCGCAGGATACGGTCCATGTGGCCCTCGTCCACGAGCGTGTGCGGGTGGTTGTCGTCCGAGCAGAGCAGGCACAGACGCGTGTCCACGCCGCTCGCCACGAGCTGCGGAAGGTAGCCGGGGAGGTTGAGCCACGCCGACCCCTGGCGAAGCTGCACGTACATGCCCATGCGCAGCTTGGCGAGCACCTCGTCGAAGCTGCCCGACTCATGGCAGGAGGAGACGCCGGAGGCGACGTAGGCGCTGAGCGCGCGGTCGCGGTCCGGCGACGGGAAGTGGCCGGTGACCACGCGGTCCGCGGCGAGCGTGGCGCGCACCTCGTCGATGGCGTTGCCCTCGCAGGCAAGGATGCCCGGGAAGTTCATCATCTCGCCGAGTGCCACGACGTTGTCCCAGGTCATGCTGTCGGCGATGTCCGCGGCGGTGACCTCGGCGCCGGTGTCCTCCACGCCCGTCACGGCCGGCACGCACGACGGCGGCGTCATCATCGCCTTGAGCGGCACGCGCCGCGCGTCCTCGAACATCGCCCTCACGCCGGGGAGGCCGCGCACGTTGCCCACCTCGTGGGGGTCGCAGAAGATGCCGGTCGTGCCGTGCGGGACGACGGCGCGCGCGTACTCCGACACGCCGATCATTGCGCTCTCGACGTGGATGTGGCTGTCCATGAGGCCCGGGGCGGCATAGAGCCCGGAGGCGTCCACGACCACGGTGTCCTGCCCGATGCAGTGCTCGGCCGTGTGCTCGCCCAGGCCGAGGTAGGCAACGCGGCCGCAGGCGACGGCGATGTCGGTGTCGGGAAGAATCTCGTGCGTGGTCACGCTCACGAGGCTTGCGTGGCGAATCACGAGGTCGGCGGGCCTCTCGCCCTGCGCCACGCGCACGAGCTCGTCGTTGCACTCCCAGAGCGGCACCTTGCAGAAGCGGTTGATCATGACAGCCTCCTTGTGAGCGACGTTTGGACAAGGGTAGCGCGTGCGTGGCGCGCTCGGCCCGACTTTGCTAGAGTGTTCCGCGAGCGCGTTCGGCGGGCTCGGGTGACGCGACACCTCGAACCTGGTCAGGGCCGGGAGGCAGCAGCCATAAGGGGCCTCTGGCGGGCACCCGATCCCACCGAGCGCGCTTTTTTGCTGCCGCGACGCCCGACGCGCGGACCCTCGCCCCCGCCCGTGAATTCACGAGCGGGGGCGATTCTCGTTTTGGCGAGCAGAACGGCCCGCACGTGAATTCACGAGCGGGGGGTCCGTGCGATAATGACCCGGTGCCCGCGACCCGAAGGAGCCCCCCGTGAGCGACCTGCCCTCACACCGCCTGGACCCGCGCATGCTGCGCGTGTGGTACGCCTCCGACGCCATTGCCATCGCCTGCGTCGCGCTGCTCGCCGTCGCGGCCTGGGCGATCGTGCGCCACCTCGGCGGCGACGTCTTCTGGGTCTATCTCGTCGCGGGCGTCGTCGAGCTGGTGTGCGTGGGCGACCTGCTCGTCTCGCCGCGCGTCGAGATGGCCACCTGGCGATACGACGTCACGCCGACCGACGTTGACCTCTACCACGGCGTCTTTGTGAAGAAGCGCGTGCTTGTGCCGCTCGTGCGCGTCCAGCACGTGCAGACCAAGCAGGGTCCCATCCTACGCGCGCACGGCCTTGCGAGCGTGACCGTCTCCACGGCGGGGGAGAGCTTTGAGATTCCGGGGCTCGCCGAGGACGAGGCGGCTGCGCTGCGCGACCGCGTGGCAGAGCTCGCGCGTCTCGCCAAGGAGGACGTGTGAGCGCCGCGTCGGGCGAGAGGAACGGTCGGCCCCCGGCGCCGGGTGCGCCGGCAGACGAGAAGGACCTCGTCCGAGAGGTCGAGCGGCTCGCCGTCCCGGAGCGCTCGCTCTTTGAGCGCGCCGACGACGCCACGCCCGCCGCGCTGTCCGGCATGCACCGCGCCAACCCCCTCTCCGTGCTCGTCGAGGCCCTTAAGATGACCTCCGGCCTGGTGGCGCTCGTGGCGTTTGGCCTGGCGGGGGACTTCTTCGCGGGAGACGTCGGCGCGCTGGCCACGCTCGCCGCCTCCGCCGTCGCGATCTTCGCCGCGTGCCTGCTGCTCGGCTTCGTCGCCTGGCGCGCCCGTACGTGGGAGCTCGCCGACGACGGCCTCGTCGTGCGCTGGGGCCTGCTCAACCGCCGCCGCCTCACGATTCCCTACGAGCACGTCCACACCGTCTCGATGAACTCCGCCCTGCTCGAGCGCATCGTCGGGCTCGTGACGCTGGACCTGGACACGGGCGCGGCCACCTCCGAGGGGGACGCCTCCAAGGTGCGCGGCCTGCGCGTCGGCGAGGCAGACGCCCTGCGCGCTGAGCTCTTCCGCCGCAAGCGGGCCCTCGAGGCGCCGGGGGACGAGGAGGGCGGCGTGCCCGCGGGCTCCGCCGACCCTCAGCCCGAGGAGCGCCCGCTCGCCGTGTTCTCGCTCACGGGCCGTCGTCTCGCGCTCGCGGCGGCCTCTCGGACGAACGCGGCCAGCCAGGCCTTCGCCCTCGTGATCCTGCTCGTCAACGGCGTGAACCAGCTCATCGAGTGGGGCCTGCTCGACATAGAGGGCACGGGCGACCAGCTCATGGCCGCGATGACGCCCGCGCTCCTTCCGGTGGCGTCGGCCTTCGTGCTTGCCGTCGTCGTGCTGGGCGCGCTCGTCTCCTTCGCGACCAACCTCGTGCGCTACGCGGGCTACCGCGTGGAGCGCTATGCCGACCGCGTGGTGGTGGAGCACGGCCTCGTCTCCCGCTCGTCGCGCACGCTCGTGACTGGCCGCGTCCAGTACCTGACCGTGACCCAGGGCCTGGTTCGTCGGGCCATCGGCTACGCGGAGGTGAGCGCCTGGGTGGTGGCCGAGCCGGGCGAGGCGGGCGGCGAGCCGGCGGGCAGCGTGCTGATCCATCCCTTCGTGAGGCTGGGCGAGCTGGACGCCTTTCTCGCCGAGGTGCTGCCGGCCTACGCGGGCGTGCTCGACGACGTGGAGCTCGGACGCCTGGGCCCCGTCGCGGGTCGGCGCGCCGTGGTGCGCGCCGCGCTCTGGTGGCCGTTTGCGCTGGGGGCCTTCTTCGGGTTCCACTGGCTGTTCGGGGTCTCCGGCCTGCTCGCGCACGCCGGCTGGCTGGTCGGCCCGCTGCTTGCGGCGGCGGGGGCGCTGAGCGTGCTCTTCCTGGCGGTCCTCGTCGCCGACGCCCTTCTCGCCTGGCGGGGGGCTCGCTACGGCCACACGGCCCGTGAGCTGGTGCTGGTTTCAGGGGGCCTTACGCGCAGGACCGCGATCGCGCCGCGCGCCCGCCTGCAGCGGATGCGGGTCTCGCAAAGCCCCTTCCAGCGTCGGGCCGGCGTGGCGAGCGTCTCCGTGCGCACCGCCTCGAGCGGCGCCGACGGCCTCGACCTGCGGGACGTGCCCGCCGACGAGGCGAGCTCCCTTCTCGCCTGGTTTCGCCCGCGCGGTGCGGCGGCTCCATGCAAAGCCGACGATTACCGGTAACGTGCGATTGCGCGTTCTTCTCGTCCCGCAGAATCGCGCGTTACCGGAAACCGTCGATTTTGCATGCAAGGCCGCGGCGAGAAGAACCTGTGGGCGCGCGGCGCCTTGCCCATGCCGCGGGTATACTGGAACCTCAAAGGCAAACGTGGGCCGGAGGCCGCATGGAATCGCTCTACACCAAGTATCGCCCGCAGACGTTTGAGCAGGTCGTGGGCCAGTCGCACGTGGTCGAGACCCTCAGGCGCGCCGTGCTCGAGGGCCGCACCAGCCACGCGTACCTGTTCTGCGGCCCGCGCGGCACGGGCAAGACCACGATGGCGCGCATCCTCGCAAAGGCGCTCATGTGCGAGAAGGGCCCCGCCGCGCTCCCCGACGGCACCTGCGAGCAGTGCCGCCTCATCGCCGCCGGCGAGCACCCCGACGTGATCGAGCTTGACGCCGCGTCGCGCACCGGCGTGGACAACGTCCGCGAGGAGATCATCGGCCGCGTGAGCTACGCGCCGGTCATGGGCCGCGCGAAGGTCTACATCATCGACGAGGTCCACATGCTTACGCCGGCGGCGTTCAACGCGCTGCTCAAGACGCTCGAGGAGCCTCCCGACAACGTCGTCTTCGTGATGTGCACGACCGACCCGCAGAAGATCCTGGCCACGATTCTCTCTCGCGTGCAGCGCTTCGACTTCCACGCGATCGGGAACGACGAGATGCAGGCGCACCTCGCCTACGTGTGCTCCCAGGAGGGCTTCAGCTATGACGAGGAGGCGCTCGAGCTCGTGGTGCGCCATGCGCGCGGCGGCATGCGCGACGCGCTGACCTCGCTCGAGCAGCTCTCCGTCTTCGGAGCGGGCCGCATCGGCCTGGAGGCCGCGCAGGACCTGCTCGGCGAGGCGTCCGGCGCCGTGCTCGGCAAGGTCGCGCGCGCCATGGCGCACCGTGACGTGGCGGCGCTGTTCGCCGAGGTGGCGAAGCTGGCGGACGATGGCCGCGACCTGCTGCGCTTTACGCGCGAGCTGGCAGCCCACCTGCGTGACGTCTACGTCGTGTCCGCGGTCCCGAGCGCCGACGACGTGGTCGCGGCGCGCGGAGAGGAGCTCGAGGCGCTTCGCGTGGAGGCGGCCGCCTTTGGCTCGACCGACCGCGTGGCGCGCGTCCTCACCATCCTCGGCGACGCCTCGAGCGAGATGCGCACTGCCACCAACCAGCGCCTCGTTCTCGAGATTGCCCTCACCCGCGTGGCGCGCCCCGAGTCCGACCTCACCCTCGAGGCGCTCGCCGAGCGCGTCGCAGACCTCGAGCGGCAGGTCGCCGTCCTCTCCGCGCCCGGCGGCGTCGCCGGACCCGCGGAGGCGCCCCGACCCCGGACCCAGGCCCAGACCCAAGCCCAGGACCAAGACCAAGACGGGTTTGGGTCCGTCGCGACGCTCGCCGATAAGGTGGCTCAGGGCGTTCCCGCAGGTCAGGGACACGTGTCCCAGGCGGTGCCGGCGCCTGTGGCCACCGTGGAGCCCGCTCGTGAACCCAAACCCTCGAAGAGTGCCGAGAAGCCCGGGGGGAACGGGCCCGGCGCTCCGGTGGCGGCGCGGGATCCCGCGCCGGCACCGGAGCGCCGGGCCCGTTCCCCCCGGGCTTCTCGGCACTCTTCGAGGGTTTGGGTTCACGAGCGGGCTCCACGGTGGCCACAGGCGCCGGCACCGCCTGGGACACGTGTCCCTGACCTGCGGGAACGCCCTGAGCCACCTTATCGGCGAGCGTCGCGACGGACCCAAACCCGTCTTGGTCTTGGTCCTGGGCTTGGGTCTGGGCCTGGGTCCGGGGTCGGGGCGCCTCCGCGGGTCCGGCGACGCCGCCGGGCGCGGAGAGGACGGCGACCTGCCGCTCGAGGTCTGCGACGCGCTCGGCGAGCGCCTCGAGGGTGAGGTCGGACTCGGGGCGCGCCACGCGGGTGAGGGCAATCTCGAGAACGAGGCGCTGGTTGGTGGCAGTGCGCATCTCGCTCGAGGCGTCGCCGAGGATGGTGAGGACGCGCGCCACGCGGTCGGTCGAGCCAAAGGCGGCCGCCTCCACGCGAAGCGCCTCGAGCTCCTCTCCGCGCGCCGCGACCACGTCGTCGGCGCTCGGGACCGCGGACACGACGTAGACGTCACGCAGGTGGGCTGCCAGCTCGCGCGTAAAGCGCAGCAGGTCGCGGCCATCGTCCGCCAGCTTCGCCACCTCGGCGAACAGCGCCGCCACGTCACGGTGCGCCATGGCGCGCGCGACCTTGCCGAGCACGGCGCCGGACGCCTCGCCGAGCAGGTCCTGCGCGGCCTCCAGGCCGATGCGGCCCGCTCCGAAGACGGAGAGCTGCTCGAGCGAGGTCAGCGCGTCGCGCATGCCGCCGCGCGCATGGCGCACCACGAGCTCGAGCGCCTCCTCGTCATAGCTGAAGCCCTCCTGGGAGCACACGTAGGCGAGGTGCGCCTGCATCTCGTCGTTCCCGATCGCGTGGAAGTCGAAGCGCTGCACGCGAGAGAGAATCGTGGCCAGGATCTTCTGCGGGTCGGTCGTGCACATCACGAAGACGACGTTGTCGGGAGGCTCCTCGAGCGTCTTGAGCAGGGCGTTGAACGCCTGCGTGGTGAGCATGTGGACCTCGTCGATGATGTAGACCTTGCAGCGGCCCATGACCGGCGCGTAGCTCACGCGGCCGATGATCTCCTCGCGGACGTTGTCCACGCCGGTGCGCGACGCGGCGTCAAGCTCGATCACGTCGGGGTGCTCGCCGGCGGCGATGAGGCGGCACTGCTCGCAGGTGCCGTCGGGGAGCGCGGCGGGGCCCTTCTCGCACATGAGCGCCTTTGCGAGGATGCGCGCCATCGTGGTCTTGCCCGTGCCGCGCGGGCCGCAGAACAGGTACGCGTGGCTGGTGCGGCCCTCGAGCACGGCGCGCCTGAGGGTCTCGACCACGTGCGACTGGCCCACGACCTGCTCAAACGTCTGCGGGCGATACTTGGTGTAGAGCGATTCCATGCGGCCTCCGGCCCACGTTTGCCTTTGAGGTTCCAGTATACCCGCGGCATGGGCAAGGCGCCGCGCGCCCACAGGTTCTTCTCGCCGCGGCCTTGCATGCAAAATCGACGGTTTCCGGTAACGCGCGATTCTGCGGGACGAGAAGAACGCGCAATCGCACGTTACCGGTAATCGTCGGCTTTGCATGGAGCCGCCGCACCGCGCGGGCGAAACCAGGCGAGAAGGGAGCTCGCCTCGTCGGCGGGCACGTCCCGCAGGTCGAGGCCGTCGGCGCCGCTCGAGGCGGTGCGCACGGAGACGCTCGCCACGCCGGCCCGACGCTGGAAGGGGCTTTGCGAGACCCGCATCCGCTGCAGGCGGGCGCGCGGCGCGATCGCGGTCCTGCGCGTAAGGCCCCCTGAAACCAGCACCAGCTCACGGGCCGTGTGGCCGTAGCGAGCCCCCCGCCAGGCGAGAAGGGCGTCGGCGACGAGGACCGCCAGGAAGAGCACGCTCAGCGCCCCCGCCGCCGCAAGCAGCGGGCCGACCAGCCAGCCGGCGTGCGCGAGCAGGCCGGAGACCCCGAACAGCCAGTGGAACCCGAAGAAGGCCCCCAGCGCAAACGGCCACCAGAGCGCGGCGCGCACCACGGCGCGCCGACCCGCGACGGGGCCCAGGCGTCCGAGCTCCACGTCGTCGAGCACGCCCGCGTAGGCCGGCAGCACCTCGGCGAGAAAGGCGTCCAGCTCGCCCAGCCTCACGAAGGGATGGATCAGCACGCTGCCCGCCGGCTCGCCGCCCGCCTCGCCCGGCTCGGCCACCACCCAGGCGCTCACCTCCGCGTAGCCGATGGCCCGACGAACCAGGCCCTGGGTCACGGTCAGGTACTGGACGCGGCCAGTCACGAGCGTGCGCGACGAGCGGGAGACGAGGCCGTGCTCCACCACCACGCGGTCGGCATAGCGCTCCACGCGGTAGCCCGCGTAGCGCACGAGGTTGGTCGCGAAGGAGACGAGCGCGCCCAGCACGACGACGGCAAGCACGAAGGCCGACGCCACCGGAAGGAGCGCGGGCGTCATCGCGGCCATGAGCTGGTCGCCCGTGCCCTCTATGTCGAGCAGGCCCCACTCGATGAGCTGGTTCACGCCGTTGACGAGCAGGATCACGAGGGCGAAGGCCTGGCTGGCCGCGTTCGTCCGAGAGGCCGCCGCGAGCGCGAGACGACGGCCCGTGAGCGAGAACACGGCGAGCGGGCGCTCCTCGGGCTGAGGGTCGGCGGAGCCCGCGGGCACGCCGCCCTCCTCGTCCCCCGGCGCCTCGAGGGCCCGCTTGCGGCGGAAGAGCTCAGCGCGCAGGGCGTCTGCCTCGCCGACGCGCAGGCCGCGCACCTTGGAGGCGTCCCCCTCGGAGGTGGCCGCGCCCGTGTCCAGGTCCAGCGTCACGAGCCCGACGATGCGCTCGAGCAGGGCGGAGTTCATCGAGACGGTGTGGACGTGCTCGTAGGGAATCGTGAGGCGGCGGCGGTTGAGCAGGCCCCAGCGCACGACGAGGCCGTCGTCGGCGAGCTCCCACGTACGGGCGCGCCAGGCGACGAAGCCGAGCAGCAGGCACGCGGCGAAGATCGCGACGGCGGAGGCGGCGAGCGTGGCCAGCGCGCCGACGTCTCCCGCGAAGAAGTCCCCCGCCAGGCCAAACGCCACGAGCGCCACCAGGCCGGAGGTCATCTTAAGGGCCTCGACGAGCACGGAGAGGGGGTTGGCGCGGTGCATGCCGGACAGCGCGGCGGGCGTGGCGTCGTCGGCGCGCTCAAAGAGCGAGCGCTCCGGGACGGCGAGCCGCTCGACCTCTCGGACGAGGTCCTTCTCGTCTGCCGGCGCACCCGGCGCCGGGGGCCGACCGTTCCTCTCGCCCGACGCGGCGCTCACACGTCCTCCTTGGCGAGACGCGCGAGCTCTGCCACGCGGTCGCGCAGCGCAGCCGCCTCGTCCTCGGCGAGCCCCGGAATCTCAAAGCTCTCCCCCGCCGTGGAGACGGTCACGCTCGCAAGGCCGTGCGCGCGTAGGATGGGACCCTGCTTGGTCTGCACGTGCTGGACGCGCACGAGCGGCACAAGCACGCGCTTCTTCACAAAGACGCCGTGGTAGAGGTCAACGTCGGTCGGCGTGACGTCGTATCGCCAGGTGGCCATCTCGACGCGCGGCGAGACGAGCAGGTCGCCCACGCACACCAGCTCGACGACGCCCGCGACGAGATAGACCCAGAAGACGTCGCCGCCGAGGTGGCGCACGATCGCCCAGGCCGCGACGGCGAGCAGCGCGACGCAGGCGATGGCAATGGCGTCGGAGGCGTACCACACGCGCAGCATGCGCGGGTCCAGGCGGTGTGAGGGCAGGTCGCTCACGGGGGGCTCCTTCGGGTCGCGGGCACCGGGTCATTATCGCACGGACCCCCCGCTCGTGAATTCACGTGCGGGCCGTTCTGCTCGCCAAAACGAGAATCGCCCCCGCTCGTGAATTCACGGGCGGGGGCGAGGGTCCGCGCGTCGGGCGTCGCGGCAGCAAAAAAGCGCGCTCGGTGGGATCGGGTGCCCGCCAGAGGCCCCTTATGGCTGCTGCCTCCCGGCCCTGACCAGGTTCGAGGTGTCGCGTCACCCGAGCCCGCCGAACGCGCTCGCGGAACACTCTAGCAAAGTCGGGCCGAGCGCGCCACGCACGCGCTACCCTTGTCCAAACGTCGCTCACAAGGAGGCTGTCATGATCAACCGCTTCTGCAAGGTGCCGCTCTGGGAGTGCAACGACGAGCTCGTGCGCGTGGCGCAGGGCGAGAGGCCCGCCGACCTCGTGATTCGCCACGCAAGCCTCGTGAGCGTGACCACGCACGAGATTCTTCCCGACACCGACATCGCCGTCGCCTGCGGCCGCGTTGCCTACCTCGGCCTGGGCGAGCACACGGCCGAGCACTGCATCGGGCAGGACACCGTGGTCGTGGACGCCTCCGGGCTCTATGCCGCCCCGGGCCTCATGGACAGCCACATCCACGTCGAGAGCGCAATGATCGGCGTGTCGGAGTACGCGCGCGCCGTCGTCCCGCACGGCACGACCGGCATCTTCTGCGACCCCCACGAGGTGGGCAACGTGCGCGGCCTCCCCGGCGTGAGGGCGATGTTCGAGGACGCGCGGCGCGTGCCGCTCAAGGCGATGATGACGCCGCCGTCGTGCGTGCCGGCCGTGACGGGCGTGGAGGACACCGGCGCCGAGGTCACCGCCGCGGACATCGCCGACAGCATGACCTGGGACAACGTCGTGGCACTCGGCGAGATGATGAACTTCCCGGGCATCCTTGCCTGCGAGGGCAACGCCATCGACGAGGTGCGCGCCACGCTCGCCGCGGACCGCGTGGTCACCGGCCACTTCCCGTCGCCGGACCGCGACCGCGCGCTCAGCGCCTACGTCGCCTCCGGCGTCTCCTCCTGCCATGAGTCGGGCAGCTTCGACGAGGTGCTCGCCAAGCTGCGCATGGGCATGTACGTGCAGCTTCGCCAGGGGTCGGCGTGGCTCAACCTCCCCGGCTACCTTCCGCAGCTCGTGGCGAGCGGCGTGGACACGCGTCTGTGCCTGCTCTGCTCGGACGACAACCACCCGCACACGCTCGTGGACGAGGGCCACATGGACCGTATCCTGCGCGAGTGCGTGCGCCTGGGCCTGGACCCGGTGACGGCGCTGCAGATGGCCACGATCAACTGCGCCGAGTACTTCGGTCTCGCGCGCGACCTGGGATCCGTCACTCCTGGCAAGTGCGCCGACATCGTGCTCCTGGACGACCTCGAGGGCTTCGTCGCGCGCAAGGTCTTCATCGACGGCGAGCTCGTCGCCGAGGACGGCCGCGCGCTCTTCTCGGTGGAGCCCTACGCCTGGCCCGACTTCATGACCCACACGATGAACCTGGGCTTCACGCCCACCGCCGACACGTTCCGCATCCCCGTCGACCTTCCCGACGGCACGGCCCGCGTCCGCGCCATGGCGATCGACCCCGGCGACACCCTCACGCACAGCATCGTCGCGGAGGTGCCGGTGACGGACGGCTCGCTCCAGGCCGACCCGGAGAACGACGTGCTCAAGGTGGCCGTCTTTGACCGGCACCACGGCGCGGAGGGAACGCGCGCCTTTGGCTTTGTCACGGGCTTCGGCATCCACGGCGCGCTCGCGCAGACCGTCTCCCACGACGCGCACAACCTCCTCGTCATGGGCGACAACGACGAGGACATGGCCCTTGCGGCCGCGACGCTCGCGGAGTGCGGCGGCGGCGAGGTCGCCGTGGCGGACGGCCGGGTCCTCGCCCTCGTGGAGCTGCCCGTCTGCGGCCTCATGAGCACGGAGCGGGTCGAGGTCGTGGCCGAGAAGGTGGCGCGGGCGCGGGCGGCGTGGGAGCAGATGGGCTGCGCGATGCCCTCGCCGTTCATGACGATGGGCGTGATGTCGCTCGCGTGCGTGCCGGAGCTGCGCCTCACGAACCGCGGCTACGTGAACTGCCTCACCTTTGAGATGGAGCCGCTGCTGGCCGAGTGACGCGGCCGCGGCGGCGCGGGAGCCCTACGCCTCGCGGCGCTCGTCGAGGAATCGGCAGAGCTCGCGGAAGCGCCCCTCGCTCAGCGCGGAGCGCGGGACGTAGGCGTAGCGGCCCTCCCCGAAGCCGGCCACCACGCACTCGGCGGTGTGGTAGACCGTCCGCAGGTCGGAGAGGTCGAAACTGCCAATCGGGCCCCGCTCGCTCTCGACGTGGACGGCGTCCTCGGTGACGGCGACGTGGCGGCGCTCGCCGCCCTCGGCGGGCGCGAGCGTGGTCCTGCGCGCGTAGCCGGTCAGGACGTGGCTCCAGTTGCCCGTCGCCACGATGCACACGAGTGCCACGGCGAAGCTCACGTACAGCGCGACGCTGTCCGTCCCAACGAGGAGCGCGGCAAGCACGATGCCCAGCAGGGGCACGACGGAGACCAGCTTGAGCGCCGTCGGCACGCGCGGGGCGAGCATCTCCACCGCACGCGCAAAGCTGAGCTCGCCGTAGTCAAAGGACGCCGAGAAGAGCGTGCGCCCGTACTTGGAGTCGTCAAAGCGAAACGCCTCGGCGTCCCTCTCGCCGTCCCGGCGGCGCGCCGCGGCCCTTGCGCCCCTCTTTGCCATGAGGTCTCCCATCTCTCGTCTCACCCGACGAATCGTAGCGCATGTGGGCGCGCCCGGCTTGTGGAGGGGTTGTCGACGAGTTGTGCTCGGCCGGTGAAACGGACCGTTCACCGGCATCTCGCGTCTAGACGGGCTCCCCTGGGAAATGATACTCACTGCGCAGGGAGCGAGCGCACGACGAGATTGGTCGCGTGCGCACGCACTGTAAAGCTTATGGCTTGGCAGCTGCCGAAGTGGAGGCCCTCGGGACACGTCCCGCAGGGCCTCCGTCTATTGCAGCGGAGGTCGGACCTCCCGTCACGCGTCCCAGACCACGGCCTCGTAGGGGCGCAGCGTGCCGTCGGACGGGGCGTCGGCATAGTTGCCGAGAAGGACCTCGGCGCCCGCGCACCCCAGGTCCGCCAGCGCGCACGGCTCCTCGTCGAAGGAGCAGGCGACCACGAGGCGCCGCTCGCCCAGCGTGCGCTCGAACGCGATCGCCGCGGGAGCCCCCGCCCCCGCGTCCAGGAAGCGGATGTCGCCGAGGGCGAGCACGTCGCTCGTGTGGCGCAATTCGATCAGGCGGCGGTAGAACTCGAACAGGGAGCCGCTCACGCCCACCTCCGCCTCGGCGTTCACGCGCGCCGCCGACGCCGGGACCCCCAGCCAGGGCGTGCCGGAGGTGAAGCCGGCGTTTGGGCCGGCCGTCCACTGCATGGGCGTGCGGCCGTTGTCGCGCGAGCGCTCGTTCACCACGTGCAGCGCCTTCTCCGGCGTCGACCCCCGGTCGAGCAGCATGCGGTAGGCGTTCTTGCTCTCAACGTCGTCGAACTCCTCGATGGAACCGTAGTCGGCGTTGGTCATGCCCAGCTCGTCGCCCTGGTAGACGTAGGGCGTACCCTTCATGAAGAAGCTCAGGGTGGCGAGCATCTTGCCCACGAGGTCCCAGCTGCCCCCGCGCTCGCCAACGCCCGCACGCCCCCCAAAGCGCGTGATCGCGCGCGGCTGGTCGTGGTTGTCCCAGAACAGGGCGTTCCAGCCGCCGCCGGCCTGCATGCCCTCCTGCCACTCGCGCAGGACCGATCGCAGCGCCGCGACGTCCGGCTCCATGAGGGACCACTTGTCGCCGCCGGCGTAGTCGACCTTGAGGTGGTGGAAGCTGAAGCTCATGGAGAGCTCGCGGCTCTGCGGCCGCGTGTAGCGGACGCAGTTGGCCAGGTCCGTCGAGGCCATCTCGCCGACCGTGACCATGCCGTCGATGCCGGCCCGCTCGACGAGCTCCCGCAGGTACTCGTGGACGTGCGGGCCGTCGGCCACGAGCGATCGGCAGGCGCTGCCCGAGCCGGGGACGTCCTCGATGACCTCCGGCTTGGAGATCAGGTTGATGACGTCGAAGCGGAAGCCGCGCACGCCGCGCTCGCGCCAGAAACGCACCACGTCGGCGCACTCCTCACGCACGGCGGGGTTGGTCCAGTCGAGGTCCGGCTGGCTCGCGTCGTGCAGGTGCAGGTACCACTTGCCCAGACTCGGCTCCCACTCCCAGGCGCTGCCGCCGAAGGCGCACTGCCAGTTGGTGGGGGGCTCGCCGGGGTCGCCCGCCCCGGACGAGCCGCGGCCGTCGCGCAGGATGTAGTAGTCCTGGTAGCGCTTCTCGCCGGCGCAGGCGCGGCGGAACCACTCGTGGTCGCGCGAGGTGTGGCAGAGCACCATGTCCAGCATGACGCCGATGCCCCGCTCGCGCGCGGCGGCCACCAGCTCGTCAAAGTCCGCCATCGTGCCGTAGCGCGGGTCCACGGCGCAGTAGTCCGCCACGTCGTAGCCGTTGTCGCGCTGGGGCGAGGGGTAGAACGGGGTGAGCCACACGTAGTCGACGCCCAGACGCTCCAGGTAGTCCAGCTTGCTCGTGATGCCGGGCAGGTCGCCCAGGCCGTCACCGTCGCTGTCGCAGAAGCTCTTGACGTAGATCTGGTAGATCACGCTCCTGCGAAAGTCCCTCTCTGTCTCCGCCATGCCGTCAGCCTCCTCGATAGGGTTCAAGCTTGCTCGGATCGTTCTGGTCACGCGCGATAGGTGGCGACGGTAGTGGAGCCGGCCTCGGCGTCTATGCCGGAGAGCAGCGCGAGGTCGGTCGCGGCGCCCTCGTCGGTCACGACGAACGCGGTGATCGTGGGGTGGCCGGCCGCACGGATCTTCTCGGCTGAGAAGGTCATGAGGGGCTGACCCGCCGTCACGCGCTGACCCTGCTCGACGAGGCAGGCAAAGCCGTCTCCGCCCATGTCCACGGTGTCGATGCCCACGTGGACGAGCACCTCGGGACCGTTGTCGAGCGTCAGGCCGATGGCATGGAACGAGCCGGGCATGGTGGCCGCCACGACGCCGTCTGCCGGGGCGACGACGGTGTCCTCGCCGGCGGCGGGCTCGATAGCGAGGCCGTCGCCCATCGCCTTGCTGGCAAAGACCTGGTCGGGCATGTCGGTGATGGGCTTCACGGCGCCGGAGAGCGGGGCGAGAAGGACGCGGTCGCGCGGCTCGGCCGCGGGGGCGGGCTCGGGGTCCGCCGGGGCGGCCGACGCGGGCTCGAGGGCCGCGACGCCACGGTCCTTCTCGGAGAGCCTGCGCAGGCCCACGAAGTAGGTGAGCACGAACGGGACCGCCACGGCGATGAGCATGCACAGGGCGAAGACGCCCCAGTAGTCGAACATGATGGACAGGATGCCCGGAAGGCCGCCCACGCCGATGGAGAGCGCCTTCACGCCGAAGCCCGTGCAGACCATGGCGGCGCAGGCCGAGCCGATCATGCCGCAGATGAGCGGGAACTTGTACTTGAGGTTCACGCCGAACAGCGCGGGCTCGGTGACGCCCAGGTAGCAGGAGATGCACGCGGGGATGTTCACCTGCTGGGCGCGCTCGTTCCTCTTCTGCAGCACCGTCATGGCGAGCACGGCGGAGCCCTGCGCGATGTTGGACAGCGCAATCATGGGCCACAGCGTGGTGTACTCGTAGATGCTCACCATCTGGGAGTCGATGGCGTTGGTCATGTGGTGCAGGCCCGTCATGACGAGCGGGGCGTAGAGCAGGCCGAACACCGCCGCGAAGAGCACGCGCACGTCGGAGGCCAGACCCCAGCTCACGGCGTTGGCGATGGCGTCGCCGATGGCCCAGCCGATGGGGCCCACCACCAGATGGGCGATGAACACGGCGGGCACGAGCGACATGAAGGGGACCACG
>DHCMC07803__coassemble_395_pt1 | contig 25687 bp, 18 predicted proteins | sample DHCMC07803__metabat2_low_PE_048 | metagenome-assembled genome bin DHCMC07803 | reverse complement strand
CCTCCTCGTCGATGACGAGTGGTCGGAACGTGGCCGTGTCGCCGCCCACGAGGCCGCGAACCGCCTCCTCGGTCTGCGCCTCGCGCTCGTCCCTCATGCGGACGGAGAAGATGTCCTCGTCGTCCTCGGCGCTCTCGCGGCTCTCGGCGAGACGGGCCGCCACCTGCGGCGCGACCTCCTCGAGCGGGCGACGCGTGAGCTTGTGCTGGCGCTTGGTCTTGGAGAAGAGCGGGACGTACTCGAAGATCACGCTCGAGTTCTCCAGGCCGTACCAGCGCGCCGGCGAGCCGCAGAAGCTGCGGATGAGGTACTTGAGCTCGATGAGGCGCTGGTCAAAGCCGGAGATGTCGGTCTCCGGGGAGATCACCTTGCGGATGAGGCAGAAGCGGAAGTCGCCGACCGTGCCATGCTCGCGGTAGATCGAGTACTTGTGGTTCTGGGGGGCGAGCTGGCCGCGCTCCATCAGGTCGGCGACGATCTGGTAGAGGTAGGTGTTGATGCGCTGGTTGACCTTGAAACCCAGGCGCAGCTGCACCTTGAAGAGGAAGTCGGTGTCGAAGTCGTTGACGATGAACTCGTGGGTGTGCGGCTCGTCGGTCACCTGGACGTTGAGGAAGTAGTACGCCTTGGCGCGCTTGGGCCGCTTGTCCAGGATCGAGTAGAGGATGTCGCGGTCGAGCTTGTCGAACGACGAGTCGTTGGTGAGGAAGACCAGGTTGTCGGCAAGCAGCGGGTAGTCCTCGTCGTGGGAGAGGTCAAAGAGCTGGTCCAGGTACTCGCGGACGGGCAGGTAGACCGTCTGCGTGCGCTCGACGGCGGTGCCGCGGCGCCAGACGTACATCACGACGAAGATCAGGAAGCTCATGATCACGGTGACGTAGCCGCCGTGGAAGAACTTGGTGAGGCTCGAGAAGAAAAACATGAACTCGATGGCGCCGAAGAAGATCGCAAAGGGCACGGCCAGCGCGGTCTTGTGCTGCACCTTGGAGAGGTACATCGTGAGCAGGATCGAGGTCATGAGCATCGTGACCGTGATGGCCAGGCCGTATGCCGCCTCCATGTGGGCCGAGGTCTGGAACAGCAGCACGACGCAGATGCAGCCGATCCACATGATGTTGTTGACGAGCGGAATGTAGATCTGCCCCTTGGTCTCGGAGGGGTAGTTGATGCGCATGTGGGGCATGAGGTCGAGCCGCACGGCCTCGGAGACGATGGAGTAGGAGCCGGTGATGAGCGCCTGGGAGGCGATGATGGCGGCAAAGGTGGAGAGCAGGACGGCGAAGACGCGCATCTGACCGGGCAGCATCTGGAAGAACGGGTTGAGGTCGGAGATGGCGGCGAGGTCGGCGTTGCCGGCGTTGGCGATGATCCAGGCTCCCTGGCCGAGGTAGTTGAGGATGAGGCAGACCTTCACGAACGGCCAGGTGGCGTAGATGTTGGGCTTGCCCACGTGCCCCATGTCCGAGTAGAGGGCCTCGGCGCCGGTGGTGCACAGGAAGACGTTGCCGAGCACCATGAGGCCGGCGGCGTTGAGGTTGCCGTCGAAGAGGAACATGATGCCGCGCAGCGGGTTGAAGGCGCGCAGGACGCTGAGGTCCAGGCCGATGTTCATGAGGCCGGCGAAGGCGAGGAAGGCGAACCACAGCGTCATGACCGGGCCGAAGAGCTTGCCGATCGTGGAGGTGCCCGCCTTCTGGAGGAAGAAGAGGACGCACAGGATGCAGATCACGATGGCGACCACGATGCCCTGGTTGTCACCGATGACGTCATAGATGAAGTCGACGGTGCGCAGGCCCTCTATGGCCGTGGTGACGGTCACCGCCGGGGTGAGGATGCCGTCGGCGAGAAGCGCCGCCCCGCCGATCATGGCGGGGATGATGAGCCATCTGCCGCAGCGCCTGACCAGGCTGTAGAGCGCGAAGATGCCGCCCTCGTTGTGGTTGTCGGCCTTCATGGCCACGAGCACGTACTTGACCGTGGTGATGAGGGTGAGCGTCCAGATGATGAGCGAGAGGGCGCCCAGGACCACGTCCTGGGACATGGTGGGAAGGCCGCCGTTGCCGGCGATGATCGCCTTCAGGGTGTACATCGGGCTCGTGCCGATGTCGCCGTACACGACGCCCAGGGTGACCAGGACCATTGCCGCGGACAGCGGGATGCCCGTGTAGCGGGCCCTGCGCGCGGGCGCAGCCGTCGTTGCCATGAGACTCCAATCTCGAGGCTTACAGAGACGCGGATAGTGTAGCGTTTCTCGGCGGATATGAGGGGGCGACCACGCATACCCGTCGGTCGGGGGTCGTCTGGGGCCAGATTGTGAGGGGCGCGCATGGCCGCCTCGGATAGACTGGGGCGAGAGGGACCGAGACGGGCGAAAGGTGACCCGATGGAGTTTGTGGCGACGTGCCCCAAGGGCTTCGAGCGGCTGCTGGCGGACGAGCTGGCGCGACTGGGGGTGCCGCAGGTGCGTCCGCTCGCTGGCCAGGTGTCCTTTGGCGGCTCGCTGGCGGACGCCTACCGGGCGTGCCTGTGGTCGCGCCTGGCGTCGCGCGTGCTGCTCGTGCTCGCGCGCGTCGGCGCCGGCGACGCCGACGAGCTCTACGAGGGCGTCTCGGGCGTCGACTGGGAGAGCCACCTCGCACCCGGCGCGACGCTCGTGGTGGACGCCCACGGCACCAACGCCCGGCTCCGCAACACGCAGTTCGTGGCGCTGCGCACCAAGGACGCCATCGTGGACCGTCTGGTCTCCGTCCGGGGCGCGCGCCCGATGGTGGACACGGCGCGCGCGGACGTGACCGTCTCCGTGAGGCTCTCCTCCCAGCGCGCGACCCTGGCGATCGACCTCGCCGGGGAGCCGCTCTTCCGGCGCGGCTACGCGTCGCGCGCCGACGGGCGACTGGCCTCGCTGCGCCCGGACTACGCCGCCGCGCTTCTCGCCGCCGGCGGCTGGGACGACCTCGTGCGCTCCGCCGACGCGCGCCTCGCCGCCCTGTGGCCGGGGCAGGGGAGCATCCTGGTGGAGGCCGCCTCCGCCGCGCTCGACCGCGCGCCGGGGCTGCTGCGGCCTCGCTGGGGCTTTGCGGACTGGGCCGGGCATGACGCCGCCGCCTGGCGGGACCTCCTCGCGGAGGCGGACGAGCGCGCCGCCGCGGGGGAGGGGCGGCCGTGCTCGCTCGTCGCCTGCGACGACCGGCCCGGCGCGGCCGCGGCATGCCGCCAGGCGCTGCGCGGCGCGGGCGTCGGCGCCGGCGTTGCGACGTGCGCTCCGGCTGACGTCCCGGCCGACGCCGCCCTTCTCGCCTGCGACCTGTCCTGGGTGGGGGAGGGCGAGCTCGCCGTCGAGGCGACGGCGCTCTCGGAGCTCTCCGCGGCGGCGGGGCGCAGGCTCGTCGCGCTCTCCCGCGACGCCGCCCCGGACGCGGCGCTGCGGAGCGAGCCAGCCTCCGTGGTCGAGGTCATCGTCGGACGCGACCCGGCGACCATCCGCGCCTATGCGCCGAGCGACGAGGTCGGGCCCGCGGCGTCGGTCGGGCTTCCCGACGGCGGGCGCGCGAGCGTGCTCGTGGCGTCCTCCGAGCAGTTTGCCCGCCGCCTCGCCAAGGTGGCCCGCCTCCGGGCCAGGTGGGCGCGGCGCGAGGACGTGACCTGCTATCGCGTCTACGACGCCGACCTGCCCGACTACGCCGTGGCGATAGAGCTCTACGAGGGCTCCGAGACCCCGGGACGCTGGCTCACGGTCTCCGAGTACGCCGCCCCGCGCGGCGTGGACCCCGAGCTCGCGCGCCGCCGGCTGCTCGACGTGCTGACGATCGCGCCGCGCGTGCTCGGCGTGGCGCCGTCCGACGTGAGCCTGCGCGTCCGGACCCGGGCGCGCGGCGGCTCGCAGTATGCGGGCGAGGGGTCCGCGGGGGCCGGGGGGCCGCGGGAGCAGCGCTCCCCTCGTCGGGGAGACCGGCCGCGGCTCCCGGAGGGCGCGCACCTCGTGGACGAGGGAGGGCTCACCTTCGAGGTCAACTTCTCCCAGCGCCTGGACTGCGGGATCTTCCTCGATCACCGCGAGACCCGCTCGCGCATCCGCGAGATGATGAAGCAGACCAAGGGGTCCAAGCGCTTCCTCAACCTCTTCGCCTACACCGGCACCGCCACGGTCTACGCCGCCGACGGCGGCGCGCGCCACACCACGACGGTCGACCTCTCGCGGCCCTCGCTCGAGTGGGCGCGGCGCAACATGGCGCGCAACGGCTTCGCGGGCCCCGAGCACGAGTTCGTGCAGGCGGACGTGCTCGAGTGGGTCACCGAGCAGCGTCACACGCGCAACCGCTGGGACCTCGTCTTCTGCGACGTGCCCACGTTCTCCAACTCGGCGCGCATGCGCAAGAGCTCCTTTGACGTGCAGCGCGACCACGCGGAGCTGATCATCGGCGTCTCTCGGCTGCTCGTGCGTGGCGGCCGCGCGATCTTCTCGTGCAACCTGCGCACCTTCAGACCCGACGAGGACAAGCTCGCGCGCGCCGGCGTGCGCCTCACCGACATCTCTGACGAGACCATCCCCGAGGACTTCTCGCGCAACCGGAGGATCCATCGCGCCTACCTCGTGGAGCGCGCGTAGCGAGGGTGGGATACCATAGGGCGTGTCGCCGTCGGAAGGAGAGCCCATGTCAGACGTCGCGACCCCGGACCTTTCCGTCGTGGTCCCCTGCTACAACGAGCGGGAGAGCCTCCCCGCCTTCGCAGACGAGCTGTCCCGCGTGCTCGGTCCCATGCGCGCTGAGAAGGGCCTGTGCTTCGAGCTCGTGCTCGTGGACGACGGGTCCTCCGACGGCACCCTCGACGTCATGCGCTCCCTCGCCGAGCGCGACGACCTGCCCTGCCAGGTGCGCTGGATCTCCTTCTCGCGCAACTTCGGCAAGGAGTCGGCGCTGATCGCCGGGCTCGAGGCGGCGCGCGGCGCCTGCGTCGCCACGATGGACGCCGACCTGCAGGACCCGCCCTCCCTGCTGCCCGAGATGTACGACCTCCTCTGCGCGGGCGACTGTGACAGCGTGGCCACGCGACGTGTGACGCGTGCCGGCGAGCCGCCCATCCGCTCGGCCTGCGCGCGGCTGTTCTACCGCGTCATCAACAGGATCTCCGACGCCGACATCGTCGACGGCGCGCGCGACTTCCGCCTCATGTCGCGCCCGATGGTCGACGCGGTCCTCTCCCTGGGGGAGCGCAACCGCTTCACCAAGGGAATCTACGGCTGGGTGGGCTTCAGGACCGTGTGGCTTCCCTACGAGAACGTGGAGCGCGTGGCGGGGGAGACCAAGTGGAGCTTCTTCAAGCTGGCCGCCTACGCCCTCGATGGGATTACGGCGTTCTCCACGGCGCCGCTGGCCTTCGCCTCGGTCATGGGCATCGCGCTGTGCGTCGTGGCCCTCGCCTTCGCCGTCTTCGTGATCGTGCGCGCCGCGCTCTTCGGCGACCCGGTCGACGGGTGGCCCTCGCTCATGACCGTCATCCTGCTCGTTGCGGGCGTCCAGCTGCTCTGTCTGGGCGTCATCGGGCAGTATCTCGCGAAGACGTACCTCGAGACCAAGCGCCGGCCGCTCTATCTGGTGCGCGAGCGGGGCGAGGGCCCCTGCGCGCGCGAGACGGGGGACGGCCGTGGCGAGGGGGATGCCGCCGGCGGAGCGGCCCGCTAGGGTCGTCGCGACGGACGCCCTCCTCGTTGCGATCACGGCTCCCCGCTCCCCGCCGCTCGCCGTCCGTCCGCGTAGAGCCGACGCCAGCGGGCCGCGGGTGCGAGTAGTATTCACCCCATACGTGTGGATTAGGCGCGGCCCTCCGCGCCCCGACCAAATGGGGGAACACGCTATGGACGCAAGCATTGAGGCCAAGGTCAGCGCCTGGCAGGACAACGTCACCGAGCCCGACCTCGTGATCGAACTCGACGACCTCTGCCGCGAGGGCAACGAGGACAAGCTCTTCGACGCCTTCTACCGCGATCTCGCCTTTGGCACCGCGGGCCTTCGCGGCACGCTCGGTGTGGGCACCAACCGCATGAACGTCTACGTGGTGGCGCAGGCGACCCAGGGCGTGGCCGACTACCTCAACGCCCACTACGACAGCCCCACGCTCGCGCTCGCGCGCGACTCGCGCAACAAGGGCGAGGACTTCCAGCGCGTGGCGGCCGGCGTGCTCGCCGCCAACGGCATCCACGTCTACGTCTACCCGCGCATCGAGCCGGTCCCCACGCTGTCGTTCGCGGTGCGCCACCTCGGCACCTCCGCAGGCATCGTGCTCACGGCCTCCCACAACCCCGCCCCCTACAACGGCTACAAGGTCTACAACGACAACGGCGGCCAGATCACCGACGAGGCGGCGGCGGAGATCTCTGCCAACATCGCCCGCGTCGACCCGTTCGCCGTCAACGTCATGGACTTCGACGAGGGCATCGAGAAGGGCCTGATCGAGTGGACGCCCGAGGAGGTCCTCGACAGCTTCATCGAGAGCATCAAGAAGGTCTCCGTCCCCGGCTTCAAGGCCGGAAGCGACTACTCCGTGGTCTACACGCCGCTCAACGGGACGGGCATGGAGCTCGTGACCCGCATCCTCAAGGAGATCGGCGTCGAGAAGGTCTCCGTGGTGCCCGAGCAGTCCCAGCCCGACGGCAACTTCCCGACCTGCACCTACCCCAACCCGGAGTTCCGCGAGGCGCTCGAGCTCGCGCTCAAGCTCGCCGAGGAGGTCAAGCCCAACCTCGTTGTCGCCACCGACCCCGACGCCGACCGCATGGGCACCGCCATCCCGCATGACGGCGACTACGTCCTGCTCTCCGGCAACGAGATGGGCGTGCTGCTCATGGACTGGCTCGCCACGATGGCGCGCGACCGCGGCGAGGACGTGACGCGCAAGGTCGCCGTCTCCACAATCGTCTCGTCCTCCATGCCCGACGCGCTTGCGCGTGACTGGGGCTTCGAGATGCGGCGCGTGCTCACCGGCTTCAAGTACATCGGCGACCAGATCGACCAGCTCAAGGACGAGGGCGAGGAGGACCGCTACCTCATGGGCTTCGAGGAGTCCTACGGCTACCTCGTGGGCACGCACGCCCGTGACAAGGACGCCATCGTCGCCACGATGCTCTGCGTCGAGATGGCATCGTACTACGCCGAGCGGGGCATGGACCTCTACGAGGCCATGGACGCGCTCTACCAGAAGTACGGCTACTACCTCAACGGCACCGTCAACGCGTCCTTCCCGGGTGCTGCCGGCGCCGACAAGATGGCCTCCATCATGGACGGCCTGCGCAAGAACCCGCCGACCGAGATTGCCGGCTACAAGGTCGTCGGCATGACCGACTACGCTACCGGCCCCGAGATGCCGCGCGTCTCCGGCCTGCAGAAGGAGGCGCCGCAGACGCTGCCGCCCGCCAACGTCATCGAGTTCCGCCTCGAGGACGACAACAAGGTCATCTTCCGTCCGTCCGGCACGGAGCCCAAGGTCAAGGCGTACCTCTTCTCCAAGGGTGCCACGCGCGCGGAGTCCGAGGCCGTGCGCGCCAAGCTCGAGGCCGCGTCCAAGGAGATCCTGTCGTAGGTTCTCCTCACGCACGAATGTGCCCCGTCGTTTCCACGAGGAAGTGCGCCTTGCGGAACCTCCTCTCAGGAAACGGCGGGGCTCCTCTTGTGTCGCCGCGCTCCGTGCCAATACGCGATTTCCAACGGTTTTGGCTCCCAGAACGTTGGAAGTCGCGTATCAATCGGAGTGAATACGCGATTGCCAACGTTTGGGAGGCTTGAAACGTTGGCAATCGCGTATTGGGTTGATGTGGCAGAATGGGGCGGTCGGACGGGAAGGGGGCGCGCATGGCACGAATGCTGGTCGTGGAGGACGACGCGGCGATCAACGACGTGGTGGCCACGCGTCTCTCGCGCGACGGTCACACCGTCGTGCAGGCGTTCTCAGGTTCTGAGGCGCGTCTGCTGCTGGGCGAGGGAAGCGTCGCCTTTGACGTGGTCGTCTGCGACCTCATGCTGCCCGGCGTGACGGGCGAGGGGCTCGTGGGACTTATCCGTGGGCGTGACGCCGCGACCCCGATCGTCGTGATCTCCGCCCGCACCGCGCCGGCCGACAAGATCGGGCTTCTGGCCTTGGGCGCCGACGACTATCTGGCCAAGCCCTTCGACCTCGACGAGCTGGCGGCCCGCGTGGAGGTGCAGCTGCGTCACCGTGGCGCCGTCCCCGTCGGCCGGGAGGGGATCCTGCGCTACCGTCGCTGGGCGCTCGACCCCGGTGCGCGCACGCTCATGGTCGACGGCGAGACGGAGGTTCCGCTCACCAAGATCGAGTTCAACATCCTCGAGCAGCTTCTTCGCAGACCGAGCAAGGTGTTCTCAAAGGCCGAGCTCTTCGAGCTGGCATGGGGCGAGCCCTACGCCGGCGATGACTCCACGGTCGCGGTGCACGTGTCAAACATCCGTGCCAAGCTGCGGGCAACCGGCACCGACGGCTACCTCAAGACCGTCTGGGGCATGGGCTTCAAGCTCGCATGACGACGGGCGGGCTCGCTCGCTCCGGTCGGACTGCAAAACCGCCGTCCGTGTGATGATTTTCCCATCTCGATAGCAAAACGTCCGCTCGTGTGATGAGTTTTTGCGCCCGAGCTACGGCAAATGACAGGACCGCCCGGAAAAGTCCAGTTAAAAAATCAATAGTCGAATCGAATCCTCTCTACGGGGAGAATACCTATCACACGAGAGACGGTTCTGCCTGCCGCGGCGCAGTTCTATCACACGAGAGGGGGTTTTGCGCGGCGCTTGCGCCATCGGGTCGCGTCAGCGCCCCGTCGACGCATGCAAGGGAACCTCAAACTTTCTTTAGGGTTGGCTCACGGATTCTGAAGGTTCGCCCGTCATCATGGTAGGCACCCTCAGGAAAGGAGAGAGCGTGAACGTCATAGAGACGTGCGGCCTCACCAAGCGCTACCGCCGCAAGCTGGCCGTCGACCACCTTGACATGACCGTCGCCGCAGGAGACATCTACGGCTTTGTGGGCAAGAACGGCTCGGGGAAGTCCACCACGATGAAGATGGTCGCGGGCCTGGCTCGTCCCACTGACGGCGAGGTCGTCCTCTTCGGCGACCCGGTCGGGGGTGGCGCCACCCCGCAGGGGTTCTCCCGCATGGGCGCGCTCATCGAGAGCCCCGGCGTGCTGGCCAGCCTCACCGCCCGGGACAACCTCGTCGCCAAGGCGCTCGCGCTCGGCATGACGCACGCGGGCCAGGTCGCGGACGACCTGCTCGGCCTTGTGGGGCTGGAGCCGACCGACCACCGGCGCGTGAAGGCCTACTCGCTCGGCATGAAGCAGCGCCTGGGGCTCGCGCTCGCGCTCGTGGGCAGCCCCGACCTGCTGCTCCTGGACGAGCCGTTCAACGGCCTCGACCCCGAGGCGACGCGGGCCATGCGCCTCGCGCTCGTGCGGCTCAACCGCGAGCACGGGGTCACGATTATGATTTCCTCCCACGTCCTCGACCAGCTCGACCGCGTGGCGACGCGCTTCGGCGTCATCTCGGACGGACGTCTCGCGGCGGAGTTCACCGACGAGGAGCTGCACGAGCGCTGCGGCAGCTCCGTGCGCGTGCGCCTGGCGGAGCCGGAGCGCGGGCTCGTCCTGCTCGAGCAGGAGCTCCCCGCGGCGGCGATGCGCGTCGAGCCCGACGGCGCCATCACCATTACGGGCGCGTCGGCCGACGAGGTCAGCGGGGCGGTCTTCGCGGCCGGGCTCGAGGTTCGCGAGCTCGCGACCGTCGAGCGCGACATCGAGGAGTATTTCGTCGAACTCATGGGCGGCACAGACGCCGAGAAGAACGGCGGTGCGCGATGATCCCCCTGCTTCGCTCGGACGCCTACCGCGTCCTGCGGTCCCGCTGGATCTGGGTGGTCTTTGCCCTCATGGCGTTCCTGACGTTCGCCCCCGCTCTTCTCATGCGCTGGACGAACATGGGCCCCGTCGCCTTCGACAGCCTCACCGGGTCGGCGTTGAGCCTCGGCGGCATCGAGATTCTCGCCGCCGTCATGGCGGCGATCGTGTGCTGCGACCGGACGGACATCGGATTTGGCCGCTCGGTCCTCTCCTCGTTGAGCCGCGGCGGCCGCGTGACGTGGTTTGCCGAGAAGTGCGTGTTCCTGGTCCTTCTTTCCGCGGTCGCGCTGGTCGTCGCGCTGGCCCTTGGGCTTCTTGCCGTGCCGCTCTCCGGCGTGCCCGTCCTCGCTCACGAGCCCGCGTGGCAGGTGGCCGCCTGGTTCGGCTGCAACTGGCTCGTGAGCTCGACCTATGCGGTGCTCACCGTGCTCGTGGCGCATCTCACTCGCAGCGAGGCGGTGAGCATGGGCTTTGCGATCCTCGCGTCCACGGGGCTGCTCGAGGGGGGTATCGTCGTGGGCATCGACGCCCTCTGCTACCTCGCCGGGGGCAGCTTCCTCGACTTCTCCTCTGCCGTGGCCCCGTGGCTCCCGTCGCAGGCCGTCGGCGCCATCGGAGAGGGCGCCGTCACGCTCCTCTCGGCGGACAACGCCGTGCGTCTGGCGCCTGCCGCCCGCGCGCTCGTCGTCTGCCTTCCGACCATCGTGGCGACCGTCGTCGTCGACGCGCTGCTCGTCTCAAGGAGGGATGTCGCATGATCGCCCTGCTCAAGTCCGATCTCTACCGTGTGGCCCGCTCGCGATGGCCGTGGGTGGTGCTCGCGCTCGTGGCGCTCGCCACCCTGGGGTCGGCCGTCCTCACGATCTGGTGGCCGCTCGACCCCGGGGTCGTCTACGACGGCCTCACTGCGCGCTCCGGCGCCCTCCGCCTCGCCGGCCGTGGGTCGAGCATCGCTCTCGTCTCGACCGTCGCGCCCTTCGTGGCGGCACACCTCTCCTGCGTGGACTCCGATGCCGGCTTCGATCGTACGCTCCTTGCATCCCTGCGCGGACGCGCGTCCTACTTCACCGAGAAGTACCTGCTCACGATCATCCTCTCGGGTGTCGTCCTGCTTGCCTATCTCGCGTTCAGCGGCATCGGGGTCTTCGTGACCATGCGCCCGGTGACAAACGTCGAGCCGCTCTGGCAGATCGTCGTATGGGCGGGTGAGGGCTGGCTCGTGGCGTGCGCCTATGCGCTCGTCGTGCTGCTTGTCGGCCAGCTCACGCGCAGCCGGGCGTTGGCGTTCGTCGTGACGTTCCTGCTGCTCGCGTCAGTCGTGGAGCAGGGGTTCTTCTCATTTCTGCTGCTCGTGAGCAACGTGTTCGGTCTGGGGTGGGGGCCCGCCCTGGAGGCGACGTGGGCCTGGGCGCCCTACGTCACGCTCGCGTCGATCGGCAACGGGGCGGCGGAGATGCTCGCTGTGGACGCGACCGGGGTGGCCCCTGCCGTTCGCGCGCTCGTCGTGTGCACGCCCCTCTGCCTTGCGTGCGCGGTGCTCGGTACGATCGTGGGCTCGAGGCGTGACCTCGCGTGATGGGCGACGCGTTCCTCGAGCAGCTCTACCGGTGGCTGGAGCCGATCGCGGACTGGCTGCTCGCGAGCTCTAGGATGGAGTGGCTCGCACACGTCGTGGAGGAGACTCGTATGGCTGATGCCCTCTTACTCGCTTCCATGCTGCTCGTCGGCGTTGGCCTCGGGGCGCTCTTCGCGATCGGCTGCTACGTGACCGAGCTCGGCCGGCAGGCACGCTCCCTCTCCGCTCGCGACCGCTCGAGCAACGTGCGCCTCACCTGCGGCAGCCGGCTGCCGGGGATGGTGGCCATGGTCGACGCCGTGAACGCCGAGCTCGACGCGGCGGACGAGGAGCGCGTGGAGGCCCTGCGCGCCGCGGACGAGTTCTCCCGCGGACTCTCGGCGCTCTCACACGACGTGCGGACGCCGCTCACCGGGGCCCGCGGCTATCTGCAGCTCGCTCGCGAGGAGCCGGACCCGGAGCGAAAGGACGCCCAGCTCGCGGCTGCGGACGCGCGTCTCGCCGCGATGTCGGGACTGCTCGACGAGCTCTTCTCCTATGCTCGCGCGGCGGACCCCGACACCCCGCTCGAGATCGCCCCCGTCGCGCTGCGACCGGTGCTGGAGCAGGCCCTTCTCGGCCACTACCCGGAGTTCGAGGAGCGTGGCTGGGAACCGGAGCTCGACCTTCCCGACCCCGCGCCGGTGGTGCGGGCGGACGCCGACTCGCTCGCGCGCATCGTGGAGAACCTCACCGTCAACGCGCTGCGCCACGGGTCCGGGCCCCTCAGGGTGACCGCCCGCCAGGCGGGCGGGGGCGGCCGCGTCGTCGCGGAGTTCTCGAACCCGGTGGCGGACCCTGCCGCAATCGATGCCGAGCGTCTCTTCGAGCGCTTCTACCAAGCGGACGCCTCGCGCGCGACGGCCGGCTCCGGGCTGGGGCTCGCCGTTGCCAGCCAGCTTGCTGCCGCCCAGGGGATGGCGCTCTCCGCCCGCCTGCACGGCCCCGAGCTTACCGTTACGCTGACGATGGAGGGGGAGCGCCCCCTCCCGTCGCACGAAGGGAGCCAGAGATGATCGTTACGACCACCAACTCCGTCGAGGGCTGTGAGATCACCGCATATCTCGGCATCGTCACCGGCGAGGCCGTGAGCGGCATCAACATGTTCCGCGACATCGGGGCGAGCATGCGCAACATCTTCGGCGGCCGCTCGGCCGGCTACGAGGAGGAGCTGCAGGCCGCGCGCACCGAGGTGCTCGGCGAGATGGAGCAGCGCGCCACCGCGCTCGGCGCCGACGCCATCGTGGGGGCCAGGATCGGCTACGAGACCTTCGAGGGCATGATCATGACCTGCTGCTCGGGCACCGCCGTCAAGCTGCGCCGCCGCTGACGAGAGGGCCGGGCGGCAAGGGCCCCGCCTCTCCTCGTCACTCCGTGGCGCTGTCGCCCTCGGCCGCGCTGATCGCATAGAGGGTGTTGGTGGCGCCCGCGATGGTCGCGGGGTCCCAGGGGTGCGCGCTGACCTCCGGAGAGGTGGGGTCGTAGACCGTGAGCGAGCCGTCCGAGCCCTCGGTCACGACGATGACCCAGTGGGCAGCGTCGGCAAGCGTCCCGGCCTGCGCCTCGACGAGCAGGTAGGTGCCCGTGTCGAGCACCTGGGTGAGGTTCTCCTCGTTCGAGGTGTACGTCGAGCAGGAGAGACCGTACTCGCCCAGGGAGTCGGTGAGGAACGTCCCAGACATGAGCGAGTCGCCGCTCGCCGCCTCGGCGTCGGTGACGGCCTGGGCGAAGTCCGCCGGCGTGCGGTCCCCGTTGCCGGTCAGCGCCATGTAGGCCATCGCGAGGGAGGTTGGGCCGGACCCGGTGAGCGCGAGCGGCGCGCCCGCGTAGTCGACGCAGCCCCAGCGCTCGTCCCAGCAGACGAGCTCGGGGACGGTCCCGGCGCTCACGTCCTCGCCGTAGGGCTGCGCGGTCTTCTCGGCCTCGGGGTAGGCGGCGACGAAGTCGATGGCGTCGGGCTGGGCGAGCGCGAGCGCGAGCAGGTCCTGGTTCTCGTAGGCGTCTGCGTTGGCGGCGATCTGCGCGAGCTTCTCGCCTTGGTCGAGCTCGGCGGCAAACTGGTTCGTGAGGTCTTCGTCGACGCCCGCGGCGACGCGCTCGTCGACGGGGTTGGTCTCGGCGGACTGCTGCTCGGCGCTGCAGCCGCGCACGCAGCTCGAGATGCCCACCACGATAAGCACGAGGATGACGAGCGCAAGCGCGCCGAGGATGAGCAGGCGGCGGTTGGCGCTCATCCGGCGTGCGCGGCCGCTCTGGAAATTGATGCTGCGCGCGCGCAGCGGGTAGCCCGGACCGGACGAGCCGCGCGGGCCGGCGGGACGCTGCCTCGTGCCGCGCGGGCCGTGATAGGCGCCCTGGGAGGGGACGCGGCCCCGCGCACCTTGGCCGTGGGGGCGAGAAGAGCCTGAGCGCGGGCCCGAGCCCTGGCGCAGTCGAGCGTCGCGATCGTTGTACGTCATGCGTCCTCCGAGAAGAGCAGTTCGCAAGGTTCCACTCATCGCATGATACGGCAGGAGGGAGGGGGCAACGCAACGGGCGCCGCCCCAATCGGGGAGCGGCGCCCGTTGCGTGTGCCTGCGTGCTGTTCGGTGGTGCGTTACTGGGTCCCCGACTCGGGCGGATTCTCGGGGTCGGGCGGGGTCACCGGGTCCGACGGCTCCGGGTCTGTCGGGGTCTCCGGCTCGGGCGGCGTCTCCGGCTCGGGCGGGGTCTCCGGCTCGGTGGGGGTCACCGGCTCGGTCGGCGTCTCGGTCTCCTCCGTCTCCTTCTCGGTCTCCTCCTCCCAGCCCTCGGTGTTGACCGAGGAGCTCGTGGCGATGAAGTCCCAGGACTCGTTCGGCTCGTACTCGACCTCGTGGTCGGAGGTCGGGAACTCGGCTCGCTCCACGCCCTCGAGCGCGGCGTTCATGTAGATGCCCCAGATGGGAATCGGCAGCGTCGCCGTCCTGCCGGTGCCGCCCTGGTAGTACACGCGCTGGTTGCCGTTCTCGATGCAGCCGACCCACACCGCGGTCGTGAGCTGGGGCGTGTAGCCGCAGAACCAGAGGTTGTTGTAGTTGTCGGTGGTGCCGGTCTTGCCCGCGACGGGCTGGTTCTGGTGGAAGTAGCTCCTCAGGTTGGTGGCGCTGCCCTCGGTGATGACGGTCTCGAGGATGTTGGTCGCCTCCTCGACGACGGCGGAGTCCACGACCTCCTGCGGGTCGTCCTGGTGCTCGTAGACCACGTTGCCGTTGCGGTCCTCGATTCGGGTGATCGCGACGGGGTTGCGGTGGACGCCGCCGTTGGCGAGCGTGGAGAAGGCCTCGGCCATCTCGAGCGGGGAGATCTCGGAGGTGCCGAGCGCCGAGGAGAGGACGGGCTCGATGGTCGAGTCGATGCCGAGGCGCGAGGCCATGTCGGCGACCTTGTCGATGCCGATGGCCTCGGCAACCTGGACGTAGCCGGTGTTGGAGGAGACGGCGGTCGCCCTCTGGAGGGTGATGACGCCGTAGTTTGCCCGCTCGATGTTGCTCGGCGCCCACGTGGGCGTGACCTGGATCGTGGCCTGGCAGTTGATGCGCACCGTGGGGCTCATGCCCGCCTCGAGCGCCGCGGTGAGCACGACCGCCTTGAAGCTCGACCCCGTCTGGCGCGGCGTGGTCGCCATGTTGATCGAGCTCTGGCCCGCCTCGGTGTCGTTGCCGTAGTTCTGGCCGCCCACCATGGCCACGATGTAGCCGTTGGAGTTGTCGATCGAGACGAGCGCGGCGTCGATGTCGGGGTCGCCCGAGGCCCCGACGCGCTCGGCGCAGGCCTGCTCGGCCGCCGCCTGCTTGGCGGGGTCGAGCGTCGTGTAGACCTTGAGGCCGCCCTGGGCGATCGTGTCGGACGAGAAGTCCTGGAGCAGCAGGTTGCGCACGTAGTCGGTGAAGTAGGGGTAGGCGCTCTCGGAGTCGGTGAGCTCGCCGGGGTTGAGCGGGATCTCCTCGGCGACCGTCGCGTCGTACTCCTCCTGCGTGATGTCGCCCGCCTCGAGCATGCGCGCGAGGACGAGGTTGCGGCGGTTCTTGCAGTTCTCGTAGTTCGTGAAGGGGTCGTAGTAGGTGGGCGAGTTGGGGATGCCCACGAGGGTCGCCGCCTCGTTCAGGGTGAGGTCGGCGGCGCTCTTGTTGAAGTAGGTGATCGCGGCGGCCTCGATGCCGTAGGCGCCGTTGCCGTAGAAGATGGTGTTGAGGTACATGTTCAGGATCTGGTCCTTGGTGTACGTCTTCTCCATCTGGATGGCGATGTAGGCCTCGCGGACCTTGCGGCGCAGCGTGTTCTCGAACTGCTCGTCGGAGAGGACCGTCCAGCGCACGAGCTGCTGCGTGATCGTGGAGCCGCCGCCCTGCTCGCCGCCGCCGAACACCTGGCCCACGGCGGCACGGGCGATGCCCTCGGGATCAACGCCGTTGTGCTGGTAGAAGCGCTTGTCCTCGGTGTCGATGGTGCCCTTGATGACGTAGTCGGAGACCTGGTCGAGCGTCACGGAGCGACGGTTCTGCAGGTAGTACGCCACGATTTCGTTGCCGTCGGCGTCGTAGACGCGCGTGGGCTCGGCGACGAGGAAGGCGTCGGCGGAGGTGTAGTCGGGCAGGTCCTCGAGCCAGGTGGACACCACGGCCCCCAGCGAGAGCGCGAGCGTCACGCTGAGAAGCGCGATGAAGCCGAGCACCCCGGCGAGGCCGAAGCCCACGAAGTGCGTCTTCGAGTGGGCCCGCGCACGGCGCGTTCTGATTCCCATGAACCCTCCTGAAAAGGGACAAAGCTCCACAGACGCATCCATTATACGTGCTGGCGCGCCGTCCTTCTCGTCCGCCCTTGGTAACGTGGTGAGTCCGTGGACGGCAGCGGGGCCGGCGGTCGCGGAGCCGCCCCCCTCGACGGCGGGCTGCGCTATGATAAAAAACTGCCGCCGGACGTCCGGCGGGCCATGTCATTCGTCCCGGACCCATGGAGGACTGCGCAATGCTCCCTGTTGACGAGCAACTCAAGGTGATCACCTCCGGCACGATGCAGATCGTGCCGCTCGACGAGCTCAAGAAGAAGCTCGAGAAGGGCACGCCCCTCAACATCAAGCTGGGCGTGGACCCCACCTCGCCCGACCTGCACCTCGGCCACGCCGTGCCGCTGCGCAAGATGCGCCAGTTCCAGGACCTGGGCCACAACGTGACGCTGATCATCGGAAACGGCACCGCGCTCATCGGCGACCCGTCCGGTCGCGACTCCACCCGCCCCCCGCTCACCGAGGAGCAGGTCGAGGCCAACGCCAAGACCTACGTCGAGCAGGCCATGAAGGTGCTCGATCCCGAGAAGACCACGGTGCTGCACAACGGCGAGTGGCTGAAGGGCCTGAACCTCGCCGAGATGCTCAAGATCATGAGCCAGTTCAACGTGGCCCGCATCCTCGAGCGCGAGGACTTCCACAACCGCTACGCCGAGGGCAAGTCCATCGGCCTCCACGAGTTCATCTACCCGGTGCTCCAGGCCTACGACTCCGTCGTGGTCAAGGCCGACCTCGAGATGGGCGGCAACGACCAGATCTTCAACCTGCTCGCCGGCCGCGACCTCATGCGCGCGATGGGCATGGAGCCGCAGGTGGCCCTCACGATGCCGCTGCTGGTGGGCACCGACGGCCACAAGAAGATGTCCAAGAGCTACGGCAACTACGTCGGTCTCACCGACGAGCCGGCCGACATGTACGGCAAGGTCATGTCCATCACCGACGAGCTAGTGCCCCTCTACTGGCGCCTCTGCTCGACGGCGGACATGGACAAGCTCGACGCGATCGACGCCGCCTTCGCGGACGGCTCCGCCGACCCCTACGCGCTCAAGCGCGAGCTCGCCGCCAACATCGTGGACCTCTACCACGGCGAGGGTGCCGGCGCCGCCGCGAGCGCGGCCTTTGACGCGCAGTTCAAGCGCGCCGAGGCGCCCGAGGACATGCCGGAGTTTCCGCTTTCCGTGGCCGAGGTCAACGACGAGGGCAAGGTCTACCTCGGCAAGCTCCTCGTGGAGGTGGGCATCGCAAAGTCCGCCGGCGAGGCCCGTCGCCTCGTCGACGGCGGCGGCGTCAAGATCAACGGCGAGCCCGTGGCGCCCAAGTGCTACAACGTCGAGGCGGCGCTCTTCTCGGCCGGCACGACGGTACAGTCCGGCAAGAAGCGCTGGGCGCGCCTGGTATAGGTCCAGCTTCTCGCGGCGGGCCGCGGATGGACGTTCTTCTCGACAAAGGCGTCCATCTGCGGCCCGCCGTTTGTGGCTGCGGGCGCGACGGGCCGCTGTTGGACGATTCAGCCGAGAAAAGCGTCCATCCGCGGCCCGCGGCGGGAGAGGGGTGGTCGGATGCGCGGGTCAACGTTTCTCGAGGAGCATGGCGTGCCGGAGCTGCTCGCGCCCGCCGGCGGCCCGGAGCAGTTCAACGCGGCGCTCGCGGCCGGCGCGGACGCCATCTACTGCGGGCTCGGCAACGACTTCAACGCCCGCCGCGGTGCCAGGAACTTTGACGACGCGTCCTTCTCGGCCGCGTGCCGCCGGGCGCACCTCGCGGGGGCGCGCGTTTACGTGACGGTCAACGTTGCCGTCTCGACCGAGGAGCTGCGGCGGGTGCTCGAGCTGGTGCGCCGGGCGTGGCTCCTGGGCGCCGACGCCTTCATCATCCAGGACTGGGGCCTCATGGCCGAGGTCCGCCGGCGCTGGCCCGAGGTGGAGACGCACGTCTCCACGCAGGCGAACGTCCACGACGCGCGCGGCGTCGCGTGGTGCCGCGACGCCTGGGGCGTCGAGCGCGTGACGCTGTCGCGCGAGCTGTCGCTCGCGGAGATCGCGCGCATCGCCGAGGAGGGGGTCGAGCTCGAGTGCTTTGGCCACGGCGCCCTGTGCTTCTGCTACTCGGGCGTGTGCCTCATGAGCTCGCTGGGCGGCGGGCGCTCGGCCAACCGCGGCCTGTGCGCGCAGCCGTGCCGGCTGCCCTACGACCTGGTGGACGAGAGGGGCGAGGTGCTGGAGATCCCCGGGGTGGCCACGCAGGGGATCCCCGAGACGAGCCGCGGCGTGGGCGGGACGCGACTGCTGTGCCCCAAGGACTACCGCACGGTCGACCGCGTGCGCGAGCTGCGCGACGCGCGCGTGGGCTCGCTCAAGATCGAGGGCCGCATGAAGGCGCCCGACTACGTGTACTCCGTCGTGGCGTCCTATCGCGACGCGCTCGACGCGCTGCGTGACGGCAGCGACGACGACGCGGCCCGCGCGGCGCGCGACCGCCGGCTCCGGCGCGCGTTCAACCGCGACTTCACCGAGAGCTACCTCTGGGGCGGCTCGGACAACGACATGATGAGCTACGAGCGCTCCAACAACCGAGGCGAGCTCGTGGGCCGCGTGGTGGGGTCGCGCCCGCTCGAGGACGCGCTCGTGCGGCGCGGCGGCGGCAACGGCGGGCGCGAGCGCCTGCGGCGGCTCACGCGCGCCGACGTGGAGGTGCTGCTCGAGGCGCCGGTTGGGGCGGGCGACCTGCTCGAGATCAGACCGCTCTCGGATCCGTCGCAGTTCCTGACCGCACACGCCGAGGCGGACGCCGCGGCGGGGGAGACCATCGTCTGCCGCGCGCCGAGGGCGATGGAGGAGGGCTCGCTCGTGCGCGTGATCCGCTCGCAGGCCGCCCTCGACGACGCCGCGCGCGTGGCCGACAAGGACGTGGTGCGTCGCCGGCCGGTGCGCGTGAGCGTGACGGCGCGCCTGGGGGAGCCGTTTTCGGTGGGGCTCGAGACGCTCGACGGCGCCGCGTCCGCGCGTGCCGAGGGGTTTGTCGTGGAGGCCGCGCGCACGCGGCCGGTCAGCGAGGACGACCTCGTCGAGCACGTGGGTCGCATGGGCCAGAGCGCCTTCGCGCCCGAGGAGTGGGAGGTGCGCCTCGACGCCGGCTGCGGGATGTCCTTCTCGGCGGTGCACAAGGTCCGCGCCGAGGCGTGCGCGCGGCTCGAGGAGGCCCTGCTCGCCCCCTATGCCTCCCGTGAGCTGGCAGATGGTCAACAGGGGGGCTCCCGTTCGCTCGAGCGTCACGCGGGGCGAGAGGAGCCGTGCGTGTGCGCGCTGGTGACGACGCCGGACGCGGCGGAGGCCGCGCTCGCGGCCGGCGCGACGCGCCTCTACGTCCCCGCCGACGACCTCGCGCGCGGCGCGTGGCCGGCCGACGTCATCCCCTGGCTCGACGAGGTCTGTCGCGAGGCCGACCATGCCCGCCTCGACCCGTGGGTGCGCCCCGGCGCTCCCGTGGCCGTGGGCAACGTCTCCGAGCTCGCCCTCGCCGCCGAGCGCGCCGCCGCCCCCGAGGTCCGCTCCTGCATCCCCGTCCACAACGCGGCGGCCCTCGCCGCGCTCGCCGAGCGCGGCGCCGCCGGCGTCTGGCTCTCCCCGGAGCTCACCCTCGAGGAGGCGTGCTGCCTCGCGCGCGTCTCGCCCGTGCCGGTCGGCCTGGCCGTGTTCGGCCGCGAGCGTGTCATGACGAGCGAGCACTGCGTCCTGCAGGCGCTCGGCCGCTGCCGCCACGACTGCGGCCGCTGCCCCGAGCGCGCCCGGGCCCTCTGCCTGCGCGACATAGACGGCAACCTCCTGCCCGTGCGCACCGACGAGCGCGGCAGGTCGAGGATCTTCTCGGCCCGCCCGCTCGACGCGACCCCGCAGACGGGCGAGCTCGTCGACGCCGGCGTGACGCGCCTGCTCGTCGACGCCCAGCTCATGGACGCACGCGAGGTCGCCGCCGTCGTGTCGCGCGCCGCGGCCGCCCTGCGCGCCGCCCTCGCCGGCCGCCGTCTTGCGCCGCGGGCCAAGGGCGCCACGTCGGGTCATCTCTTCTCGCCCATTGGGTAAGATGTCACCTGTGACACCCTCCGGACGAAAGGACCACCATGGCAGTTGACCGCGCGCTCCTCGACGCCACCCTCGACGTCATCCGCCAGAGCCTCCAGGCAGACGGCGGTGACGTCGCCCTCATAGACGTGACCGACGACGGCGTCGTCACCCTGGAGATGCAGGGCGCCTGCGCCGGGTGCCCGCTCTCCTCGCTCGACATGTCCGAGGGCATCGAGCGGATTCTGCGCGAGCACGTCCCCGGCGTGACCCGCGTCCAGCCGGCCGCCTTCTAGCGGGCGAGAAGAACGTGTTCCTCAACGAGATCTACCACATGCTCGACCCGATGGCCTTCACCATAGGCCCGCTCTCGGTGCGCTGGTACGCCCTGGCCTATCTTGCCGGCTTCGTGTGCGCGGGCATCGTGATGTGGCGCACGCAGCGCCGCTGGGGCCTCGGGCTCACCGCCGATGACGTGCTGTCGGTCGTGATCGGCGTGGTCTTTGGCATCATCATCGGCGCGCGCCTGTTCTACGTCGTCTTCTACGGCGCCGGGTACTATCTCGAGCACCCGCTCGAGATCGTCATGCTCAACCACGGCGGCATGAGCTTCCACGGGGGCCTCGTGGGCGCCGTGGTCGGCGGAAGCCTGGTGTGCCGCCGCTGCGGCATCTCCATCCCCACGGTGTGCGACCTCGGCGTCATCGGCGCCCCGATCGGTCTGTTCTTCGGGCGGTGCGCCAACTTCGTGAACGGCGAGCTCTGGGGCAAGGAGACCGACCTGCCCTGGGGCGTCATGTTCGAGACGGGCGGAGCGGTCTATCGCCACCCCTCCCAGCTCTACGAGGCCGTGCTCGAGGGGCTCGTCATCTTCGCCGTGCTCTACGCGCTGTCGCGCCGCGTGCCGCCGCGCCCGCAGGGCACGTTCATGGGAGCGTTCCTCACGCTCTACGGCATCTTCCGCTTCCTGGTCGAGTTCGTTCGCGTCCCCGACGCCCAGCTCGGATACCTCCTCGGCCCCATCACGATGGGCCAGCTCCTGAGCCTGCCGCTCGTCCTTCTCGGCGTGGCGGTCCTCGTGGGCGCGCGTCGCCTGAACCGGCCGCAGCGCGGCTACCTGGAGGAATAGCCCGCCCCGCACAGCCCCCTCGCCTGTCGAGACGGAGCGCCCGCGGCGCGGTCGACGCCTTCCCGCGCGGTCTGGAGGGGCTCTCGTCGGTGCCGCACGACCGCTCCCGCCCGCGGCCGCGTGTCCTCATCGTCGGCGAGTACCTGCTCAACTTCCATCCCGGCGCCAACCACGAGGTCGAGCGCTACCTCGAGCGCAACGGCCTCGAGGTCGTGGAGGCCCGCATGGCCGACGTCATCCGCAAGAGCTACTCCTACAAGCACGCGCAGGCCCGCGAGTACCATGTGGACATCCCCGCGCGCGAGCGCGCCTGGAACGCCGTCGCGGACCGGCTCTTCTCGACCGCCCTCGCCCTTGTCGACCGAATCGCGCGGGACTTCCCGCTCTACGAGCGGCCGGCGAGCATGGCGGAGCTGGCGGAGATGAGCGACCCGATCATCCACCACACCTTCGACGCCGGGGAGGGGATCCTCATCCCGGCGGAGATCTTGGAGCAGGCCTCGCGCGGCGTGCGCAACTTCGTGATCCTGCAGCCCTTTGGGTGCCTGCCCAACCACGTGGTCGGTCGCGGCATCATCAAGCGCGTGAAGGAGCTCTACCCCGACGCGCAGGTGCTCCCGCTCGACTACGACCCGGACGTGAGCCAGGCGAACATCGAGAACCGCCTGCAGATGCTCGTCATGGACGCGCGTCCCGACGTGGCGCCGGGGGAGGGGAGATGAGCGCCCGGGTGGCCGAGCGGATGAAGGGGCGCCTCGCCGACGCCCTCTGGGGCTGCCTGGAGACGAGGTCGCTCACCGAGGTCTCCGTCGGGGACGTCATCGACGCTGCGGGCGTGAGCAGGGGGTCGTTCTACTATCACTTCGCCGACCTCGACCATCTGGTCGCCTGGACGCTGGCGCGCGAGCTGCTGGACTCCGACCGCGAGGGGCACTCGCTCGTCGTGCTCGCCGCGCAGGAGGACGCCCCGGCCGAGAGCGAGGCGGTCTCGCGGAGCCTTCAGCGCGTGTGCCTGCTGCTCGACCGGGGCGGCATGAGCGCGGTCTACGGGGTGGTGCTGGACGCCACCCTGCACCTGTGGCAGGCGGCGCTGCGCCCGGACGGCGAGGCCCTGCCTGACGAGGTGGTGGCGCAGCTCGAGTACGCGGTTGGCGGCATCGTGGGCATGCTGTCGCGCGCGGGCGCCTCGACCGAGGCCAAGCGGCGCGCCTCCATCGCGTTCGTGCACGAGCGGCACGTCTGGCTCGTGGCGCGCGTCGCCGACGTGCTCGGGGAGGACCCGCGCGACGTCATGGAGCTTCTCGCCCGCGCCCGCGCCCGGGTGCTCGCGCTGTCCTGACGCGCCTTCCGGCCCACGAGCCTATGCGCGCGCGGAGTCATCCGGCGTGATCGTCATGGACTGGAAGCGGTTGGCCATGTAGGCGTCGTCGTAGTGCTCGGCGTAGAACTCCTCGACCGGCGAGCTCGGCGCCAGGCCGCTCTCGCGCTGGTACCAGCACTCGAGGGACTGGAGCGTCATGACGGCGTTCACGAGCATGAGGACCGCGCAGAGCGTGGTGAGGGAGTAGCGCGCCTGCCAGGGGATCAGGTTAATCAGCTTGAGCAGCCACGGCAGGCAGAGCTTGATCCACACGAAGCCCAGCGCGCCCCACATGCACATGAAGAGCGTCGAGGTGCGCCCGCCAAAGAGCTCGGCCACCGGGTCGGGGAAGAGGCCGAAGATCGTGGAGCCGGAGTAGTCCCAGGCCACGGCGCCAAAGCCCACCTGCATGAACCAGGAGACCGCCGCCTCGAACAGGCCGCCGATCACCGCGGACACGAGGAAGATGACCACGGGGTTCGCGCGCCAGAAGCGGTTGAGCGCCACGGTCATGAGCACCGCTCCGACGCCGTAGATGGGCGAGAAGGGCCCGTAGAGCAGGCCGGCGCGGTCCTGGTAGACCCCCGGGTCCACGACGACCATGTGGTAGACCACCTCGATGATGAGGCCCAGCACGCTGCAGACCACGAAGACCCAGAACAGGTTGAAGAAGTCGAGCTCGATGAAGCCGCGGTCGCCCTTGGCGCGCCCGAGCGTGCCGGCCTCGGCTTCCTCCTCGGTCTCCATGTCGCGCAACTTGCGCTGGAGCTGGCGCTCGGAGATCAGCGTCGGGTCGATCGTGGCGGAGATCACGACGAGGACGAGCAGGCGCACGCCGTCATAGACGAGGTTGTCGCCAAAGCCGTTGAGCATGATCTCCAGGACGAGGTTGGCGATGCCCACGCCGATCAGCGCATAGGCGATCTGCGCCACGTGCCGCCGCCGGTTCCTGAGCACGAGCACGCCAAAGGCGACGTAGCCGACCGCGCCCACGGCCATCGTCACGATCTGGACGAGGTAGAGCGACATCGTGAGCGTGACGTCATGGCGCTCCCGGAAGAGCTGGACGCCGTACTGCGCGAGCGGGACGGCGATGAGCGCGATCAGGGCCAGGAGGGCCACGGCGGTGACCAGGCAGTAGACGGCGTAGACCTTGAGCGCGACGGATATGCGGCGGCTCTCGGCGGGTGCTTCGGGACTGTTCATGGGGGCTCCTTCGCGGGGGCGACGATGGGTCCATCGTACCCCGTTTGACGCCGACCTATCCGAGGGACGTTTGCGACGGGGCTGCGAGCCCCGGGGCATTCGCTACAATAGCTGCGCTCAAACCCATCGAAAATGAGTCAAAAGGGGACTGTCCCCTTCTGACCTATCAGGAGGATCGCATGCCAAGCCTTGAGGAGGAGATCTCTTCTCGCCGCACCTTTGCCATCATCTCGCATCCGGACGCGGGCAAGACCACGCTCACGGAGAAGCTGCTGCTCTACACCGGCACCATCCAGAGCGCCGGCTCGGTCAAGGGCAAGGCGAGCGCCAGGCACGCGGTCTCGGACTGGATGGACATCGAGAAGGCCCGCGGCATCTCCGTGACGTCCTCGGTGCTCCAGTTCACCTATGAGGGCCACTGCGTGAACATCCTGGACACCCCCGGCCACCAGGACTTCTCCGAGGACACCTACCGCACGCTCATGGCGGCCGACTCCGCCGTCATGGTGATCGACGGCGCCAAGGGCGTGGAGGCCCAGACCGTCAAGCTCTTCAAGGTGTGCGCGCTGCGCGGCATCCCGATCTTCACCTTCGTGAACAAGCTCGACCACGAGACGCGCGACCCCTTCGACCTCATGGAGGAGATCGAGAGCGTGCTCGGCATCGGGACCTACCCGATGAACTGGCCCATCGGCAACGGCCGGACGTTCCGCGGCGTCTTTGACCGCGCGAGCCGCCGCGTGCTCGCCTTTGAGGGGGACGGCCGCGCGAACGCTACCAGGCGCGTGGCCGAGGTGGAGGCCGAGCTCGGCGACCCCGCCCTCGACGAGCTCGTCGGCGAGGAGAACCACCGCGCGCTCATGGACGACATCGAGCTCCTCGACGGCGCGGACCACGAGTTCGACCTCGAGGCCGTGCGCACGGGCAGGCTCACGCCGGTCTTCTTCGGCTCGGCGCTCACCAACTTCGGCGTGGAGCCGTTCCTGCGCGACTTCCTGCGTCTGGCGCCCGCGCCGGGCCCGCACGTCGACGCCCTCACGGGCGACTCCGTGGAGGCCACCGATCCCGACTTCTCGGGCTTCGTCTTCAAGATCCAGGCCAACATGGACAGGAACCACCGCGACCGCATCGCGTTCCTGCGCATCTGCTCCGGTAGGTTCGAGCGCGGCATGGACGCCTGGCACGAGCAGGGCGGACGCAGGATCAAGCTGGCCACGGGGACGGCGATGATGGCCGACGACCGCGCCACGGTAGACGAGGCGTGCGCCGGCGACATCGTGGGCCTGTTCGACCCCGGGATCTTCTCGATCGGGGACACGCTCTGCGCGCCCGGGCGCCGCGTGCGCTACTCCGGCATCCCCACCTTCGCGCCCGAGCACTTCGCGCGCGTGAGCCAGGTGGACACGCTCAGGCGCAAGCAGTTCGTCAAGGGCATGGAGGAGCTCGCCCAGGAGGGCGCCATCCAGATCTTCCGCGAGCTGGGCGCGGGCATGGAGAGCGTGATCGTGGGCGTGGTGGGCGTGCTGCAGTTCGAGGTGCTCGAGCAGCGCCTCAAGAGCGAGTACCACGTGGACGTCTACCGCCAGGCGCTGCCCTACACCGAGGTCCGCTGGAT
>DHCMC07803__coassemble_393_pt1 | contig 27216 bp, 27 predicted proteins | sample DHCMC07803__metabat2_low_PE_048 | metagenome-assembled genome bin DHCMC07803 | reverse complement strand
TCTCGGGCTTCGTCTTCAAGATCCAGGCCAACATGGACAGGAACCACCGCGACCGCATCGCGTTCCTGCGCATCTGCTCCGGTAGGTTCGAGCGCGGCATGGACGCCTGGCACGAGCAGGGCGGACGCAGGATCAAGCTGGCCACGGGGACGGCGATGATGGCCGACGACCGCGCCACGGTAGACGAGGCGTGCGCCGGCGACATCGTGGGCCTGTTCGACCCCGGGATCTTCTCGATCGGGGACACGCTCTGCGCGCCCGGGCGCCGCGTGCGCTACTCCGGCATCCCCACCTTCGCGCCCGAGCACTTCGCGCGCGTGAGCCAGGTGGACACGCTCAGGCGCAAGCAGTTCGTCAAGGGCATGGAGGAGCTCGCCCAGGAGGGCGCCATCCAGATCTTCCGCGAGCTGGGCGCGGGCATGGAGAGCGTGATCGTGGGCGTGGTGGGCGTGCTGCAGTTCGAGGTGCTCGAGCAGCGCCTCAAGAGCGAGTACCACGTGGACGTCTACCGCCAGGCGCTGCCCTACACCGAGGTCCGCTGGATCGACAACGCGCCCGACGAGCTGGACGTGCGCGCGCTCAACCTCACGCGCGACACGCTGCGCGTGGAGGACATGCGCGGCGGGCGGCTGCTGCTGTTCACGAGCCCGTGGAACCTCGACTGGGCAACGGAGCGCAATCCCGACCTGCGCCTCTCGGAGTTCGGCAACGTGACGTTCTAGGGGGGCGGTCGTCGGGCCTCCCCTTGCCGCCCGGCACCTTAGGCAAACGTTAGGAATCGCCGGCCCCTTCTCGCGTATCCTTGTGGCCGTCGCGAGAGGAGGGTCACATGGGCGGCGACGCACGGGTGCTGGTGGTTGACGACGAGCCGGAGATCTGCGAGCTCGTACGCGTCTACCTCGAGGCGGAGGGGCTCTCGGTCGAGTGCCTGCACGACGGTTCCGCGGCGCTCTCGCGCGTGCGTGACGACGGCGCTCCGGCGCCCGACCTCGCGATCCTGGACGTCATGCTCCCCGGCGCGAGCGGGCTCGAGGTCTGCCGCGCCATCCGCGAGCGCCACAGCTACCCGGTGATCATGCTCACGGCGCGCGGGGAGCAGGCGGACAAGATCTGCGGCCTCACCCTGGGGGCGGACGACTACGTGACCAAGCCGTTCCTGCCGCTCGAGCTCGTTGCCCGCGTGAAGGCGCAGCTCAGGCGCTACACCACGTACAACGTGGCGGGCGGGCGCACGGAGGGCGAGAGGGACGGCGTCATCGCGTGTCGCGGCCTCGTGCTCGATGTGCCCGCCCACGAGGCGACCTTGAACGAGCGCCCGCTCGCCCTCACGCCCACGGAGTTCTCCCTCCTGCGGATCCTGCTCGAGGCGAACGGGGCCGTAGTCTCGGCGCGCGAGCTCTACCAGCGCATCTTTGGCGACGAGTACTACGAGCGGGGATCGGGCTCCATCACGGTGCACGTCCGGCACCTGCGCGAGAAGATGGGGGACTCGTTCGAGGACCCGCACTACATCAAGACCGTCTGGGGATTGGGGTACAAGGTTGAGCGCTAGCGAGAAGGACGGCGGCGCGGGCGGGAGGGGGCGGCCCCTTCTCGTCGGGGCGCGCGCCGTCGGCATCGGCGTCCTCTCCGTCATCGGGGCGGTCATGCTCTACAACACCCTCGTGGTCTTTGTCGACCAGGCCCTGAACGGGGCGTTCATCGGATGGGTGTCCGACACCTTCCTGAACGTCCACAACCTCAACGAGTTTGGCGTCTCGGCCGGGATCGCGCTCGACATCGTGGGGACGCGCCACTTCTTCTTCCAGCTGGGGGTCTGCGTCGCGGCGGCCATCGCGGTCGCGGCCCTCGTCGCCGCGCGCGTCTCCGCGCACCGCGCCCGGCGCGAGGAGCGTGCGCGCGCCGCCGCGCTGCTGCGCGTCTTTCTGGCGCACGACCTCGAGGCGCACGAGGCGTTCCCTCCTGGCTGGGAGGAGCTCGCGCTCGTGGCGTCGGACGCCAAGCGCGCCTCCGCCGACCAGGCTCGCCGGCTGGAGGACGAGGCGGCCCGCCGAGGCGACCTCGTGACCTATCTCGCGCACGACCTCAAGACGCCGCTTACCTCGGTGATCGGCTACCTCTCGCTGCTCGACGAGGTGCCGGACATGCCCGCGGCGCAGCGCGAGCGCTACACCGGCGTCGCGCTCGACAAGGCGCTGCGCCTGGAGCGCCTGGTGAACGAGTTCTTTGACATCACGCGCTACAACCTCACGCACATCGAGCTCGAGCGCGCGCCGGTCGACCTGGCGGCGCTGCTCGTCCAGCTCGCCGACGAGTTCTACCCCGCGCTCTCCGCGCATGGGAACACGGTCCTCGTGGAGGTGGAGGGGACGACAAGGACGACGGGGGCGCCGGGGGACGCGCTCATGGCGGACGTGGACGCCGCGCGGCTCGCGCGCGTGCTGGGCAACCTGCTGCGCAACGCGATCGCCTACAGCGACGAGGGGACGGAGGTCACGCTGCGCGCCGCGCTCGCAGACGACGCCGACGCCGTGCGCATCGAGGTCAGAGACGTCGGCGCCACGATCCCGAGCCACAAGCTCCGGGCCATCTTCGACAAGTTCTATCGGCTCGACGAGTCCCGCGCCTCCGCCACGGGCGGCGCGGGACTGGGGCTTGCCATCGCACGTGAGATCGTGGAGCTGCACGGCGGCACCATCGCCGCCACGAGCGAGGGCGGCGTGACCACCTTCACCGTGGAGCTGCCGCGCTCCGCCTAGACCAGCTCAGAGAGGTAGGGTCCGTAGTTGACCATAAGCGGCATGTCGGGGTCGGGGAGCGACTCGGGGTCCGCCGCCAGGCCGACGTAGAGCAAGGACTCGAGCTCGGTGCCCTTGAAGGTGTCCTGATAGGCGTAGTTGCCGATCACGCGGCCCGTCCCGAAGGGGTCGCCGACGTAGTCCTCGGTGAGCTCCCCCAGCCCGACCGCGTCAGCCACGCTCTGGGCGACCGTTCCGAACTCGGAGGAATCGGCCTCGGGAAGGTAGAAGTTGATGGTCACACCGGTGGGGAGGACCTCCTGGTCGATGGTCTCAACGGTGTACTCGGTCTCCCCCTCCTGGAGTGGCGGGTTCTCGTAGGTGAGACCGATGTCGACCGTCTCGCTCGACCCCTCGACGGGGTTGTCCTCGGGCGTGCCCTGGAAGTTGGGCATGAAATACGTGATGGTACCGGATACGCCCTCGCCCTCGAAGGAGCCCTCGGCGCTCACCTCGAAGCCCAGCAGCTCGAGGTCGCTCGCGATCTCGGGCAGCGGGCGCTCGTAGAAGGAGTTCTCGGTCCAGTTGCTCATCACCGGCTCGGGTTCCGGCTCGACCTCCTCCTGGGCCGCCGCGTCCCCCTGCGCGTCCGCTGAGCCGCCCGTGGCACCCTGGGCGCCGCATCCCGCAAGGAGCGTCGTCGAGAGGGCGAGGGCGGCAGCCCCCGCCAGCAGCGTGGTCGTGACTCGTCTCATTTGTCCCTCCTGCCTCTTCTGCGTGCAGACGATGGGCCCAACGTATCAGAGGAGGGATGGGTCGGCTCGGGGCTGTTTAGGATTCTGAAACAAGCCTGTCGGCCGACGGAGGCATTTCTCGGGCGAGCGCTGCGTCGCCCCGTCACGCCGAGAGCGCCCACAGGTTGGCGCACTGGTCGAGCACGCGCTCGAGGTCCCAGGGGTGCGAGCTGCGCTCGGCGCTGTTGGGGTCGCGCACGACGACCCGGCCGTCCCCGGTCATGCCGGCGAGCACGATGAAGTGGCCCGTGGTGGTGAAGTCGCCCGGTCGAACGCTGCAGATGACGGGCGTGCCGGACCGCAGCGCCGCGCTCACCGCGCTCGCGTCGGCGGGGAGCTCCTCCGAGGAGAGCTCGAGCTCCGCCGCCCCGTCGGTCATGAGGGTCCAGGAGGTCATGCCGCCAGACGTGTGGCCGCCTCGCTCCGAGAAGTCCGCCATGCCTGCCGGGTCGAGGTCGCCCCGTCCGGTGAGCGCGACGTAGACCATCGAGAGGCACGTCGGGCCGCAGCCGTTCTTCTCGACGGTGCCGCCCGCGTAGGGATGGTCCGCCCAGGCCGGGTCCGTCTGGTAGAGGTAGGGGACCTCGCCGGCGCGCCACTCAGAGCGCGGGGTCGAGACGTCTCCCGCGCCGTCGGCATCGGCGCCCGCGTTGGCGGCGGGGACGGACCAGAGGCCGACGACGAGGACGGCGAGCACCGCGAGCGCCGCCGCGACCGACGCCAGCACGAGCGTCCCCGCCCCTCTCGCCCGACGGCGCGTGACGTAGCGCCTGGGCGCGACCCTCATGCGCGGGTGCGCGCTGGTGTTCATGTGCGCGTTGGTGACCATGGCCCCTCCCTCGGCTCGGCTTTGCCCAAGCCTAGGGGCGTCCTCCATAACGGCGCATGAACCGATTGCTAAACCTTCCCTAAGGCGCCGCGCGCCGGGTCAGCCGCGGTCGGGGGCGGGGCTCGGCGCCTCGTCGGCGCGAAGCGCGCCCGAGACCTCCTCCGACTCAATGAACGCCTGGTAGTCAGCCTCGTTCTGGTCGGCATAGGCGCGGGCGAACTCCCACATGGCGTCCTCGAAGGCATGGCCGTCGTCGAGGTAGGAGGCGATCGCCACCTCGTCGCCGGTACGGGCGTGCGCGTGCGCGAGCGACCACGCGCACAGGCGCGCGGTGTTCTCGAGGCTCTCCGGACCGAGTGCGGTGAGGTCGATCGAGCCCTTGCCGTTCCAGAGCTGGCGCACGTAGTAGTCGCGCGTGCCCCCGTCGGGCGCGGCGACCGAGGTCCAGCCCAGCAGGAAGTCGCTCGTGGACTGCACGAGGCGCTGGCCCTCCACCACGCGCTCGCCGTGGCCGGCATAGCCGCTCGGACGCCAGTAGCGCTCGACGACCGACTCCTCCGCCTCCTTGACCTGGAGGACCAGCGGGTCCGCCTCGTCGCGTCCCGTGAGCAGCGCGACCCAGGCGCGCCGGCCGACCGAGCCCACGCCTACGACCTTGCGCGCGGCGTCCTGCAGCCGATAGCGGCCGAGAAGGGCGCGGACGTCGCGGGGGAGACTCTCGAAGTAGGCGTCGAGGAGCCCGTGCAGCGCGCGGCCGAGCCGGGAGGGGTCGTAGCCCTGCTCGGAGGAGAGCTCCGAGAGCGGCACCAGCTCGGGCGGCTGAGAGGCAAAGCGCAGCCGGCCTCCGTCACACACGGTCAGCCTCTCCGCCGCGCGCACGCTGTCCTTCTCGCGCGCCTTCTCGACGACCCGGCGGATGGTGCGGCCGGTCTTGCCGTCGAGCTCGAACTCGTCGAGGGTCCGCTCCACGTCGAGGTGGGCGTGCCACACGTCGAGCTCGCCCATCTCGGCAAAGCGTGCCATGGCGCGACGGTACTGCTTGGCGCAGGCGCGCACGGCGTCGCGGCGGTCGGACTTGGAGAAGCCGCGGTCGCGCCCGCAGATCTCCACGCTCGCCACGAGGCGCATGACGTCCCACTCCCAGGGGCCGGGCGCCGTCTCGTCGAAGTCGTTGACGTCGAAGACGAGGTGACGCGTGTGGCTCATGAAGATGCCGAAGTTGCCGATGTGCGCGTCGCCGACGCACTGGACCTCCAGCCCGCTGACGGGGAGGGACGACAGGTCGCTCGCCATGATGACGGCGCTGCCGCGGTAGAACGTGAACGGCGAGACGCCCATGCGCCGGTAGCGCAGCGGGACGAGGCTCGGGTCGCGCGTGGCGGACTGTCGCACGACGAGATCGACGGCCGCGTCGCTGTCGGCACGGTGCCCCCAGGCGCCGAGCGAGGCGATCGGGCACGCCTCGCGCGCCGCCAGCCCGCTCGCTCGGCGTTCGTCCACGGTGGGCGAGGGGCGGTACAGCACCGCCCGCGGGTTGGGCGCCGCGTTCCTCTCGACCTCTTCGAGCTCGTCCATGCGCGTCCCTTCATGCGAGAATGAGAGCCGTCCGATTGTCGCACAGGGAGGACGGCGCGATGGTGCGTTCCTGGAGGTTGAAGCTCGCGTGCGTGTGGGGAGGCGAGCTCGTCTCGGTGCTCACGAGCTCCGTCCTGCAGATGGGCTTCGTCTGGCACATCACGCTCTCGACGGGTTCGGCGAGCATGCTCTCGCTGGCCTCCCTCGCGGGCTTTCTGCCGCTCGCGCTCTTCGGCACCTTCGCGGGGACCGTCGTGGACCGCCTGCCCCTGCGCCGCACCCTCGTCGGCGCCGACCTCTTCATCGCCGCGGTGAGCGCGGCGGTGGCGGTGGTCTCGCTCGTGGGGCCGCTCCCCGTCTGGGTGGTCATGGTCGCGCTGTTCCTCCGTGCCGTCGGCAGCGCCCTCCACACCCCGGCATTCCAGGCGCTCACGCCCCTCGTGGCGCCCGCGGACCACCTCACGCGCCTCGCCGGCGTGACGCAGGCCGTCCAGTCCGGCGGCTACATCCTGGGCACGGCCGTCGCGGCGGCGATCTACCCGATCTGGGGCCTGACGGCCATGATCGCGCTCGACGTGGCCGGGGCGCTCTTCGCGACGCTCGCGGTGCTCGCGGCGCGGCTCGACGTCGGCGGCGGCGCCGCGCCGACGGGCGGGCGGGGGCTCGGCCTCGCGGCGCGGGCGCGCGCCCTCGCCGCCGAGACCGTCGACGGCTACCGCGTTCTGCGCGGGCATCGGGGGCTCTTCGCGCTGCTCTGGTGCGGCTTCGTCTTCACGCTGGTCTTCTCGCCCATCTCTGCGCTCTTCCCGCTCATGACGCTCGACCACTTCGGCGGCACCACGGGTGACGCCGCCACGGCGGAGATCGTGTTCTCGGTGGGCATGATCGCGGGGTCGGCCCTGCTCACGGCGACGGGAGGGTTCAGGAGTCGCGCGCTCACCGTCGTCGCGGCGACGGCGCTCTATGGCGCGGCCACGCTCGCGGCCGGCCTGCTCGGGGCGGATGGGTTCGCCGCGTTTCTCGTCATGAGCTTCCTCATGGGCCTGAGCTCGCCGTTCTACTCCGGACCGCAGACGGCCCTCATGCAGGAGAGGATCCCGCCCGAGTACCTGGGGCGCGTCTTCGGCCTCTACGGGGCCATCATGTCCTGGGCGATGCCGCTCGGGCTGGCGTTCTCGTCCCTGTTCGCGGACGCGGTGGGCGCGCCGGCGTGGTTCGTCGGCGCCGGGACGGCGATGGTCCTCCTCGCCGTGGCCACGTGGGCCGTCCCCAGCATTCGCCGCATCGACCGATGAGTCGGGTGGCTGACGTTTCATTATCTGGGTACTTTTTTGCCGGGGCACAGAGTATGCCTCCTTTGATGTGGGCCGTTCACCAGCAAATATAAGAAATGAAATACCTCTGATACTTTAGGGACCCCTGAAAAAGTACCCAGATAATGAGACGCCGGGTTCTCGGCAGGGCGGCGAGCTGTGGCGAGCTGCGCTCGGCCTGGATTCCTAAGCGGGAATCTGCCTGCAGAAGCTTGAATAACAGCAGGTAGACGAGGCGTTCTCACTGCTTGGGAAGTAGGGGTGGGCGCAGATTCCACGCGGCCGGGCAGCCATCTTCTCGTCCGCCCTAGGCGAGCCTCGCGCGGACGGCCTCGAGGAGCTCGGCGCAGCGCAGCGAGGCGGAGAGGGGCATGACGGGAGACTCGGCCGCGCCGGCGAGCACGAGCCCAACGAAGTGCTCGACCTCGCCGTAGAGGTCGTCCACGGGGTAGGGGAGCTCCAGCTCAACGTCCCGCCCGCCGACCCGCTCCAGCCGGGCTCGCTCGGGTCGGTGCATCTCCTCGACGACGATGCGCCCCGTGGTGCCGACGAGCACCGCCTCGCGCGGGCTGCCCTGGTCGCAGGCGGTGACCAGCCGTGCCGTCACCCCGCCCGAGCGCAGGTCTGCGTCCGTGAAGGTGTCCACGCCTCGCACCCAGCGACCCCGAGCGCCCAGGACCTCGAACGGCTCGGGGAGGTAGTCGTCGAGCCAGGCGGCGCAGTAGATGCCGGAGTCGAACAGGTTGCCGCCCCCCGCGGGGTCGGACAGGTAGTCGACGCCGCTCGCCACGCGGTCGCCCATGTCGCTGCAGAGCCCGGCCTCCACCCGCGAGAGCCGACCGATCGCGCCCTCGCCCACGAGCCTGCGCACGTGACGGTAGAGCGGCTCGAAGCGCGTCTTCACGCCCTCCATGAGCAGCATCCCGGTCTCCTGTGCCGTCCGGGCGAGAAGCGCGGCCTCCTCCGCGCTCGCGCACAGCGGCTTCTCGCAGAGCACGGCCTTGCCCGCGCGCAGCGCGGCAGCGGACCACTCCAGATGCAGGGCGGGGGGCAATGCCACGTAGACGGCGTCCACGTCCGGACGGCCGACAAGGGCGGCGTGCGCCGCGCCCGCCACGCCCCCGAGCGCCTCGTCGGAGAGGGCGTCCCCCTCGCGCACGCCGTGCGCGGCGGCGAACGCGGCCGCCCTCGATGCCGACCGGCAGCTGATGGCGACGAGCCTCGAGTGCGGCTCGCGCGCGAGGCTGCGAGCGAAGCGCTGCGCGATCCTTCCCGCGCCGACGATTCCCCAGCGCACGCCTCCCTCGGCCATGGCACCTCCCCGCGTAGGATGCAGACGGGGCCATTGTCGCACTTAGCAGTCGGTGACGGCGCCGTCGGAGCCAAGGAGCTTCTTCAGCAGCGAGAACTCGCTCCTTATGAGGTGGTCGAGCCGCTCGACCTCGGGTCGGCGCGGCCCCTCGGGCATCACCAGGCACACGGGGACCGCCGGCGCCTCCGTCGGGTCCAGGTCGTGCATCACGGCGAAGGGCAGGATGCTGAGCGCCTTGAGGTTGACGCCCATGATGTAGCCGTTGCGGCTCTCGAGGAAGTCGACGACCTCCTCGTCTGTGTCGATGCTCTCGAGCGGGGAGGAGAGCCCGTGCTCCCGACAGGTGACCAGGACCGTCTCGTTGAAGCGGTCGATGTCGTCGCACCAGAGAACAGGGTAGGGAGCGAGGTCGGAGAAGCTCAGCCGTCGCCTGCCGCGCAGGGGGTGGTGCCGCCCCAGGAAGACGCCCGGCGTCACCGTGCCGACCTGCGTGCAGGTGCAGCCCGGTGCCTCGAGGTGCCCGACGGTGAACAGCGCGTCGAGCGCCCCCGAGCGCAGCTCCGCCATGGCCTCGAACCCCACGCGGACGGAGAGGTGCGTCTCGACCCCGAGCGAGCGCGTCATGAGACGGGCGACGACGCCGCAGATGAAGGCATGCTTCGAGAAGGGCGGGGTGACGAGGGCGAGCCTGAGGTCGCGTCTCGGGACGATGCTCCCCCGCCACGAGGCGGCGGCGCGCTCGACGGAGGCGAAGCTCTCGACCGCCCGGTGTGCGGGCTCAAGCAGCGCCTCCCCGAGGGGGGTGAGGCGAATTCCCCGTCCCTCGCGCACGAACAGGCGCCCCCCGAGCTCCTCCTCGAGCTCGTGCATCGACTTCGAGACGGCCTGGACCGTGACCCCCTCCGCACGTGCGGCGTCGGAGAAGCTGCCCGTGCCCGCCGCCCGGCGGAAGAACTGGAGCTGGCGGATGTTCATGGTCGGGGCGGTCCCGGACTCCCGCCGGGCCTAGTCCGTGCCCGCGTCGGCGGACTTCATCGCGCGGGAGGCGTAGACGACCGCCGTGAAGCAGGCGGCTGCGTAGAGCAGGTTGACCCAGACCGGCCCGCCGTCGCCGGAACCGACCTTGAGCGCGACCTCGAAGAGGTTGACGAAGGCGAGCGCGCTCGCGGCGAAGACGAAGGGCTTGAGGCGCGCCGGCCTCTTGGAGAGGCAGACGCCGAGCACGCCCGTGACGAGCTCGAGCAGGCCGATGACGAGCAGGACGACCGACAGGGCTCTCACGGCCAGCTCCTGGTCCTCGATGCCGAGGTCGACGGACGGTCCGAAGAAGAACGCGACCGCCGCCATCGCGATCGAGGCGAGGCCGAGGACGGCGAGGAGGAAGCTGACTCCCCTGACGATGCTGCACTCCCTGGACATGGGCACGATCCTTTCTGGGCGGGTTGCGGAGGCGAGAGACGCCGGTGTGAAAGTGTAGGCACATCGGCCGCCGAGAAGGGCGAATGCGTCTCACTCAACCGGAAATTGAGTGTCGGACACTACGGTTTGCGCAGGTCAGGCGAGGGTCGGTTGGGCTATCGTTATATCCGTACGGAACATCTCCAGACGCTTTCCCAAGGAGCCCGCATGACCCCAGAGACTCGGCCCGAGCCCGACGCGCCCAAGCAGCGGATGCCGCTCGCCTACAGGATCTACGGACTGTTCTGCGTTCTGCTCGGAGTCTACACGCTTTTCGCCGTGGTGGTGTTCGCGGCGCTCATGACCTGGGCGCTGCAGACCGACCCGTCGATGATCGTCGTGGGCACCGACCCCACGCTGCCCGTGGTCCTTCTCGCCATATCGTACGTCGTGACCTTCGCCAACGGCATCGCGCTCATCGTCTTCGGCCGCATGCTGCGGCGCGGGAGCCGTCGCAGCGCGGCGCGCGTCTCGCACGCGCTCGTCGCTGCGTCGGTGGTGCAGGTCCTGTTCAAGCTGATGCTCCAGGGCGCCGACGTCACGCTCGTCCCCGACGTCGTCCAGATCCTCCTGCTGGTCGCGGTCTCCGTGACCGTGGACCCGTCGCTGAGAAGGGAGCGCGCGCTCGAGCGACACGTGCGCGACATGGTGGACCGCGAGGCGGCGGAGGAGGGGATGCTCGGGCGCGACGTCGAGGGCAGGGGCTACATCGAGCTCAACTTCTTCAACCTGTTCTGGGTCTTCGTGGTCTGCTGCGTGCTCGGGCTCGTCATCGAGACCGTCTACCACTTCGTCGTCGTGGCCCCCGGCGAGATCCAGGACCGCGCCGGCCTGCTCTACGGGCCCTTCTCGCCGATCTACGGCTTTGGCGCGGTGCTCATGACCGTGGCGCTCAACCGCTTCTACAAGGCCAACCCCGTGATCATCTTCCTCGTGTCTGCCGTGATCGGCGGCTTGTTCGAGGCGGCCGTCTCCCTGTTCATGCAGTTCGGCTTTGGCGCCGTGGCCTGGGACTACTCCGGCTCCACGATCTTCGGCCTCTTCCCGGACCCGGTCGCGGTCGTCTTCGGCGGGCGCACCTCGACGCTCTTCATGTGCATGTGGGGCGCGCTGGGCTTCGTGTGGATCAAGCTCTGCCTGCCGTGGATGCTCAGGCTCATCAACCACATCCCGTGGAAGGTCCGCTACTCCCTCACCACGCTCTGCGCGGTCCTCATGCTCGTGAACGGCGTCATGACGCTCGAGGCGCTGGACTGCTGGTTCGAGCGGCTCTCGGGCATCCCGCAGACGACGCCGGTCGAGGAGTTCTACGCCGAGCATTACGACGACGCCTACATGGCCAACCGCTTCCAGTCCATGACGATCACGCCGGATGACTCCGCGCGCGTCGACGGCGCCGGGCGCTCCGACGTGGTGCGGGCCGACGAGTCCGCGATCGAGGGCGTCGCGGACGAGACGTTCGAGGGCGTCGCGTGACGGCGACGGCGCCGACGGGGCGCCCTCGCCAGCGCTGGGGGCTGCGCGTCCTTCTCGGCCTGCTGGTCGTCGTGGCGGCCGCCGGCATCGCGCTGCTCGCGGCGGTGTGGCATCGGCTCGACCAGCGCAGCCGCGGCGAGGGCGTGGTCCAGGCCCCGGCCGCGTTCTCCGAGCTGGAGGGCTCGACCGGGCGCACCGGGGCCTTCACGGCACGCGTCGACTTCACGAGCATGGCCACGGGGTCGGAGACCGTCTCCACCGAGGTCGCCTGGGACGACGAGTGGTTCTTCCGGGACCCCACGGCCTACAACCACGAGCTCGCCACCACGTGCTCGGTGCTGTCCGCCGTGGCCAACTCGGAGTCCGCGTACTACCAGGCGGGCTCGACCTCGCCCGCCTACATGGAGCAGGCGCTCGCGGAGCTGGGGTTCGAGGAGATCTCCACGGCCTCCTACCAGTATCGGAGCGAGGTCTTCGACGAGGTCGTCGACTTCATCACCGGCACGGACGACGTCGTTGCCTACTCGGTGGCAACCAAGCGCGTGACCAGTTCGAGCGGGGCCGAGAAGACCCTCTTCCTGGTGTCCATCCGCGGCAGCTACGGCTCGGAGTGGCTGAGCGACCTCAACATGGGCAGCGCGGCCGACTACGAGATGGACGAGATCACGCACGAGGGCTTCTCGGAGGCGGCGCGCGAGATCGTGGACGAGCTCGCGGCGCGCGTCACCGAGGAGGCCGGACTCGACGGCACCGACGACATCTGCCTGCTCTTCACCGGGCACTCGCGCGGCGCCGCCACGGCCAACATCGCCGCCGCGTACGCGGACGAGATGAGCCAGGGCTACCGGGCGCTGGCGCCGCTTTCGGGCATCTACTGCTATACCTTCGCCACGCCCGGGGTCACGACCTTCGACACGGCGCACGACGAACTCTACGACAACGTCTTCAACATCATGAACCCGAGCGACCTCGTGCCCCGGCTGCCGCTCGCGTCGTGGGGCTACGAGCGCTACGGCCGTGACCTGTGGCTCCCCGGTTACGGTGACGAGGGCTTCGACGAGAGGCACGCCGTCATGCGCGAGGCCTTCGAGGCCAACACGGGCGTGGAGAGCCCCTACGTCCCCGAGGACCGCGAGCGCGTGGACAGGCTCGTGGCCGACCTCGGGCGCGAGGTCCCCACCGCCGACGACTTTGCGACGCTCGGCGGCGGTGCCACCGTCGTGAGGGACCTCGTCGCCGACGTGAACCCCGTGCAGGTCCTCTACGGCCACTACCCGAGCGTCTACATCGCCTGGATGCAGTCGCTCGGCACGCTCCCGGAGGACCCTGCCCGCTGACCGGCGCGAGGCCCCGTGCGGACGGGGATGCCGGCGGCGCGGGCGGCGTCGAGCAGCTCGGCGTTGCGGGCATTGCCGGAGCCGAAGGCGTCAACGCAGCAGATGACCTCGCGGCAGGCGAGAAGGACCTCACGGGCCTCGCCCGCCGCTCGCTCGCTCACGGGTTCGAAGTCCCGCTCGAAGACCGCCCGCGCGGCAAGGCTGCGCGCGAGCAGGCCGTCTGCGTCGTGCTCGTGGAGCACGCCCGTCGCGAACGGCGTGCCGTTGCGCGCGAGCGCGCGGAAGCACGCCGCGCCCGTGCCGCCGCCGGCGATGACGAAGACCTCGGGCGCGCCCTCCGGCCGCACGAGCTCCACGCTGCCGAAGGCGGGATCGTAGGTGCCAGGGGCGAGGTCGTAGAGCTCGGCGACGCGCTCTGCCGTGAGGACCTCCCCCGGCGACCCCTGGAAGGCCACGCGCCCGTCCTTGATGCAGATCACGTGGTCGGCCGCCTTCTGCGCGAGGTCGACCTCGTGGAGCGACGCCACGACGGCGGTGCCGCGCTCGCGCGCCTCGCGCCGCAGCAGGCCCAGCACGTCGAGCTGGGAGCGGATGTCGAGGTAGGACGTGGGCTCGTCAAGCAGCAGGACCTGCGGCTCCTGGCAGAGCGCCCGGGCGAGAAGGACGCGCTGGCGCTGGCCGTCGCTCACGTGGGCGAAGTCGCGTCCCGCGAGGGGGAGAACGCCCGTCGCCTCCATGGCGGCGTCGACGGCGGCGTCGTCCCTCTCGCCCAGCACGCCGAGGCGACCGGTGTACGGGTGGCGCCCCGCCTCCACGACGCCGCGGCACGTGAGCAGCTCGGTCCGCGGCCGGCCCGTGAGCATGACCGACATCGTGCGGGCGCGCTCGCCGCGAGCAACCAAAGGGGTCGGGTCCGTTTTGACAGGGTCTGGTCTGTCAAAACGGACCCGACCCCTTTGGTTGGTCGTATGATGGGTGCAGGGAAACGACGAGGCAGGGAGGCGCCATGCGCATCGAGAAGATCGAGCTTCCGGGTTCCGGCTACGGGTCCAAGACCGCCACGCTCACCGCCTACGCCCAGGACAACCTGACCGACCAGGCGTCGCGCCGCCGGCCGGCGGTCGTGGTGTGCCCCGGCGGCTGCTACGAGCGCTGCTCGGACCGCGAGTCGGAGCCGATCGCGCTCGCCCTCCTCGCCCGCGGCCTCCAGGCCTTCGTGCTCGACTACACGGTCCTCGAGCCCGACGCCCCGACGCCGCTTCTGCCCGCCCCGCAGGTTGACCTCGCCCGTGCCGTGGCGACGGTTCGCGCCCGCGCGGACGAGTGGCACGTGGACGAGGGCAGCGTCGGGCTTCTGGGCTGCTCGGCCGGGGCGCACCTCGCCGCGACGTACACGGCGCTCATGCGTGACGACGCGTTTCTCGCCCGTGCGGGCGTCCCCGCCGGGAGGGCGCGCGCCGACTGGCAGATCCTCTGCTACCCGGCCATCGACCTCGACCTCGGCTGGCTGTCCGACCCGGCCGCCATCGCGCGCATCTGCCCGGAGGACTCGCCGCTGCGTCGCGCCCAGGACCTCGTGAGCGACGCCACGCCCCCCACGTTCCTCTGGCACACGGCCGTGGACGCCACGGTTCCCGTCGGAAACTCCTACCTCTACTCGACGGCGCTCGCGGCGCGCGGCGTCGACCATGAGTGCCACGTCTTCCATGCGGGGCGTCACGGCCTGTCGCTCGCCACCCCCGAGTCCGAGCACTATCCCGGAGACGTGGTCCCTCACGTGGCCCGCTGGCTCGAGCTCGCCGTCGAGTGGCTGGGCGAGCTCCCGCTGCCCTAGGCCCTGGTCGAGCGGCCCCTACAGTCGCGGCTCGGCGTCGCGCTCGAGGTCGCGGCCCACGCGCGCGAGGCGGGTGACGTCGGTCTCCGCCTGGCCCTCGTGCCAGTCGGCGCGCCTCTCGTGCAGCTCGTCTCCCTCGTCCGCCCAGAGGCGCTCCGCCACCGGCCTCCACGCCTCAGCCGCCGGGGCGGTCTTCTCGCGCAGCTGCTCGGGCGACTCCTGCTCGACGAGGTCGGTCGAGTGCGCCCCCGTGGCTGCCACCATGCGCGGCAGGTCGTCGGGGTTCTCGAGCATCGGGCAGGGTCGCAGGTGGTTGGTGTTGAACGGCTGGGCCTCGTAGTAGGCCATGAAGAGCGGCGAGCGCAGCGCGTCCAGGAGGCTCACGTCGTGGATGTTGACGTTGGCGTAGTGGATGAAGACGCACGGCTCGACGTCACCCGCGGCGTTGATGTGCAGGTAGCGACGACCGCCGGCGATGCAGCCTCCCACGAACTCGCCGTCGTTCTGGAAGTCCATCGTGAAGAGCGGCTTGACCCGCCTCATCTCGCGCACGAAGCGATACATGCGCTCGCGCTGCTCGGGCGTGGGGATGAGGTCGGGGGTGGAGGAGCGGCCCACGGGCATGAAGTGGAAGTACCAGCAGAAGAGCGCGCCCTTCTCGATCATCCAGTCCATGTTCTCCTCGGTGGCCACCGCGTCGGCGTTGGCGCGCGTCCAGCAGCAGGAGATGCCGAAGGGGAGGGCGTGCTCGCGCAGGAGGTCCATCGCGCGCTCGATCTTGGCGTAGGTGCCGTCGCCGCGGCGCGCGTCAGTGGTGTGCTCGTTGCCCTCGGCGGAGATCGCGGGCACGAAGTTCGCCACGCGGATCATGTCCTGGCAGAACTCCTCGTCGATGAGGGTGGCGTTGGTGAAGCAGAGGAAGACGCAGTCGGGGTATCGCTCGCAGACGCGGATGAGGTCGGCCTTGCGCACGAGTGGCTCGCCCCCGGTGTAGATGTAGACGTGGCAGCCCAGCTCGCGGCCCTGGTCGATGATCGAGCAGATGTCCTTGTAGCTGAGGTTGAGCGCATGGCCGTACTCTGCCGCCCAGCAGCCGGTGCAGCGCAGGTTGCAGGCGCTCGTGGGGTCGAGCAGGATGGCCCAGGGGATGTTGCAGCGGTACTTCTCGCGCGCCCTCTCCTGGACGGGCCAGGCGAGGATGTTGGCGTCCACGATGAGGGTCTTGAGCAGCCGCGCGCGCACTTCGGGATTGAGGCGGAACGCCTTGAGGATGAGCTCGTACCAGTTGCTGCGGCCGTCGATGGCGCCCCTGAACGCCGCGCGCTGGGTCGGGAAGACCGACGCGGGGGTGTAGCGGTCGATCGTGTCCATGATCTTGGGGATGCGGGCCTCAGGATCCTCGTTCACGTAGTCGATGAGCCTGTAGAGCGCCGTGCGCTCGGCCGTCTGGGCAAGTGCCATCGTCATTCCCTCCATCGCTCGACGGTTCCTGAATGCACGATGGCGCTTATACCCATCTAGGAGAAAACACACATCTGTGGAATAATTGGCGTGTCTCTTCCATGAAGCGGGCGCGCGTGACCCCTAACCCACAGGAGGGCGGACTTTTGGGGAGAAGCGGGCGAGGGGAGAGGGGCGCGCAGCCCCGGGACCGTCGGGTGCGTCGCAGTCGGAGGGCGATGATGGACGCCTTCGACCGGCTGATCATGGCGACGCCGTTCGAGCAGATCACCGTGAGCGCCGTCGCGCGCGAGGCCGACGTGGACCGAAAGACGTTCTACCAGCACTTCGGCACCATCGACGGGCTTCTCGACGCCATCGTCGAGGACGTGGTCTCCGATCTGCTCGACGAGGTCGAGCGAGCCTCGGGCAGCGTCGGGGAGGAGCTCACGACCTTCTTTGACGCGCTCGCCGAACACCTGAGCCAGAACATGGTGCTCATACGGCGCTACTGCGAGCACATCCCGGTCGACCTGCTGTTCGAGCACCTCTCCCGGCCGCTCGTGGGACAGGTCATGGAGCGCGGGCTCGTCCGGGGCGACGTCTCGGATGCGGAGCTCGAGATGCTGCTCTCGTTTGGCCTCGGCGGCCTCTTCTCGATGTACCGGTGGTGGCTTCTCTCGGATCGCGCGCTGCCGCTGGACGAGCTGACGCGCCATGCGGTCACGCTCCTCGAGGGCAGCGCGGCAGCGCTTCTGGGGGAGCGTCCGGCGTCGGCGCCCCCCGCCAGACGGGGAGCGTGCGAGGAGATAACCAGAAGATAAACATCCTCCTGTGCTACAACGATGCCTGTTCGTGTCCAGGGTGGGAGGCGTGTGACATGTGGTTTCTGGCGGCGTGCGGCTCCGCGCTCTTTGCGGGCGTGACGGCGATTCTCTCCAAGCTCGGCGTGCGCGAGACCGACTCCGACCTCGTGACCGCGCTGCGCACCGTCGTGGTGCTCGCCTTCGCGTGGCTCATGGTTGCCGTGGTCGGCTCGGCGGGCACCCTCTCGCAGGTGAGCGCCCGCTCGATGGCGTTCCTCGGGCTCTCGGGCCTCGCCACGGGCGCGAGCTGGATCTGCTACTTCCGGGCGCTGTCCCTCGCCGACGTGAGCCGCGTGGCGCCCATCGACAAGTCGAGCACGGCGCTCTCGGTCCTTCTCGCCGTGGCGCTCCTCGGCGAGACCGAGGGGCTCGTCGTCAAGCTCGCGGGCACGGGGCTGCTCCTGGTGGGCACGCTCCTCATGACGATTGGCGAGCGGGGCGCGGAGCGCGCGGGCGACGGGTCGCGCGACCGGCGCTGGGCGGCCTTCGCCGTGCTCTCGGCGGTGTTCGCGGCGCTCACCTCGATCCTCGCGAAGGTGGGCGTCGACGGGGTGGAGTCCAACCTCGCCACGGCGCTCCGCACGTGCGTGGTGCTCGTGATGGCATGGGCGATCGTCCTCGCTCGAGGCAAGCAGCGCCAGCTCGCGGGCATAGACCGGCGCGAGGCCGCCTTCATCGCGCTCTCCGGCGTCGCCACGGGAGCGAGCTGGCTCTGCTACTACTACGCCATCCAGACGGGACCGGTGAGCGCGGTCGTGCCCATCGACAGGCTGAGCATCCTCGTGACGATGGCCTTCTCGGCGCTGGTGCTGCACGAGCGGATGGGGCGGCGGGAGCTGGCGGGCCTCGCGCTCATGGTGGCGGGAACCCTCGTCGTCGCCGTCCTCTGAGCGGCGCGACGGGGGCTGGTCGGGTCGCCTACTTCACCGTGAGCACCGGGACGTCCACGGAGCGCAGCACGCCAAAGCTCACGCTGCCGATCATCCCGCGCAGCGCGCCGAGGCCGCGCCTGCCCATGACCACGAGGTCGATGTCGTGGCTCCTCACGTAGTCCGCGATGCCCTCCACCGGCGAGGTGGCGATCACGGCGTCGGCAACGACGTCGCACTGGGCGTCGTCGCGGGTCTGGTCGACGAGCCTCTGTGCGTCGGCGCAGGCGCTCTCGGCCACGGACTGCATGATGCGCTCGTAGCTTGCCGGGTCCGGCATGGCGTAGGGGGTCTCGAGCGCGTTTGCCATGAGCGTGGGGTCGGGCAGGCTCGAGGAGGGTATGACGGTCATCACGTGGACCTTTGCCTCGGGGTAGGGGCCGGCCAGGCCGAGCGCGATGTGCAGGGCGCTCTTCGCGTGCTCGGACTCGTCGTAGGGAACCAGGATGTTCTTGAAGTACATGGTTGCCTCCCTCGTCAGAGACTGCCGTCTACCTGCGTTATACCCCTCGCTCGGCGAGAAGGGCGCGCGCTCGGCGAGCGTTGGCGAAAACTAGCCCAAAGGGCCCGTGCCGCACGGGCCGCGATCGGCGGGGAGGTCGCCATGCGCGTCACGGTACTGATGGAGAACGGCACGCCCTCGAGCCGGCTGGCGGCGCGCCACGGGCTCAGCCTGTGGCTGGAGCTCGACGACGGGCGTCGCGTGCTCTTCGACATGGGGCCGGACGAGGCGTTTCTCGCCAACGCCCGGACGCTCGGGGTGGACGTGACGGAGGCGGACCTGGCGGTGCTCTCCCACGGCCACTACGACCACGGGGGCGGGCTGCCCGCGTTTCTCGCCGCCTGCTCGGCGGCCGGGCGCGACGCTCCCGTCTACGTGCGGGCGGGCGCCTTCGAGGAGCACGTCTCCGGGACGCCGGCGCGCCACCATGCGATCGGCGTGGACCCGGCGCTGACGTCAGACCCGCGCGTGCGCCTGACGGGCGAGCGGTGCGACCTGGGAGGCGGGCTCGCGCTCTTCTCGACCGCGCGGCGCGACCACCCCACGGCCCGCTCCAACGGGCGTCTGATGGAGCGTCGGGACGGGACGCTCGCGCCCGACCGCTTCCTTCACGAGCAGAGTCTGCTCGTGCGCGAGGGCGAGCGCCTCACGCTGGTCTCCGGATGCTCGCACGGGGGCGTCCTGAACCTCATGGACGCCGCCGAGGAGCTGGCCGGCCGTCCGCTCACGACGGTCGTCGCGGGCTTCCATCTCATGGACCCGAGCGGCGGCACCGTGGAGGACGCGGCGCTCACGCGCGAGCTTGCCCGGGAGCTGGCGTCGCGGCGGGCGAGCTACCTCACGTTCCACTGCACCGGCACGGACGCCTTCGCGCTGCTGCGCGACGAGCTCGGGGAGCGCGTGCGCTACCTGCATGTGGGCAGCCGCGTGACGCTCTGATCGCCTCGCGGGCGTGGTCATGGGCCCGATTCAGAGTAGCTGGGTACTTTTTTCCCGCCGCATCGAGTATCCAGAGAAAGAGGGCCATTGTTTCCGCAGGTAGAGACGTTGAAGAGAATGCAGGTACTTTGGGGGTCGCCCAAAAAGTACCCAGATAATACTCGCGTGGCCCCCTGGCGCCCGGTCGGGCGCCAGAACGACCCCGCGGACGGCGCGTCTCATCTGCGGGGTACAATCAGGGAAAGTCGTTCACGGGAGGTCTGATGCAGATCGTTGGTGCGCTCCTCGCGCTGCTGCTCGTCGCGTTCGTCGTCTCGCTCGTGATCTCGTTTCTGGTCAACATCGTGGCCGGGGCGCTGTCCATGCTGCCGGCGATCTTCGTGATCGTGGCCATCTGGTTCTTCGTGCGCGGCGGCAGGATCCACATCGACTTTCCCGACCGTCGCGACCGCGACGACCGCTGGTAGGGGGTCGAGAGGACCATGGCGACCCCCGAGTTCATCCTGCGCCTGCGCGAGAAGATCGGCCACGACCTGCTGTGGCTCATCGGCGTGACCGCCTACGTGGAGGACGGAGAGGGGCGCGTGCTCCTGGGCCGGCGCTCCGACACCGGGGAGTGGGCCCTCGTCTACGGTATCAACGAGCCGGGCGAGGAGCCGGCGGACACCGTGATCCGCGAGGTCGCGGAGGAGACGGGCGTGGACGTGGTGCCCACGGGCCTGGTCCGCGTGGCGGCGCAGCGCCACGAGACCGTCTACGCCAACGGCGACCGCACGCAGTACCTGGACCTCATGTTCGCGTGCCGGCTTGCGGAGGGCGGCTGCGCCGTGCCGCGCGTGGGCGACGACGAGAGCCTCGCGGTGGGCTGGTTCCCGCCCGACGCGCTTCCGGAGCCGCTCGCCCCGTCGACGGTGGAGCGCCTCGGGGCGCTCGCCGCCTGGAGAGAGGCCGGCGCGAGCGCCGCGCTCTTCTCGTTCGGCTCGTGGGGGAGCGCGGCTACCCCAGAATCCTGAGCGCGGCGCAGTCGCCGCCTTGTCGCTGATACATACTCATGGTATGTTTCTCTCACCGAGAGGAACGGAGGGGGACATGGCACGCAACCCGCATCCCGAGGAGACCGTCAGGCGCATCCTCGACGTGGCGGAGGAGCTGTTCTGCACGCGCGGCTACGAGCACACCACGATGGCCGACATCGTCGACGGGCTCGGCGGGCTTACCAAGGGCGCCGTCTACCACCACTTCAAGAGCAAGGAGGAGATCTTCGAGGCGGTCTTCGAGCGCGCCAACGAGCCGCTCGTCGCGCGCACCAAGGAGATCCTGGCGGACCGCGGCCTGAGCGGCCTCGAGAAGATCCGCGCCCTCGACGAGGCGTCCGCGGCCGGCCCCTCCGCCGAGCTGTGGGGCGCCATGCGCCCCTCTCCCGACCCCATCCAAAGCGCGCGTCTGCTCGCCCGCGAGTACCTTGACCTCTTCGAGCTTGCGCACGACTTCATCGAGCCGGCGATCCGGGAGGGTGTCGCGGACGGCTCCGTCACGGCGACGCACCCGCGCGAGACGGCGGAGGTGATGCTCCTGCTCGCGAACCTCTGGATGGTGCCGCTGTTCAACCCGCTGGAGGACGAGGGCGCCTACGAGCGGCGCGTCGAGGTGTTCCTGCGCGTCATGCACGCACTCGGGGTGGACATGGCGGACTGGGAGGCGCTCTCGTCCGAGCGTCTGGATGCGATGGGGGGAGGCGTCCCGTGGCAGAGCTGGAAGCTGGACAAGGACGACGGGGCGCCCGACGGTTGCGGGTCCAAGAGGCAACCGGGGGTTGGTTGAGGCAACCGCCGGGGACGCCTACGCTCGCCTGAGCGGGGAGGGCCGCCGCGTGCGGCCTTTCTTTCCGACAATATACATACCAACCGAACGTATGAAAGGAAGAACCATGGGCAAGAGGACAAGAACGAGACGATCTCGCCTGTTCACGCCGGGCTTCGCGGCCATCATGGCCGCCCAGACCCTCTCGCTGCTCGGCATGGAGATCCTGCAGTTCGTGCTTCCGCTCCACCTGCTGGGCCTCACGGGGTCGGGCACGCTCTACGGTACGGTCGTCGCACTCGGCAACGTGCCGTACCTCGCCCTCGCCCCCGTCGGGGGCGTGATCGCCGATCGCACGCGCAAGCGCTCCGTGATGGCGGCGTGCGACCTCGCGCTCGCCGCGGGGCTCGTCGCCTATCTCGTGCTGGCCGACACGCCCGCGCTCGTGCCGGCGACCGTGACCGCCCTCATGGCCGCCTTCGCCGCCCAGGCGCTCTACCAGCCCTGCGCGCAGTCGGCGATGCCGCTCCTGGTCGCGCCCGAGCGCCTCGAGCAGGCGGTGGCCGTGACCAACCAGGTGGGAATGCTCACCGGCATAGGAGGGCCGGTCGTGGGCGGGATCGTCTACGGCTTCTGCGGCCTGGAGCCCATCGTCGTCGTGTCCGCGGCGTGCTTCGCGGCGTCGGCGGCGGTGGCGATCGTCTTGGTGCGCGTGCCCTACGAGCCGCCCGCGCGCACCGCCGGGGCGCTCGCCACGGCCCGCGGCGACCTCGGCGAGGCGCTCGGCTTCCTGCGGTCGAGGCCCGTCATGTGGCGCGTCATCGCGGCAGCGACGCTCGTGAACCTCTTCGGGTCCTCCTTCTTCAACGTGGGGTCGTCGTACGTGGTCACGCAGACGCTCGCCCTGCCGAGCCAGCTGCTCGGTGCGCTGCAGGCGGCGCTCGCGGTGGGCGGTCTCGTCGGCGGCGCCGTGGTGGCGCTGCGCCCGGGCGGGCTCGGCCTCCGCAGCGTGCCCGGGCTGCTCGGTGCCGTGGCTCTCGGCATCGCGGCGATCGCGCTCGTGCTGGCGGCCCCGCTCCCGGCCCTGGGCGCGTACGCGGGGCTGGTCGTCTGCTACCTGGTCTCCATGGCCTTCTGCATGGCGCTCTCGATCGTGGCCACGTCCTACCTGCAGCGCGAGGCGCCCGAGACCCTCACGGGCAAGGTGATGTCGCTCGCGATGACGCTCGCCAACCTCGCGGCCCCGCTCGGGCAGCTGTCCTACGGTGCCGCCTTCGACCACGTGCCGGCGTGGGCCGTCGCCGCGCTCGCCGCCGCCGCGACGGGCGCGGTGGCCGTCTGGCTGCGCCGCGGCGGCCGCGCGGAGGGGTGAGCGCGCCGCGCGCCGCCCCTCGCGCTACGATGGGCTCACGACGACGGCACGAGGAGGGGGCTGGAATGCGCTATCGGGAGCTGGGACGGACGGGCCTCAGGGTGAGCGAGATCGGCTTTGGCGGCGAGTGGATGGACGGCACCGCCGAGCAGGCGCGCTCCGTGGTGGACGCGGCGGAGGCGTCGGGCGTCAACGTGCTCGACTGCTGGATGCCCGACCCCACGCGCCGCTCCAACCTCGGGGACGCCCTTCTCGGCCGTCGCGAGCGCTGGGTCATCCAGGGGCACCTCGGCTCCACGTGGCAGGGCGGGCAGTACGTGCGCACGCGCGATCTCGAGCAGGTGCGCCCCGCCTTCGAGGACCTTCTCGAGCGCTTCCACACCGACTACATGGACCTCGGCATGATCCACTACGTGGACCGGCCCGCCGAGTTCGAGGAGCTCATGGGGGACAGCCCCTTCATGGGCTACGTGCGCGAGCTGCGCGCCGCCGGCACCGTCCGCCACGTTGGGCTCTCCACGCACAACCCTGAGGTGGCGCGCCTTGCCGTGCTGAGCCCGGAGGTCGAGATGATCCTCTTCTCGGTGAACCCTGCCTTCGACATGATGCCCGCCACGGACGACCTCGACGCCTACTTCGACGAGCGCGGCGAGGCCGCGGCCGCCGACGGCATGACGCCGGAGCGCGCCGAGCTCTATGCGCTCGCGGAGGAGACGGGCACCGGCATCACGGTCATGAAGGGCTACATGGGCGGCCGGCTCTTCGACGCGGCGCAGTCACCCTTCGGCGTGGCGCTCACCCCGGTGCAGTGCCTGCACTACGCGCTCACGCGCCCGGCGGTGGCGAGCGTGATGGTGGGCTTCTCCGCGCCCGAGCACGTTGCCGAGGCCGTCGCCTACGAGGGCGCGTCGGACGCCGAGAAGGACTACGCAAGCGTGCTCGCCGGTGCCCCGCGTCACGCCTACCTGGGGAGCTGCACCTACTGCGGCCACTGCGCCCCATGCCCGCGCGGGATCGACATCGCCTCGGTCAACAAGTTCCTCGACCTGGCGAGTTCCTACGACGCGGTGCCGGACTCGCTGCGGGAGCACTACCGCGCCCTCGGCGCGACGGCGGCGGACTGCATCGCGTGCCGGGCGTGCGAGGGGCGCTGCCCCTTCGGCGTGCACGTGGCGGAGCGCATGGCCGCGGCCGCGGGGCTCTTCGGCTGCTAGGCGGCGCTCGCCCCTGTGAAGACGCGGCCCTTCTCGCCGTGCGAGGCTAGTCCGCGTAGTGGTCGAGGCACATCCCAATGAAGTCGCGCATCTCGGCCCGGAAGTCCACCGCGGGCCGCTCGATGCCGGCGAGCTCGAGCGCCTGGCTGATGAGGGGGTTCGTCCAGCAGCCGCTCACGAAGCCCACGGCGTGGTAGTAGACGGCCATGAGGAGGGAGCCCACGCGCTCCGGGCGCATGCCAAGGATGCGCGGGAGGCGCTCCGTCATGCGCGCGACATGCCCGTAGTAGGCTCGCTTGAAGTCCGCGAGGCGCTCCACCGTGACGTTCGTCTCGATGATCGTGGAGAGGATGTCGCCCATGCGGAAGTACTCCTGGTGCGCGTTGGTGATGCCCGCCCAGACCTCGGCCGTGGTCTCGCGGGAGAAGCCGCAGCCCTCGGGGAGGGCGGTGAGCAGGGCGTCGAAGTACGCGGCCATCTCGTCCTGCGTGAGCAGCAGGAAGACCTCCTCCTTGGTGGTCACGTACTTGTAGAGGTTGGCGCGCGACCAGCCAAGCTCCTCGGCGATCGTGGTGAGCGTGATCTCGTGGTAGGGCCGCTCGGCAAACTGGCGCCGCACGGCGCCCTTGATCTCGTCGAGGCGCTGCTCCTTCTGCTCGGCGCTGCGCGCCCGTATGAACTCGGCCATGGTACCTCCGTGCTGTCAGTTGCAAGCAGTATAGCGCAGGGCTGCTGAATTAGATAATTCCGCGTCAATTATCTCTTTACAAGTTACGTGACGTCACGTAATCTATACGCATCAACAGGAGCGACGGAAGGAGCGGCATGCTCGGCAACTTCACGTACCACAACCCCACCAAGCTCATCTTCGGCAAGGACGCCATGACCTCGCTCGCAGGCGAGCTCGCGGCCTACGGCCCGGTGGTGCAGCTCGTCTACGGCGGCGGTTCCATCAAGAGGAACGGCATCTACGACCAGGTAATGGAGGCGCTCGCGGCGGCGGGCAAGACCGTGGTCGAGGATGCGGGCGTCATGCCCAACCCCACGGTCGAGAAGCTCCGCGAGGGCGTCGCCATCGCGCGCGAGAACCACGTGGACCTGATCCTGGCCGTGGGCGGCGGCTCCTGCATCGACTACGCCAAGGGCGTGGCAGTCTCCGTCAACCTGCCGGAGGACGTGGACCCCTGGCAGAAGTACTGGGTGGACTTTGACGAGCCCACGTGTGAGGTCGTGCCGGTGGGTAGCGTGCTCACGATGGTGGGCACCGGCTCCGAGATGAACTGCGGCTCGGTCATCACCAACCACGAGGCCAAGATGAAGGTGGGCCACGTCTTCGCCAACCCGGACGTGTTCCCCAGGTTCGCGGTCCTCAACCCCGAGTTCACCTACACGCTGCCGCGCTACCAGATGGTCGCCGGGATCTTCGACATCATGAACCACATCACCGAGCAGTACTTCTCGGGCACCGACGACAACACCTCCGACTACCTGGCCGAGGGCCTCATGCGCAGCCTCGTCGCAGCGAGCCGCGCGGCCGTGAAGGACCCCCAGAACTACGAGGCGCGCTCCAACATCATGTGGTGCGCCACCTGGGCACTCAACACCCTGATCGCGCAGGGCAAGGCCACGGACTGGGAGGTGCACATGCTCGGCCAGGCCGTGGGCGCGCACACCGACGCCACGCACGGCATGACGCTCTCCGCCGTGGCGCTTCCGTACTACCGCCTCATCATGCCCTACGGCGTCGAGAAGTTCGCGCGCTTCGCCACGAGCGTGTGGGGGATCTCGCCGGAGGGTCGCTCGACCGAGGAGCTCGCCGCAGCCGGCCTCGACGCGATGGAGGCATGGATGCGCGAGATCGGCTGCGTGATGAGCATCTCCGAGCTCGGCGCCGACGAGTCCATGCTCGAGGGACTGGCGGATTCCACGCTCATCATGCAGGGCGGCTACCACCCGCTCTCCCGCGACGAGGTCATCGAGGTCTTCCGCGCCAGCCTGTAGCGTTTGGCCCGCGGGGCCGGAAGCGCCCGGCCCCGCGCCCTTCTCGCCGCCATGGCGAACCCATCGGGAAAGGAACCATCATGCGAAGGAACATCGGCAGCGCGCTCGGCCCGTGCGCGGACTTTGCCAGGGCGGCACGGGCATGATGAGCCGTCGCAACTTCCTCGCCGTGGCGGCTGCGTTGGGAGCCGGCGCGCTCCTGGGCGGCTGCGCGGGCGGGGAGGACGACGCCGCGCTGACGACGGGCGCCGCGACCGGCGCCTCAGTGGAGGAGGATGCCATGGCCGACGAGAGAACCATAACCGTGACCTGCGGGGACGCGACGGTCACCTACCAGCTCAACGACAGCCCCGCATCCGACGCGCTTCTCGCCCAGCTGCCGCTGGCGCTGGAGGTCGAGGACTTCTCGGACAACGAGAAGGTCTTCTACCCGCCCGAGGAGCTCGACGTGACAGATGCGCCGCTCGCCGAGACGGGCGCGGCGGGGACGCTCGCGTACTACGCCCCGTGGGGCGACGTCGTGATGTTCTACGGGTCCTTCTCGCCCAACGGGGCGCTCTACGAGCTGGGGCGAGCTGTGGACGGCGTGGATGCGATTGCCGAGCTCAGCGGCACGGTCGAGGTTGCGCCGACGCAGTAGTGGGGGATGGTGCGCGGCGGCTGCGTGACGAGCAAACGCATACATGGCGGCTGCGTACGCCCCCGAAGGAAAGGTGCCTACAAATTAGCAGGTCAGGGATGTGACGAGAAGAAATGCGGAGCGACGGGCCGTACATGGTCGGCGGGAATGTGCGCGAGACCGGCGCAAGATGAGGGGAGAAGGACATGCTGACGAGAAGGAGCCTGCTCCAGGCCGCCGCGGCACCCGACCAGATGGCCTGGGCCTGGCGTAGCGGGGGCAGGGCACATTCACTCCTGCAGGGAGAAAGGATCAGACATGACTGGTAACGGTACTGGCAAGAGGCTCGTCGCGTACTTCTCGGCGAGCGGGGTCACGGCGCGTGCGGCGAGGGCGCTCGCGCAGGCGGCGGGCGCCGACCTCTTTGAGATCGTGCCCGAGGAGCCCTACACGACGGCCGACCTCGACTGGCGCAACCGGCGCAGTCGCAGCTCGCTTGAGGAGAGGGACCCCTCCGCGCGGCCGGCGGTGGAGAGCCGCGTGGACAACATGGACGCCTACGACACGGTCTTTGTGGGCTACCCCATCTGGTGGGGGCACGAGCCGGCGATCGTGGACACGTTCCTGGGGCAGTACGACTTCTCGGGCAAGACCGTGGTGCCGTTCGCGACCTCGGGAGGCTCGGGCGCGGGCGGGTCGGACCGCAGGCTGCGCGCGGCGTGCCCCATGGCCGGCGAGCTGCTGCCCACCAAGCTCGTGAACGGCATGGGCGAGGGCGCGCTCGGCGCCTGGGCCGCGTCCGTCGCTCGGTAGCACGGAGGCTGCCAATGAGAATCCTGATACTGCAGGGAAGTCCCAACCGCGACGG
>DHCMC07803__coassemble_339_pt1 | contig 27369 bp, 25 predicted proteins | sample DHCMC07803__metabat2_low_PE_048 | metagenome-assembled genome bin DHCMC07803 | reverse complement strand
GCCGGGGCCGCGGGAGCGGTCTCAGCGGGGGCCAGGTCCTCCGGCTTGATGCAGACGCCGGCCTTGGCCTCGGAGTAGATGGCCTTGGCGACGTCGGCCGCGGTCTCGGCGCCCATGCGCTCGCCGTAGGCGGAGACGAGCATCGGCAGGTTGAGGCCGCCGACGGCGACCCAGTGCTCGTGCCCCTCCTCCCCGAGCAGCAGCGAGACCTGGTTCCAGGGCGTGCCACCCTGGAGGTCGACGAGGAACAGGACCTGGTCCTGGTCCTCGAAGCCGGCGACGGCCTCGAGCAGCTTGGCGCGAAGGTCGTCCGGCCCCATCTCGGGCATGAGCGTCACGGCTGCGACGTTCTCCTGCGGGCCAAAGATCATCTGGCCGGACATCTTGATGCCCTCGGCGAACGTGCCATGACTGGCTAGGACAATGCTAACCACCGCTTACCTCCTTCTCTGTTTCGCGGACTCTTACCATTGCCTTACCGGCGTGTTACGAGGGGCTTGCTCTTCACATTTTCTCCCCTGTCGCTTCACGCACGCTTCACATTCTAGTACACCCTGGGTCACGACTCCTCCACAATCCCAACCGCTCGCCGGATTGCCCAAAAGACGGCGCCCCCGCGCCACCGAGCTCTCCTCGGCGGGCGCAGGGGCGCCTTGTCGGCGTCGCGGGCGGCGCAGATGAATTCACGGGCGGGGGTTCTTGTCGGCTTTGAGGGCAAAGCGGGGCGCACGTGAATTCACGGGCGAGAGGGGCGCGGGGCCTAGCGCCCCACGACGACGAGGTCGTGCGTGGAGCGCGTGAACGGCTCGTAGCCCGTGGCGGTGACGAGGCCGAAGTCCTCCAGGCGGATCCCGAAGCGCCCGGGCAGGTAGATGCCGGGCTCGATGGTCACGACCGAGCCCTCGGGCACCGGGCGGTCCCAGCGACGGTTGAAGTTGGGGTTCTCGTGGATCTGGATGCCCACGCCGTGCCCGAGGCCGTGGCCGAAGAAGTCGCCGTAGCCCGCCTCGGAGATGACGTCCACCGCGACCTGGTGGACGTCGCGGCCGATCACGCCGGCGTGCACCGCCGCGGCGCACGCCTCGTGGGCGCGGCGCACGACGTCGTAGACCGCGCGCTGCTCCGCGCCCGGCTCGCCCACGGCGACGGTGCGCGTCATGTCGGCGTGATAGTCGTGGTAGCCCGCGCCGTAGTCCATGACGATGAGGTCCCCCTCGGCGACGCGGCGCTCGCCGGGCTGCGCGTGCGGGTTGGCGCCGTTGGGGCCGGAGGCGATGATCGTGCCAAAGGAGAGGGCGTCGGCGCCGTGGGAGAGCATGTAGTTCTCCAGCTCCACGCGGATCTCCTGCTCCGTCATGCCCACCTTGATGAACTCGCAGATGTGCGCGAAGGCGTCATCGGTGATCTCCTGCGCGCGGCGCATGAGCGCGACCTCCTCGTCGTCCTTGACCATGCGCAGGTCGCAGATGTCGCCGTGCAGGCGCGGCGTGAGGCACGCGACGCCGCAGCGGGAGAGCTCGACGAGCAGCTCGTCGTAGAACGCGAGGTCACAGGTGTCCTCGACGGCAGCGACGCGGGCGCGCTCCGTCGCGAGGCGCCGCGCGGCCCACGCGGCCGGGTCGACGACGTCCATGTCGAGGGCCCAGGCGGTGTCGGCGCCGAGGCGCTCGACGAAGGTGTTGTAGTAGCGCGAGTCGGTGTGGAGCCACTGGCCCGTGGCCGTGATCACGGCGGTGTGGGCGACCTCGTCGTCGAAGGTGCGCTCGGCTCCGGTGAGCCAGCGCAGGTCGGGGTTGTTGCGCAGGATCACGGCGTCGTAGCCGCGCTCCGCCATGAGCTCGCGCAGGCGCTCCACGCGCCCGGCACATGCCTTCTCGTCCGCCATATCGTGTCCTTTCTCTCGATGGGGTTGGTTGTGGTTGGTCCGCCGGGCCGTCAGGCGGGGCGGGAGGCGCACCAGGCCGCCGCGTGCTCGGCGAGCAGCTCGTCGGTCATGACCGCGAGGCGCACCCGTCCCAGGCCGCGGGGGACGGCGAGCATGAATCGGCTCGAGCGCCGGAAGCGCTCCTCCCTGATGCGCGCGGCGAGCGCCTCGGGGTCCACGCTCGCGCGCGCCGTGGGCACGCCCAGGCGGTCGAGCACCTCGTCGACGGCGAGCATGTCGTCGATGGAGAGCGTCTCCTGGGCCACGCCCAGCCGCGAGGCGAAGCGCATGCCGTCCGCGAGCGCGACCCCCGCGCCCACCTCGGGCGCGAGCGAGCGCAGCGCCGTCGCGAACGTCGTGCCGAACTCGAGCGACTGGCGCATCGCCGCCGAGGTCGCAGACGCGACCTTGCCGCGGCTCTTGACCGAGTCCTGGAGCTGGGCCGCCAGCGCGTCGGCGTCGCCGGCGGCGAGGTCCGCGGCTGCGTCCCAGAGCCTGCCGAAGGAGCGGTCGGACTCGCACATAGCACCCTGCACCATGAGCGAGAAGCCGAGAAGGGCCGGCTCGCTCGCGGGGTCCGCCGCAACGAGGTCGAGGTCGAGGGCCGCGTAGCGGGCCACCCCGTCCTGGGCGACCATGCGCGGCAGGCCGGCGGCGTCGAGAGCGCGCGGCGTCGTCGCGGCCGTGACCGCGCTCGGGAGGTCGAGCGGCACCTCGGCGAGCTGCACGCCCCCGCACCACCCCGCGCAGGCGAACGACGCCACCGAGAGCGTCTCGAACCCGCCCACCACGAGCACCATGTCGTCTGCCGTCACGTGCGCCTCGGCGAGGGCCTCGTCGAAGCGGCCCACGGCGGCGAGGTCGCACCCGGCGTGGGCGAGCGTGGCACAACGCACCTCAAAGCCCTGGTCGCTGAGGTTCTCCCGCAGGTCGCGCACGGCGCCCTCGGGGGCTCCCTCCTCGCAGACGAGCGCGCAGAGGTGGGGCCTGCCCGCCGCCGAGCGCAGCACACGTGGGAACTCGGGCAGGATCCCGGCGCCCGCGCGCAGGTCCATCGAGGCGCCGCGCATCAGCACCCACTGGCGCGTGGCGCGCGGGGCCGCCGGCGTCGCGGCGGCGGGCGCCTCGTCCGCCCCGGTGCCGGAGGGCGCCTCCGGCGCCTGGTCCCTCTCCTCGCGATCAAGCCCCTCGCTCACAGAAGCCCCCTCTCCCAGAGCAGCCGGCCCGACTCCTGGGCCACCTGCTCGAACGTCTTGTCCCTGATGTCGATCGTGATGTCGGCCGCGCCCTCGTAGAGCGGGCGGCGCCGGCGGTAGACCTCGGCGGCATGCTCGTCGGAGCCGAGGTCGGGACGCAGGTCGGGGCGCTGGATCTGGCGCAGCGAGTCGGCGAGGTCGCCGTCGAGGAAGACGACGACGCCCATCTCGTGCATGAGCTCGCAGTTCTCGGGGCGCTCCACGATTCCGCCGCCGCAGCTCACGAGCAGCGACTTGCGAGCGGCGAGCTTGCGCAGCTGCGCGGTCTCCGCCTCGCGGAAGCGCCCCTCCCCCTCCCGGGCGAAGATCTGCGCGACGGAGGCGCCGAGCGCGCGCTCCACGAGGCGGTCGGTGTCGACGTGCGGCCGGTGGAAGAGCGAGCCGAGGTTGCGCGCGAGGGTGGACTTGCCAGCGCCGAGAAAGCCGACGAAGAAGAGGTGGTCGCACCCCTCATGAACGACGTATCCCGAACCGTGCGGCACGCTGTCTCCCCCTTCCCGTGTACCGAGAAGAGATTCTACTCGATACTCGGCGGACGTGGGGCGCCTCTGCGTTCCTCCGGGGAGGACTACTCGCCGTCAAACTCGACGCCGCGCAGGGCGAGGCGCTCGAAGACGCGGAAGACGTGCGTGTACCAGAGGTCCCGGCGCGACTGCGGGCGCACGAGGATCGTCCGGACGCCGGCGAGGCTGCCGGCGCAGACGTCGGTGAAGACCTGGTCGCCGATCATGACGGTCTCGCCGGGCACGGCGCCCATGAGGCGCATCGCGCGGACGAGCGCGAAGGGCAGCGGCTTCATGGCGTGGTCGACCGCCTCGACGCCCATCTGGGCGGCGCTGGCGCGGACCTGCGAGGAGTGGAAGTTGTTGGAGACGAGGCACAGGCGCAGGCCCGCCTCGCGTGCGCGGTCGAGCCATGCCATGACCTCGGCGGGCGGCACGTCGGCGTCACGCGGGACGCAGGTGTTGTCACGGTCGAGCAGGACGAGGCGCACGCCGGCGTCCACCAGCTCGTCGACGCTCACCTGCGGCAGGCTCGCCACGTAGCGCGTGGCACGAAGAAGTCCCATCCGGCGCCCCTACTCGTAGGCGGAGCGGTGCTCGTCGTAGCTCTCGGAGAACTGCTCCGTGTCCTGCGTGATGTAGAAGTAGTAGAAGTTGGTGTCGGCGGGCTCGCAGGCGGCCTCGATGGAGGCGAGGCTCGGCGAACAGATCGGCGTCGGCGTGAGGCCGTCGCGCAGGTTGGTGTTGTAGGGGTCGTCGAGGCTGTTGATCTCGTCGGCCGTGGCCGCCCTCCCGAGCGAGTAGGTGAGCGTCGCGTCGCTCTGCAGGCGCATGCCGTCGCGCAGGCGGTTGTAGAAGACCGAGGCGACCTTGGGGCGCTGCTCGTCGGTCACGGCCTCGCGCTCCACGATCGACGCCATCGTGATGACGTCGTTGGCGTCGAGCTCGATCCCGTAGCGCTCGGAGAGGGCGCTCGCGGCCGCGTCGAGGTCGATCGAGGAGACCTCGGTCTGGTACTGGTCGAGCATGGCGCGGATCACGGCGTCGGCCGTCACCGACTCCATGCCCGAGAAGTCGTAGGTCTTGGGGAAGAGGTAGCCCTCGAGGGAGTCCTCGTGCGCGCCCGAGAGGAAGGGGTAGTCGGCGGCGTAGTTCGACGCCTTCGCCTGGGCGAGGAACTCGTCGGCGGAGATGCCGAGGGAGTCCTGGACCGCCTGGGCTATCTGGCTCACCGTGTAGCCCTCGGGCACGACGAGCTGGGCCGTCGAGGCGTTGGGGCCGCTGGTCAGCAGCTCGATGATCTGCGTGTCGTCGGTGCCGGCGACGATGCGGTACGACCCGCTCTTGAGCGCGGACTCCGCCTCGGTGCGGCGGACCTCGGAGAGAAAGGCGCTCTGGTCGGCGATCAGGCCGTTGTCGGCGAGGATCTGGGCGACCGCGGCGGCACCGGAGCCGTCGGGGATGGTGATGGTGACCTCGGTGCCCTCCTCGGCGAGCTGCACCTGCTGCTCCCCGTCGCCCCCCGTGAGGCCGGGGACGAGCACGAGGGCAGCGGCGGCGGCGAGCGCGATGGCGCCGACCACGGCGAGCGCCGCAAGCGGGAATCGGCGGCGGCCACGACCTCCCCGCGGGTCGCGCGGGCTGTGCGAGCCGGCGCGGCGCGTGGCCGCGGCGGTGCGGCTCGAGACGCGGCCGCCGGCGAGCGCCGAGCGGGGCGCGCTCGAGCCCGAGGCTGGCTGGGGGGTGGTCCGGGCGGCGCGCGGGGCGGCGCCGGTCGAGAAGTGCGAGCCCCCGCGCCTGGGGGACCTGCCGGTCGGTGTGGCCATCGTGCCCTTTCAGGTCTGCCTGGCGTCAAGCCAGGACTGGAGGAACAGGGAGGCGGCGACGGAGTCGACCCGCCCGCGCATCGCGCGCTCGGAGAGGCCCTGCTCTTTCAGGATACGCCTGGCCTCGGACGAGGACAGGCGCTCGTCTGCAAACTCCAAGGGAAGTCCGCAGCTCGCAGCTATCTCGACGGCCTGCGCCCGGACTCGCTCGGCCTGGGGCCCCTCCTCCCCCGCCAGGGTCCGGGGCAGCCCGCAGACGAGGAGCTCGGGCTCCCAGTCCTCGAGCACGCGGCGGAAGGTCGCCGCGCGCGCGAGCACCTCGGCCGCCGGCAGGACGCAGACGGGGGACGCGACGCGCGCCGACGGGTCGCTCACGGCCACGCCGACGCGCCTCTCGCCGATGTCGAGCGCGAGGACCCGCATGCCCTAGATTCCGAGCGCCGCGCGGGCGGCGTCGAGGGCGGCGTCGATGCCGGAGACGTCGGATCCGCCGGCCTGGGCCATGTTGGGCCTCCCGCCGCCGCGGCCGCCCACGAGTGCGGAGACCTCCTTGATGATGGACCCCGCGGCAAAGCCGTGCTCGACGGCGCCGTCCGTGCCCCCGGCGAGGAGCGCGACCTTGCCGTCGGGCGTCGCGGACGCGATCACGCAGGCGACCGGCTCGCCGCCGGCGGCGTCGCGGATGCCGTCCCAAGCGGAGCGCATCTCCTTGCCCGTGAGGCCGTCGAGGCGCGCGACGACGACCTTGTAGCCGTCGAGCTGCACCGCGTGCCCGAAGGCGTCGGACACCTTGCTCGCGCCGGCGCCGGTCGTGGCGGCCTCGAGCGCCCTGCGCGTCTCGCGCAGCTCCGCCTGCAGGGCGGCGACGCGCTCGGCGACGTCGTCCGGGCGGCACTTGAGCCCGTGGGCGACGTCGTCCAGGGCGAGCAGGCGCTCGTCCACGTACTCGATCGCGCCCATCGAGGTGACGGCCTCGATGCGGCGGGCGTTGGAGCCGACGGAGCCCTCGGAGACGATCTTGAAGAGGCCGAGGTCGGCGGTGTTCCTGGCGTGCGTGCCGCCGCAGAGCTCGCGCGAGAAGGGCGCGTCGCCGTCGCCGGTGGAGACGACGCGCACCACGTCTCCGTACTTCTCGCCGAAGAGCGCGACGGCGCCGGACGCCTTTGCCTCCTCCAGGCCCATGACGCGGGTGACGATCGGCTCGGCAGCGAAGATCTCTGCGTTGACCATGCCCTCGATGCGGGCGAGCTCGTCGGCCGTCACGGCCTCGAAGTGGGTGAAGTCGAAGCGCAGGCGGTCGGGGGCGACGAGCGAGCCCGCCTGGCTCACGTGGTCGCCGAGCACGCGCTTGAGCGCGGCGTCGAGCAGGTGCGTGGCGGTGTGGTTGCGGCGGATGAGCTCGCGGCGGCCGGCGTCGATCGCGGCCGTGACCTCGTCGCCCGCGGCGAGCGAGCCCTCCTCGACGGTCGCCACGTGCACGTAGAGGCCGCCCTTGACCTTGGTGTCGGCCACGCGCAGGCGGCCGCCGGCGGCCGTGGTGATGCGGCCGGTGTCGCCCACCTGGCCGCCCATCTCGGCGTAGAACGGCGTGCGGTCGAGGACGACCTCGACCTCCATGCCCTTCTCGGCACGCTGGACCTCGGAGCCGTCGGCGACGATCGCGAGCGCGCGGGCGGCGCACTCGTCGTCGTCATAGCCTCGGAACTCCGTCGCGGCGAGGCGGTCGTCGAGCGCGGTCCAGACGTCGTTGAACGTGCCCCAGGCGTCTCGGTTGGCCGAGGCGCGGGCGCGCTCGCGCTGCTCGGTCATGCACGCGTCGAAGGCGTCCATGTCGACGGCGCGGCCGGCCGCCTCGCAGATCTCACGGGTGAGGTCGATCGGGAAGCCGTAGGTGTCGTGCAGCTTGAACGCCACCTCGCCGGGGAGCGTCGCGCCCTCGCCGAGCCCCTCGAGCTCGGTCGCGAGAAGGGCCTCACCGGCGTCCAACGTGGCGCCGAAGCGCTCCTCCTCGGCGGCGACGATGCCGTCGATCAGCGAGCGGCTCTCGACGACGGCGGGATAGTTGCCGCCCATGAGCTCGCAGATCTTCTCGACGTAGGCGCCGAGGAACGCGCCCTCGATGCCCATGAGGCGCCCGTGGTAGACCGCTCGGCGCAGGAGGCGGCGCAGCACGTAGCCGCGACCCTCGTTGCCCGGCAGGATGCCGTCGCCGATCATGAAGGTGACGGCGCGCGCGTGGTCGGCCACGATGCGCAGGGAGCGGTCCGCGGAGGCGTCGTCGCCATAGGTGCGGCCGCTGAGGCGCTCGCCGACGCCGATCAGCCCCTGCAGCAGGTCGCCGTCGTAGTTGGTGGACTTGTGCTGCATGATGGCCGCGATGCGCTCGAGGCCCATGCCGGTGTCGATGTTCTTGTGCGGCAGGTCCGGCATCGAGCCGTCCTCCTGGCGGTCGTACTGCGTGAAGACGAGGTTCCAGAACTCGAGGTAGCGGTCGCAGTCGTCGCAGCCGGGGCCGCAGTGCTCACCGCCGCACCCGAACTCCTCGCCCTGGTCGAAGTAGATCTCAGAGCACGGGCCGCAGGGACCGGTGGGGCCGGCCGCCCAGAAGTTGTCGTCCGCGCCCAGGCGCGAGATGTGGTCGTAGGGGACGCCCTGCTCGTGCCACAGCTCGATCGCCTCGTCGTCGTCCTCGAAGACGGTCATGTAGAGGCGCTCCTTGGGCAGGCCCAGGTGCTCGGGCGCGGTGATGAACTCGTAGGCCCAGGCGATAGCGTCGGCCTTGGAGTAGCCACCGAAGGAGAAGTTGCCGAGCATCTCGAAGAAGGAGAGGTGCGTGGCGTCGCCGATGTTGTCGATGTCGTTGGTGCGCAGGCACTTCTGGCAGGAGCAGGCGCCGATCTCTGGCATGGTGCGCTTGCCCTGGTAGTACTCCTTGAACTGGTTCATGCCGGCGTTGGTGAGCAGAAGCGACGGGTCGTCGGGCACGAGCGACGACGACGGGTACAGCTTGCAGCCCTTCTCCTCGAAGAAGCGCAGGAAGTCCTCGCGGATCTCGGCGGTGGTCATGGTCTTGTAGTCGGCGGTGCTCATGTGTCTCCCCTGCCTCAGGCGGCTCTTCTCGAACAATCAACCGTCCAAGTATAGCGCGCCGAGACCCCGGGCAGGCGCGTCAAGGGGCATGTGGGGGTCGACGCTACTCGGGCGAGCCGTCGCCCCTCTCGGACGGGGCGTCTCCCCGCGCGTCGCGCGTGGCCTCGTCGGGCGCGGTGGCCGCCTCGCGCTCGGCGTGCAGGCGCGAGAGTCCCGCGAGCAGGCGCGAGCGCTCGATGAAGGTGTCGTCGTCGAGGGCGTCGAAGGTGGGCATCGGCCCCCCTGCGGGGGCGGAGTAGGGGGTGCCGCCGAAGAGGGCGCCGTCCGGCGAGACGAGCTGGCGGCTGGTGCGGCTCTCGAAGTAGTACACGAACAGCCCCTTGATCGCGGCGGTGAGCGGGACGGCGAGGACCATGCCCACCGCGCCGCCCACCGCGCCGCCCACGACGATGCCCACGAGCGACAGCGCCGGGTGGATCTTGACGGCGGAGCGCATGACCAGGGGCGAGAGCACGTTGTCGGTGACGTTCTGCGCCACGACCGTGATCGCGAGCGTCCACAGCGCGCACAGCGGCCCCACGAAGAGGGCGAGCAGGACCGCGGAGAGCGAGGAGAGCATCGGGCCGACCACGGGCACGAAGTGCAGGACGAAGGTGGCGATGCCGAGAAGCCCGGCGTAGGGGTGGCCGATGAGCGCGAGCCCGGCGGCGACCATGACGCCGTTGGCGAGCGACGTGATGAGGGTGCCGCGCATGTAGCCGCCCACCGAGCGCGACAGGACGGCGAGGCTCAGGACGAGCTCGTCGTCGTAGTCGGGACCCGCGATCACGGCGAACTCGCGCATGATCTTGGGGTAGTCGAGCGCGAACCAGTACGCGAGGATGAGCGCGAGGAAGATCGTCACGAGGTGGCCGGCGAGGTCGGTGATGCTCGTCACGAGGCCCGTGGAGAGCTGGCGCGCGAGGTCGGAGGCGACCTGCGTGCCCGCGTCGACGAGCACGCTCACGAAGGAGTTCACGGCGTTCGCGACGTTGCCGCCGCTCGCGGAGCCAAACGTGTCCCAGAAGGCCTCGAGCGCCGACTGCGCCTGCGTGAAGTAGGACGGGACGTTGCGCAGGAGCGTGACGAACTCGCGCAGGAAGGGCCCCATGAACAGCGCGACGACCACGGCGATGGCAGCGACCACCACGACGAGCGACACGAGCGCGGCGACGCCCCGCGGGACCCTGCGGTCCTCCAGGAAGTTGGTGAGCGGGCTGCAGACGTAGCCCACGATCGTGCCCACCAGCAGGAGCTCGACGGCCTGGCCGACCACGGCGAGCCCGCGCACCGCGAGCAGGAAGACCAGGGCCGCGCCCACGATGGCCCACGCCACCGTCGCGCGGAGGCGCCACTTCTCGTATCGTGCCGCACGCGGCTTCGCAGACATGTCTTCCTCTCCTGTCCCGCGGCGGCCCGGGGCCGGCCGCGCCGGGACGCCTACGCGATCCCCTCCGGGTCGATCTTGTCCTGGATGCGGCGCAGGGTGCGGCGCAGCAGCCTCGACACCTGCACCTGCGAGACGCCGAGGCGCTCCGCGATCTCGACCTGCGTGAGGCCGTCCACGAAGCGCATGCGGATGACGTCGCGCTCGCGGGGCGAGAAGTCCGCGATGGCCTCCTCGAGCACGATGCGGTCATCGGAAGCGGCGAGGTCGGCGTCCTCGGTGGCGTAGTGGTCGATCACGGACGGCGCCTCGTCGTCCCCCTCCGACCCCCCGCCCTCGAGCGGCACCGAGCTGTAGGCGCTCGAGGACTCCATCGCCTCGAGCACCTCGTCGACCGTGACGCCCAGCCGCTCGGCGATCTCCGCCACCGAGGGGCTGTGCTGCAGCTGGTTGGTGAGCTCGTCGGTGGCCTGGTTGACCTTCGCGGAGAGCTCCTGCAGGCGGCGCGGCACGCGCACCGACCAGCCCTTGTCGCGGAAGTGGCGCTTGATCTCCCCCATGATCGTGGGCGTGGCGTAGGTGGTGAACTCCAGCCCGCGCTCCGGGTCAAAGCGGTCGATGGCCTTGATGAGGCCGATCGTGCCGACCTGGACGAGGTCGTCGAGCGCCTCGCCGCGGTTCTTGAACTTGGACGCGAGGAACCGCACGAGGTTGAGGTGGCTCATGATGAGCTGGTCGCGCGCCTCGGCGTCGCCCTGCCCCTTGTAGCGGCGGAACAGCTCGCGCGTGCGGTCCTTGTCCCAGGCGACGCGCCCCTGGGGAGCGCGGCGCGCGGGGCGCGCGGCGGTGCCGTCGGTGCGAGCCCTACTCGTCATCGGAGCCGCCGGTCGCGCGCAGGAGGTGCAGCCTGGCGCCGTCGTCGGAGAGGTCGAACTCGTCGCAGAGCGCGGAGAGCAGCACCCGGACGAGCTCGACGGAGTCGTCGTCGGGCGCGGATGCGCCGAGGGAGAAGTCCATGGCGACCTCGCCCGCCGCGAGCGCGAAGCTCACCTCGACGACCTCCGGCGCCGTGGCGCAGGCGTAGACGAACCCCTCGTCGGCGATCATCTTGACGTCCTCGACGTCCTCCACGCTCTCGATCCCGGCCGCCACCGCGAGCGCGGAGGCGGTCATGCGAACGGTGCGTGCGAACGACGCCTCCGCGGGAACGCACAGGGACACGCGCTTCTCGGTCATCACTCGCCCTCCTCGACGGCATCGGACGCGTCGGTCTTCTCGGGGGCGGCCGACGGGGCCACCTCGCCGTAGTCGACGTAGCGCGTGGGCGCGGTGGGCTCCTCGGCGGGGACCCTCGTCCCCTCGGGCGCGCGGCCGTCGAGGAGCGCGGCCGCCTCGGCGCCCGTCTCCCCGCGCAGGCGCGAGACCACGCCGGCGACGCCGCTCGCCGCGCTCTCGGCGACGCCCTTGACCGCGCCGGTCACGCTCGACGCCGCGCCGGAGACCGACGAGACGTCCTCGAGGATGCCGTTCACCCGGTCGAGCGAGACGGTCGCCTCGCCGACGGCGACCTCGGTCTTCTCGAGCAGCGGCGTCACGCGCTTCGCCGCGGGCTCGAGCTCGTCCATGAGGCCGTCGAGCTTTGCCACCACGGGCTGCGCCTGCTCGACCACCTCGCGGGCCGACGCGGTGAGGGAGCTCACGTCCCGGCGCGCGGAGCGCATCGTGAGCGCGGCCTCGACCACGGCCCAGATGCCGGCCGCCGCCAGCACGATCAGGACAATCGGAAGAACGGACTCTGGTGTCATTGCGCCCTCCTCGGGACGGAAATCGGGCACGGTGCCTTGACCATACATTCTACCCAAACCCCGGCGGGACGAACGCGGCCGGCCCGACCGTGCCTACCCGTCGTCTGCGGCCGCTCCGGGAGCGGGGGCGGACGGGCGAGGGTGGCCGGCGGCCGGCTGCTCGGCGGACTCCGCCCGCTCCCGGCCGATGGCCTCCTCGCGCCACGCCTCCCAGCCGCGCCCGCTCGCATGGTAGAAGCAGCCCCGCTCGAGCCCCTCGGGGAGGTAGCGCTGCGAGACCCAGCCGCTCGGGTAGTTGTGCGGGTAGAGGTAGGGGCCGTACTCGTCGGACCCGGGGCGGTGGCGGTCGCGCAGGTGGCTCGGCACCTCCCGACGAGGCCCGCGGCGCACCTCGTCGAGGGCGGCGTCGATGCCGGCCTCGGCGGCGTTCGACTTGGGCGCGAGCGCGAGGTAGGTCGCCGCCTGGGCGAGGTTGATGCGGCACTCGGGCATGCCGATGACCTCGGTGGCGCGGAAGGCGGCGTGCGCGACCAGCAGCGCCTGCGGGTCCGCGTTGCCGACGTCCTCGGAGGCGCAGATCATGATGCGGCGCGCGATGAACTTGGGGTCCTCGCCCGCGTCGAGCATGCGGGCGAGCCAGTAGAGCGCCGCGTCCGGGTCGCTCCCGCGCATCGACTTGATGAACGCGGAGATGACGTCGTAGTGCATGTCGCCGGACTTGTCGTAGGAGAGCCCACGGCGAGGGTTGGCCTCGAGCACGTGCTCGGCGGTGATGAGGAGCGGCGAGCCGTCGCCCTCCCCCTCGCTCGGGGGGTCGACCATCTGGCTCGCGAGCTCGAGCGAGGTGAGCGCGGCGCGGCCGTCGCCGCCGGCGAGCGTCACGATCTCGTCCTCCGCCTCGGGCGCGAGCGCAAAGCGGCCCGCGAGGCCGCGCTCGTCGGCGAGGGCCCGCCGGATGAGCTCGCGGAGCGAGTCGTCGTCGAGCGGCTCGAGCTCCACCACGCGGCTGCGGCTGATGAGCGCGGAGTTGACCTCGAAGTAGGGGTTCTCGGTCGTTGCCCCGACGAGCACGACCGTGCGGTCCTCCACCGCGTGCAGCAGCGCGTCCTGCTGGCCGCGGTTGAAGCGGTGTATCTCGTCGACGAAGAGGATGGTGCGCCGACCGAGCGAGAGCAGGCGGCTCCTGGCGGCCTCGATCTCGCGGCGCAGGTCCTTGACCGTTCCCGTGACGGCGCTGACCTCGACGAACTCGGCGTGCGTGGAGCTCGCGACGATGCGCGCGAGCGTCGTCTTGCCCGTGCCCGCCGGGCCGTAGAGGATGACCGACGAGAGCGTGTCGTGCTCGATGGCGCGCCGCAGCCACGACCCCGGGCCGACGGCCTTCGCCTGACCGACGAAGCCCTCGAGCGTGGTGGGGCGCATGCGGGCGGCGAGCGGCGCGTTCTCGTCTCGGCGGGCGTTCTCAATGTGCGTGAAGAGGGTGTCCATGGCATGCGATTGTACGCCAGCGGGCCGGGGCGCCACCAGCCGCCCGGAAAACCCGAACTTGTCGCGACGGCGTCTGGGAACCGCCCCCTCCGGCTTGCGGCGAGTGTATCTTGCAGCGAGTGTACGAAACTCCTCGGTGCGGTGCAGAAGGTATTAATCCATTATCACGTATAGATAATCTTATACAATATCATTACAGAGCACCCCTGCGTCAGTTTCGTACACTCGGCGAAAAGTGGGGCCAGAAAAGCGGGGTTGGCAGCGCGGGTCGGCGGGCGAGAAGGACCTCGGGCGGCACCGCGTGCGGGCCCTACGCTCGCACGCCGGGCGAGAAGTACCCGCGGCTCGGAAAGAGCCCGGCGGCGCTCGGGAACGCCGCGACGCAGGTGGCGACGAAGTAGTCGTCGGTCATCGAGGAGATGAAGTCCACCACCGTGCGGTCGGGGTCGCTCTCCCAGTCGTAGCTGCGCCCGTAGAACGCCAGGCGCCGCTCGAGCGGGGCCACGTGGTGGGCGAAGATGGCCGCGGACTCGTCGCCGGCCGCCAGCGCCGCCAGCTCGCGGTCGTAGAGCGCCGAGAAGAGCTCGGCGATCTCGGCGGAGAAGTCGCCGTTGACCTCGCCGGCCCCGTAGATCTTCTCGTAGTTCTCGCGCTTGGCGCGGCGCATCTCGGCGAAGCCCTCCTCGCTCATGGCCAGGTGGTCCTCCCCGACGCTGTTCTCCACGACGTCGGCGACGAAGGCGGAGAGCGCCCAGGCGTTGTAGGCGCCGCCCAGGCCGTCGTCGAAGGTCGCCTCGTCGCAGAGGCCGGCACGGATGGCGTCCTGGCGGTCCTTGCCCACGTAGGCGATGATGTCGGACACGCGCACGACACACCCCTCGAGCGTCATCGGGCGCAGGTGCGCGATCGCCTCGTCCCCACGTTCCCAGCACGAGGCGACCACGCGCTCGAAGGTGTCGAACTCGGCCAGCCCGCTCGTCTCGAAGCGCTGGAGCTCGAACTCGCCGTTGTGGCAGAGCGCCCCGTCGAGCGTCTGCAGGCTCACGTTGCGACCCGCCAGCTCATCCATCACGCGCACGCTCTGGACGTTGTGGAAGAACCATCGTCCCGTACGCTCGTGATAGACGTCGTTCAGGAAGCGCTCGCCGGCGTGGCCGAACGGCGTGTGCCCGAGGTCGTGGGCGAGCGCGATGGCCTCGATGAGGTCGAGGTTGAGCCCGAGGGCGCGGCCGATGTCCCGGGCCACGCGCGCCACGAGCTGCACGTGCAGGCCGCGCCGCGCGAGGTCGTCGTTGGCGCGGAACGAGAAGACCTGGGTCTTGCCCGCCAGGCGGTTGTAGGCCGGCAGGTGCACGACCTTCTCGGCGTCGCGCACGAATGCGGGGCGCAGCGCCGTGTCGCGGTCGCGCTCGCACGGGTCGCGGCGGATGGCGGAGGCGTCCCGGCAGGCGTAGGGCGACAGCCTGCCCGAAGCCAGGCGCTCCGAGACGAGCGCGGCCGCGCGCTCGGAGAGGCGACCCGTAAGCCCGGGGGCGAGCGGGTTGACGGCAGGCTCGCTCATGGCGGCCCCTAGTCGCGCGCCACGAGGCAGCCCATGGTCACGCGGTTGGACCAGGGGCCGATCGCGCCGTCGTAGCCGCCGCGTGCGTAGACGCCGCCAAACTCGCCGCGGAAGAGGAACAGCCCGAGGATGTTCTCCACCTCGACGGCCTCGCCCGCGCGGTGGCCGTCGTCCCCCACCGCCGGGGCGCCCAGCACCACGCTCGAGCGGCAGGGCGTGCCCATGGCCTGGACGACGCCGCCCTCCTCGGCGCATCCGAGGAGGATGCGCCACCAGTCGTCTCGGTCGGCGCACGAGGCGCCGGCGACCGCCTCGTTGGCGCGGTAGGCGCCGGCGGGGCGGGCGAGCCAGCGCTCGGGCTCGGCGAGGTACGGCGCGAGGTCGGAGGTGCGGTCGAGCACGTGCGTCTCGGGGACGTGCGCGCGGACGAACGCGAGCTCCTCGTGGTCGAGCACGTCCTCCATGGCGTCGGAGGAGAGCACCGCGAACAGGGCGTTGGTGGAGACCGGCCAGGTGCCAAAGCCGCCGATCACGCAGGCGAGGCCGCGGCGGGCCGCCTCCACGAGCGCCCGGGCGCCCTCGCAGGGCTTCTCGACCATCTCCGAGAGCAGGACGCGACGGTAGACGCAGGCGATCGGTCCCTGGGAGTCGACCAGCCGGTAGATCCCGCCGGCCTCCTCGATGCGCAGGTCGCGGATGTCCACGAGGCGCGCGAAGACGCCCTCGTCGGCGAGGCGCTCCACGATGTCGGCGAACTCGCTCGCCGTGGCGCTCTCGGGGTAGTCGACGATGCCCACCGCGGGCCGCTCGGGGTGCCTGGTGCCCGTGTCGGCGTTCGCCCAGGACTGGTAGGTCTCTCGCAGCGCGTCGATCACGCCGCCCGTGACGTCGAAGGTCTCGATGCCGGGGTGGAGCTCGGCGAAGCGGCGGTACGCCTCGGTGAGCTGGACCGCGCGCGTCACCTCCACGGAGGAGGTCATGCCGAGCGAGCTGTCGGTCGCGGCGCCGACGAGCGTGAAGTCCCCGGTCTCCTCGTCAAAGAGCACGTCCACGCGGGCGAAGGGGACGTTGCGGTCGTATCCGGTGGGGACGAGCGCGAGCTCCTCCAGCTCGGTCGGCAGGCCGAAGCGGGCGCGCAGGTCGGCGTCCGAGCGGAAGCGCGCCGTGACCTTCTCGAGGATGCGGCCGAACGTCTCTGCCGCCTCGCGCAGGATGCCCAGCTCCGCGCTCGAGAGGACCTTGGGCGTGAGCGCCCAGGTCGGGGTGCCCTCGCGGTTTGCCACGGGGTGGGCGGAGGCGAGGTAGGTCGCGGCGAGGGCGCGGCCCTCGGCGTCTCCGTCAAGGTCGCGCAGGATGCCGAGGTACTCGTCCTCGAGCGCGCGGCAGCGGAGGTTGCTCATGGTTTCCTCGTTTCTGTCCTTTCGCAGCATGCGCGTCATGCGCAGCACGCGCATTGTAGGTGTTGGCGCGGACAAAGACAAAGATTGCCGCCAGCGGGCTCGTTTTGTGTGGACCTTTGATGAAGTCGGACGGGCGGGGCAGCGCCTAGGACACGTACCAGAGCCGGCCGCCCTCCAGGACCTCGAAGCCCATCGCCCGCTCCAGAGCGAGCGACGCCCTGTTTTCGGGCCACACCTCGGCCCAGGGCAGCCTGCCCTCCCCCAGGAGCTGGCGGACCTTCGCCGCGGCGAGGGCCCGGCCCCAGCCGCGACGCCGTGCCCCCTCGACGACCTCGAGCATGCCCATCGCCCCGTGCGGGTGCTCGCCGACAAACCCCACGAGCCTCCCGTCCTCAAAGCCGCCGATCACGCGCCCGGCGGCGAGGAGCGCCTCCAGCCCGCCGGGGCGCAGGTACTCGGGGTGGCTGTAGCGCTCGAGGATGGCGCCGGCATAGGCGGGCGTGAGCGTGCGCAGGTCGCGAGCGTCGTCGGGCTCGGGCGGCTCGCGCCGGCGCCACACGACGAGCTCGCAGGCGCGCGCCTTGCCCCGCACGGCGCGCGCGGCCTCGCGCGCCACGGGGCGCCCGCCGCAGACGCAGCTCACCGGTGCCGCGCCCAGGCACTCGAGCGCACGGCCCACGAGGGCGCGGTCGCGCGCCCAGACGAGGCGGACGCCGTCCGGGACGTCCACGATCACCGCCCCCTCATCGGCGAGGCGCACGTCGCCCGCGCCGCGCGAGAGCGCGTCGGCCACGGGCAGCGCCTCGTCGCCGGCGCCCCGCGCGATCGCGAGCGCGCGCTCGCGGCGCGTCGCCTCGTCGTCGGCGGTGGCGTCCATCACGAAGGCGAGCCGCCGCGCGAGCATGAGCTGCCCCTCGGGGCCCGGGTGATCAGACCCGTCGGCCAGGAGGCGCGGCAGGAGGTGGCGGTCGAGCAGGGCGGAGGCGTCGACGAGCCGCATCTGCTCGCGGGGCGCCACGGCGTCGGCGACGATGCGGTCGACCGCCGCGGCGCAGCTGCGCGGGTGCGTGGGATAGGCGACCTCCAGGTGCGGGGGCGTCGTGAGGACCCAGACGGGTGCCTCGGGCCAGGACGCGGCAACCTCGTCCAGGTAGGAGCGCACGTCGCGCGCCACGGACCCCTCGTCGCACGGCTCGAAGCGATAGTTCTCGCCAAACTCGACGACCACGGCCGCCACGTCAACGCCCTCGAGGCCCGCGAGCGTCCCGGGCTGGAAGACCTGGCCGCACACGCCCTGGTTCACGAGGTCGAGGCCGAGATGCTCGGCGAGAAGCGCCGGCCACGTGCGCGACGCGTCCTCCGCCCAGAAGCCCTGCGCGATCGAGTCGCCGAGCACGAGCAGCGCGGGCCTCGCGGCGACCGGAGCCGCCGGGGCGCCGTCCGTGATCACGGAGCGCACCTCGCAGGGAGCCAGGCAGGGCAGCCACACGCGCACCCGCTGCGGCTCGCCGAGCCCCGGCAGGGTCAGGACGGCGGCGTCCGGGTCGGCGAGGTCCAGGGTGAGAAGGCCGTCCTCGCCGGGCAGGAGCGGGCCCAGGTGACGCCCGCCGACGTCCGCGTAGACGGCGTCGGGGCGCCCCGGCTCGACGCCCGTGTGCCGTGTCACGTCGACCAGGACGGAGGTCGTGGCGGGCGGGACCGCCCCCACGCGCAGCTCGAGCGAGACCTCCCCGGCGCTGGTCTCGAACTCGACGGTCACGCCCGCCGTGCAGGCGGCCATCTGCCGGTAGAGCCCCGGGTGCCAGGCGCGGACGCTGCCCAGCGCGCGCAGCTGCGCGGCCGAGAGGCGCGACGGGCGAACCCAGCCGTCCCCGACGTCGACGACGTCGACCGCCCCGTGAAGATAATCCGCCGCGGACGCGACGACCCCGGTCGGCATCCGCGCTACTCCCCCTCGAGGACGGGCTCGTAGAACTCCTCGCCGTCGTCGAGGCGCAGCACGAGCACCTGGCCAAAGCCGGCGCCGCCCGCGGCGCCGCAGTCGACGTCCCAGCGGTCCCGCTCGGCGCCCGCGCGGACCATGCGCGCGAGGCCGTCGTCGCCGACCGGGCTGCGGTCGAGCTCGCAGGCCATGCGCTCGAGGTAGGGGGTCGGCGTGTGGCCGGCGACGACCACCGGCCCGGTCCCGTCCTCTCCCGAGAGGCCGTGCGGGGCGCCCCAGAACTCCTCGCGGATCCACGTGAGGTCCTCGGCGCTCTGCGCGGCGAGGTAGGCTGCGGCAGCGTCGTCGTCCCAGGCCTCGGGGGTGACGACGCCCGGGTTCACGCCCGCGTGCGCCAGCAGGTAGAGCCGCCCGCCCACGCGAACCCGGGCGCTGCGAGGACGGTCCCGGACCCATCCCAGCAGCTCCTCGAGCTCCCCTGCCGGCAGCTTCGCGAGGCCCTCGGAGGTGACGGCGCCGCCGTTGATGGCCCAGTTCATGGCCGCGAGCGCGTCGGACTCGTCGTGCAGGCACTCGAGCATCAGGTCCTCGTGGTTGCCGAGGAGCGCCGTCGCGTTCGGCAGGCCCCGCACGAGGCGCAGCACGCCCACCGGGTCGGGCCCGCGGTCGATCATGTCGCCCAGGCAGAAGATCGAGTCTCCCGCCCCCGGCGAGACGCGCTCGAGGGCGCGCTCGAGCGTGGCACGGTGCCCGTGCACGTCGGAGAACACGTAGGTCGCCATGACCGACCCCCTCGATGACTCGTCGCTCTTCTCGCCCGTCCGGACCAGCCTAGCACCACCCGCGCCGCGCGGGGGCGCACGCGCAGGTGAGTGGTCCCGCGTCCCCTAGCGGCGGCGCGCCCTCCGCCGCGCCCGCACCAGCCGCAGGCGCCAGGCGGGGGGCGCCCCGACGTCGACCACGTGCGCCGGCAGCCTGCCCTCCCCGGCGGCGCGCACCTCCGAGACGACGCGGGCCATCGTGGCCTCGAGGCGGCCGCGGGCGAGCTGGCACTCCCACACAACGAGCAGCGTCCACCCCTGCTCCAGCATGAGGCGGGCGTTGCGCTCGTCGCGCGCCCGGTTGCGCGCGAACTTCTCCTCCCAGAACTCGGGGTGCGTCTTGGGCCGGGAGGGCGAGCAGTGCGGGCATCGGTGCCAGAAGCAGCCGTTCACCTGGATCGCCACGCGCCTTCCCGGGAAGCACACGTCGGGCTTGCCCGGCGCGCCCTTCCAGTGGAGGCGGTAGCCGGTGAGCCCGGCGGCGCGCAGGGCGGCGCGGACCCTGAGCTCGGGGGAGGTGTTCTTCGAGCGGTTGGCCTGCATGACGTGGCGCGTCGCCTCCGAGGACGCCTCGGGGACGCGCGTGTGCGCTACCACGCGATCTTCTCGCCGGGCGGGGTGGGGGCACCCTCGAAGTTGAGGTCCGCCGTGAGCCCGCGGGCGCCGTCCAGGTCCAGCTCCGCCGAGAGCAGCTCGTCCAGGACGGGCAGCACGCGGGCGCGGGCGGCGTCGAAGAGGTCCCAGAAGCTCGCCGTGGAGACCTCGTGGGTGAAGGGGTTCTCCCACGGGCGGCGCTCGCGGTTGTCAAAGTCGGAGGTGTCCTCCGGGCGCACGCGATGCGACATCGAGCACACGAGCGAGAAGCGCTGGCGCGTTGCCAGGCGCTCCACGGTGCCCAGGAGCCGGCGCTTGCCGCCCGAGGGCGAGTCAAAGACGCGCTGGACGAGACGGAACTCGCGCACCGCGGTGGAGAACGTGCGCGGGTCGATCGCGCGCTCGAAGACCCAGAGCGCCGCGTAGAAGTAGAGCTTGTCGATCGCGGCGAGGGCGGAGCGCGAGGCGGCGAGGGTCCGCTCGTGCGGGCGCCAGCGCTCGACCGTGCGCCCGGTCGTCGAGAAGAGCACCATTTCGTCGAGGTCGCGCTCTATCTCCGCGTGGACGCGCGGGGCGGCCGCCTCGTCGAGGCCGCTCACGCCCGCCGAGGTGATGCCGTTCTGCCAGAAGTAGACGAAGGGGTGCACCGTGGAGTCGAGCAGCCAGTGGCAGGCGAAGCCGGCCACGTAGGCGCGCGCGACGGAGCGCTCGCGGCCCTCCAGGCGCAGCGCGGCCTCCCGCATGGCGAGCAGGACCTCTGCGGGCGCGGCCTCGTGCAGGGCGTTGCCGAGCGGGCGCCACTTGTGCATGAGCGGGTCGATCGCGAGGTAGAAGAGCGGGTCCGGGCCCTGGTTGCCCAGGAGGAACGCGTCGCGCTCGTCGACGGAGCGCATCTTGAGGAGGCTGGCGGCGTCCTCGAGGACGCCGCGACCGAAGAGGTCATGCGTGAGGATGGCAGGCATCGAGGGCCCTTTCGTCGTGGTCTCTCTCGATTATGCCCCATTCCACGGCACGCCGTTCCCCTCGCCCACCGCCGCCCGCCCCCCGCCAGCCGTACCCAAGCAACCCGAACCCAAGCCCGCCTCCTCCACCCGCTGAACCCAGACCGCCGAACCCAAACCCGCCGAGACGGAGCAACTACGGAAAACGGCGCCGCTGGAGGGCCGATTTTCCGCATCCGCTCCGTCTCGGTGGGTCCGGGGCACGCACGGACGGGTTGAGCCCCAGGTGGTCGGACGCGCCCGCCTGCTTGCGCAGCCCGCTCGGGCCGTCCGAGAAGCGCAGCTCGGGAATGCCGAGCGCAGGGAAGCTGCGGGTGGTGAACTCCGTCGCCCCCGAGAGCAGCGCGCACTTCTGCTCGAGCGTCATACGGGCGATGAGGTCTTCCACGTTCATGGGTCTCCTTACCTGTGGCGAGACGCTCGAGCGCCTGCGCTTACCCACTTCTTACCGGCGCGACATGCCGCGGACGCGTAACATGGACATATTGCGGCGTCGCAGGAAAGGAAGCACATGGCGCACCAGAAGATGACCAAGGCCGAGAAGAGCTGGATCGTCTACGACGTGGGCAACTCCGCGCTCGTCCTTCTCGCCACAAGCGTGATTCCCATCTACTTCTCCTCGCTCTCCCCCGACGGCGGCGTGGTCGTGGCGTGGAGCTACGCGGAGACGGTGGCGTCGCTGATCATCGCCCTGCTCATGCCCGTCCTCGGCTCGATCGCCGACATGCAGGGCATGAAGAAGAAGTTCATCGTGGGCTGTGTGGGCACGGGCGTCGTGGCGACGGTGGCGCTCGGCTTCGTGACCACGGCGCTCGCGTTTCTCGTCATCTACGTGATCTCCTCCGTGGCGCTCAACTCCTCGATGGTCTTCTATGACGCGCTGCTCGTCGACACCACCACCGACGAGCGCATGGACGAGATCTCCTCGGCCGGCTACGCCTGGGGCTACATCGGCAGCTGCGTGCCCTTCATCGCCTGCCTGGGCGTAGTCCTGGGCTACGAGGCGCTGGGCATCACGCTGCAGACAGCCATGCAGATCGCGTTCTGCATCACCGCCGTCTGGTGGGCCGCCTTCACCGTGCCCCTGCTCAAGAACGTGCAGCAGCTCCACTACAAGCCGCGCGCGCCGCACGCCGTGACGAACGCGATTCGCGGCCTGGCCGGCACGCTGCGCGAGATCTGGGCGAACCGCGCGATCCGCTACTACATGATCGCGTACTTCTTCTACATCGACGGCGTCCACACCATCATCAAGCTCTCCACGAGCTACGGCACCGAGCTGGGCATCGACTCCACGCAGCTCGTGCTGGCCCTCCTGGTGACGCAGTTCGTGGCCTTCCCCTCCGCCATCATCTACGGGCGCCTCTCGTCCAGGTACGGGACGCGCCGCATGCTGCTGATCGCGATCGCTGCGTACTTTGGCATCACGCTCTTCGCTGCGTTCTTCCTGCGCTCTGCGGCGGAGTTCTGGTTCCTGGCAATCCTCGTGGGTATGTTCCAGGGCGGCATCCAGGCGCTCTCGCGCAGCGAGTTCGGCAAGCTCTGCCCCAAGGAGCGCGCCAACGAGTACTTTGGGTTCTTCGACATCTTCGGCAAGTACGCCGCCATCCTCGGAACGTTCCTCGTGGGCACGTTCACCGCGCTCACCGGGAACTCCAGCCTCGGCGTGCTCTCGATCGCGGTGCTCTTCGTCGTGGGCTTTGTCACCATGCTGCGCGTCCCCGAGCGCACTGAGGCGTAGGGGCGAGCGTCGATCGTGTCGCATTTACACTTTTAGGCAGTTTATGCTCAGGTACAGAAGTATCACCGAGCAGGTAGCAATTCTCTACCTGCTCTTCTTTTACCTGACGAATGGGGGATACTTCGTGGGTACGGAATAAACTGCCTAAAACTGTCTCAGGGACAATTGGCGGAACAATGCGACGGCGAGCCCGGGGCAGTCCCCGGGCTCGCCGTCGCTTCCGTCGTGGAAACCGCTCTACCCCAGGCGGCCGATGAGCGCCTCGAGGCGGTCGCACGCCTCGTCCACCTGCTCGCGCGTGATTACGAGCGGGGGCAGGAAGCGGAGGATGGAGTCGCCCACGTGGTTCATGACCAGGCCCTCGGCCAGGCCCTCCTCCACAAGCTGCGACGCGATCGGCGCGTCGAGCTGGGCGCCGCGCATGAGGCCGTGACCGCGCACCTCGGTAACGTGGTCCATGGCCGTGAGGCGGTGGCGCAGGTGGCGTCCGACGGAGAGCACGTGCTCGCCCATCTCCTCGTCCACGAGCGTGTTCACGCAGGCGAGCGCCACCGCGCAGGCGAGCGGGCTGCCTCCGAAGGTGGAGCCGTGGTCGCCGGGCTGCAGCAGGTCGGCGACCTCGGCGCGCGCCGCAACCGCACCCATGGGGAACCCGTCCGCGATGCCCTTGGCCATGGCCACGACGTCCGGCTCGATCCCGGAGCGCTGGTAGCAGAACGGCGAGCCGCAGCGGTAGAAGCCGGTCTGGACCTCGTCGCAGATCAGCAGGAGGCCCTTCTCGGAGCAGAGCTCGCGCACGTCGCGCAGGTAGTCATAGTTGGCGTTCCATACGCCGCCCTCGCCCTGCACGCACTCGAGCATGACGGCGCACACGCCCCCGCGCTCCACGCGCTCGCGCAGGGTGTAGATGTCGTTCAGCGGCACCGACACGAAGCCCTCGGGCAGCGGGCGGAAGCTCCTGTGGAACTTGTCCTGGCCGGTGGCGGCGAGCGTGGCCAGCGTACGGCCGTGGAAGCTCTTGCGCGCGGTCACGATCGTGCTCGCGCCGTCGAGGTGGGTCTCGCCCCAGCGGCGGGCCAGCTTGATCGCACCCTCGTTGGCCTCGGCGCCGGAGTTGGCAAAGAAGGTCTTCCAGTGCGTGCCGGTGGAGCCCATCTCGTGGCCGCCCTCGTCGGTCGTGGTGGAGAGCAGGGCCGACAGCGCCGCGGCCAGCTCGCCGCGCCCGGCGGCATAGAAGTAGTTGCTCGTCTGCCAGACGCGCCCGGCCTGCTCGCGCAGGGCCTCGACCACGGCGGGATGGGCGTGGCCCAGGCTCGCGCAGCCGATGCCGCCGAGAAGGTCGATGTACTCGCGCCCGGCGGCGTCCACCAGCGTGGCACCGCGCCCCTCCACGAACTCGACGCCCAGCCGGGCGTAGGTGCGCATCACGTAGGCGTCGTCAAGCTCCCGCTCCTCGGGCGTGACGGCAGAAAGCTGGTCGTTCTTCTCGTCTGTGGACATCAGGTGCTCCTTCCCCGACGCTAGTCCCTGGTGAACATGGTACCGCAGCCGGCGTCGGTGAAGATCTCGAGAAGCAGGGAGTGCGGGTAGGTCCCGTTGAGGATGACCACCTCCGACACGCCGCCGTCGAGCGCCTCCGCGATCGAGCGGATCTTGGGCAGCATGCCGCCGTCGAGCTCGCCGGACTCCAGCAGCATGTGGGTCTCCGCGCGCGTGAGGGTCTGGATGAGGGAGTCCTCGTCGTTGACGTCGCCGTAGAGTCCGTCGACGTCCGTGAGGTAGATGAGCTTGTCGGCGCCCATCGCCTCGGCGATCTTGCCGGCGGCCACGTCCGCGTTGATGTTGTAGAAGCCGTCCGGCGCGCAGCCCACCGTCGCCACGACCGGGATGTAGCCGTCCTCGAGGATGGTCTCGATCAGGCTCGGGTCGACCTCCCGGATGCGGCCCACGCGGCCAAGCTCGGGGTCAATCTGCTCGGCCTTGAGCGTCTTGCCGTCGGCGCCGGAGATGCCCACCGCGTTGTGACCGTACTCGTTGAGCGCCCAGACGAGGTCCTGGTTGACCTTGCCCACGAGCACCTCGCGGACGGCCTCCATCGTGGCGTCGTCGGTCACGCGCAGGCCGCCCTTGAACTGCACCGGCAGGTCGAGGGCGCGGACGTGGGCGCTGATCGCCTTGCCCCCGCCGTGGACGAGCACGATGCGGATCCCCAGCAGCTTGAGCATCTCGATGTCGGCCACCACCTGGCGGCAGAGCTCGGGGTCCTCCATGGCCGAGCCGCCGTACTTGATGACGAAGGTCTTGCCCGTGCTGCGATGGATCCACGGCAGGGCCTCGTTCAGGACGTCGACCTTGGAGGCCGCGGCGTCCCGCTCCTGTCGGTCGCGCTGCTTCATGTCTGCTCCTTAGGTACGCTGGCGAGAAGAACGTAGGGTCGTCCCGGCCCTGCCGGTTACGTCCGGTAGTCGCCGTTGATCGTAACGTAGTCGTGGGTGAGGTCGCAGGTCCACACGCGGGTGCTGCACTCCCCCATGCCGAGGTCGACGGTGATCGGGATCTCCGGCGCCTCGAAGCGGCGGAGCATGTCCTCCTCGTCCATAGGCACGGTGAGGCCGCCGCGGCACACCGGCACGCCGAGGAAGTCGATGTCCACGGCGCGCTGGTCGAAGGGCACGCCGCACTTTCCGGCGGCGGCGGCCACGCGGCCCCAGTTGGCGTCATGGCCGAAGATGGCGGTCTTGACCAGCGGTGAGTTTGCCACGGCACGCGCCACGGCGTCCGCGTCGGCGTCGCTGGCGGCACCCGTGACGGTCACGGTGACGAGCTTGGTCGAGCCCTCCCCGTCCGCGGCTATCCTGCGCGCGAGGTCCACGCACGCGGCGCGCACGGCCGCGGCCACGGCTGGATACGCCAGGTGCGCGCGGTCGATCGGCTCGCCGCCGGCAGCGCCCGTGGCGAGCAGGATGCAGGTGTCGTTGGTGGAGGTGTCGGAGTCCACGGTCACCTTGTTGAAGCTCTGGCCAACGGCGGCGCGCAGGGCGTCGCGGGCGGCGTCGACGGTGAGCGGGGCGTCGGTGGCGAGCACCGCGAGCATCGTCGCCATGTTGGGCTGGATCATGCCCGAGCCCTTGACGAAGCCGCCCACGTGGACGGTCCGCTCGGAGCCGTCCCGCTGCGGGATGACCCCCGAGAGCGAGACCTCCTTGGGCACCGTGTCGGTGGTCATGACGGCACAGGCGGCGTCGTGGGCGCCGCGCGCGTCGTGGGAGAGCGCGGCCGCGACGGCGGGCACGCCCGCCTCGTAGGGCTCCCACGGCAGCGGCACGCCGATCACGCCCGTGGAGCACACGAGCACGTCGTCCGGGTCGCAGCCCAGCTCGGCGGCGACGCGCTCGCAGGCGCGCTCGGCGCACGCCAGGCCGTCCTCGCCGGTCGCCGCGTTGGCGTTGCCGGAGTTGAGCACGACGGCGCGGGCGCGCCCGTCGGCGGCGTGGGCGCGGCTCACCGTGACGGGCGCCGCGCAGAAGCGGTTGGTGGTGAAGGTTGCGGCGGCGACGCAGGGCTCGTCGGCGACGACGAGGGCCAGGTCGAGTCGCTCGGGGTTCCTGCGGAAGCCGGCGGAGACGCCGGCGGCGGAGATTCCCGCCGCGGCGCAGATGCCGCCCTCGCAGGGGGCAAAACCGCAGACCTCGGGCGCGTCGGGCGCCGCGGGCACTGCGAGCGGGGATATGTCGGTCATGAGGTCCTTCTCCGTGGTAGCTGGTCAGATGAGGGGCGCCGGGGCGAGGAGCCCCGTCGTCTCGGGAAGCCCCAGCACGACGTTGGCGCACTGGACGGCCTGCGCGGCCGCGCCCTTCCCGAGGTTGTCGATCGCACACGACGCGACGATCGTGCGTCGTCGCCGCGCGTCGAGCGCCACGCCCACCTGGGCGCGCGCGGTGGCCGCCACCGAGGCGGTGGCGGGCATCTGACCGGACGGCAGCACCGTGACCAGCGGCTCGTCCTCGTAGGCGCGCTCGTAGGCGGCCCGGACGTCCTCGGCGGTCGCGTCGGGCGCCGCCTCCAGGTAGACGGTCGAGAGCAACCCGCGGGTGAGCGGCGCCAGATGCGGCGTGAAGACGACGGACATCTCGCGGCCGGCCACCTCGGAGAGCGTCTGCTCGATCTCCGGCGTGTGGCGGTGCTTGGCAACGCCGTAGGCCTCCACGGACTCGTTGGCGTGGCAGAAGTGGGTGCGCGCGTTGCAGCCGCGACCCGCGCCGGAGACGCCGGAGATGGCGTCGGCGATCACGAGGTCGCCGGTCGCGACGCCGGATGCCAGCGCCGGAGCTGCGGCGAGCGCCGTCGCCGTGGGGTAGCAGCCCGGAACGGCGACGAGCACGGCCTCTCCGGCGCGGCGGCGCGCGGCGAGCGCCCGCACGCCGTCACGGAAGAGCTCGGGCAGGCCGTAGACGGTGCGCGAGAGCAGCTCGGGCGAGGTGTGCGGCGTGGCGTACCAGGCCTCGTAGACGGCAGGGTCGTGCAGGCGATAGTCGGCGGAGAGGTCGATCACGTCGACGCCGCGCGCCAGCAGGCCCGGCGTGAGCTCCAGGCTCGCGGTGTGCGGCACGGCGAGGAAGGCGACGTCGGCCGCCCCGGCGATGGCGTCGGGCTCGGGGAACGACAGGACCACGTCGCAGCAGCCGGCGAGCGAGGGGTAGACGGCGTCGAGGCGCGTGCCCGCCTCCTTGCGGTCCGTGGCCATCGCGAGCTCCAGCGCGGGATGGGAGAGGACGAGGCGGCACAGCTCGACCCCCGCATATCCCGTGGCCCCCACGACACATGCCCGCACGCGCTCCATCGCAGCAACCTCCCCCGTCGCGAATCTTCCACGCAGACGATGGCACGCGCGCGGGGGCGCGTCAAGGCGCCGTCACCTGCTTGTCACATGCGGCCGCGAGCCGCCGCCCTTCTCGCTCGCCCTTCTCGTCCGCCCTTCTCGCCTGCCCTTC
>DHCMC07803__coassemble_381_pt1 | contig 27376 bp, 16 predicted proteins | sample DHCMC07803__metabat2_low_PE_048 | metagenome-assembled genome bin DHCMC07803 | reverse complement strand
TCTTCTACATCGTGGCGCAGAAGCAGATCATCGGCGGCGTCACCAACGGTGCCGTGAAGTAGGCCTCCGTTGAGGAACGTAGGGTATCTGTAAAGATTCCCCCTGGCGCCCGGAATCCGTTCCCTGACGGGTTCCGGGCGCCCCCAAATGCGCTACATTCGCCTCTGCACCTTCAGGCATACGAGAGAAACCGAGGAACCATGCCCCTGTCGTACGACGCCCCCGCGCGCCTCCTCACCATCTCAACGGATAACTCCACCTATCAGATGAAGGTTGACGAGTACGGCTACCTGCTCCATCTCTACTATGGCGCACGCGCGGAGGGGGATCTGTCCTACCTCCTCACGTACTGCGACCGCAGCGGCATGTGCGGCTGCCCGCACGATGTTGCGGACCGCACCTATTCGCTCGACTTCCTCCCGCAGGAGTACCCCTTTCAGGGCTCCGGCGACATGAGAAGCCCACTGCTCATCGTGCGCGACGCCGAGGGCACCTTCGGCTGCGACCTCCGCTACCGGTCCCACGAGATCCGCCCGGGCAAGTACGGCCTGCCGGGGCTGCCCGCCGCCTACGACGAGGGGGCCGACGACGACGCGCAGACCCTCTCGGTCACGCTCACCGACGAGCGCCTCGGCCTCGAGGTCGAGCTGCTCTACGGCGTCCTGCCGCACCTGGACGTCATCACCCGCGCCGCCGTCATCCGCAACGGCGGCGAGGCCCGCGTGACGGTGGAGAAGGCGCAGACCGCCTGTCTCGACTTCGTGACCGGAGACTTCGACGTCATCACCTTCGACGGGCGTCACGCCATGGAGCGCCGCCCCACGCGCCGCCAGCTCAAGAACGGCGCGCTCTCGGTGGGAAGCCGCCGCGGCATGTCCTCCAACCAGTACAACCCCGTCATGATCCTCTGCGACCGCGACGCCACCGAGACGGCCGGCCGCTGCTGGTCCATGAGCTTCGTCTACAGCGGCGGGTTTCTCGCCGAGGCCGAGCGCGACCAGTACGAGCAGGCCCGCATGCAGATGGGCCTGGACTCCGACCTCTTCTCCTATCCGCTCGAGCCGGGCGAGAAGATCGTGGCGCCCGAGGTCATCATGACGTACTCTGACGCGGGCCTGGAGAGGATCTCCCACAACCTGCACCGCTGCATCCGCCGTCGCGTCTGCCGCGGCCCCTGGCGCGACGCCCCGCGCCCGATCCTGATCAACAGCTGGGAGGCATGCTACTTCGACTTCACGGGCGACAAGCTCGTGGAGCTCGCGAGGAAGGCCGCCGAGCTGGGACTGGACATGCTCGTCATGGACGACGGCTGGTTTGGCGCCCGCAACGACGACCACCGCGGCCTCGGCGACTGGCAGCCCAACATGGCCAAGCTCGGCGGCACCGTCGCCGACCTCGCCCGCCGCGTGAACGAGGTGGGCCTGGGCTTTGGCATCTGGGTCGAGCCCGAGATGGTCAACGAGGACTCCGACCTCTTCCGCGCGCATCCCGACTGGGCGCTCACGGTCCCCGGCAGGGAGCCCGTGCTCGGTCGCGACCAGCTGGTGCTGGACCTCTCGCGCGCCGAGGTCCGCGACAACCTCTTCGAGCAGATCTGCGCCGTGCTCGACCAGGGCGGCATCGACTACGTCAAGTGGGACTACAACCGCTCGATCGTGGACGTCTACTCCCGCACGGCCTCCGACCAGGGCAAGGTCCTCTACGACTACATCCTCGGCCTCTACGACCTCCTCGAGCGCGTCCGCACGCGCTACCCGGAGCTCCTCATCGAGGGCTGCTCGGCCGGCGGCGGGCGCTTCGACGCGGGCATGCTCTACTACACGCCGCAGATCTGGACGTCCGACAACACCGACGCGCGCAACCGCCTGGAGATCCAGTACGGCACCTCCTTCGGCTACCCGTGCTCGGCCATGGGCGCGCACGTCTCGGCCTGTCCCAACGAGATTACCGGCCGCACGATCCCGCTCGGCGCCCGCGGCACCGTGGCCATGGGCGGCGGCGCCTTTGGCTACGAGCTCGACCTCATGGAGCTGAACGACCGCGCCTGCGAGCTCGTCAGGAGCCAGGTCAACACCTACCGCACGATCGAGCACCTCGTGCGCGAGGGCCTCTTCTACCGTCTGACCGACCCCAAGGACGCCACGCTTGCGGCCTGGGAGTTTGTCTCCGAGGACGGCGCGGAGGCGCTCGTGTGCGCCGTGGTCACGCGCGTCGACGGCTACGGCCTGGCCAACTACGTGGTCCCGCGCGGCCTCACGCCCGGCGCGAGCTACCGCATGGTGAGCAACGGCAGCGTCTACTCCGCCGACGCCCTCATGGACATGGGCCTGCCCGTCTCCGTGCCGGCCACGCCCTACGAGAGCTTCATGTACCGCTTCGAGCGGGTGGGGTAGCCGCCTGCGCCGGGGCGCCACGTTGCACTTCTCGGCTGCGTGTGCATTAACACGCAGAATCCGGTTTCACTATACATATTCGCAGTTGAGAATTACGCACTTCTCGGATTTTGCGTGTTGATGCGGGCGGTCGCGACCCCGGCGTCGCGGCGGCGAGAAGCGCGGGCCCACCCGAGGGACAGCGGCGACGGGCCGCCGATGGACGTTTCAGACGAGAAAAACGTCCACGAGCGGCCCGTCGCTGCGGAAGGGGGCTATCGCACGACCCAGGCGCTGGCGTCGCCCGGCAGCCTGCCGTCCGCGACCTCGGCGCTGGCGAGAAGGACCTCGCCCTCGGGCAGCTCCGTCGGCCGCGCCCCGAAGTTGGTCACGCACGTGAGCGTGCGGCCGTCCGCGCAGGGGCGCTCGTAGGCGACGACGTCTCCGCCGTCAGCCGCCGACCAGGCGATCGACGTGTCCCCGCTCGCGGTGAGCAGTCGCGCGCGCAGCGCGAGGGCGCGGCGGTAGAACCACAGCATCGAGTCCTCGTCCGCCTCCTCGACGTCTGCCGCGAACGCGCCGAACCACGCCGGCTGCGGCAGGTGCGGGGCCGCGTGCTTCTCGCCCAGCGAGAAGCCGAAGGCGTCGGTGGGGTCGTCCGCCGTCCAGGGGAGCGGCACGCGGCAGCCGTCGCGGCCCTTGATGGCGTCGCCGTGCGCGCTCATGCGGGCCTCGGGGTCCTCGAGCGCCTCCCAGGGGATGTCCGCCACCTCAAAGAGGCCCAGCTCCTCGCCCTGGTAGAGGTAGACGGAGCCGGGGAGCCCCAGCTCCATAAGCAGCGCGGCGCGGGCGCGGCGCGTCCCCAGCTCTCGGTCCTCCACGTAGGTCCTGCCGTCGCGGAGCAGCCAGTCGTTCACCAGCTGGTGGTGTATGCGCGAGCGCACCTGCGGCAGGGCGAAGCGCGTGGCGTGCCGCGGCATGTCGTGGTTGGAGAGGACCCAGGTCGTCGTCGAGCGGGAGCGCTCGGCGGCGGCGAGCCCCTCCTCGATGGCGCGGCGGAAGTCGTCCGCGAACCAGTCCGTCTTGGCAAACTCAAAGTTGAACACCTGCCCCAGCTCCTCGGGCGAGGCGTACATCCACTGGTGCTCGGGCGCCACCCATGCCTCGGCCACGGCAAAGCGCGGCGGGTCGTACTCGTTGAAGACCTGGCGCCACTCGCGGTAGATGTCGTGCACCTCGGGACGGTCCCAGAGCGGGTTGTCGCCGCCGGTTCCGTCCTGGGACAGGCTCGCCTGGTCAGGGTCGTCCGGCCACTCCTCCAGCGGGCGGCTGTCCAGGTCCTTGGCCAGCGAGTGCGCCACGTCGATCCGGAAGCCGTCCACGCCGCGGTCGCTCCAGAAGCGCAGCGTGCGCTTGAAGTCCTCGTGGACCTCGGGGTTCTTCCAGTTGAGGTCGGCCTGCTCGACGGCAAAGAGATGCAGGTACCAGTCTCCGTCGCCCACCGGCTCCCACGCCGGGCCGCCAAAGGTGGAGCGCCAGCCGTTGGGGGGCAGCTCGCCCCCCTCGCCGCGGCCGGGGCGGAAGATGTAGCGGTCGCGCGCCGCCGAGCCGCGCGGGGAGGCCAGCGCCTCGCGGAACCATGCGTGCTCGGTGGAGGTGTGGTTGGGCACGATGTCCACGATCACCTTGATGCCCGCCGCGTGCGCGGCAGCCACCATCTCGTCAAAGTCGGCTAGGGTGCCCAGGCGCGGGTCGACGTCGCGATAGTCAGCCACGTCATAGCCGCCGTCCACGAGCGGGGAGGGGTAGAAGGGGGAGAGCCAGATCGCGTCCACCCCCAGCTCGCTCAGGTACCCCATGCGCTCGGTGACGCCGCGGATGTCACCCAGGCCGTCGGCGTTGGTGTCGCGGAAGCTCCTCGGGTAGACCTGGTAGACCACGGCCTGCTTCCACCAGTCCGCGTTCGCGTTGTTAACGGTCATCGATGCTCCTTTCCAATGGGTCAAAAGGGGACTGTCCCCTTTTGACCTGCCTCACGAGAGGTGCCAGATGTCGCGGTCGTACTCGCGGATGGTTCGGTCGGACGAGAAGAACCCGGATCTCGCGACGTTCACGAGGGCCTTCTCGCCCCAGGCGGCTCGGTCCTCGTAGTCGGCGAGGCAGCGCTCCTTCACGCTCACGTAGTCGCGCGCGTCGAGCAGGGCCATGAAGTAGTCCTTGGCGACGAAGTCGCGGTAGACGCGGGTGAGGCAGCCGGCGTCGCCGCGCGCGAGCAGCTCCGGCGAGCAGATGAAGTCGATCACCTCGGCGAGCTCGCCGTCCGCCTGCCAGTAGTCCCAGGGCCGGTAGTCCCCGCGTGCGTAGAGCCCGATGACGTCGGCGGACGAGCGGCCGAAGAGGTAGATGTTGCTCTCGCCCACGAGGTCCGCGATCTCCACGTTGGCGCCGTCGAGTGTGCCCAGCGTGACCGCGCCGTTGGCCATGAACTTCATGTTGGAGGTGCCGCTCGCCTCCTTGGACGCGAGCGAGATCTGCTCGGAGACGTCCGCCGCGGGGATGAGGTGCTCGGCGGCCGTGACGTTGTAGTTCTCCACGAAGACCAGGCGCAGCCACGGCGAGACCTGCGGGTCCTCGGCGATGAGGCGCGAGAGGGCGAGAAGGAGCGCGATCGTGTCCTTGGCCAGGGCGTAGGCCGGCGCCGCCTTGGCGCCGAAGACCATCGTGACCGGGCGGCTGGGAACGTTTCCACGCTTGATCTGCAGGTACTTCCAGATGGCGTAGAGGGCGTTCATCTGCTGCCGCTTGTACTGGTGCATGCGCTTGACCTGGATGTCGAGGACGGAGTGCGGGTCGACCTCGATGCCCTGCTCGGCGCGCAGCCACGCCGCGAGACGCTTCTTGTTGGCCACCTTCACGTCGAGGAGGCTCCGCACGAAGGCGGCGTCGTCGCGCAGGGCGAGAAGATCCTCGAGCCTGGCGGCGTCGCGGACCCAGCCGTCGCCGATGGCGCTCGTCACCAGCTCGGCGAGCGCGGGGTTGCAGCCCATGAGCCAGCGTCGGAAGGTGATGCCATTGGTCTTGTTGGAGAACTTGTCTGGGTAGAGCTCGGCGAAGGGGCGCATCTCGGACTCCACGAGGATCTGGGTGTGCAGCGCCGCCACGCCGTTCACCGCATGCGAGAAGTGCACGTCGAGGTTGGCCATGTGCACGACGTCGCCGCCGTCGACCACGGCCAGGCGGTCGTTGTCCGTGCGGGTGCGCGCGAGCGCGTCCAGCCGTCGGATCACGGGCACGATGCCGGGGGCAACCTGCTCGAGGTAGCGCATCGGCCAGGTCTCGAGCGCCTCGGCGAGGATCGTGTGGTTGGTGTAGGCGCAGGTGCGCTCCACGATGCCGGCCGCGTCCTCGAAGGGGACGCCGCGCTCCATGAGCAGGCGCACGAGCTCCGGAATCACCATCGAGGGATGGGTGTCGTTGATGTGGACGGCCACGTGGCGGTCCAGCTCCTCCGGCGCCAGTCCCCGCTCCTCGAGCTCGGCCAGGATGAGCTGCGCACCGGCGGACACCATGAAGTACTGCTGGTAGACGCGCAGGAGCCGCCCGGCCTCGTCGGAGTCGTCGGGGTAGAGGAAGCTCGTGAGGGTGTGGGCCACGTCGTGCTTGTCGAAGCCGATGCCGCCCTCGGGCGCGCCCGCCGGGTCCTCCACGTCGAAGAGGTGCAGCCGGTTGGCCACGCCGTTCTCGTAGCCGGGGACCTCGATGTCGTACATGCGCGCGGTGAGGGGCCCAAAGCCAAAGGGCACCGAGAAGGACCTACCGGTGTCGATGAGCCAGGACTCGGGCTCGATCCAGGGGTTGGGCTCCTCGCGCTGGACGCCCTCGGAGAGGTCCTGGCGGAAGAGGCCGTAGTGGTAGTTGAGGCCCACGCCGTCGCCCGGCAGGCCGAGCGAGGCGATGGAGTCGAGGAAGCACGCGGCGAGCCTGCCCAGGCCGCCGTTGCCGAGGGAGGGCTCCGGCTCGCAGTCCTCCACGGCGGCGAGCGAGGTCCCGTGCGCGGCGAGGAGCGCCTCGACCTCGTCGACGAGCCCGAGGTTCACGAGGTTCGCGCGCAGGAGGCGCCCCACCAGGAACTCGGCGGAGAAGTAGTAGAGCCTGCGGTCGCCGGGGGCGGGGCGCATCCCGCCCTCGAGGTCGCGCGTGACGCGCAGCAGCGCGCAGAAGAGCTGCCGGTCGCTGGCGTCGTCGAGCGTGGCGCCCATCTCGGCGAGCGCCGCGTTGAGGTTCTTATCGAGGTCCATCCTCATGCCTCCCTGTCGTTGGCGTCGTTTGGGACCGCCTGCGCCGGCAGGCGGTGGTAGAGACTCATCTGGCGGCGGACGCGGTCGGCGAGGCGCGCGCTCGCAAAGCCCGGCTCGGCGCGCCAGCACCAGTTGGACCCGAGCGTGGAGGGCGTGTTGATGCGCGCCTCGCTGCCGAGGCCCAGGAGGTCCTGCATCTGGACGACGGCGAGCTCGGAGGCGCTCGCCCAGATGCCGCGCATCATCCCCCAGCCCTCTCCCTCGGAGGCGTCCAGGTGCAGGTACTCGCGGGCGACCTCAACGTCCTTCTCGGGTGCGGTGGCGAGCCAGCCGAGGGCGGTGTCGTTGTCGTGGGTGCCCACGTACGCCACGCTGTTGATCGGGTAGGCATAGGGGAGGTAGGTCTCGTCGCCGGCCTCGGAGTCGCGCGTGTCAAAGGCGAACTCGAGCACCTTCATGCCCGGGAAGCCCGAGTCCGCGAGCATCCGGCGCACGGAGTCCGTGAGGTAGCCCAGGTCCTCGGCCACGATCGAGCAGCGACCGAGGCGCTGCTCGAGCACGCGGAAGAGCTCGATCCCCGGGCCCTTGCGCCAGTGGCCGTCGGCGGCGGTGACGGCGTCGGCGGGGATGGCGAAGTAGGAGTCGAAGCCGCGGAAGTGGTCGATGCGCAGGACGTCGTAGAGGCTCAGCTGGAAGGCGATGCGGTCGCACCACCACTCGTACCCGTCCGCCTTCATGCGGTCCCAGGCGAACAGCGGGTTGCCCCAGAGCTGGCCGATGGCGGAGAAGCCGTCGGGCGGCACGCCGGCGATCTCGCGCGGCATGAGGTCCTCTCCCAGCTGGAACTGCTCGGGGCGCGACCACACGTCCGCGCTGTCGAGCGCGACGTAGAAGGGCACGTCCCCCATGACGCGCACGCCGGCGGACCGGGCGTGGTCGTGGAGGCGCCGCCACTGGCGGAAGAACAGGCACTGGACCGCCTTCCAGAAGCGCACCTGGTCGGCGAGGCCCGCCCGGGCGGCCTCGAGCGCCGCCTCCTCGCGGTGCCGCAGCGGCTCCTCCCACGTGGTCCAGGAGGCGCCCCCGTGGGCGTCCTTCAGGGCCATGAACAGGGCGTAGTCATCGAGCCACGCCCGCTCGCGCTCGCAGAAGGAGGCGAGCTCTTCCGCGTGCTCGCGTCCCAGGCGACGCGTCGCGCAGGCGAGCACGTCAAAGCGGCTGTGCCAGAGCGCGCCGTAGTCCACGCGCGCCGGGTCGGACCCCCAGGCTCGCCCGGCGTACTCCTCGCGACGAAGCAGCCCCTCCTCGGCCAGGTCGTCGAGGTCTATCAGGTAGGGGTTGCCGGCGTAGGTGGAGAAGGACTGGTAGGGGGAGTCCCCGTAGCTCGTGGGGACGATGGGGAGGACCTGCCAGACGGAGACTCCCGCCCGCACGAGGAAGTCCACGAACGCACGCGCCTCCGCCCCCAGGGTCCCCACCCCCCAGGGGGAGGGGAGCGACGTTATGGGCATGAGGATGCCGCCACTTCTCACGCTTGGATCCTTTCTCGTCTCGGCCTTCGCTCTCTGGCGTCCTTCTCCGGCGCTAGACCGTCCGGACGCTCTCTCGCTCCACCAGCTCAAAGGGGACCACCTCGTGCGCCGCGGGGGCGCCGTCGCGCAGGGCCGCCAGGAGGAGGCGCACGCTCCGCTCGGCGAGCAGGGCGCTGTCCTGGCGGATGGTGGTGATGCGCGGGACGCAGAACTGCGAGAAGGAGATGTCGTCAAAGCCCACGAGGGAGAGGTCGTCGGGGACGGCGAGCCCCGCGTCCGCGGCGGCGCGGCGCGCCCCGAAGGCGATGGCGTCGCCGAGCGCGAAGACGGCGGTGAGGCCCTCCGCCCGCTCGAGCAGGCGCCGCGCGGCGTCGTAGCCCGCCCCCTCCGTGAAGGCGCAGGGCTCGTAGTCGCGCTCGAGGTCGAGGCGCGAGCCGCGCTCGGCGAGCGCGCGCTCCACGCCGCGCAGGCGCTGGGCGCTGACGCTGTTCTCGACATGGCTGCCGCCAAGGACGCCTATGCGTCGGTGCCCGCGCTCCCAGAGGTGGGCGACGGCTCGCTCCGCCGCCGCCTCGTTGTCTATGGTGACGCTGGAGAGGTTGGCAAAGCCGAGGTCGGCGGCGGAGTTGGTGACGAGGACGCTGGGGACCTCGATCTCGTGGAACGCCTCGGCAAAGTAGCGCGGCTCCCCGCCGAGGAAGACCATCGCCTTGGGGTTGCGCGCCTGCTGGTAGTCGACCGCGGCGCGGACCTCGCGGGTGTCGTCGTCCAGGTAGGTGACGACCACCTCCTCCCCCGCAGCGGCGAGGCTCGCCTGGAGGGGGCCGAGGATGTCGTCAAAGAGGCGGTTGCCCACGCCCATCACGAACGCGGCGACTGAGGTCTGGGCGCGCATCTTGAGGTAGCGGGCGTTGGAGTTGGGCTCGTAGCCGCACTCGGCCATGACCGCGAGTATGCGCTCCCGGGCGCGGTCGCTTACGTTGGGCTGGTCGTTGATGACGCGCGAGACGGTGCCCACGCCGTAGCCCGACCGTGCCGCGATGTCCCGGATGTCCATGGGCGCCTCCTCGTCCCCGTGACTGGTCGCCTCAGAATGGAAACGTTTCCAATCGCTAGAACAGATATACCACGACCGGGCGAGAAGAACCTCGACGTTGCAAAGATTCCGCTGGCGGGCAAAATGCTACCGCCCGCCGGAGCGGTCAGGGCGTCGCGCCCGGCGGCTGGGCTTATCCGCGGGTTGTCCCCTCGCTGCCACGTCCTGCCGGACCGACCCGCGCACGACGGGCGCGCCGCCGCTGGCCGCATCCTCCCGTACGACCCAATGCGGATGCGCTATCGTTTTCAGGCAAGTGAGCCGGTTTCATCGGGCGTGGCCCGGGGAGGGAGCGCGTTATGGCACAGGACTGCCCGTCAGCGGCGGAGAGGGGTATCGCCGAACTCGTCGCCTACGCGCTCGACCGGGGGCTCGTCGGCGATGAGGACGTGACCTACGCCGCCAACCTCATGCTCGACGCGCTCGCCTACGAGCCCGACGGCTCGTTCGTGCCCCGCGAGGCCGTCGCCGCCGCGCGCGCGGCCGAGGCGCGCCCCGAGCTCGAGGAGATTCTCGCCGGTCTGCTCGACGACGCCGTCGAGCGGGGCGTGTGCGACCCGGGCATCGCGAGCCGCGACCTTCTGGACACCCGCCTCATGGGCTGCGTCACGCCGCGCCCGAGCGAGGTCGTCCGCACCTTCTGGGAGCGCTACGACGAGTCCCCGGAGGCTGCCACGGACTACTTCTACGCGCTCGCGCAGGACACCGACTACATCCGTCGCTATCGCATCGCGCGCGACCGCAAGTGGGTGAGCTCCACCCGCTACGGCGACCTCGACATCACGATCAACCTCTCCAAGCCCGAGAAGGACCCCAAGGCCATCGCGGCCGCGCTGGAGAAGCAGAAGGCGGGCGCCAGCGAGCCCTACCCGCGCTGCCAGCTCTGCCCCGAGAACCTGGGCTACGCCGGGCGCCTCGACCATCCTGCGCGCGAGACCATCCGCCTCATCCCGCTCACGCTGGCGGGCGAGCCGTGGTACCTGCAGTACAGCCCGTACGTCTACTACAACGAGCACTGCATCGTGCTGTCGGAGAGGCACGTCCCCATGCAGATCAGCCGCGCCACGTTCCAGCGGCTCTTCGAGTTCGTGGAGCGGTTCCCGCACTACACCGTGGGCTCCAACGCCGATCTGCCGATCGTGGGCGGCTCCATCCTCACGCACGAGCACTACCAGGGCGGCCGGTACGAGTTTGCCATGGCGCGCGCCGGCGAGCGCGAGCGCGTGGGATTTGCCGGCTACGACGACGTGCGCGCGGCCATCGTGGACTGGCCGATGTCGGTGATCCGCCTCGACGGCGCCGACCCGGCGCGCATCGTGGAGCTGGCGGACAGGATCCTCACGGCCTGGCGCGGCTACTCGGACGCCTCCGTGGGCGTGCTCGCCGAGACCGACGGCACGCCGCACAACACCATCACCCCGATCGCGCGCCGTCGCGGCGAGGACTTCGAGCTCGACCTCGTCCTGCGCAACAACCGCACCACCGACGAGTACCCGCTCGGAATCTTCCACCCGCACCAGGAGCTGCACCACATCAAGAAGGAGAACATCGGCCTCATCGAGGTCATGGGCCTCGCGGTGCTGCCGGCGCGCCTGCTCGGCGAGATGGACCGCCTCGAGCAGGTCATTCTCGCCGGCGAGGACCCCGCGTCGGTGCCCGAGGTCGCGAGCCACGCGCCGTGGGCGGCCGATGTCCTGGCGCGTCATCCGGAGTTCGCACCGGAAAACGTCGCCGGGGCGGACCCGGCGGCGCTGCACGCCGTGATCGAGGACGAGATCGGCCAGGTCTTTGCGCAGGTGCTCGAGCACTGCGCGGTCTTTGCCGACGACGAGGAGGGTAGGGCGGCGTTCGCGCGCTTCGTCGCGAGCGTCTGCTAAGAGAGGAGACACACGATGGGCATTCCCAGCCAGGACGTTCTGAGCAAGGTGTACGGAGACGACGCGCCGCGCGCCGCCGAGCGGCTCTCCGCGCTGGCCGCGCGCTACGACGAGGCCTTCGGCGCCGGCGATCCGGAGTTCTTCACGGCCTCCGGCCGCACCGAGATCATCGGCAACCACACCGACCACAACGGCGGCAAGATTCTCTGCGCCTCCATCACCATGGACAGCGTCGCGGCGGCGCAGCGCACCGACGACGGCGTCGTCACCATCTGGAGCGAAGGCTATCCCGAGGCCATCGTCGTCGACACCAACAACATCGACAAGATCGCGCACGGCGGCGGCTCCACCACGCTCGTCGCGGGCATGCTCGAGGCCGCGGTCAAGCGCGGCTTCAAGGTCGGCGGCTTCAACGCCGTCGCCTCCTCCGAGGTCATCCCGTCCGCGGGTGTGAGCTCCTCGGCCTCCTTCGAGATGCTCGTCTGCGAGATCGTGAACCACCTCTACAACGACGACGCCATCGAGCGCGCCGACTACGCCCGCATCGGCCAGTACGCGGAGAACGTCTGGTGGGACAAGGCGTCCGGCCTCATGGACCAGATGGCGTGCGCCGTCGGCGGCACGATCCTCCTGGACTTCTCGGACGGCGTGAAGTACGAGAAGGTCGACTTCGGCTTTGACGAGCTGGGGCACGACCTCGTGATCGTGAACACCGGCAAGGGCCACGCGGACCTCTCGGCAGAGTATTCCTCCGTGCCCAACGAGATGCACGACGTCGCCGCCGCGCTCGGCGTCAAGAACCTCTGCGACTCCAGCGAGGAGGCGGTTCTCGCCGACCTCGCCGCCCTGCGCGAGAAGTGCGGCGACCGCGCGGTGCTGCGCGCCCTGCACTACTTTGAGGAGGTCAAGCGCGTCGAGGCGGCCGAGGCCGCCATCAACGCCGGCGACAAGGCCAAGGTGCTCGACATCATCACGGCCTCCGGCCGCAGCTCGTGGGAGTGGCTGCAGAACGCTGTCGTGCCGGGCATGCCCGAGGAGGAGCCCATCCCGATGGCGCTCGCCCTTACGGAGCTCTACCTGCGCAGGATCGGCGGCGGGGCCTTCCGCCTGCACGGCGGCGGCTTCGCGGGCGTCATCATGTGCGTGATTCCCAAGGCGGAGACCGCGGGCTACGTCGACTACATGGCCGGCTACTTTGGCCGTGAGAACGTCTACCTCACCAACATCCGCCAGACGGGCGCGGCCTGCCTCGGCAAGGCGTAGCCCCTCCCCTCAGATGTGCCCGCTCGGGCGGCGGCGCGGCCTCGGCTGCGCCGCCGCTCCCTTGTGCCGCCGTCCTTCTCTCCGGCGGCCGCCCTGCTCTCCGGCAGCCCCTTCTTCTCGTCGAGTGTACGAAACCAGGTGCAAAAATGCTCCAAACCGGCTCTTCTCGCCAGCATTTTCCCAGTTGAGGAACTCTGAGACGGAGCTGGGTACCGAGAGTTTCGTACACTCGACGATTGACGAGAAGGACATGCGCTCGACTGGCGCGCCCCTAGACGCTCTCCGGGCGGAAGAGCCCGTGCCTCTCCCCGATCGCCTCGTCGGGGAAGTCCAGCACGTACGACCCGCAGGTGTTGATGATCGTGGTGCCGCAGGGGTGCTCGCGCACGCGCTCGATGCGGCCGTAGGCCATGTGGACGTGGCCGTGCAGGAGGTAGCGCGGACGCGTGCGCTCGAGCAGGCGGTTCGTGGCCTGGAACCCGCGGTGGGGGAGGTCGTCGAGGTCTCCGTAGCCGCGCGCCGGAGCGTGCGTCACGATGAGGTCGACCCCGCCGCTCGCCTGGGCGAGCAGAGCCATCCGCGCCGCCCTTCTCGCCATCTCCGCCTCGGTGAAGCCGTGGACCTGGTCGTTGTAGCGGATGGAGCCGCCGAGCCCCATGAGGCGAAGGCCGTGGAACTCGCGCAGGTGGCCGTCTATGTCGACGCAGCCCTCGGGGGCGTGGCGCTCGTAGGCGGTGTCGTGGTTGCCCCAGACGTAGACGAGCGGCACGTTGGCGAGCGTCACGATGTGCTCGAGGTAGCGGGCGGGCAGGTCGCCGCAGGACACGATCAGGTCGACGCCGGCGACGCGCCCCGCGTCCCAGTGGTCGTAGAGCCAGCCCTCCTCGACGTCCGATATGCAGAGGATTCGCACGCTGCCCCCTAGCGACTCGTGTCCTTGAGCAGGACCGTCGCCGGGTCCACCGGGATCACGCCGGCGACCTCCACCTCGACGAGGCCGTCGCGGTCGAGCTCGCGCTGCTCGGGCAGGCGTCCCACCACGTTCTCGTTGAGCCAGCGCATGCGGACGATCTGCTCGCTCGTGAGGCGGTCCGCCCCCGGGCCCTGGACCACGTCGCCGCCCTGCGCGCGCAGCTCGCCGACGAACGGGTGCACGCGCCCGGAGAGCACGGACTGGCGCAGCACGTCCACGAGCATGCGCTGGCCGCGCGGGAGGTCATCCTCGAGCCGCACGTCCAGCACGCCTGCCGACATGCCCCACCAGTAGTTGAGCGACTGCCCCTGGATCTTCTCGCCCTCCCGCCTCCAGGTGTCGTTGCGGATGGAGCGAACCAGCATCTCGTAGTAGCGGCCCCACTTCCAGATCGGCTCGGCGAGATGCGTCTCGGTGCCGTCGTCGTCCACGCGGTAGAGCCCCCAGGACTCCTTGGGCGCGAGCGGGTTGGGGTAGTCGCGCCCGGAGATGATGTGGACGCCCTCTTCGCGCAGCTCGCGCCGCCAGTCGAAGTCCTTGGCGGAGAACCACTTGAGGTAGACCGTGGCGTAGGGGTCCACCATCTGGGCCCCGATGGCGAAGGCGTTGATCTCGGCCACGGTGGAGAAGACCGGGGACTCGGCGACGTAGCCCACCTTGTGGTGGCCCGCCAGGCTCGCCGCCAGCGCGCCGAGCAGGAACTTTGCCTCGTACATGCGGCCGTAGAAGCCACGTACGGCGCTGTGCGAGAGGCTCACCGAGCAGTTGAGGTAGGCCGGACCCGGATGCTCCGCCGCCGCCCGCGTGACCTGACGCATCTGCGAGGGCGAGCAGGTGATCACGAGGTCCGCCCTGTGCTCCACGACCTCCTCGACTGCCTGGTCGAAGGCCGCGTCTGAGCTGCGGTCCGTGAAGGCGCGGGTCTCCACGCTGCTGCCGAGCGCCTCCTCGAGCTTCTTCCTGCCGCGCTCGTGGAGCATGATCCAGCCCGACGAGAGCGGGTTGCGGTCGTAGACGAAGGCCACGCGGAAGGGCTTGGCGAGCACGGCCTTCTTGGCGAGGTTCTTGAGCTTGGGCAGCGGCGCGGTGCGCTCGGTGTTGGGGTCCTCGAGGTAGGCGCGCGCGCCCTCGCCCTGCGTGACCACGAACTCGCCCCAGATCTTGCCGACCTCGGCGTCGACCTGCGAGGGGGTGAGCCCGCGCGCGTGCTCGAAGCCGTAGATCGTGACGTAGGTCGCCAGCGCGTTGCCGATCTGCAGGTCGAGCGCGTCACCGCCGCGGGCGCGCCACGAGAGCGAGAAGCTGTCGAAGAGCGAGCGCAGGTCGCGGACCACGTCCTCGGGCCAGGGCTCGTCCAGCCCCTGGCCCAGCAGCGCGGCCAGGCGCGTGTAGAAGCCCTCCTCGTCGGAGATGATGCCGTAGATGGGGCACACGCGGTAGAAGCGCGTGAACTCGTGGTAGAGGCGCAGGGCCTTCTCGTCAGAGGGCATGGGCGTCACGCGCGTGATGGACGCCAGGATCGTTGGCATGCCCAGGAAGCGCGAGACCGAGACGCGCTTGTTGCCCTCCTGCACGTAGAAGCGCTGCAGGTACTCGTAGACGATGATCGGGTCGCGCAGGCCCTCGGCGCGCTGGGAGTCGATCAGGTCGCTCCACTTGGCGGCAAACTCCGAGGTGGGCTCGGCGATGGGCAGAAAGCCGCTGGAGAACATGTTCTGGCGCCCGCGGGTCTTGGTGCCGGCGATGAGGGAGAGGTCGACCTCGGCGAGGCCGACGGGCACCTCTCCCTGGTAGCCCTGGTTCTTGAGGATGTCGTCGAGGGCGGGGGGATAGGGGTAGCGGCCGGCTGCGACGTCACGCTCCACCTGCTTGAGGCCGAGCTTGCGAGCCTTGGCGTAATCCTCGAGCATGGGGCTCCCTTCCCGGGCGGGACCGTTCCCATCCTATGGTAGCCAATCGTCCGGACGGAATCCGCACGCTCGCCGAAACGGAGCGTCTGCGGAAAAAACGGCCTCCGGAGGGCCTGTTTTCCGCAGACGCTCCGTCTCGGCGAGCGGGTTGGCGCGCAGGCGAGAAGAACGACGACGGCACAGGGGCGTGCCGGGGCGAGAAGCGGGTATCCTTGGTGCATGACGGGAGGTCCGGGAGGTCCATATGGCGCTCATCAGGAGGCACGTGCGTGGCTGGGCGATCGCCCTCACGGTGGCGGGCTACCTCGCCCTTGCGGTGGTCCCCGGCTCGGGGGCGCTGCCCTACCTCGTCGGCGAGGCGGTCGCGCGCCTCGTCCTGTTCGCGCTCGTCGCCGCGTTCGTCGCGCTGCTCGGTGGTCGCCGGGCGCTCGCCCCGACGACCGTCGGGCTGCGCCGCGCGCTGCGCGAGGGGCGCTACCCGGTTCTTCTCGCCCTGGGGCTCTGTGCAATCGAGGTGGTCGGGCTGCTGCAGCTCGTCGCCGCGGGCGAGGCCGTCCCCGTCTCGCCGAGCTGGGCGGGCGACCTCGCCTCCGTCGCCCTGCTCTGCGTGGGCGTGGGCCTCTACGAGGAGGCGCTCTTCAGGGTGCTCCTGCTCGGGGGGCTGCTCTCCGGGCGCGGCGCCACGCGCAACGGCGTGACCACGGCGGTGCTCGTGTCGTCGGTGGCCTTTGGCGTGGCGCACGTCGCGCTGGTGGGCGACCCCGGCCCGCTGACGCTCGTCCAGATGCTGCTCAAGACCGCGCAGACGACCTGCATCGGCCTGGTGCTCGGGGCCGTCTACGTGCGCACGCGCAGCTTTGTCGGCGTGGCGGCGCTGCACGCGCTGGCAGACTTCGTCCCCCTGTCCCTGCTCGCCGTGGTCGGCGGCCTCGAGGGCTCCCTCGGGAGCTACGTGAGCGGGGGAGAGGACGCGGCCGCGGTGGTCGCGGGTCTTGCGCTCGTGGCGGTCTATCTCGTGCTCGTCGCGCTCTACGCGCCCGCCGCCGTGCACGCGTGGAAGCTGCTCGAGACGACGCCGCTGCCGGCCTGCGGGCCGTTCGCGGAGGGCTGGGAGGCGCGTCCCGACGACGACCCCGCCCTCGAGCCCTCCCGCGACGACGGGCGCCCGGTGCCGCCCGCCGGCCTGTGAGGGACGCCCCTCACGCCCTGTCTCCGTGACGCCCTCCGGGAATCGCCGGCAAGGGCGGTGTTTCCTAGACGCCCCCGCACGGGCCGCGGTCGTCGTCCGATCCCGGCCGGCCGGCGTAGTCGAGCCCGGCGACGAGCGCGCGCAGGAGGTCCTCGTCGCCGCGGACGAAGGCCTCGGCGAGCGCGGGGTAGGCCAGGCGCGCCTCGTCGAAGAGGTCGGCGGCGCTGTCGGCGCGCGCCTCGCCCGTGAAGGGGTGGGCCCACGCGCGGCGACCGAGGTTGGCGGCGGGGCACTCGTCGCTGCGGCGCACGGAGTGGGCGCAGGCCGCGGCGAGCCCGGTCCCGAGCAGGGCTCGCTCGAGCACGGCGGCGCCGCGGGCCCGCAGCGTGCCGGACGGCTCGACCAGGCGGTAGACGACCTCGTAGTCGCGGACGGCGGAGGCGTACTCGCGGGCGCCGACGGCGATGCCGTAGACGGAGAGCGCGACCTGCGAGAGCAGTGCGCCCGCCACGCGCTCCGTGCGCGCGGTGCGCATGAGGTTGGTCGCCGAGGGGCGCTCCTCGATGGTGGCGCGGCGCTTCTCCCAGAGGATCCAGTCGTCGAGCTCCGCCTCGATGACGGCGTGGACCTCGCGGCCGAGGCCGGCCAGCTCGGCGTCAAAGTCGCAGAGTGCCCGCTGCTGGGAGATGACGAACGGGTGGACGGCCCGGTCGAGCGCGTAGTGCCCGAGGAGCCCCAGGGCAAACGCGCGCCCGACGCGCTCGTCGGCGCGGGGCAGGCGGCCGACGCCGTCGCGCAGCGCGAGGAGCGCCCGCGTGACGCGGCCGGACTGGATCGCGCACGCGAGGGAGCGGCAGAGCGCGGCGCGTGCGGGCGTCGTCCGGAAGCGCGCCATGAGCGGATCGGGCCCCTGGTTGCCGAGCAGGAACGCGAGCAGCTCCTCCTCGCCCTCCACCAGGCCGGCGGGCAGCTCGGAGAGGATGTCCTCGCCAAAGATGTGGTGCGTTATGAGCGCGGGCATGTCCCCTCCGTCCGATGGTTCTTCTCGAGCATACCACTAGGGTAGCGCAACGCCGCCGCGCGCGGCTACCCGTCGAAGCCTGCGTCGTCCGCCAGGTCGGCGCCGTCCGCCGCCGAACACGCCAGCTCGTCGCAGCGCTCGTTCTCGGGGTGGCCCGCGTGGCCCCTGACCCAGACCCACGTCACCTCGTGCGGCTCGCATGCGGCGATCAGGCGCTTCCAGAGGTCGACGTTCTTCACGGGCTGCCTGCCCGCGGTCTTCCAGCCGCGCCGCAGCCAGCCGGAGATCCAGCCCTTCTCGAAGGCGTTGACCACGTACTGCGAGTCGGTCGTCATCGTGACCTCGCAGGGCCGGCGCAGCGCCTCGAGCGCCGCGATCGCGCCCATGAGCTCCATGCGGTTGTTGGTGGTGCGGCGGTAGCCGCGCGAGAGCTCGCGCTCGTGCGTGCGCCCGTCGGGCGCGGTGTAGCGCAGCAGCGCGCCGTATCCGCCCGGACCCGGGTTGCCGCGTGACGAGCCGTCCGAGAACGCCTCCACGCGCAGGGGCGCCCCCGGCCCCTCGATCCTCTCGCCCGCCGTGCGCGAGAACTCCTCCCAGCTCGCCACTACTTGGCCTCCGCCCAGTTGGCGCCGTAGGAGACCTCGGCCACGAGCGGCACGGAGAGCTCGACGACGCCCTCCATCGTCTCGCGCACGAGGGCGCTCACGCGCTCGAGCTCCGCCTCGGGAACCTCCAGGTCCAGCTCGTCGTGGATCTGCAGGACGAGCTTGGACGACAGCCCCTCCTCGTGCAGGCGCCGCTCCACGCGCACCATCGCGATCTTGATGATGTCGGCGGCGGTGCCCTGCATGGGGTGGTTCATCGCCGTGCGCTCGCCAAAGGCGACGAGCTGGCGGTTGCGCTGCTGGAACTCGCGGATGTGGCGCTTGCGGCCGTACATGGTCTCGGCGTAGCCGCGCTCGTGGGCCACGCGCACCGCCTCGTCGAGGAAGGCGCGAACCCCGGGATAGGCGGCGAAGTAGCGGTCGATCATCTCCTGCGCCTCGGCGCGCGGGATCTTGAGCGAGCTCGCCAGGCCAAAGGCCTGCTGCCCGTAGACGATGCCAAAGTTCACGGCCTTGGCGCGGCTGCGCAGCTGCGGCGTGACCTCGTCGAGCGACACGCCAAAGACGCGCGCCGCCGTGGCGGCGTGGAAGTCGCGCCCCTCGCAGAAGGCGGCGATCAGGTGCTCGTCCCCGGAGAGGTGGGCGAGCAGGCGCAGCTCGATCTGCGAGTAGTCGCAGGCGAGAAACACAGACCCCTCCGGCACCGTGAACGCCTGGCGCACGCGGTGCCCGAGCTCCGAGCGCGTGGGGATGTTCTGCAGGTTGGGGTCGGAGCTCGAGAGGCGCCCAGTGGCCGTGACCGTCTGGTTGAGCGTGGTGTGGACGCGGCGGTCGCCGCGCACGAGGGCGGGCAGGGCGTCGAGGTAGGTGCTCTTGATCTTGGAGCGCTCGCGGTACTCCAGCACGTCCGCGACGATCTCGTGCTCGGCGGCGAGGTCGGCGAGGACCTTGGCGTTCGTGGAGTAGTAGCCGCGCTTGGTGCGCTTGAGGCCAAAGGTGGGGAGCCCCAGCACGTCGAAGAGCACGTGGGAGAGCTGCATGGGGGAGTCGATGTTGAAGGGCTCGCCGGCCGCCGCGTGGATCTTCTCGACCATCCCGGAGACCTCGGCGCCGAGCTCGGCCGACTGGGCGGCAAGCACGCGCGTGTCCACGGCAAGGCCCGCGCGCTCCATCTCGGCGAGCACGGGCAGGAGCGGCATCTCCATGTCGTCGAAGAGACGCTCCGAGCCGTCCTGCTCGAGCCGCTCGCGCAGGGGGCGCACCAGGTCGAGGCAGCGCACGGCGTCGAGCGCCGCCTCGGGGAGGGCGTCGGTGGCGGCGGGCAGTGTGCGGCTGAGGTAGGCCTCGGCCAGCTCCGCCGGCGAGAAGGACGTGCGCTCGGAGTCGAGCAGGTAGGCGGCTACCGCCACGTCGAAGATGCGCGCCGGGTCCACCTCGCGCGGAGCCAGGCGCTCCGGCTCGCTGGAGTCGACGGGGGAGAGCTCGTGCAGCAGCGCCTTGACGTTCCCGGCGGCGAGGCGGCCCTCGCGCAGGATGCGCTCGAGCGCGTCGTCCGCCTCGGCGTCGTCGAAGCGGCAGATCGCCTCGCCCGTCGCCGCCCAGAGGGTGTGCGCGGTGCCGAAGAGCGCGTCCGCGGCGCGGTCGTCGTCCAGGGCGCATCCGACCCACGCGCCGCCCGCGAGAGCCCCGTCGAGCGCCGCGCGGGCGTCGTCGCCGGAGAGCGGGTCGGGCAAGGCGGCGGGCTCGGTCGCCCCCTCGCCGTCGTCGAGCGCCGCGCGCGCAGCGGCGACGGCACCCTCGCCGGCGAGGCGCACGAGGCGCGTGGTCATGCCGGTGAAGCCGAGCGCGGAGAAGGCGCGGGCCACCTCGGCGGGGTCGAAGGTGGGGAAACGCGCGTCGGAGAGGTCCAGGTCGATGGGGGCGTCGGTGCGGATCGTGGCCACGCGTCGGCTGACGAGCGCGTCGTCCACGTGCGCGCGGAGGCTCTCGCCCATCTTGCCGGGGACCTCGTCCGCGTGCGCGATGACCTCGTCGAGGCTGCCGTAGCGCACGATCAGCGCCGCCGCCTTCTTGGGCCCTATGCCGGGCACGCCGGGGATGTTGTCCGAGGAGTCGCCCTTGAGGCCGTAGAAGTCCGGGACCAGCTCGGGGGTGATGCCGTGGTAGAGGTCCTCCACGCTCTCCGGGTCCATGATCTTGACCTCGCTCACGCCTTTCTGGGTGGAGATGATTTTCACGTGCTCGGTGGAGAGCTGGTACATGTCGCGGTCGCCGGTGAAGAGCAGCATGTCGTAGCCGGCGGCCTCGCCGCGGCGGGCCAGCGTGCCGAGGATGTCGTCGCCCTCCCAGCCCTCGAGCTCTGCCACGGGCACGTCGAGCGTGCGAAGGAGCTCCTTCACCATCGGGAACTGCTCGTGCAGCGACGGGTCCATCGGCGGCCGCTGGGCCTTGTACTGCGGGAGCATCTCCATGCGCACGCGCGGCTTGCCCTTGTCAAAGGCGCAGATCACGCCGTCCGGGTGGAAGGTGTCCACCATCTTGATGAACATGTTGAAGAAGCCGAAGAGCGCCCCCGTCGAGCGCCCGTCCGGCGCGGTCATGGGCTGGCGGATCGCGTGGAAGGCGCGGTGCATGAGCGAGTTCCCGTCGATGACGGCGATGGTGCGGGCGGCTTCTGGCATGGGGACCTCCTTGTGTTCGACCATCGATTGTAGGCGAGAAGAACGCGCGGGGTGGGCCGGGGCGCCTGCCTCTCCACGTTTCGTGGCCGTTTCCGTCTCACGTCGCGCGGATGGCGGGCGCGCAACGCGCGGATGGCGAGCGCGTAGCGAGTTCGTCTCGGATTCCCGCGCGGCGTACGGGGCGCCGTAGACTCCCCTTGAAACCGCGAACGAGGGGAGCCCCATGAGCGATACGAGCCGCCGCCCCGGCCTCTACCGTCCCGAGTACGAGCACGATGCGTGCGGCATCGGTGCGATCGCGCACCTGCACGGCATCCGCAGCCACCAGACGCTCGACGACGCGCTGTCGGTGCTCGTGAACCTGGAGCACCGGGGAGGCAAGGGCCTCGAGCGCAACACCGGCGACGGGGCGGGCGTGCTCTTCCAGGTGCCGCACCGCTTCTTCCGCAAGGAGGCGCAGAAGGAGGGGCAGCTCCTCCCCGACGAGGGGGACTACGGCGTCGCCATGCTCTTCCTGCCGCACGACGACGCCGAGGGCGTGGCCGCCGCGCGGCGCGTCTTCGAGGAGGGTTGCGCGCGCTGCGGCGTCCCCCTCATGTTCTGGAGGGAGGTCCCGGTCGACCCGCACGACCTCGGTTCCACGGCACGGGCCTGCATGCCGACCATCTACCAGGCGTTCCTGCGCCGCCCCGCGGACGTGGCGCGCGGCATGGACTTCGAGCGCAAGCTCTACGTCTGCCGCCGCACCATCGAGCGGGCCGCCGACGCCAACGCCGCGCTCGCGGGCAAGATCTTCTACGTGTGCAGCATGTCCAGCCGGACGATCGTCTACAAGGGCATGCTCGTTGCCACGCAGATGCGCCGCTTCTACCTCGACCTCGGAGACGCCGCGGTGGAGACGTCGCTGGCGCTGGTCCACTCTCGCTACTCCACCAACACCACGCCCAGCTGGGAGCGCGCCCATCCCAACCGCTACATCATCCACAACGGCGAGATCAACACGCTGCGCGGCAACGTCTCCTGGATACGCGCCCGCGAGCCGCGGCTCTACTCGCCGGTGCTCGGCGCGGACCTCGAGCGGGTCATGCCGATTATCAACCGCGAGGGGTCCGACTCCGCGATCCTGGACAACGTCCTCGAGTTCCTCTACATGAACGGCCGTCCGCTCGACCGGGCCGTGACCCTCATGATGCCCGAGCCCTGGGACCACAATCCGCAGCTCAGCGAGAGGCGCCGCGCCTACGACGCCTACCAGTCCATGCTCATGGAGCCCTGGGACGGCCCGGCGGCGATCGTGTTCACCGACGGCCGCGCCGTGGGCGCCGCGCTCGACCGAAACGGCCTGCGCCCTGCGCGCTACTACGTGACGCGCGACGACCGCATCATCCTCTCGTCCGAGGTGGGGACCCTCGACGTGGAGCCCGGCAACATCCTGCGCACGGGCTGCCTCGGCCCCGGCGAGATGCTCGAGGTCGACCCCGACCAGGGCCGCGTGGTCTGGAACGACGAGATCCGCGACCGCTACGCCGGCGAGAAGCCCTACCGCGACTGGCTCGGCGACGAGACCATCGACGTGGCCGACCTCGCCGACCCCGGTGACGCCGCGTCCCCGGCCGAGTCCGACGCCGCGCTCGGCCTCACCGAGCGCATGGCCGAGCACGGCTACCACTTCGACGACGTGGACGAGGTCATCCGACCGATGGCCGAGAGGGGCTCGGTCCCGCTGGCCTCGATGGGCGTGGACGCGCCGCCGGCGTGCCTCTCCACAAAGACCCGCTCGTTCTTCGACTACTTCAACCAGCTCTTCGCCCAGGTCACCAACCCCCCGATCGACGCGCTGCGCGAGAGCCTGGTCACGAGCTCGGTGCTCTACCTCGGCAACCACGGCAACCTCCTCGAGGACTGCCGCGACTCGTGCCGGCTCGTGCGCCTGCCGGGGCCGATGCTCACGGCCGCCGACTTCCGGCGCATCCGCGGCATCGACCGCGTGGGCTTCCGCGCCGAGACCGTGCGCGCGACCTATCGCCGCGACGCCGGGCCGGGAGCCCTCGAGCGGGCGCTCGGCGAGCTCGCCGTGGCGGCCGAGGCGGCGGTCGCGGGTGGCGCCAACATCGTCGTGATCTCCGACCGGGCCGGTGCCGGCGAGGTCAGCGTGCCCTCGCTGCTCGCCCTGGGGTGCGTCCACAACCACCTGATCCGCTGCGGGCTGCGCACGAGCGCCGACCTCGTGGTGGAGACCGGCGACGCGCTCAGCGCCCATGACTTTGCCTGCCTGGTCGGCTACTCGGCGAGCGGCATCTACCCCTACCTCGCCCACGAGTGCGTTGCCGACCTCTGCGCGCGCGGCGAGATCGACCTTCCGGTCGACGAGGCCCTCGCCAACTACGACCGCGCGGTCACCGCCGGCATCGTCTCGATCATGTCCAAGATGGGCATCTCCACGATGCAGGGCTACCACTCCGCGCAGATCTTCGAGATCCTGGGCCTGTCCGACGAGCTGGTCGAGAGGTACTTCACCTTCACCGCCACGCGCATCGGCGGCCTCAGCGTCGACGACGTCCAGCGCGAGTGCGACGCGCGCCACGACGCGGCGCTCGCCCTGGCCGCGAGCCCTGCCCCGGCGCAGCTGCCCACGCTCGGCCTCACCAAGTGGCGCCCGCTCGGCGGCGAGGAGCACCTGATCGACCCCCAGGCCATCTACCTGCTTCAGCGCGCGTGCCGCGAGGGCGACTACGACCTCTTCAGGCAGTTCTCGGCCCACGTGCACCGGGGCGGGCGGGCCGTCACCCTGCGCGACCTCATGGGCTTCTCGCCGGTCGGGCCTGCCGTGCCGCTCGAGGAGGTCGAGCCCGCCTCAGAGATCGTGCGCCGCTTCAACACGGGGGCGATGAGCTACGGGTCGATCAGCCGCGAGCAGCACGAGTGCCTTGCCATCGCCATGAACCGCCTTCACGGGCGCTCCAACACCGGCGAGGGCGGCGAGGATCCGGCCCGCGAGGTCACGCTGCCAAACGGGGACTCGCGCCGCTCCGCCATCAAGCAGGTCGCCTCCGGGCGCTTTGGCGTCACGAGCCGCTACCTCACGAGCGCGATCGAGATCCAGATCAAGATGGCCCAGGGCGCCAAGCCCGGCGAGGGCGGGCACCTGCCCGGGCGCAAGGTCTACCCCTGGATCGCCGAGGTTCGCCAGTCCACGCCCGGGGTGGGGCTGATCAGCCCGCCGCCGCACCACGACATCTACTCGATCGAGGACCTTGCGGAGCTGATCTTCGACCTCAAGAACGCCAACCCCGAGGCGCGCATCTCCGTGAAGCTCTGCGCGCTCGCGGGCGTGGGCACGATCGCCACCGGCGTGGCGAAGGGAGGCGCCGACAAGATCCTCGTCTCCGGGCACAACGGCGGCACCGGCGCCGCGCCGCGCGACTCGATCTACCACGCCGGCATCCCCTTCGAGATCGGCCTGGCCGAGACCCAGCAGACGCTGCTGCGCAACGGCCTGCGCTCGCGCGTGGTGCTCGAGACCGACGGCAAGCTCATGAGCGGGCGCGACGTCGCCGTCGCCGCGCTGCTCGGCGCCGAGGAGTTCGGCTTCGCCACGATGCCGCTCATCGCCTGCGGCTGCCTCATGCAGCGCGACTGCCAGCGCGACACCTGCCCGGCCGGCATCGCCACGCAGAACTGCGCGCTGCGGGGCCGATTCGCGGGCAGGCCCGAGCACGTGGTCAACTACCTGACGTTCGTGGCCGAGGAGCTGCGAGAGATCATGGCCTCGCTCGGCTTCCGCTCCGTGGACGAGATGGTCGGCCGTGCCGACTGCCTGCGCCAGGTGCGCGTGGACGGCGAGCGGAACTGGAAGGCCAACCGCATGGACCTCTCCGACCTCCTCGCCGTCGCCACGTGCGAGTACGGGCGCGAGGTCCCTGGCGCCGACGGGCGCCACTTCCTGCCGGAGATGGGGCCCGACCTCGAGCTCGAGAGGACCCTGGACGCCACGCTCTTCGTCCCCTACACGGCCGAGGCGCGCGCCCACCTGGAGCCGATCCGCTTCCATGCCGACATCGCCAACGTCAACCGCTGCGTGGGGACGCTCCTGGGGAGTCGCGTGACCAAGGCGCACCCGGAGGGGCTGCCGGAGGGCTCCGTCACCGTGGACTGCACGGGCTCGGGCGGCCAGAGCTTCGGGGCGTTCCTGCCGGCGGGTGTCACGCTCAACATCGCGGGCGACGCGAACGACTACTTCGGCAAGGGGCTCTCGGGCGGCGTCGTGAGCGTGCGGCCGCCCGAGGGGGCCACCTTCAAGTTCGACGAGAACGTCATCGTGGGCAACGTCGCCTTCTACGGCGCCACGGGCGGGCGGGGCTTCGTCAACGGCCTTGCCGGCCAGCGCTTCTGCGTGCGCAACTCCGGCGCCACCGTGGTGGTGGAGGGCGTGGGCAACCACGGCTGCGAGTACATGACCGGGGGCCTCGTGGTGGTCCTCGGCGAGGTGGGGCCCAACTTCGCCGCCGGCATGTCCGGGGGAACCGCCTACGTCTACGACCAGTTCGGCACCCTTGCGACGCGCTGCAACACCGAGCTCGTGGAGCTGAGGGTCCCCACGGCAGAGGAGCTCGAGCTCGTGCGCGGGCTCATCGAGGAGCACGTGCGGCGCACGGCGAGCCCTCGCGGCATCAAGATGCTCTATCAGTTCAGGACCGCCTGCAGGCGCTTCGTGAAGGTGATCCCGCGCGACTACGAGCGCGTGCTCGCCCACGTCGCCGAGGCAGAGGCGGCCGGCGCCTCGCACGACGAGGCCCTGCAGTATGCGTTCGACGCGATGAGGGAGGCATAGGGATGGGCAGGCCAGGAGCGTTTCTCACGGTGGGCCGCGTGGCCCACGAGCTGCGAGCGGTGGGCGAGCGCACGCGCGACTACCGCGAGCTCTACCGCCAGCTCCCCCCGGAGGCCCAGCGAGAGCAGGCGAGCCGCTGCATGATGTGCGGCGTCGCCTTCTGCCAGGCGGGCTCCTCCTTCGGCGGCGCGCGCCCGAGCGGCTGCCCGCTGCACAACCTGATCCCGGAGTGGAACGACCTCGTCTACCGGGGCCTCTGGCGCGAGGCCTCCGAGCGGCTGGCGCTCACCTCGCCGCTGCCGGAGTTCACGAGCCGCGTGTGCCCGGCCCTGTGCGAGGCCGCCTGCAACCTCGGCCGCGACGACGAGCCCGAGACGATCCACGACAACGAGCGCGCGATCTCCGACTGGGAGTGGGCGCACGGCGGCCCCCGGCGCTTCCCGCGCGCCGCCGCCGACGCGCCGCGCGTGGCCGTGGTGGGGTCGGGGCCGGCGGGGCTGGCCGCCGCGTGGGAGCTCGCGCGCCGCGGCGCCCGCGTCTGCGTGGCGGAGCGCGACGACCGCGCCGGGGGGCTCCTCATGTACGGCATCCCCAACATGAAGCTCGAGAAGGACGTGGTGTCGCGGCGCGTGGCGCTGATGGAGGAGCTGGGCGTGGAGTTTCGCCTGGGCTGCGACGCCGCCCGCGCCGACGTCGCGGCGGGCCTGCTCGCCGACTTCGACGCCGTGGTGGTCGCGGCGGGCGCCCGCCGGCCGCGCGGCCTCGCCGCGGAGGGCTTCGAGGCGGGCCTGGCCGCGGGCGGCGTGGCCTGGGCCGTGGACTACCTCGCGGCGGCCACGCGCGCGCTGCTCGACGGCGGCGCGCCGGCCGTGAGCGCCGAGGGCCGTGACGTGGTGGTCGTCGGCGGCGGCGACACGGGCAACGACTGCCTGGGCACGGCCGTGCGCCAGGGCGCCCGCTCGGTGCGGCAGCTCGAGTTCCTGCCGCGCCCCGCCGACCCGGGCCCGGGCGCCGTGCGCTGGCCCGAGTGGCCCTCCACGCTCAAGACCGACTACGGCCAGGAGGAGGCCATCGAGCTCATGGGCGACGAGATGCGCTCCTGGGCGGCGGACACCGTCGAGGTCCTTCTCGACGAGGCGGGGGCCGTGCGCGGCCTGGTGGTGGCCGACGTCGACTGGTCGGGCGGTCGGCCCGAGCGCGTGGCGGGGTCCGAGCGGGAGCTCCCCGCGCAGCTCGTGCTCATCGCCTGCGGCTTCACGGGACCGGAGCAGGACGTGCTCGGGGCGCTCGGCGTGGGCACGGACGCGCGGGGGCTCCCCGTCTCCGCGGCGGGGTCACACCGCGCGGCCGGGGCCACGGAGACGCCCATCTTCCTCGCCGGCGACGTGCGCACGGGGTCCTCGCTCGTGGTGAGCGCGATCGCGGACGCGATGGCCTGCGCCCGGGAGGTCGCGTCCGAGCTGGGAATCTAGCGATGTGCGCCGGCGACGACACGACCCGTCACGACATCGTCTGGATGGTCGACGGCGAGGAGCGGCCCTTCGAGACGCTGGGCGACAGGCGGCGCCCCTGGCTCGAGGAGTCCGCGACCTGGGGCTCCGACGGCCGCGAGCCCAGCCCGGGCGACGACCCCGAGCCGCCCGAGCTCGTCTGGCTGTAGCCGGCGGCCCGGGCCCGGCCGCCGCACGCGCCCGGCCCGCCGTCTCGCCGCACGCGCGCAACCTGCCC